>UMHE01041798.1_pt1 | contig 25211 bp, 24 predicted proteins | sample 1965451 | NCBI WGS metagenome assembly UMHE01 (sample SAMEA4836090, study PRJEB28245) | human gut metagenome | biome: gut microbiome; material: fecal sample | place: Denmark | collected 2008 | reverse complement strand
TAGATCACCTCGTTTAGGTGTCCAGGATTTTGTCCGCATCCCCGAGTCATCTGAAGCTGCAATGAAAGCAGCCTTGGAAGCAACAATCAAATTTGAGCAAGAGTATATCTATCCTAAAAAAGCAAATAAGTCTAAGTTAATAGTTCCCGTACGACCTTTAGTTTTAGGTGGAGATGATGTTACTGTTATTGTAAGAGCAGATCTTGCGTTGTTATTTATAAATACATTCATCAATAAATTTGAGTCAGTTTCTCAACAAAAGTTCAAAGAGCAAGGTAAGCAAGGCCACCTAACAATGGGGGTAGGCATGGTTGTATGTAATAGTCATTATCCTTTTGTTAGAGCCTTTGATATGAGTGAGGAATTATTAGATATAGCCAAAAAGAAGACCGCACACGATCCAGATCGAAAAAGTAGCATGGATTACGTTGTTATAACCAATGAAATTGAAAATGATATTGATGTTCTCCATTCAAATGTTCTAATCGCTCATGATGGAAAACACTTAAGTAAAAAGCCATTAATCCTTGATGGAAATGAACTGCATGACTTTGTAGAAAAGGCTGATATTGTATTATCAAAATTACCTCGATCTTCCATAAGACCTGCCATCAATGAATGCCGAAAGGGGGAAAAAGCCTCTCAAAAAATTTGGGATCAGATCCTTTATAAACTTAATTATGGATTGGGTGGCAGAAATAACAATGTGAGAATGACTGCTACAGAATTCAAAAAAGTATTTCCAAGTGGATTCTTTGAGGAAAATGAAAAAGATAACTCTCGTTATACAGCATTAGGAGATTACATCGAGTTGTATCACCTTTTGCCTGAAAAGCAATTCAGAAAATCATATATCGAACAATTAAAGGGTGGAGCTGAAAATAATGAAACTTCATATAAAGATTAATTTTCTTTCTGACTATATGATTTCCAGTGGAATGGGAGATGGTTTCTTGTCTGATTCTATGCTTGTCAGAGACAGCAACGGAATTATCTATATACCAGGAAGAGCTGTAAAAGGTGCTTTAAGAGAAGGAGCTACTTTTTTAAATAAGTTAAACAGATCTGATATAAAAGCGGCGTCTCTGTATTTCTTTGGCTCTAAAGATGTAGAAGATGAAAATAAATCATCAAATAAACAAGGTCACACTAGTGTTAGTTCAGCAAATTTACCAAAAGACATTTATTGTGCTTTGCTTAATTTAGATACATACAGAAAGGATGTTGTATCGGATCTTACCTGTCAAAGAGTTCAAACTGCGTTAGAAAATGGTCAAGTAAAGTCTCATTCTTTAAGGACTATAGAATGCGGTGTAATGGGGACAGTGTTCGAATCAGAACTTTCTGTAGATTGCCCTCAAGAGTTAAATGAATTTGCCCTAGATTATTTTTCTTCTGTCTGTGCTGCAGTTAAAAGCATGGGCGGTGGACGTTCTAGAGGTTTTGGAACCTGTGTATTATCGGTTGAGTTTGATAATAAAAAGAGAATTGTCAAACTTCCAGAAACTTTAAGTAAAGAACAGGAGAGCATGCTAAGTGAAAACAATTAAATTGCATTTAAAGGCAGAAGAACCATTAGTAATTACAGATGGTTCATCTGAAGGAATGTCTCATGAAACACTTAACTATATTCCTGGAAGTATGTTATTAGGAGCTTTTGCATCCATTTGGGTTAAGAATAATGCAAATATAAATCCGGACGAAAGCAGTGAATTTAATGATTTATTTTTGAATGGTAAGGTAAAGTGGGGAAATGCTTATCCAAGCGTTTGGAATAAGCTAAAAGAGTTAGAAACAGTTCCAATTCCACTGACATTTCAAAAAATAAAAAATTATGCAGGTCTTCCTGAAGCAAAAACTTCTGTTACTGAGGAAGAACAGGATAAAGAAGATCGCAGAGTTCTCAATTTAATTCGTATTGATCCAAATAATACTAAGACTCTTAGAGATTATTGCTCAGAACAACTCAATTGGAAATTTGGTCCAAAAGAAGCTGCAAAACCCAAAAAGATAGACGGTGGTTTTATGTCTATTGATGGCTGTTGCCAACCAAATATTCGGTTGGGTTTTAATACTCATGTCGCAATGGATGAGTTTAGGCATGGAGCTGATCATCAACTATTTGGCTACAGCTCAATTAATGCTGGTACAACTTTTGTAAGTGAAGTCATATTTGATGACGAAATAGCAGATGAGCTGAAAGTACTATTATCAAAAGGAGACGATATTAGAGTAGGTCATTCACGTTCAGCCGGGTATGGTCGTTTATCCTATATAAAAGAAGCAGAAAAGATCTTTTCCGATAATGAAGTAGATTTAGCAAAAAGTAAAGAGATCTATTTATTCCTTTCATCGTCATATATTCCAAAGCACAGTTGGGAAAAACCGATCAAATCTCTTGAAAGAGAACTTATTAGTTCCGGCTTAGGAGAAAATTGTGTATCTGCATCAGATGTATCGTGTAGATACAAAACTATCTCTGGTTACAGTGGAAAATGGCACCTTCCTCGCCCATCTAGAAATGCCATTGTTGCAGGAAGCGTAATTAAGCTCAACCTTAATACAAATGAAAATGTGAAATTACCTCCTGCATTAGGAGCTGATACAGCAGAAGGATATGGAAGGTATTTGATAAATCCTACATTTTTAGACAAATTATCTCCAGAATTAAAATGTTTCTCAAAATCAGAACAAGTTAATTCAAATCTAAAGATGAATAATCCTTTATCTATTCTCTTAAAGAAAAGGGGAATGGTTCGACTATGTGATCAAAAGGTTTTTGAACTCTTGGAAAAAGATATATTTGAGAATTTTATCAAGTCTGTAAAAGGCTCTTTGGTTACAGCTTCTCAAAGGGGAAATTTAAGACAAAAGGTATCAACCTGTTCTCTTGAAGAGTGTAAGTTATGGTTTGATGAAGTATTAAGTAAAAGCTCAAGTAGTAAATGGAGCGGATCTGATGCAGTCTGGGAATGCAATGAACAAAACATTCCTAATTATCATGAATCACTCGATAAAATTATGAAAGAACTTTTAGATCCAAATTCGTTTAAAAAATTTTTTCCAAAAATTGAGCATGGCGAAATTATAGGAAATTTAACAGAAACAGAACAAAAGGAGTTTGAGGCGCTTTTTCATAAGCGATTTTTACTTGAACTATTAAATGCATGGGGAAAGTCTGAAGTTAACTCAGGGGGAGAAGATTAATTATGCTGATAGCAAGATTTATCATAGAAACAGTTAATCCTATGCATTGTGGAGGAGGTACAGATCCTTTACTAGATCAGCCTGTAACAAGAGATGCTTATGGTAGTTATTTTATTCCAGGGACATCTTTAGCAGGTATTTTGCGTCAACTAGCAAAAGATCGTTTTGGTTCTGAAAACGAAAAATTGTTATTTGGTGAGTTAAGTTCTAATAAGACAGTGTCCTCTTCTATATGGTGCTCTGATGCGGTAGTCCTTGATTATGATGGAATATCAGTTTCATCAAAGATCTTAAAAGGTCTAAAAGTTGATATTTCAATGGGGCCTTTTGTAAGAGATCATGTCCGTCTTGATTTGGGTACAGATGTTACATCTAGAGGTCAAAAGTTTGATGAAGAAATCATTCCTCCTGGAGCAAGATTTTCATTTGAACTGCGAGCTGATGAGTGGAATCAAACATGTTTAACTCAAGATGTGTATGACTCTTTTCTTTCACTTTGTTCTTCAATCAGAAATAATGAAATATCCTTTGGTGGTAAAAAAACTAGTGGATATGGTCTGTTTAAGTGCCTTAAGTATGAGGTCTGCGATATTGACAGATCTGAGCCATCACAAATGTTGTCTTGGTTGAAATTATCTCAGAACATTTCATTCCAAGAAGTTGGGCTAAAAACAATAGCTCTTTCAGATACATATTTGAAAGATACACCTTCAGAAAATGTTACAGGTGTACTTGATGTTCCATTAAAATCAGAAGGTCCTCTGATTGTTGGTGGTTCTAATCTAAAAGATATTGATTCTGATATAGATATGGTCTGCCTTTGCACCCCTTATTATGATTATGCAAATAAAACATTTCATAATAGATATACGATCCCAGGTTCCTCCTTAAGGGGTGTAATAAGACACGATATATATCGTATTGCAAAAATCTTGAAGTTAGATGCTGACGAACTTATCAATTCAATTTTTGGAAAAATTGACAGTAATGATGAAGGCTCTAATTCTGTTGCAGGAAAAATCTCAGTATCTGATTTCTATTTTGATGAAAATGTAAATTCTGTTCAAGTGCAACATGTGGCAATTGACCGTTTTACAGGAGGAGCATTAGAAGGTGCTCTTTATGATGAAAAACCAGTTTGGTCTAAGGACGATCAAATCAATTTAAAGATCAATTTTAAGGATTTGACTGTATCAGAAACAAAACTACTGCTACACGCTATTCTAGATATAGCGACAGGTTTAATTCCTATTGGCGGAGGTGTTAATAGGGGAAATGGAACTTTGACCTTAGTTGGTTTATCTGAAGGTATTCAATCAGCAATTGATGAAATTGATTGCAATGTACTGTGGAATGGTGATGTGTACAGAAAAGGCGACCTGTCTATGTTAGTTGAAATGTTAGACGGAGAATAAGTGATGGAAAAAGTAAAGTGCAATATAGACATTCGTTACGGAATTAGTTTTAACGAAGTCGTATCTCTTATTGAATCTAATGCTAATGCAAATAGCTTCTTTACCTTGGAAAAAACTGATTCTTACGCTGTAGGTCATTTCCTTGATTTACCGGAAAACTGGAAAGATCATCTTTTAAGGCTTTCTCTTTTTGATGAAAAAAGTGAAGTACGCATAGAAAGAGATTTAGATTCTTTTTCGGTGAGAGTTTTTAGAGAAGGTGAGAACTGTGGGGCAACACAGGAGCTTCTGAAAAAAGAACAATCTTATTTGTTGTCTAAAAATAAAGCATGTTCTGAACTATCAAAAGAAGGATTAACAAAACTTGGGTATGCAGAGTACTTTATTGAAGACGAAAATTCAGGAATTCCACTTAAGTTTGATGAAAGATTAACTGGTTTTATTTAATATGGGATAAAAATGGGTAAAAATGACAAAAAAAATGCGAATGCATCTCCTAAAGCAAAATCTCAACACAGCAGATACAGCGAAGATGCCGCTACAGCTCCTTATAATTTTATCTTCCAACCTGAATCTACTAAGTCATATTGCGAAGAGACAATCACTGATACATATTCTGGTGATATCGTATGTTCTCTTGAAAATTTAACTCCTATGCTTGTTGCTGGAGCTTCAAATAGGGATGATAAAAAAGATCCAAATAAATTTTTCTTCAAAGTTGAAGATGATTACGTAATACCAGGAACTTCGTTAAAAGGTTTATTAAGAACAGTTGTAGAAACAATTTCTTTTTCAAAAATTGATCCAGTAAGTTCATCTCCAATATTTTGGAGAAATATTATAGGAAAAACTAAAACAGGAGAACAAAATAGTAATACAGCTACTTTGTATAAAGATGAGTTCGACGATGATATTCATGGTGGATTTATTCAAAAAGTAGGTTCAAGGTATTATTTTTACGAATGTAAAGTTACTAGAGACTCTTCAAAAGATCATCCTTCTAAACCAATAACAGCTCATTCTGCAGACGAAGAGGCTTTTAGTAATAAAGATTATTTGTATACAGGCCCAATGGTATCTAATACTGAAGGTAAAAATAATGGAAAAACGATAAGAAGAGCTTATAAGTTTACCCCTTTAAATGAGGCACCTATTCTTCTTGATAAAGAAGTTATTAGTAATTTTAAGAAACAGTTAGAACCATGCAAAGATCAACAAAGTGTATGGAAATATGATTACGAAAAGTTCCTTCATGGTGAAAAAGCTAGAGTTTTTTACAACAAAAAAGTTAATGGAAAAATAGATAAAATAGGTACAGCAAGATACTTTAGAATTCCTCACAGTAAAGTACCTTCTGACCTTGTAGGAGTTGTAGATTGTTCTAAAGACTTTTCAAAGCAGTTATTTGGCTATATATCGAAATCAGAAAAAGGCATTTTCGCAAAAAAAGGAAAAGTTAGAGTTAGTTCTTGTTATTTGAATAACTGCAAGGAAGAAGTACCTGTTAAAGTGGTATTAGGCGCTCCTAAACCTTCTTGTGTACAGCATTATCTGTTCCAAGAGAAAAATCGATCTGTCATTGCAGAAAAGATGAAAAAAGGAAAAGTTTCAATTGACGACTTTTTTCTTTATTCAAAAGGTTCTCAAATAAGAGGCAGAAAATTTTATTGGCATAGAGATAATGATGTTGATGGATATTATGGTGATGATAGCGTAAAAGATTCAGAGTCTATTCTTCACCCTATAAAAGCAGGTGCAACTGGTGATTTTAAAGTATCTTTTATCGGTGTCAGCGAATATGAATTGGGGGCAATATTAGAAGCCTTATCCTTTGATGATTATGGTGGAGCCTATAAGTTGGGTATGGGTAAGCCTTATGGATTTGGTTCTGTAAAGATAAAAGCTCTAAATGTTTGCAAAGATTCAGACAGATACCAAAATTTGATGAATAGATTAGAAACACCAGATAGTTGTATTACAGAAGAACAGCTTAAAAAGCAGGTCGAAATTTTTGTAAGTTCATTTAAAGATAAAATTAAGGATAAGGTTCTTGCAAAACAAGATTTTGATTCTAATCAATCAATTGAACAGTTACGAATCATCTCAAATTATCATGAAAGACCTGATAATGAAGATACTGCTTATATGCCATTAAGCGATAGAGATAGACCAGGTTGCTCTTCATCATATAGTCAAAATAAAATTCTCCCTTTGATTAATGATGTAAGAAATCCAAAGACAAAAAGAAAGTAGGTGAAAAATGGAATTCGCTTTTGTTTACATGATGGGCAAAACTTACAATGCCTGTATTGCAGATCTAGAGCTTATTATAAAAGAGAATCTTTATAGTATTAATAGTATTGTTGTTGCATATACAGCTGAAACACAGCAATATGTAGAACAATTTAGAGAAGAAACTAAATCTAAAAAGTGGGTTGATCCAGACTTCTTTTTAATCAATGAAAACCATCAAGTAGATTGTATAAAAACACTAACTGAAGTCTTTTCATCAATTTACAGTTCAGGGAAGAAAGTTATTTTTCATTCTTCAGGTGGGTTAAACTATATTAAGGATACAGCATTAATTGCACTTAATTCAGTTTCAAAAGGAGACTTTATCGTATGTAATTCGCAAAAACAAAGTATGGACTTTGTTGATGTTTCTCATCCAGAAATTCTCCCAATTAGATTAGAAAAAGATCCTGAGCATTCTGAAATCAAATCTGTTGAATCAATATTTAAGGAACAGGGAACACAGTGGATAAAAGTTAATCCTAAAAAAGAGTGCGATGATTTTATTTTGTACTGTGAGAAAAATCATATACATTTACCAAGACGATATCTATCAAATGTAAAAATTAATAATTTGACCTTTGATTTGATTTGGAATGATGGTTACAACAGACTTAATTATCTTATCTGCTTTAATACCGAAGAGTATAAACGTAAAACTCAACCAAGAAACACCCAGGACAAAGATCCATTATGGGAAAAAGAAGCAATTGCTCAAAGATCAGATATGAAAAAGCAGATTGTTTCTTATGCAAAATTTGCTGTATCTAAAGATGAAAATAACCAGATGTCAGACAAAAAGTGTTACGGCATTTTTGCAGAAAAAAAAGATAAAGAGATTTTTGAATGTGATGTTAATGATAAGGGAAAAGGTCTTGCCTATGGCCCTTTTTATCTAATCAAAGATAAAGACAAATTAAATAAAGAAATTATAAATGTATTTTCAACGAAAGTTCAGGAAGCGGGATCTGCAGACAATATAGTTAAAGTTAAGAATAATACTTTAATTACAATATTAGGCAGTAATGATGTTCCAACAATTAACTTAATTGAACATTACAAAAGTCGCGTAAAAGAAATTGTTCTTTGCAAGACTTCTGATAATCAAATGAATTATCTGTTTAACCAGATAAAAAAATCTTTTAGTGTAGCTCAGGGATATCCTCGTCTGGTAGCTTTAAATTCAGATATAACTTTAAGAAATTTGTTCCAAAATTTGCAGTTGGATTCTGATAATGTTCACGATGTGATTGTAAACACAACTCCCGGTGCAAAATCTATGGGCTCAATGTTGTCTCTATGGGCTATAAAAAATGGATTCAATATATGGAGCATGGACCAATCAAATAATCGCTTAGCCTGTTTGAACAAAGATGATTTAGAAGAACAATATACTGCAATTGATATCATGAAATCTTCTAAGATTGTTGTTGATGGACAAAGACCAACTGTATCTGATCTTGGGGAAGAGGATAAACAGTTTATTCAAATCGTTTTAAGAATTTTAAAATTTTGGAAAGACCATGGAAGTAATTGGGATATATGTGATTATTCCCCAAAAGAAGTACAGTTAAATGATGGCATATATACTTTTAGCCAAAGAAAGGGCAGGTATTTCTTAAAATGTCCAAATGGCGACGTAATGAAGTTTCCTTTCGATCATAAATCAATGACCTTGAAAGGAGATCTGATGGAAGCCATTGCTGCTGTTGCTATTGAAAATGCAGGCGCATTGTATGTCCATTCACAAGTTAAGCTTCCATACAAAAAAGATTTGCAGGAGACTTTAGATAAAAAAGAAATAAAAAAACGAGAAAAAGAGCACTTGCCAACAGCTAATGTAAAAGCAGCTAGACGAGAGATTGATGTTATTGCAACATGGAAAGCGCATCACATCAGTATCGAGTGTAAGGCTCAAGTGTATGGTCCAATTAAATATCCTGATAAGCAAATTGAATTGGAAGATTTAGCTTTTACTGTTGATTCTCAGAGCTCTCCTTTTTCGAGGATGACAACTCCTTTATTAGTTCTTCAAGATAAGCTTGGTCATGATTTTATTGTTCCAAAATCTCTCGAATCAATGACTGTTTACATACTGGATTGGAAAGATCTTTGTGATCCTGTTGCTACGGCTTCTATTATTGATAAAGCTGTCATAAGTAAGAGCACCACGAAACCAACAAAAAGACCATAGTTATCTTTCTTGGTTGAATTAAAACCGCGCTACTTAATCTAAGTTAGGCGCGGTTTACTAAAAATCATAAGATTGTCTTGTTTGTTTTCTGTTAATTTTGATTGAAAGGAATAATACTCTCCGACAATTGCATGATTTTCTGTCTATTCTTAGCGACAACAGCCTTTGAGGTATTGGCATAGCAGTAAATACAACCATGTGAACAAGTGTTGTACATACCAATATCTTTACTTACCATACAGCCACACTCTTTACGCTGACCTTTATCTTTCATTCTCTTAACATCAAGATTTGACTCTGCAACTCCTGTATTAGCAACAGAAGTAGCAGTGTTTCCCTCAAGAGAAGCAAATAGATCAAGTTCAGATGCTTTAGGCTTTCTCTTTTTATCAAATGAATGTAAATACTCAGTTAAGACTTTGTCATCAGAGAACAGTCTTTCCATTAACTCACCGTCAATGCAACGGTTGTGCTCAATTCCAAATCTTTCAAGGTCAAGATCTTCAGCGCAGGTAGCTAGGGTAAAATCCCAGCCATGCTCATGCCAGTGCTGTTGGATCTTTTTAAGACCATCAGCTATTTCCTCTTTTTGAGCAAGGGATAGCTCAGCTCTTAGCACATTGTCTTTAGTAAATAAGCCATTAGTCTCTTTTATAAGATTGTTCTGTACCTTTCTGTAAGCTTCAACATCAATAAAGCTAAAGACTAACTTAGAGGTATAGCCTTTTAATCTTTTTGAAAGATTCCAGATCTTGATTAAAAGATCACGAGCTGAAAGATTTGGTGTCACAATTAAAGGATCAAATCTCCAGATAACTCTGTCTTTACCAATTCTGTCTGAGAGCTCTTTAAAGGTTTCAATTCTCTTTTCTAGTGAAGCTACATTAGGTTCAAAACCTTCTTTTTCGTAATCATTTAAAGTGAACTGAAAATAGTAGTGAATACCAGTCTTATCAAGCTCATCAAGATATGGCATTAAAGGACGAGGGTTTTTAGTCCAGAAGACAATTACTCTGGTCTTGTCATAAGACACATACATAGGAGCCTGATTAAAGGGATTTATCCATACAGAGTAACCATCAGAGAGTCTTTGCATGAACCATTTGGCAAAGAAAGCTGGGATATCAGTTGATCTGCTGGCTGAGACAATTACAGGATGGCTTGCAGGCACTTTTATTCCTGATTTTAATATGATGGTATCTTTTGAATCTGTCATAAGCTTATCCTTTAATCATGTGTTCTTTAAGTAAGCTGTCTAAATTCGCTCTTTGTTCGTATTGCTTAAATTAAATCAAGGCCTTATGTAAAGCAGTTTAGTAAAAAGACTTCTATGACCTTTTACAAAACTGCTCTAAAGCAGCCCTTGTAGCCCTTTATTGAAATCATCACTTAATTTTCTCCTTTTAGAAAGGTAAATCGTCGCTACGACCATCAACAGCATATAGCTTCTGAAATTCAGCTGCCATATAGCGACTGAGATCTACACGGCACTTAATTTCGTTACCATTTCTATAGTAGCCTGCAATATCCAAGTTTTGTGTGTGCTCGTCGATCTTATCAAGTTCAGCACTCATTTTTTCATACATATCCTTGTGACATAACATGACATAAGTCATACAGTCAGGCTTTTCTGAGTGGTAGCTGTAATTACTGTTGGTTGCAAAAAAGCTACTTTGTGGGAAGCAACTTTCAAATGCATCATTGCGAACCACATTAGAAAATGGGCAGTCGCAACCGTTGTTTTCATCTTCGAGCATGCGTGAGCATGGTCTTGGATATAAAAGCTTCATGTCATGTTCACCTTGTGAGCACTTGATAAACTGGATTGCCTGATGGGTTAACATTCTGTTGGTAAAGCACTTTCCCTGTAGAGTATAGGTGCTGTCAGCAATGATAATAGCGCCACGTTTGCTTAATGATCTTGCAAAGATCTCCATAAAAACAGCATAGGCATGGTTCTCAAAACCTGTGTAAAAGTTTTTGTTATAGTTAATGACTCTCATGTTTAACAAGGTAGAGCTTTTGATGATTTCACCAATGCCTTTAAAGCTGGTGATAAGATCAAACTTCTCATTACCCAAATAGTCCATGAGTTCATTATTGCTTTTATCAATAGACATTGCACTTGAAGAGTCATAGATATGCTCAAGCCCATTCAGTTTAAAAGTGCAGTTTTTAAACAAAGGATCTGAATTTACAAAGTTTCTTTCCCAGCGGGAAAATAGCTCTACAAACTGCTCTATAGCTACTGAACTGCCTTCAATTATAGTCACCTCAATATTAGGTAGCTGGAGGTTTGCTGCTTTATACATCTTAGCTAAAGCTGTGATTGCTCCAAATACATCACCGCCGTTACCGCAGAAGCAGGATAAAAGCTTAATACTGCGCTTAGAGTTTAAAAATTCCTTTTTAACTTCTTCTTTAGACAAGTAGTCCATGGTGATGTACTCACTCTCAGCAGCTGATCTTGGTAGGTAGGTGTACATATAGCTTAACCATTGTCCAAAAGAATGATTTAAGTTTTCTTCAACTTCACCTATTTGTAACTGTACAGGGTAGATACCTTTCTCTTTGTAGTGGTTTAAGGTCTCGTTAATTGCAAAGCATAAACAATCGTCTACAACAACATTCTTCTTATTCTCGCACATAGTTACTTTCTCCTGGATGGTTTTGTTTGATGTACTGGTATCATCAAAATCTGTGCCAGTATTTTTAATTATTTGAAAATTAAGAATAAATTATTTTAATACTTCTTGAAATTATAAAAATTTAAAGAAATTTTATAAAAACTATAAATCTCTATAGTGAATTTATTATAAAAAATTATAATTTAATATAAAAAATTATAATAAAGCCAAGTTTTTAAGAAAATGAAAAAAGTGGGAAAAGATAACTTATGAATTAAAACACTTAAAAATCAACAAATTAAATAGTTTATTTAAAGCTAATTTTAAAAGTTGGCACAGCCGTTGCTACTGTTAACACTGTAGCGAATGAATATTTCGTTTTATTGATTTGTTCTGAAGACAAGATCTTCAGATTTTACAGAAAGCCTGAAAACAGATGCTTTTACTTAAAAGAGTGACCGTGTAAATCACTTCATTTTTATAAGAACTTAAAAAGATTTTAGTTTTTTAAAGTTTTCTTAAAAAGGCAACTGTACAGATAAGACAGTTGTTGATTCAAGGTCCTTTACTTGAAAGAACTTTTGAAGCGTTGAGTTTTACATGAAGTTGAAATGACAGGTGACTATTTAACTTTGAAAACTCAGAAAGTTACAACTAAAAGATAAACAGATCAATAAAGGAGAACGAATATGTCAAAGGTAATCATCGCTACTTTAAAGCAGGATTTAACTCGTGCTTATGCTCTTTTTGAAAAGGTTCTCGATTTCTCTGTTCTAGCAGGAATTTGTTTGTCTATAGTTGGCGCTTATTCACAGGTTGTAGGTGATCTTTTATCTACCTGTCTAAACGGACCTGTATCTCAAGCTGCTTCATTAAGAGTAGGTGTTCTGATTGTAAAAAAGTACACCTCAAAGCAGGGCTAGATAAGCCTAACTTTGAAGATAACAGCAAAGACAGAGATTTACTAGTAAAAGAGTTAAGAAAGGAGAGTCCTATGTTATTAGCAGTTGATGATTTTATCTGTATCGCAATTTATGTGCTGATGTTTATAGCCATCACAGTGTATTGCAGATTCTGCAAGATCAAAGCAGCCGAGACTGTAAGCGGACTTACCCTGTTCTCTGTTATGTTCTGGCTCTTTTTCTTTAGCGATGCCTTTGTAAGGTGAGTGGGACAAAAGAAAAGCTCCAAAAGCAGAGCAAGATAAAAGACGGACATAAAGCAGAAAACAGATTGGCAACAAAGGATTAAAAGAAAACAGGAGAGAGTCATGACCATTGTAGAAATTGTTTTCACAATGATTAGAGCAGCCCTTATCATCGCTTTTTTCATGGTTGCAATCATCCTGATTAGACGCACTTTTTCTAAGGCAAAGTCAGGACGCAACAGACAGCTAGTCGAGTTTTTAAAGGTGTTTTTAGGCTTTACCGTAGGTTTTGGGCTCATGAGAATGTTTGACTACCTAATAGACTACATTTTTTCATGCTTACGGTAAGTTACAGGTTGATTTCAAGTTTGATTTCTATGAGGTGAAATATGAGATTCTGGTTGTACTTTGGTTACGTTGTCATTTATCTGATCGGAATGGGCATCTTCATAACCTTCTGGAAGAAATTTAAGTGCACACATTCAGAAATTTTATGGCAGTTTTCATACTACACCATCTTTTACTGGACCTGCATGTATCTGTCTGTATGAGGTATGACATGAAATTTAGGAGAGATTAAGTCTCATCTTAAGAGGTGAGATCACCTGATGAGGTGTGCTGTGAAAAAAATAAAAGACAGGAGAGAAAACAGAAACTCAAGGTAAGGCTCAAAGATAACTTAAAAGGAGATCCCCTATTTAGTAGCTCATAGAGTTCTTCTCAGGTTGCGTTTCTTACTTTTTGCAACCTGAGCTTTTTAAAGTAAGTTGAGATTTAAAGCAAAGCATAAAGAAGCGTATTAGTGCTTTTTAGAGGAAAAGACTATGGAACATTGTGTGAATGTAGTGGCTGTAGCTCCAGTCATGACATTAGGTGAAGCAATTGTCATTGAATTGGTTTTTATTGCAGCTGTCATTCTTATCTATGCCGACTTAAAAGTTTTTGAAAAAGGCAGAAAATGGTATTCACGCATTTTTTTGTATCTTCCAATGGTCTGTGACATAGCTTTAATCGCACTGCAGTTTGTAAAGTTAAGTTATAGGTAAGAGTAAAAGACTGCACTGAGAAGATAACCATAGGTCTTTAAGCTAAGACCTAATAAGATAAAGAGCATTTATTTGCCAGTAGGTAAGTAACAGGACTGCAAGTAACAGGCTGTACTCAATTTTTCACAAATTAGAAACTCAGATTTAAAACTTAAAACAGAATATATAACCAATAAAGGAAAACAAAATGAAAAAATCATCAGTAATCGCATCATTAGTTTTAGCTTTAACCTCAACTAATACAGCTTTAGCTGATCCTAAGCCATTAGGATTTGAGCTTGGCAAAGCTACCATTGAGGATGTACAGAACACATATAAAACCACAGAGGCTGGTATCAGTGCCTACACAGAAGGCAAAATGCTAAATGTTGATGCATATGAGGTAGGTCTTCAGGATCTTCAAAAAGTGCTGTTCATCTTTAATTCAGATGGCACATTAAGTGTCGTAGATATGACCTTTAGAAAGACCAAGTTTGATGAACTCTACGGTCAGCTCAACAAAAAATATAAGCTCGTTAAAAAGCAGATCCCTTTTGTTGGCAACAAGTATGCTGAGTATAAGAATGGTAAATCAACCGTGAAACTTGATGCACCTCATATGAGCTTTGAGTTAGACGTAATCTACGGTCAGAACTCCTTCTTTAAAAACATGAAAGAGGTTAACAACCGCCAGGAGCAACAGCGTAAAGACAAGCAGGCTTCAATGCTGTAAAGAAAAACAAGTCCTGCTCCTTTGGTGCAGGCATGTTACAGTATAAAAACAAAGAACCTGGAGAGAGAATGAAACATTCATTGAGAGCATGCATTAAAAATACAGCTAAAACCACAATGATCTGTACTATGATCATGCTTACCGCCTGCTCTACAATATCTGGCAATAATGCTAAGGCCTCTTCAGATAAGAAAATGGTATGTAGTCTTTCAGCAGCTGCAATCTGTGAGAACGCTAACTATAATAGTGACAATTTCAATGCTGAAATTCTCGCCAACAATAAAGATAGTAATGGCAACAATAGTGCCGGAGAATCTAGCTTAGGACACAAGATTGTAGGTTATACTGCATTATGTCTTGCTATAGTATTTTATACAGGACTTTTGATCTTAGATCACAATGTCAGCTCTCATCCTCATCGTTAAATGAGGCGCTCAAAAGTTCTATTTAGATAGGCTATAGAGAAGATTAAAGAATTAGAAAAAGATATTCTTTGACGTTAAAACTAATGAAACAATCTCTTTAACCTTTGAGATGCCTGATGCTCAGCATGAAGAAGCTTATCTTTAAAGGTTACTTTCTCTTTAACCTGAATCTCACCTAAGATCTCATTTAGAATGTAATGCTCTAACTCCTCGTTATTAAAGAGCACAGGGGAGTAATGATTAGGAGCATAATCAACACACATATTAAAACGTACAATACCATCAGAGCTGTCAGGCTCTTTTGAATGGATATGTCCATGGATTACGGTATTGCAGTTATTCTCTTCAAAGATCTCTTTAAACTCAGCTTCTCTTTTTGAATCAGGTTCTGATAAAGGATAGTGACAGATAAAGATATTCTCAAAAAGAATGTAATCTATGATCTTTTCAAAACCACAGCTTAAAAAGAACTTATCCGTAATGGTATCGTGGTTTCCTCTGAGCATGAGCTTTCTGCCTTTAAGCTTTTTGCAGTACTCAGAAATATGAGGTTTAAATTCAGACTTTAAGAAAGCTATATCACCTAAAAAGACTACGATGTCGTCATCGGTGATGACATCATTGTAGTTTTTTAGCATTAGATCTTCACACTGCTGCAGACCCTCATCTGAAAACTCAAATTGAGGACGAGCATACTTAATTATGTTCTTATGACATAAATGAAGATCTGAGGTGAAATAGAGCATGGTTGCCTGCCTTAAAACAAAAGTGTTAATACATTATTTGATGAAAAGCATCAGATAATGTAAAAGGTGGTGTAACGTAAACTAAAAGTTAAAGTCTTTCTTTAAAATGAATGAGTAAAACTTCATAATACTCAAATGACAGACTTTGACTTTTAGCTTTAAAAAGTTGTTAGCTTAAAGCTAAGCTTTAAAACTGCTTAAGTTTCAGCACTTATTGCAAGCAGAAAGTACAAATCAGGGTAACTTACTGAACACTAAAACAAAAACGGACCTTAACGGTCCGCTTTAGTTTAAGAGAAAAGATTATTTCTTTTGCTCTTTAGCAGCTTCGAGTTTCTGCTCAAGGTAGTGAATGCTTGCACCGCCCTTGATTTCAACAGGATCAGTTAACAGATCCTTGTGTAGAGGAACGTTGGTCTTAATACCGTTAAGTACTAATTCATCTAAAGCCTCTAAACCGCGCAGACGAGCCAACTCACGGTCATCATCGTAAACAATTAACTTGCCTACTAATGAATCATAGTGAGGTGGAACCTTGTAGCCCTGATATACATGGCTGTCCCAACGTACTCCTGGACCACCTGGTACATGCAGATACTTTATCTCACCAGGAGATGGCATAAAGGTAGCAGGATCTTCAGCATTGATACGGAACTCAAATGCGTGTCCACGTAACTTGATGTCTGACTGCTTGATTGATAATGTGTTGCCAGCGCAAACTGAAATCATTTCACGAACGATATCAACGCCAGTGATCATTTCAGTAATAGGGTGCTCAACCTGAACACGAGTGTTCATTTCGATGAAGTAGAACTCACCGTTCTCATATAGGAACTCGAAAGTACCTGCACCACGGTAGCCAATATCAATACATGCCTGAGCACAACGTGAACCGATAGTCTCACGCTGCTTCTCTGAAATGAATGGAGCTGGAGCTTCCTCTAGAACCTTCTGGTTACGACGCTGCATTGAGCAGTCACGTTCACCTAGGTATACAGCATGACCCTGACCGTCAGATAAAACCTGGAACTCAATATGGCGAGGGTTCTCTAAGAACTTTTCCATATATACAGCAGGGTTGTTAAAGAACATGTCAGCTTCACGGCGTGTTAGAGCGATTGAATCCTCTAACTCAGCGTCAGATCTTACAACACGCATACCACGACCGCCGCCACCACCAGCTGCTTTGATGATGATTGGGTAACCAATCTGGTTAGCTAAACGTTTGTTCTCTTCAAAATCTTCACCTAAAGCACCGGCAGAACCTGGAACGCATGGAACGCCAGCTTTCTGCATAGCTTTTTTAGCTGAAACTTTATCACCCATTAAACGAATGGTATCAGCAGTAGGGCCAATGAAGATAAAGCCTGACTTTTCAACCATCTCAGCAAAGTCAGCATTCTCTGATAGGAATCCATAACCTGGGTGGATAGCATTAGCGCCTGTAGCCTCAGCTGCAGCGATGATTGATGGAATATTTAGATATGAGTCTTTAGGAGCTGCAGGTCCTATGCACACAGCCTCATCAGCTAATTTTACATGCAATAAATCGCGGTCAGCAGTTGAATGTACAGCAACGGTCTTTAAACCTAACTGACGGCACGCTCTTAAAATACGTAAAGCAATTTCACCGCGGTTTGCAATCAGAACTTTTTCAAGTTTCATATTTATGGGTTACCCCTTATATTATTCAAACTCGAATAATGGCTGATCAAACTCAACGGTAGAACCGTTCTCAACCAAAATTTTCTTAATAACACCTGATCTGTCAGCCTGAATCTGGTTCATCATCTTCATAGCTTCGATAATGCACAGGGTATCGCCTTCTTTTACTGAAGTGCCTTCTTCCACGAAAGGAGCTGCAGTAGGGCTTGCTGAACGATAGAAAGTACCAACCATTGGTGACTTCATAAGTTTAGCTGCATCAGGAGCTGCAGGTGCTGATGGAGCTGCTGCAGGAGCAGTAGCAGCTGGAGCTGCAGGTGCTGCTACAGGAGCAGGAGCTGCTACAGGAGCTGCAATTACGGTCTGAACTGACTGAGCTACAGCCTTTTCACGGGTAATCTTAAGCTCTTCTTCGCCTTGCTTTAAGTTGATCTCAGATACATCTGACTTAGATACAATTTCGATAAGCTTAGCTATCTTATGAATATCAATTTGCATGAAAAATATCCTATTTAGTTGATTCTAATCTTAATGCTTACGGTCTAAGAAACGAACAGCGCCTCTTAGAGCAAACTCATAACCATCAAGTCCGAAACCTACAATGACTCCAACAGCCACATCTGAAAGAAATGAATGATGTCTAAATTCCTCTCGTTTGTGAACATTGGAAATGTGAATCTCATAGAATGGCATATCAATACCTGCAAGCGCATCACGAATAGCTACACTAGTATGGGTATAGGCACCTGCGTTTAATAGTATGAAATCTACTTTGTTGCGGGAATTTTGGATCTTGTCGACGATATCGCCTTCATGATTAGACTGGTAGCATTCAATATCAACATTAAGTTCATCTGCTACCTTTTTGAGCATATTTTCAAGATCTTTTATGGTTTCATGACCATAGATCTCAGGCTCACGGGTACCAAGAAGGTTAAGGTTTGGACCATTAACCACTAATATTGAATATTTAGCCAAAATCTAACTCCAAAAAACTGAATTGGCGCATTCTATCATTTTTATAGTAAAGTGGCGCAAATTTTCTTAAAAAGTCGGTATTTTTTATAAAATTTGACCTTTTTCACCTTAAATTACTCACAACAGAGAACTAATAAAAGGCTCACTCTCTGAATGTAATTTGTGTTTTTTTATTTGGCAAATTTAAGATACGAAAACTTGTAAAAACTATGATGTACAACACAAAAAAATGTTAGAATGTGCACACAGTTTTTTCTTTCATTTTAAGGTGCCTGTTGAAAGGTGCCTAACCTTAATAACTACTGAGGAACACTCCATGAGCTTCATTAACAAAGCCAAGTCAATCGCAGAATATGATCCAGAGCTATGGACCGCAATGAGCGGCGAATGCCAGAGACAGGAAGATCATATCGAACTTATCGCATCAGAGAACTATGCTTCTAAGTGTGTAATGGAAGCACAGGGCTCACAGCTAACTAACAAGTATGCTGAAGGTTATCCTGGAAAGCGTTACTACGGCGGTTGCGAATACGTTGATGTTGTGGAGCAGTTAGCAATCGACAGAGCATGCAAGCTATTCCACTGCGATTATGCTAATGTTCAGCCTCATGCTGGTTCTCAGGCAAACAATGCTGTATATCAGGCACTGTGCAAACCAGGTGACACCGTAATGGGCTTATCACTAGCTTCAGGCGGTCACTTAACTCACGGCTGCCCTGTAAACTTCTCAGGTAAAATCTACCATGCTGTAGGTTACGAAGTTAACGAGAAAGGTGAGTTAGATTATGATGCAATCCGCAAGGAAGCATTAGAGTGCAAGCCAAAGATGATCATCGGCGGTTTCTCAGCTTACTCAGGCATCGTTGACTGGAAGAAACTTCGTGAAATCGCAGACGAAGTTGGTGCTTACTTATTAGTTGATATGGCTCATGTTGCAGGTCTAGTAGCAGCTGGCGTTTACCCAAGCCCAATTGAGTATGCTCACGTTGTAACCTCAACTGCTCACAAGTCATTAGGTGGTCCACGTTCAGGCTTTATCTTATCAAACTGCCACGACGAAGCTATCTACAAGAAATTAAATTCAGCTATCTTCCCAGGTACTCAGGGTGGTCCTCTAGAGCACGTTATCGCTGCTAAGGCTATCGTATTCAAAGAGGCTATGGAGCCATGGTATGTTGAGTACCAGAAGCAGGTTGTAGCTAATGCTAAGTTATTAGCGCAAGAAGTTATGAAGCGTGGTTACAAAGTTGTAGCAGGTGGTACCCACAACCACTTATTCTTAATGGACTTCATCGGCTTAGAGATGACCGGTAAAGATGCTGAAGCTGCTTTAGGTAAGGCATTCATTACTGTTAACAAGAACACCGTTCCTGGTGAGCCACGTTCTCCATTTATCACCTCTGGTATCCGTGTTGGTACTCCAGCATGTACCCGTCGTGGTTTCAAAGAAGCAGAGATCAAAGAGTTAGCTTCAATCATGTGTGATGTTCTAGACAACTATCAGAATGATGAAGTTATCTTAAAGTGCCGTGAGCGTGTTAAGGCTCTATGCGCTAAATTCCCTGTATACAAAGACTAATAGTCTCAAGATAGGAAATTTACATTGAGTCAAGTATCAGATACTGACAAAAAATTCATGATGCAAGCCCTAAAGCTTGCATCATGTGGCTTATACACATCCTACCCAAATCCTGCGGTAGGATGTGTCATTGTCCGTGACGGTAAAATCATCGGCAGGGGGTACCATCATAAAGCTGGTTGTCCACATGCTGAGATTATGGCTTTGCAGGATGCTTCTTTCGATGTTGAAGGTGCTACTGTATATGTAACCTTAGAGCCATGCTCTCATTATGGTAGAACTCCTCCTTGTGCCTTAAAGCTTAAAGAGCTGAAGGTCAAAAGAGTAGTAGCTGCAGCAGATGATCCAAATCCTAAAGTAAACGGTAAAGGCTTTAAAATCCTACGTGATGCGGGTATTGAAGTAACTCAGCATGTACTAGAAAAAGAAGCTTTATTCCAAAACCGTGCTTTCATGAAATCCATTACAGGACCTATCCCTTACGTATCTGTAAAGGTTGGTATGTCACTAGATGGCAAAACTGCCTTAAAGGATGGTTCAAGTAAATGGATCACAGGTCCTGAATCTCGTCAGAAAGTTCAGGATATCAGAGCAAAATCTGACTGCATTATTACGGGGGTAAATACTGTAATTGCAGATGATCCTTTAATGTCTGTCCGCTATGATGAGTTAAAAGAAAAATACTATAAAAAGATTGATAAAGAGTATTTAAGACAGCCTTTAAAGGTGATCTTAGATACCAACTCAAGCCTAAATATTACAAAGTACAGGATCTTTAAAGAGGGCAAAGTGCTGTTAGTTCATGGCACAACTGACTCTGAGCTTTTGGGCACAGAAAAAGTGGTTAATGAGCATGTAACTCGCATCTTTATGCCTTTAAGACATGATCTAATCGATCTTGAATATCTGTTAAAATATCTAGGCGAGTTAAAAATCCGTCGTGTGATGGTTGAAGCTGGTTCAATTTTAACCACAGCTTTTATTAACTCAGGTTTCTGTGATGAACTCTATCTTTTTATGTCAGGTAAAGTTTTAGGTAAAGACGGTCGCAATGCCTTTAATCTTGAGAATGCACTGTCTTTAGATAAGTGTCAGGAATTTACCTTATATAAGACTAAAAAGTACGGTTCGGATGTGCTCTTACATTATCTATCAGGTGGTAACTGATGTTTACAGGTATTGTTGAAGCTGTAGGCACCCTGAAGGCTTTAAAAAAGCATGGCCACGGTTACGAGATTTTAGTAGAGACTCCAGATTCTTTTAAATTAAAAGAACGCGTTAAATTAGGCGACTCTATTGCCAATAATGGTGTTTGTCTTACAGTTACAGCTATGTCAGGTAACGCCTTTTATGCAGATGTGTCTTCAGAGACTGTAAAATGTACCTGTTTGGGCAGTTATTCATCAGGGCATAAGATAAACCTAGAGCTAGCCTGTACCCCGTCTACTCATTTAGGAGGGCACGTTGTACAGGGCCACGTTGATGGCATCGGTACAGTCATCTCAAAGCATACCTTAGATGAGGCTTATGATATCTGGATAAAAGCTCCTAATGAGCTTTTACGCTATATTGCTCCAAAGGGCTCTATAGCAGTAGATGGTGTGTCTTTAACTGTAAATGAGATAAAGGGTGACTGCTTTAGATTAACCTTAATTCCTCATACTCAAAGTAATGTAAACTTTGAGAACTTTAATGAAGGTAATAAAGTTAATCTTGAGTGTGACGTATTAGCTAGATATTTAGAAAGACTGTTTACGGCAGGAGCCGGCTCCATTAACGCAGGAACTCAAAGTCTAGCTAAAGATGGCGCCATGAAAGGTCACACCACAAACAGCAAACAGAATAATTTATCAAATAGCAAGAGCTACAAGTCCTCTGCTATTACCATGAGTGCATTACTCATGAACGGTTTTAAGTAATTTTGGAGAACCTATGTCTATCAAAGTAATTGAAGGTAACAAGCCTTGCCGAGAGGGCAAGTTTGCTATTGTAGTATCTCGTTTTAACAGCCTTATCTGTGAGCGCCTGGTTGAAGGTGCTGTAGACGTTTTAAAGCGTGAAGGTGAGGTGCCAGAGGAGAACATTACTTTAGTACGTGTTCCAGGTGCTATTGAGATCCCAGTAGTATGCGAAAAGATTGCACAGTCTCAAAAGTACGATGCTATCATCGCTTTAGGTTGTGTAATTCGTGGTTCAACCTATCACTTTGAGGTTGTAGCAAACGAGTGTGCTAAGGGTATTACTCAGGTAACCTTAAAGTATGCTATTCCTGTATCAAACGGTGTTTTAACTGTAGATACTCTAGAGCAGGCTTTAGAGAGAGCAGGTTCTCATACCGGTAACAAGGGCGCCGAAGCTGCTTCTGCTGCACTTGAAATGGTAAATGTAGTAAAACAGTTTTAATTGAAGCTGAATTAAAAGTTTATAAAAAGTTATAAACAAATGCTTTAAATTTATAAAACAAAGCTTTAAATAAAGCACTTAGATAAGAGCTTTAAACTAAAACAATAAAGGATTTAAAAAGATGGATTCAACAGAAGGTGCAGTAACACCAGCTCAGCGTCACAAGGCAAGACACTTTGCGATGCAGGCTATCTATCAGTGGCAGTTAACTGATTTGAGCCCAACCGAGATTGAAAAACAGTTTTTAGAAGATCAGCCTATGAAGGGCACCGATCTTGATTACTTCCATGATTTAGTATCAGGTGTAATTAACAATGTTCATGATATCGACATTGTTTATGCTCCATACTTAAGCCGTCCATTAGACGATCTTGATCAGGTGGATAAGGCAGTGTTGCGTTTAGGTACCTTTGAGCTGATGTACCGCCAGGAAGTTCCATACCGTGTAGTTATCAACGAGGCTATTATCCTTGCAAAGGAATTTGCCGAGCAGGACAGCCACAAGTTCGTAAACGGTGTGTTAGATAAGGTCGTTAAGTCTTTTAAGGCTCACTAGTGTCACTAGGTGAATTTGAACTTATAAAAAAGTACTTCTGTCAGAATGACAGAGGTACTGGTATTGAATTAGGCATAGGCGATGACTGTGCCTTATTAAATCTGCCTGAAAACAAAACTCTTGCTATCACCACCGATACCCAGATTGAGGGTATTCACTTTTTTTCTAACACCTCTCCTTACTATGTCGGTTATAAGTCTTTGCTGGTAAACTTATCTGACTTAGCTGCCATGGGAGCAAAACCGTACTGTTTTACATTATCACTTACACTGCCTGAGGCTAACGAGGACTTTTTAAAAGAGTTTTCAAAAGGATTATTTTCACTTGCTTCAAAAGTAGATATTCCTCTAATTGGAGGCAATACTACTAAAGGTGAGTTATCCGTAACCATCAGTGCTTATGGTCTTGTAGATAAAGGTAAGGCTTTAAGACGAGATAAGGCAAAAGTAAACGACGACATCTATGTTACAGGTACACTAGGTCTGCCAGGTCTTGCTGTAGAACTAGGTTATAAGAACATTTGCCTTGATAAGTTTATTGATGGAAAAGATGCTTTTTCATACTGCTATGAAAAGAGCATGATAATTCCTGACAGATGTGAATTTGCTCATAAACTTGTAAATTACTCAGACTGTGCTTTAGACATCTCAGATGGACTTGTAGGAGACTTAAGACATATCTTAGAGCGTTCTTGCGTAGGTGCAAGAATCGATGTTGAAAAGTTGCCAAAGCCCTGTGAGTTTTCAATTTACAACCTTGATGAAAAAATACAGGACAAACTTTGTCTGTATGGTGGCGGTGATTATGAATTGTTATTTACAGCACCAAGTGCGAATGAAGACAAGATCATGGAATTGGCTTCAACATATGCTGTAAAAGTAAGCAAAATTGGCAAAATTAAAAATGGTACATTAGAGATCTTAAAACATGGTAAGATGTACCAACAAAACGTAAAGTCGTTCGAACATTTTTAAAAAAGAATTCAAGGAAACATTGGAGATTTATCTTGAACACATTATTAAAAAAGACTGCCATCGCAACAGTATTGGCAACATCAGTATTATCTTTAAGTGCATGCGATCACGAAGTATCAGTTTCAAAAAACGGTGCAGTTGTTAATGCAAATGCTACAGCAACTGCAGCTCTAAATGATAAGAGCTCTTTTGAAGAGAAGGCCGCCTATGCTATCGGCGCTTCTTTAGGCGAGTATGTAGCTCAGATGAAGCAGAGTCAGGAGCAGTTAATCGGCCCAATCTCTGCTGAAAAAGTAATCGAAGGCTTTACTGATGGTGTAAACGGCGCTTCAGCATTAGACAGAGCACAGATTGAAAAAGTATTAAAAGATCTTGATGCAAAGATCCAGGAAAAGATTGCTCAAGAACAGAATATATCAGCTGAAGATAACTTAAAGGCTGGTGAAGCATTCTTAGCTGCTAACTCAAAGAAAGATGGTGTTGTAACTACTACTTCTGGTTTACAGTACAAGGTTGTAAAGCAGGGTGAAGGTGAGACCGCTAAGAAGGGTGACAAGATCACTGTAACCTATAAAGGCACAACCATTGATGGTGTAACTTTTGACGAGTCTAAAAAGCCTATCGAGTTCCCATTAGAGAACATGATTGAAGGTTGGATCGAAGGTTTACAGTTAATGAACGAAGGTTCAGAGTACATCCTCTACATCCCATCAAAACTAGCTTATGGAGAGAATGGTGCTTCACAGATTGTAAAACCAAACTCTGTTTTAATCTTTGATGTTAAGTTATTAAAGATTGAAAAACCAGCTTCTAAGGCTGAGACTGAGTCAAAAGAAGCAGCTAAGAAGTAGACTTAAGCTTTAAAAATATAAAAAAGCTGTTCTTTCATTTAGTGGAAGGACTCGCATCTAAAAGCTCTAACCAAATGTACGATCTTTGGTTGGAGCTTTCAATTTTAGAAATACGTAGTAAGAAAATATTCATCATTTATGTTCACCATAAATGGTGCCAACCTTTATTGCTAATGGCATCTGTTCTGTTGCTAATCCTTGCCTTATTAAGAGAGCATTATGTTTAAGTAGAAGTTTTGAACTTAATGTTAAACTTTTAGATAGAGAAAAGGTCTTATGAGACAGGATATAAGTTGTTTTCTGCACTGTCTTGATCCATCCATAATTTGTCACTGATAAAAGAAAAAAATTGCTTTTCAATATATAATCTAGAAGAAGGTTTGGAGATAATTAC
>UMHE01049595.1_pt1 | contig 25580 bp, 20 predicted proteins | sample 1965451 | NCBI WGS metagenome assembly UMHE01 (sample SAMEA4836090, study PRJEB28245) | human gut metagenome | biome: gut microbiome; material: fecal sample | place: Denmark | collected 2008 | reverse complement strand
CCACGATCTTCTTGATGGACTCGTTGACCTTCTTGGGGGCGGGAATGCTGGGGTTGCCCAGAGAATAGTCGTACACCTTGTCAGCGCCCACCTTGGCGGCCTGCTCCAGACCGTAGGCGAACAGCTGGCGGATGACGGAGGGCGCCGTACCCAGATTGTAGTATTCCTGATTTACCATAACATAATCTCCTCTTTTACGTTATTGTACTATGTCCACACCGCGCTGCGGCAGTCGAACCATACTTATGATAGGTGTTGCCGTGATAATTGTCAAGTATTTATCAAACAAGCCAAGAAAATTTGTTAAAATCGTAGCGAGACGAAACAATTTCTTGTGCAATACGCCATTACGCCAGCTTCATGCGGCTGGAAAGGACGCTGCCCAGAGCGATGGATGCCAGTTTGGAGTAGGCGCTGTCGGCGCGGCTCACCAGCACGATGGGCACCTTGGCGCCCAGAATGATGCCAGCGTTTTTGGCGTTGCCGAACAGGTTGGCCGCCTTGCCGATGCCGTTGCCCACCTCATAGTTGGGTACCAGCAGGATGTCCGCCTTGCCTGCGCCGGGGGCGGTGTAGTGCTTGTGGCGGCAGGCCTCCTCGCTCACCGCCAGATCCAGGGCCACGGGGCCGCACACGTCCATGTTGTACTTTGCCCAGCGGTCGGTCATCTTGCTGAGAGCATCGGCGTCCACGGTGGACTGTACCTTGGGATTCACCTGCTCGGCGCCGCACACGCAGGAGGCGTTGATATGCTCATAGCCCAGCGCCTGCAGCACCATAGCGGCGTTCTCCAGAATGTCCGCCTTCTTCTCCAGATCGGGGAAGGTGTTCACGCCGCCGTCGGTCAGCACCAGCATACGACCCAGCGCGGGGATCTCGTACAGCATGCAGTGGGTGGTCAGATGCTGGGTACGCAGACCGTGCTCCTTATTGAAAACAGCGCGCATCAGGTCGGCGGTGCCCAGAATGCCCTTCATCAGGAAGTTGGCCTTACCCTCGGCGCACAGCGCCACGGCCTTGGCCGCGCAGTCCTGATCGGTGTCGCTGGCGATGATCTCGTAGTCGGCGGGGTTCTCGCCCAGTGCGGTAAGCATGGCGCTGATCTCGTCCACATGTCCCACCAGAATGGGCGTGGCGATGCCCTCCTTACGAGCCTCCACCACCGCCTCGATCACGGGCTGGTCGTGAGCGGCTGCCACGGCGATGACACCGGTGGTGCCGCCCTTGGCGGCGGCGATGATGCCGTCAATGGTATGTATCATGCTGATCGTCCTCCTGCACAGTTTCTTTTGCTATTTAAAGCAATATACGCGCCTGAACCGGCACTTTTTCCAGTCATATTATACAACATCCCGGCGGCACCGTCAACGGAAAACCGAAGCATTCAGTGAAAGAAATTCCCATAACCTATCAGACTTTCCCGCAGCCGCTCCGGGGTTGACGCGGGGAGGGAAATAGGCTATATTGTATGGGTATATTCAACATGAGGTGACACATGAAACAGATCAAGACTTGGACGCTGGCGTTTACCTACGTCGGCTGTTTTTTGGGCGCGGGCTTTATCTCCGGGCAGGAGCTTTGGCAGTTTTTCGGCGCCTTCGGCAACTGGGGCTATGTGGGCTTTGCGCTGGCGACGCTGCTGTTTGTGGTCATCGGCGTTCTGTTTATCCGCCTGACGCAGATGACCCGCTGCTCCGATATGGATCAGCTGCTGGTGCCGTGGGATAACAAATGGCTGCGGGCGGCCTCCGGCGCCATCGGCGCGGTATTTCTGTTCTTTGTGGTGGTGTCCATGTCCGCCGGTGTGGGCGCCATGCTGACGCAGCTGTTCGGCGTTCCCACCTGGCTGGGCAGCGCCGTGTTCATGCTGCTGGTGTTCCTGACGGCGCTGCTGGGCGTCAGCGGTATGGTGAACGCCTTCTCCGCCCTGATCCCGCTGCTGGTGCTGGCCACGCTGGGCTTTGCCATCGCCGCATGGTGTACCTTCGGCACGGAGGGCATCCTGCGCCTGGCGTATACCAACAGCAACCCGCTGATGCCCAATTGGGGCATTGCCACCATGACGTTCGTGGCCTACAACATTCTGGGCGGCATCGGCATTATGTCCCCGGTGGGGCAGTATGTCCGGGAGAAGAAGTACATCTACGGCGGCATCATCCTCGCCGGGTTCATGCTGCTGGTGGTGGCGGGGAGCATCCTCACCAGTCTGGCAGCCTATCCGGAGGCGGTGCAGGCGGAGCTGCCCATGGTGGCACTGGCCAGCCATCTGAACGGCACGATGGGCACCATTTACGGCATCATGCTGCTGGTGGCCATGTTCTGCAACGCGCTGGCAAGTCTGGTGGGACTGAGCGCCTACATTGAGCAGAAATACGCCCTTGTCCGCACTCACAAAAAGGTCGTCCTGCTGGTCATCAGCGTGCTGGCATGGGCGGGCAGTCTGCTGGGCTTTGCGGAGATCATCGGAACCGTCTACCCCGTCTTTGGTTATATCAGCGTGGCGTTTCTGGTGTTTATGGTCATCCACTTCTGCCGCGCCAGAAAGCAGGAAAAGGAAACGGCTGAAAAGTAAAAACGCTTTACAGGAAAAACACTCCTCTGCCATACGGCAGAGGAGTGTTTTTTACGCAGACTGTCAAAAAACCTGCCCGGTCACGCATATCGGAGGGAAGGATAGTGTGAAAGGGAACCGTCAGGGTTCCCTTTCGCGTTCAATCACCCGCCGCAGCGACCAAAATCGCAAAATAAAATACTGTTTTTTATTTTGCGATTTTGCCTCGGCTTGTCAAAAAAGTCCGTTCGGACTTTTTTGACAAGCTGAACACTCCTCTGCCATACGGCAGAGGAGTGTTTTTTACGGTGTCTTACACGCTGAACAGGATATCCGCATAGGTGGGATACGGCCACGCCTTGGCATCCACCAGCGATTCCAGCTGGCCGATCAGCTCACCGGCCTTTTGGGTGCGGGTGACGATCTCACTGCGGTAATACCGGGCAGCGTCGATGCCGCTGTCCGCGGCGGGGGCGTTCTCCAGCGCCTGAGAGAGACTCTGGCAGACATCCAGAAGCTGACCGCCCTGAATGCCCAGCTCCTGTATCAGGTATTCCTCTATCCGGCACAGGTCGGAAAACTGAGCTTCCTGCTTGTGCGCCATGCCCTTGGCCAGGTCGCCGGAATAGCGCGCTACGGCGGGCAGAACGCCCCGCATGGCCATCTCAAGCAGGGTGTTGGCTTCGATGGCGGATACCTTGCAGTAGTTCTCCAGATGGATCTCGTACCGGGCGCGCATCTCCGTCTCGGTGAGGATGGCGTGCCTGGTGAAAAGATCGATGTTCTTTTTGTCGATGTAGGCGGGCATGCAGTCCACCGTGTCCCGCAGATTGGCAAGTCCCCGGCGCTTGGCCTCCTGCACCCACGACTCATCGTAGCCGTTGCCGTTGAAGATAATGCGCTGGTGGGCGGTGAAGGTGTCGTGCAGCAGGGTTTGCAGCGCGGACTGGAAGTCGTCGGCCTTCTCCAGAATGTCGGCGAACTGGCTCAGCTCCTCTGCCATGATGGTGTTCAGCACCACGTTGGGGCTGGCGATGGACTGGCTGGAGCCCAGCATGCGGAATTCAAACTTGTTGCCGGTGAAGGCCAGGGGAGAGGTGCGGTTGCGGTCGGTGGTGTCCTGGGGGATCTCCGGCAGGGTGTCCACACCGATGGTGAGCTTTTTCTTGGTGATGTCCACGTACTCCGTACCCTGAATGATGGAGTCCAGAATGGCGGTCAGCTCATCGCCCAGGAAGATGGAGATGATAGCCGGGGGCGCTTCGTTGCCGCCCAGACGGTGATCGTTGCCGGGATAGGACACGCAGCAGCGCAGCATCTCCTGATACTCGTCCACGCCCTTGATAAACGCCGCCAGAAACAGCAGGAACTGGGCGTTCTGGCTGGGGGTGCTGCCGGGCTTCAGCAGATTCTCGCCGGTATCGGTGGCCAGCGACCAGTTGTCGTGCTTGCCGCTGCCGTTGACGCCCGCAAAGGGCTTTTCATGCAGCAGGCACACAAGTCCGTGGCGGGCAGCCACCTTTTTCAGCAGCTCCATGGTCAGCTGGTTCTTGTCGCAGGCGGAGTTGGCATCGGAGTAGATGGGTGCGATCTCATGCTGGGCGGGAGCCACCTCGTTGTGCTCCGTCTTAGCAAGCACGCCCAGCTTCCACAGCTCCTGATCCAGCTCCCGCATGAACGCGGCCACACGGGGCTTGATGGCACCATAGTAGTGGTCGTCCAGCTCCTGGCCCTTGGAGGGACGGGCGCCGAACAGCGTGCGGCCGCATAGCTTCAGATCCTCCCGCTGGCGGTACATTTTTTCATCGATGAGGAAGTATTCCTGCTCAGGGCCCACCTGCGGCGTGACGTGCTGCGCCTCGGTGTTTCCGAACAGCCGCAGGATGCGGATGCACTCCTTATCCAGCACGCGCATGGAGCGCAGCAGCGGCGTTTTCTTGTCCAGCGTCTGCCCGCTGTAGGAGCAGAAGATGGTGGGGATATACAGCGTCTCATCCTTGACGAAGGCGTAGGACGTGGGATCCCACGCGGTGTAGCCGCGAGCCTCGAACGTGGCGCGCAGGCCGCCGGAGGGGAAGGAGGAGGCGTCGGCCTCGCCCTTGCTCAGCTCCTTGGCGCTCAGCTCCATCACCACGCCGTCCTTGCCGTCGCGGGTGATGAAGCTGTCGTGCTTTTCGGCGGTGAAGCCAGTCATGGGCTGGAACCAGTGGGTGTAGTGGGTGGCGCCCTTTTCCAGCGCCCAGTCCTTCATGGCGTTGGCGATCTCCCCGGCGGTGGAACGATCCAGCGGTGTTCCCTGTGCCAGGCACTGCTGCCACTTCTGATAGATGTCGGCGGGCAGGCGCTGCTGCATCTGCTGCTCACCAAATACCATCTGGCCGAACAGCGCGGGAACATTCGTGATCTTTTCACACATGCGGGATCATTCCTTTCAGATTCAGATACGCGGCATAGCCGCGGGGATAACGGGTCTTACATAAACAGCTGCATGACCTGCGGTGTCACATAGCATTCCATCACGGCGGCGACCACCAGCAGCGGCAGCACCAGCAGGCATATCACGCGCAGGAGGTTCAGCATCAGGGGCTTCATGACGCCCTTTTCATTTTTGCGGATGTAATGGTTGATGTTCTGGCACAGGCACAGACCGGCGGCCAGACTCAGCACCAGCGCGGGCAGCTCGAAAATGCCGTGGGGCAGGATACCGGCGGCGAACAGGAGCCACTGACCCTGCATCATGGCGGCCAGCATGCCGATAATGGCGGCGTTCAGCCCCAGCGACAGGGCGGGGAGGTACAGAAACGGGATGAAGCCGTACAGCGCGGAGAGCACCATGGCTCGGACATTGCTGCCCAGCAGCGCCAGCACGCTGAAACTGCCGTCCTCCTGTACGATGCCGGAGCTGTCGATCATGTCGTTGAAGTAGGACATGACGGTCACGGGGATATCCGGGAACAGGCGGCCTGCGATATAGGCCAGCACGGTCAGCACCAGAAAGGCGATGGCGGTCATGCCCACGAAGCGGCCGTACTCCTGCCGCCAGAAGTCGCCGATGGCGCGGAGTTGGTTTTTCATGCCAGCTTCTCCAGACCGGCGCGGAGACGGCGCAGCGTCTCATCCCGGCCGAGGATGCGGCAGATCTCCACAGCGCCGCCGGGCGTCACCAGCTTGCCGGCGGCGGCGATGCGCACCGGCCACATCAGTGTGGCGTTCTTCACGCCCAGCTGCTCGGCCAGCGCGATCAGACCGTCGTGGATGGCCTCGTCCGTCCATGCAGGCAGATTCTCCAGCATGGGGATGGCGGCCTCCAGCATGGCCTTGCAGACCTCCGGGTTCGTCTTGGACTTCTTGTTGGTGAAGAATTCCACGTCGTACTCCGGGCAGACGTCGAAGAAGTCCACCTTCTCCGGGATATCGGTGAGATGCTCGCAGCGCGCCTGCAGCAGCGCGGCAATGGCCGCCACGTCGAAGTCGCCCTTGACGCTCTGGCGGATGTACGGCTCCGCGGCCTTGGCAAAGTCCTCCGGGGACATGGCGCGCAGGTACACGGCGTTGAAATGATCCAGCTTTGCCCGGTCGAAAATAGCCGGGGACTTGGAAATGCCTGTCAGGTCAAACGCCTTTACAAGCTCGTCGAGAGAAAAGACCTCCTGTTCCGCCAGCTCGCCCTTGGGCGACCAGCCCAGCAGCGCCACATAGTTGAGGATGGCATCAGTGAGATAGCCCTCCGCCTTCAGATCCTCGTAGCTGGGATCGCCGTGGCGCTTGGACATCTTGTTCTGCGCGTCCCGCATGACGGGGGAGCAGTGGACGTAGGTGGGCACCTCCCAGCCGAAGGCGTGGTACAGCAGATCGTACTTGGGCGCGGAGGACAGATACTCGCTGCCCCGCACCACATGGGTGATGCCCATCAGGTGATCGTCAATGACGTTGGCAAAGTTGTAGGTGGGCAGACCGTCCCGCTTCAGCAGCACCTGATCGTCCAGCGTGCTGTTTTCCACGGTGATGTCGCCGAACACGGCGTCGTGGAACGTGGTGGTGCCCTCCTTGGGGATGCGCTGGCGGATGACGTAAGGTTCGCCCGCCTCCACGCGGCGCAGAGCGTCTTCCAGCGGCAGGTCGCGGCAGGGATCGTCGGCGCGGTCAAAGTCGCCGGTGTCCTCCTCGGAGGCGCACTTCTCGCAGAAGCAGTAGTACGCGCCGCCCTTTTCCACCAGCAGGCGGGCGTATTTGCCGTAGGTGTCCCGGCGCTCCGACTGGATGTACGGCGCCACGGGGCCGCCCACATCGGGCCCCTCGTCGTGGGTCAGATGGCACTCGGCCATGGTGCGGTAGATGACGTCGGTAGCGCCCTCCACCAGCCGCCCTTGGTCGGTATCCTCGATGCGGAGGATAAACGTGCCGCCGTGAGAGCGGGCGATGAGCCAGGTGTACAGCGCGGTGCGCAGGTTGCCGATGTGCATGTAGCCGGTGGGGGAGGGGGCAAAGCGGGTACGCACCTTGCCGGTGGGGATCTTCTCCTCCATGGCGGTGAAATAAGCGGCGTCAGACATAAGGTAGACCTCCGTATGAAGATATAAATAGAAGACACAAAAATACTAATATATTATATTGAATTTCCCGGAAAAGTCAATGCTTTCGGCCGGAAGGCTGCTCTGACTTTTGCGAAAGGCGGAGATGCCTCTCATGATATGGGCGAGCACTCTCTCAAGACGGAAAAGAACCGCCCGCAGGCGGTTCTTTTTTGCATATAGGATTTACAGGATCATGACGCCGGCCTTGGCGCAGGCGTCCAGCGTCTCCTTGTCCCACAGGCTGGCCTGCACCTCGCCGATGTGGCAGGTGCCGATCATCAGCATGCACAGGCGGCTCTGGCCGATACCGCCGCCGATGGTCAGGGGCAGCTCGCCCGCCAGCAGCATCTTGTGGAAGGGCAGCTCGCGGCGGTCATCGCAGCCACGCTTGTGCAGCTGGTAGTCCATGGAGACCTCGTCCACGCGGATGCCCATGGAGGAGATCTCAAAGGAGCGATCCAGCACGGGGTTATACATGAGGATGTCGCCGTTCAGTGCCCAGTCGTCGTAGTCGGGGGCGCGGCCGTCGTGGGGCTTGCCGCTGCGGTGCAGGTCATCGCCGATCTGCATCAGGAATACCGTGTGGTGCTCCTTGCAGATGGCGTCCTCGCGCTGCTTGGGCGTGTAGTCAGGCCAGCGATCCTCCAGCTCCTGGGTGGTGACGAAATACACCTCCCGATCCAGCACGGTGTGCAGGCTGGGGAAGGCGATCTGCAAAGCGTCGTTTGTCTCCACCACGGCGCCCACGATGGCGCGGACGGTCTGCTCCAGGAAGTCCACCGTGCGGTCACGGCGCTCGATGACCTTTTCCCAGTCCCACTGATCCACATAGATGGAGTGGAGGTTGTCCACCTCCTCGTCGCGGCGGATGGCGTTCATATCGGTGAACAGACCCTTGCCGGGCTTGAAGTCGTAGCGCTTCAGCGCCAGACGCTTCCACTTGGCCAGAGAATGCACCACCTGTCCCTGTGCGCCCACATCGGGGATATCGAAGGACACAGGGCGCTCCACGCCGTTGAGGTTATCGTTCAGACCCGAATTCTCATCCACAAACAGGGGAGCGGAAACGCGCCGCAGATTCAGCGCCTGCCCCAGATTCACTTGGAAATTGCTCTTGATGAACTCGATTGCGCGCTGCATCTCATAGGTAGACAGCGGCGTTTTGTACCCAGCAGGGATCGTCACTTTGCTCATGCGTGAAACACCTCTCTCATAAAAAATATGCTGCCATTATAGGCGCTGCCGCGCCAAAATGCAAGTGGGATAACCGCAAAATTTCACAATAAATGCATAGTGCGTTTGTGTGTTTTATCAGAAGGAGGATGCTTTTCTCATTCGCCCCAGTGCCTGAGCTTCGGCAGCATCTGGCTGAAATAGGCTCTGGCCTGTTCGGGAGGGAATTGCTCGTTGGACATGTGGCCGGCAAGAAATGACCCATTGCGGCATCTGTTATGGAATATGCCTTACAATACCTGGGCGGAATAGGGAACGACGGCAGGCGGCACGGCATCGTCCGACAGGCGCTTTTCCATCCACACCACATCGTACCATGTGCCGAACTTATAGCCGCAGCGGTGAAAGGTGCCCGCAACGGCGTAGCCGAGCCGCGTGTGGAAGTCGATGCTGGCGCGGCTCAGGTGCGGGTCGTCAGCCCCGGTGGGGGCGGCGATGCAGGCGTACAGCACCTGCACATGCTGGGCACGGGAGGCCTCCTCCAGCGCATGATACAGCCGGGTGCCCAGACCACCGCGGCGGCAGTCCTGCCGCAGGTAGATGCTCGTCTCCGCCGCCCATGCGTAAGCGGCGCGGCTGCCCAGCTGCCCGGTGTAGGCGTAGCCCAGGATCTCGCCGTCACGCTCCAGCACCAGATAGGGGTGGGTGCGCAGCGTCGCCTCGATGCGCTGGCGGAAGTCCGACAGCGCAGGCACCTCATATTCAAATGTAATGGCAGTATCGGTGACGTAGGGCGCGTAGATCGCCAGCAGCGCCGGAGCATCATCGGGAGTCGCGGGGCGGATGTGTATCATAAACGACACCTTCTTTCGCCGCTGATTATAAGTGAAAGCGGCTGGCGTGGCAATGCGCAAATGGTACAAAAAAATTTTCCGCGGCCAGAAAAAAATTCTTCCCAAAAACCGATGGATATGGTATACTTGCGACAATTAAAAATTGGAAGCAGGCCGCGGCCTGCCGCTGTTTTCACAGGTGAAAACAGAAAATCTGAACACGAGGGAAGGAAGTGAGGAGCTTGGGCGAATTGCTGCGTATGGAGCATATCAGCAAGCGTTTCGGCAGTTTCTACGCCAACAAGGACATCACGCTGACCGTCAATCGCGGCGAGGTGCTGACGCTGCTGGGCGAGAACGGCGCGGGAAAGTCCACGCTGATGAACATTCTGATCGGCCTGTATCAGCCTACGGAGGGCAAGATCTTTCTGGAGGGCAAAGAGGTTCGCATCGAATCACCCAGCCAGGCGGTGAAGCTGGGTATCGGCATGGTGCATCAGCACTTTATGCTGGTGGAGGCCATGACCGTATTCGACAACATCATTCTGGGTGATAAGCACGCCAAGGGGCTGTTCATCGACCGGGCGGCGCGCCGGAAGGAGATCGAGGAGCTGTCCGCCAAGTACGGCCTGGACGTGCAGCTGGACAAGCTCATCACGGAGATTTCCGTGGGCGAGCAGCAGCGCACCGAGATCCTCAAGGCGTTGTATCACGGGGCGGAGCTGCTGGTTCTGGACGAGCCGTCCGCCGCGCTGACCGACATTGAGGTGGAGGGCCTGTTCGCCATCATGCGCAAGTTGATCGGCGAGGGCAAGAGCATCATCTTCATCAGCCACAAGATGCGCGAGGTGCTGCATATCTCCGACCGCATCACGGTGCTGCGGCTGGGTGAGGTGGTGGGCACGGTGAACCGTGCCGACACCGACGGGCAGAAGCTGGCCAACATGATGATCGGCAAGGAGCTGAGCGAGTCCCAGTACGAGAAGAAGGACGCCTCCGGCGCAGAGGTGGTGGCGGAGCTGTCCCATGTGGACTATGACAAGGAGCACAAGCACAGCGGCGTCAACGATATGTCCCTGAAGATCCACCGGGGCGAGATCGTGGGCATCGCCGGTGTGGACGGCAACGGCCAGACGCAGCTGGCGCAGCTGATCACCGGCGTGATCGCGCCGCAGAGCGGCAGTATCTATCTGAAGGACAAGCAGGTGGCGGTCTTTGACCCCAATGCCTTTATCACCGATAATGTGTCCCACGTCCCGGAGGACAGAAACGCGCAGGGACTGATCGGCGACATGTCCATTGCGGAGAATCTGGTGCTGAAGGCAACGGATCAGCCGCAGTTCAGCAAGGGGCACGGCCTGCTGCTGAACAAGCCCGCTATCCACGAGTACGCGGAGGAGATGGTGAAAAAGTACGATGTGCGCTGCACGTCCACGGAGCAGACTGTCCGCAGTCTGTCCGGCGGCAACCAGCAGAAGGTCATTCTGGCGCGCGAGCTGGAGTCCCAGCCATCCCTGCTGGTCATGGCGCACCCCACCCGCGGATTGGATATCGGTGCGGCGGGCTTCGTCCACGAGCAGATGATCGCCGCCCGCCAGCGCGGCGTGGGCATTCTGCTCATTAGCGCGGACTTCGACGAGATACTGGAGATGTCCGACCGCATCCTTGTGTGCTTTGAGGGGCAGATCATGGGCGAGTATTCCGGCAAGAATCCGCCCATCGAGGAGATCAGCCTCGCCATGACGGGCAAGTGAGAGGAGGAGCTGTTATATGGAAAAACTGAGACGTTCCCTTGGCAGCTTCGTCGTTCCGCTGCTGTCTATTCTGTTGGCCTTCATCGTTGGCGGCGTCATCATGGCGGCGCTGGGCGCCGACCCCTTCGCCGCGGTGAAGTACCTGTTTCAGGGCGCCTTCGGCTCCAAGGCCAATATCGGCACTACCCTGACCAAGGCCACGCCCCTGATGTTCACCTCCCTGTGCGCCTGCTTTGCCTATAAGTGCGGCGTGTTCAATCTGGGCGGTGAGGGTCAGTTCCTGATGGGTTCGATCGCCGCATTCGTTACGGCGTATTTCTCCGGCATCACCGGCTTTTTCGGCGTGGTGCTGGCGCTGCTGGCCGGTACGCTGGCCGGCGGTATCTGGGGCATGATCCCCGGTCTGCTGAAGATCGGCCGCGGCCAGAACGAGATGATCATCTCCATCATGCTGAACTATGTGGCCACGCTGTTCATGGGCGTGCTGTATACCAGCTGGGTGCGCGATGCCAGCGTGCCCCAGACCCCGGCGGTGGACGAGCTGGTGCGCCTGCCCCGCGTGATCACGGGCATGCGTTTCACCTGGGGCTTTGTGATCGCCGTGGTGGTGGGTCTGGTGCTGTATTATGTGCTGTTCTGGACCAGCGGCGGCTTCAAGCTGCGGGCGGTGGGCTACAACATGACGGCCAGCCGCTTCAACGGCATCCATGTGAAGCGCTGCATGCTGACCAGCTTCATTATCTCCGGCGCTATCGCCGGTCTGGGCGGCGGCGCTGAGCTGCTGGGCACCCAGTTCCGGCTCATCAACGGCTTCGGCGCGGGCTATGGCTTCGACGGTGTGGCTATGGCGCTGATCGGTCAGCTGCACCCCATTGCGACCATGGTGGTGGCGCTGTTCTTCGCTGTGCTTCGGGTGGGCTCCACCACCATGCAGGCGGCCACCGGCGTTCCCACCAGCGTGTCCGACATCATTCAGGCGCTGGTCATCGTGTTCTCGGTGGCGGGCATGGCGATGACAAAGCTGCCGGAGTTCAATGCATGGAAGGAACGTGTGTTTGCGAAGAGAAAGGCGGGTGACAAGTAATGGATTGGATCTCCAGCTTGCTTCTGGCTACGGTTCGTCTGGCCATTCCGCTGCTGCTCATCTCGCTGGCGGAGCTGTACGGTCAGCGCGCCGGTATGGTGAACATCGGTCTGGAGGGCCTGGCGGCCATCGGTGCGCTGGTGGGCTTCCTGACCTGCTACATCACCGGCTCCAACTGGATCGGCCTGCTGTGCGGCGCACTGGCGGGTCTGGTGGTGAACATGATCTACGCCTTCTCCACGGTGACACTGTGCGCCGACCATACGGTGTACGGCATGGCCATCAACATATTCGCTCCGGCGCTGGCGTCGTTTATCTACCGCATTTACTTCGGCACCGGCTCCGACCTGAAGCAGATCACCACCATGGCTAGCATCGGCATCCCCGGCCTGAAGGACATCCCTGTCATCGGCCCGCTGCTGTTTGACCAGAGCCCCATGGTCTATCTGACCATCCTGCTGGTGGTGTTCACCTCTGTTTTCTTCAACCGCACACGTGCGGGTCTGAGCTATAAATCCGTGGGCGAGCATCCACAGGCCGCCGCCACGCTGGGCATCAACGTCATTGGCGTGAAGTATCTGGCCTGCATGATCTGCGGTGCGCTGGCCGGTATGGGCGGCGCGTATCTGACCACCTGCTATTCCAGCACCTACACCGACGGTATCGTGGCCGGACGAGGCTTTATCGCGCTGGCGGCGGTGATCTTCGGTCGCTGGAGCGCCGGCGGCATCCTGCTGGCCTGCCTGTTCTTCGGCTTCTGCGACGCGCTGCAGATCCGCCTGCAGGTGTCCGGCATCGCCATTCCGTACCAGTTCTTCCAGATGATCCCCTATGTGGCCACGGTGATCGTGCTTTCCGTTATCGGCACGAAGCAGGCCGGGCCCAAGGCCAACGGACAACCCTACCGCAAGGAACAGCGGTAACACAACGGTAATAACGCCCTTGGGCGTTGTTATAGAACGAAAAGCAAGATACAAACATAAGGAGGAAAACTATGAAAAAGTTTCTTGCACTGCTGCTGGCGTTTGCTATGACGCTGGCTCTCGTCGCCTGCGGCGAGAAGAAGGACGACAAAAAGACCGACGGTGACGGCGCTGCTGATGGTGAGAAGACCTATAAGGTCGCCATGATCTGCGACTCCAGCATCAACGACGGCGGTTGGGGCGCTGCCTGCTACAACGCCATGATCAAGGCTGCCGAGGCCAAGGGCTGGGAGACTGAGGTCACCGACTCCATCTCTCAGGATCAGTACTATGATTCCATCGCCGCTTTCTGCGCGCTGGGCTATGACATGATCTACGCCCCCGGCAACCAGTACACCGACGCGGTGCTGCAGGCTGCTGAGGAGTATCCCGACATCGCCTTCGCTCTGCTGAACGGCGCTGAGTCCACCCCCGCCAAGGCTGTCAACGGCAACGTCAGCTCCCTGCTGCCCAACGCGCAGCAGATCGGCTGGATCGCCGGTGCTCTGGCCGGCCTGATGACCGAGTCCGGTAAGCTGGGCTTCATCGGCGGCATGGAGCTGGATACCACCAAGGGCAAGATCGCCGGCTTCGAGGAAGCTGCCAAGTACGTTGGCGAGCAGGAGGGCAAGACCGTTGAGCTGCTGGCCGTTCCCTACGCCAACTCATTCAGCGACGCTCCCAAGGGCAAGGAGTTTGCCACTGAGCTGATCTCCCAGGGCGCTGACGTGTTCTTCGGCGATGCTTCCGCCGTGGACTCCGGTGCTCGTGAGGCCATCGACGCCGCCAACGAGAAGGCCGGCGCCATCAAGATCTACGATATCGGCCAGCCCGCCGACATTCTGGGTCAGAACCCCTGCATCATCTGCTCTCAGGTCACCGATAACGCCGCTATGATCGAGGTCTGCATGGACGCTGTTGTGGCCGGCAACTTCGGCGGCAACACCGTGTTCGGCACGCTGGAGAACGGCGCCCTGTCCGCCGGTGCCATCAACACCGAGCTGGTTTCCGCTGAGATCGTTGAGAAGTACAACGCCTATCTGGAGCAGATGAAGGCCGGCACCTTCATGAAGTAAGCTGTCCCTCTGCGCACACACAAAAGCCCGCAGGCAATGTCTGCGGGCTTTTAGCTTGTCCCAAAACCCACTCCTGTCATTCCGAGGAGCACCCCAAGGGCACTTGCTTCGCGGCGCGAAGCGGCGTGAAAATCCGGAATCTTTCAGCTGTTCATTTCTGCACAATCTCCGCGGGCAATTCTTGTCTGTTTCGTCAATTCCCATGGGGCGGTGTTTGTGGTAAAATTAACGATTGGAATAGGAAAGCCTTCATGGGAAGGAAAGAAAGAACAGGGAGGAGCCATATTATGCCTTTTGCAGATTTTCAGGCGCTGTACAAGCAAAAGCTCACCACCGCAGACGAGGCGGTGAAGATCATCAAGTCCGGTGACTGGGTGGATTACGGCTTTTGCGCCATCCATCCCCGCGTGCTGGACGAGGCGCTGGCGCGCCGGGCGCCGGAGCTGGAGGATGTGAAGGTGCGCGGCGGCATCAGCCTGTGGAAGCCCGCCATCTTCGACATCGAGGATCCGGTGCACCACATCATCTTCAACTCCCACCACATGAGCAGCGTGGAGCGGCACCACATCGCCAGCGGCGCGGGCTTCCACGAGCCCATGCGCTATTCGGAGCTGCCCCGGTACTACTACGACCATATCACCCCGCCGGACGTTGCCATGTTCCAGGTGACGCCCATGGACAAACACGGCTACTTCAACTTCGGCCTGTCTGCCTCCCATGTGAAGGCGGTATGCGAGATGGCCAAGGTGGTCATCGTGGAGGTCAACGAGAATATGCCCCGCTGTCTGGGCGGCTTTGACAACTGCATCCACGTCAGCGAGGTGGACATGATCGTGGAGGGGCGCAACGACCCCATGGGCATCCAGCCCTCCGGCGCAGCCACCGAAGTGGACAAGGCGGTGGCGAAGCTGATCGTGGAGCAGATCCCCGACGGCGCCTGTTTGCAGCTGGGCATCGGCGGTATGCCCAACACCGTGGGCGCCATGCTGTGTGATTCCGACCTGAAGGATCTGGGCGTGCATACGGAGATGTATGTGGACGCCTACGTGGATCTGGCCATGGCGGGTAAGGTCACGTGCATGAAGAAGAACATCGACCGCGGCCGGCAGGTATTTGCTTTCGCCGCCGGTACCCAGAAGCTGTATGACTATCTGGACGACAACCCGGCCTGCATGTCCGCGCCCATCAGCTACACCAACGATATCCGCACCATTGCGGCCATTGACAACTTTATCTCCATCAACAACGCCGTGGACGTGGATCTGTACGGTCAGGTCAACGGCGAGACGGCGGGTACCAAGCAGATCAGCGGCGCCGGCGGCCAGCAGGACTTCGTGCTGGGCGCGTATCTGTCCAAGGGCGGCAAGAGCTTTATCTGCCTCAGCTCCACCCATGCCGACAAGGACGGCACGCTGCACTCCCGCATCCGTCCCACGCTGCAAACCGGCTCCGTGGTGACGGATACCCGCGTGAACACCATGTATGTGGTCACGGAGTACGGCTGCGTCTGCCTGAAGGGACTGAGCGTCTGGGAGCGGGCGGAGAAGCTGATCTCCATCGCCCACCCGGACTTCCGGGAGGAGCTGATCCGCGCTGCCGAGCAGCAGAAGATCTGGTATCCTCACAACAGAAGATAACAGCAAAAGAGCGGCGTGAGCCGCTCTTTTTGCATAGATTTCTCTGCTGCTGCGCATCCTGTGAAAAAAAGGAGGCGCATGGCCATGAATACCAACGACGACAACCGGGAGAAGGACGCGGCGAAGGGCGAGCCGGTGCCGCTGCAGCCCATCATCGACATGGGCAGCACGGTGGTGAAAAACAGCCGGGGCACGGTCTACTGCCTGACCATCGTAGGACAGGTGGAGGGGCACACGCTGCTGCCGGACAACACCAAGACCACCAAATACGAGCATGTGCTGCCGCTGCTGGCGGCGCTGGAGCAGAGCGAGCAGGTGGAGGGCTTGCTGCTGCTTCTGAACACCGTGGGCGGCGACATCGAGGCGGGGCTGGCTATCGCGGAGTTGGTGGCGGGCATGACGCTGCCCACGGTGACGCTGGTGCTGGGCGGCGGTCACTCCATCGGCGTGCCGCTGGCGGTGTGCGGCAAGGAGACGTTTATTGCGCCCACCGCGTCTATGACGGTGCATCCGGTGCGCATGTCCGGCACGGTCATCGCCGCGCCGGAGACGTACCGGTACTTCGAGCGTATCCGGGAGCGGATCGTGCAGTTCGTGGCGGCCAACAGCCGCGTCACGGCGGAGCGGTTCCGGGAGCTGATGCTCGCCAGCGGCGACATGGCCAACGACGTGGGCACGGTGCTCTACGGCGAGCAGGCGGTGGCCGAGGGCATCATCGACCGGGTGGGCACGCTGTCCGATGCGCTGGAGGCACTGTACGGGCAGATCGCGCGGCGGCGCGGATGAACAACAGCGGAGGGCGAAGCGGCTCTCCGCTTTTTTCGCCCCGCTGTGCGGGTTTTTCTTGAAAATCCCATGCTTCCATAGTATACTATCTTAGTTAAGGTATGCAAAAGTATAAGAGGTGAAGCAATTGTACTTAAAAGCGCTGGAAATTCAGGGATTCAAGAGCTTTCCCGATAAGACGGTTCTGAACTTCGGCGAGGATATCACCGCTATCGTGGGGCCCAACGGCTCCGGCAAGTCCAACATCTCCGACGCCATCCGCTGGGTCATGGGCGAGCAGAACAGCCGCCAGCTGCGCGGCGCCAAGATGGAGGACGTGATCTTCGGCGGCACGGAGAAGCGAAATCAGATGGGCTTTGCCCAGGTGACGCTGGTCATCGACAACACGGAGCACATTTTCCCCACCCGTCAGGAGACGGAGGTGGCGGTGACGCGGCGCTACTACCGCAGCGGCGAGTCGGAATACTACATCAACAAGCAGTCCGTGCGGTTGAAGGACGTGAACGAGCTGTTCATGGACACCGGTATGGGGCGCGAGGGCTACTCCATCATCGGACAGGGCAAGATCGACGAGATCCTGTCCGTCAAGAGCGGCGAGCGCCGCGAGGTCTTTGAGGAGGCCGCCGGTATCAGCAAGTACCGCCACCGGAAGGAGGACTCCGAGCGGAAGCTGGAGCGCACGGAGGAGAATCTGGTGCGCATCAACGATAAGATCGCGGAGCTGGAATTGCAGGTAGAGCCGCTGCGCCAGCAGGCGGAGACGGCGAAGAAGTATCTGGTGCTCCGCGACGAGCTGCGGGTGCTGGAGATCTCCGTGTGGCTGGAGCAGCTGCAGGATCTGCGCACGGCGCGGCTGAAGCTGGAATCCGACACGGCGCTGGCCAAGGCGGAGTGCGACCGGGCGCAGCAGGCGCTGGACGAGTCCTACGCGCTGGGCGAGAGCTTCACCGAGCAGATGCGCCAGAACGACATACAGGCGGAGACACTGCGGCAGCAGGCCGGTGAAGCCGACAGCGCCGCCGGGGAGGAATCCGCGGCCATCGCCGTGCTGCAAACGTCCATCGACCACAACAACGACTCCCTGCGCCGGTTGGAGCAGGAGCTGACCAACGCCGACGCGCGGCGGGAGAATCTGCAGGGGCAGATCGACGCGCAGCTGGCGCACATTGCGGATATCGACAAGGCTGCCGCCGCGCTGGAGCAGGAGTTGGCCGCATTGCTGGCGCAGGCGCAGGCACTGTCCGACAGCGCCAGGGGCGCGGCGGACGAGGCCGAGTCCCTGCGGGCGCAGGAGGCCATCGCCGTGGCGGAGGCCGCCGACGGGCGCGCCGCTTTGTCCGCCCTGAACGCGGCGTTGGAGGGCGCCGATCAGCGCCGTGCCGCCGTGCGGCAGGAGCTGACTGACGCACAGACCAAGCTGGAGGGCAGCGAGAAGGAAGCCAAACAGAACCGCCGGGCACTGAACGACGCCAAGGAGGAAGCGCAGGCGGTACAGAACATCATTCAGGGGCACAGCCTGCGCATGGACAGCCGCCGCCAGAAGGCGGAGGCGGCACAGGCGGCCAAGCTGGAGCTGACCATGAAGGTGGGCGCGCAGGATGACCGCATCCGGCTGCTGACCGAGATGGAAAAGGAGTACGAGGGCTTCAACAAGGCGGTCAAGACCGTCATGCAGGCGGCGGAGAAGAACACGCTGCGCGGCGTCCACGGCCCCGTGGCCGGTCTGATGACCACGAAGCAGGAGTATGCCGTGGCGCTGGAGACGGCGCTGGGCGGCGCGCTGCAAAACATCGTGGTGGACAGGGAGGAGGACGCAAAGGCGGCCATCCAGTTTCTGAAGCAGCGGGACGGCGGCCGCGCCACCTTCCTGCCGTTGACGGCCATCCGCGGCGACGAGCTGAGGGAGAACGTAGACGGCGAATACGGCTTTGTGGGCGTGGCCAGCCGGCTGGTGCGCTACGACAGCCGGTACGATAACATTTTCAGGAATCTGCTGGGTCGCACGGTGGTGGTGGAGGATCTGGACAGCGGCATCGCCCTTGCCCGGAAGTTCCGCAGCGCCTTCCGCATCGTCACGCTGGACGGGCAGATCATCAACCGGGGCGGCTCCATGACCGGCGGCTCCGCCAGCCGCTCCTCCGGCGTGCTGTCCCGCGCCAACGAGCTGGAACGGCTCACAAAGGCACAGGGCGTCCTGCACGACAAGCTCAACGAGGCCGCGCAGCAGGCGGAGACGGCGCAGCGGGAGCTGCAAAAGGCGGAATACGAATTGCAGGTGGCCAAGGAGCAGCAGCGCAAGGCCGAGGACGATGTGCTGACCCTGCAGGGCAAGCAGGATCACTATGACATCCTGTTGGAGAGCCTGCGTCTCAGCTGCGAAGCTATGGAGCGCGAACTGGCGGATATCGACAGCCGGGAGAAGGACAGCCGCACCCGTGCCGCCGAACAGCAGGCGGCCATCGACGCGGCGGAGGAACGCGCCGCGCAGCTGCACCGCAGCATGCAGGACAAGCTGACCGGTCAGACCGATCTGACCGAGCAGACCAACCGGCTGGCGCAGGCCGTCAGCGATAAAAAAGCGGCACAGGCGGCGCTGTCTGCCGAGAAGGACGGCGCTCTGCGCAGCGTGGAGGATCTGAAGAGCCTGCAGGCGGACATGGTGTCCGACCGGACAGAGCGGGACGAGCTGGCGCAGCGGTACCGTCAGGCCAACGAAAAGGCGGCGGCGGACATGGCGCAGCATCAGGCAAACCTGACCGAGCACAATCGCCGGACGGACACCCTGCGGCAGAAGCTGGAGCAGCTGGCGCAGGCCAAGCTGGAGCTGGAGCAGCAGCGCGACCGGCACAGCCGCGACAGCCGCCAGTGCAACGATGCGCTGCTCAACGCCATGCAAGCCCATGCCAAGCTCCAGCAGAAGCTGGACAGCAGCGGCATGGAGGAGAGCCAGATACTGGAAAAGCTCTGGGAGCGCTATGAGCTGAGCCACAGCGATGCCATGGAGCAGCGCATCGAGCTGGAGAGCGTCCCCAAGGCCACCCGCCGCATTGCGGAGCTGAACCGGGAGATCAAGTCGCTGGGCACGCCCAATATCGGCGCCATCGAGGAGTTCGACCGGGTGAACACCCGGTACACCTACCTCTCCGAGCAGCGCAGCGACGTGGAGCAGGCCAAGGAGGAGCTGCTGGGCATCATCGACCAGATCACCCAGCAGATGACCGAGATATTCGCCCAGCAGTTCCAGCTGCTGAACGAGAGCTTTCAGGAGACGTTTCTGGAGCTGTTCGGCGGCGGCAAGGCGCGGCTGGAGCTGGAGGACGAAAACGACATACTCAACTGCGGCATCGAGATCAAGGTGCAGCCTCCCGGCAAGCAGCTCAAGACCATCACGCTGCTGTCCGGCGGCGAGAAGGCGTTCGTGGCCATCGCGCTGTACTTCGCCATTCTCAAGGTACACCCCACGCCCTTCTGCGTCATGGACGAGATCGAGGCGGCGCTGGACGAGGCCAACGTGGTGCGCTACGCCCGCTACATGCGGCGCATCGCCGGAAAGACGCAGTTCATCGTCATCACCCACCGCCGGGGTACTATGGAGGAGGCGGACGTCCTGTACGGCGTGACCATGCAGGAAAAGGGCGTCAGCCGCATCCTGACCATCAATCTCAACGACATGGCCAAGGAGCTGCATATCAAATAAGGAGGTCACATTATGGCAATGGGCTTATTTCAGATACTCAAGCAGGCATTCACCGCCGTCCCCACCTTCGACGATCTGAACGATGAGTTCTACGACAGTCTGGAGGAGGCGCTGATCCTGGCGGACGTGGGCGCGGAGACGGCCTGCGACATCGTTGCGCAGCTGCGCAAGCGGGTGAAAGAGCGCTTTCTCGGCCGCATGGAGGAGGTAAAGGACGCCCTGCGGGACATCCTTCGCAGCAAGCTGGAGGTGGGCGACAGCGCCCTGACGCTGGAGGGCAAGCCCGCTGTGGTGCTGGTCATCGGCGTCAACGGCGTGGGCAAGACCACGTCCATCGGCAAGCTGGCCAAGCAGCTGAAATCGCAGGGCAAGAAGGTTCTGCTGTGCGCCGGCGATACGTTCCGCGCCGCCGCCGCCGACCAGCTGGAGATCTGGTCGCAGCGGGCAGGGGTGGACATCGTCCGCCAGAACGAGGGCGCCGACCCCGGCGCTGTGCTGTTCGACGCGCTGCAGGCGGCCAAGGCGCGGGGCACGGACGTGGTGCTGTGCGACACCGCCGGACGGCTGCACAACAAGCAGAACCTGATGAACGAGCTGGCCAAGCTGCGGAAGATCATCGACCGGGAGTGCCCGGATTCCAGCTGCGAGACGCTGCTGGTGCTGGACGCCACCACCGGGCAGAACGGGCTGATCCAGGCGCGGACGTTCAAGGAGACGGCGGGGCTCACCGGCATCATCCTCACCAAGCTGGACGGCACTGCCAAGGGCGGTATCGTCATCGCCATCGCCCAGGAGCTGGGCGTGCCCGTGAAGTTCGTGGGCGTGGGCGAGGGCATCGACGACCTGAAGCCCTTCGACCCGGCGGAATTCGTACAGGGCATGGTGTAAGGAGGGCGAGACATGACAAGAGCAGACGGACGCGCAGCCGATCAGCTGCGCCCGGTGGAGATCATCCCCAACTTTACGAAATTTGCCGAGGGCAGCGTCCTGATCCGCTGCGGCGACACGGTGGTGCTGTGCAACGCCTCGGTGGAGGACAAGACGCCGCCCCATGTGGCGGAGGGCTGCGGCTGGGTCACGGCGGAATACTCCATGCTGCCCCGCGCCAACCGGGAACGCAGCCGCCGGGATGTGGACAAGCTGAAGCTGTCCGGCCGCAGCGCGGAGATCCAGCGGCTCATCGGCCGCAGCCTGCGGGCGGCGGTGGATATGCGGGCACTGGGCGAGCGCACCATCACCGTGGACTGCGACGTGCTGCAGGGCGACGGCGGCACCCGTACCGCCTCCGTCACCGGCGGCTTTGTGGCGCTGGCGCTGGCCTGCCGCCGACTGGTGGAGCAGGGCGCGCTGGAGAAAATGCCCTTTATCCACTATGTAGCCGGCGTGTCTGCCGGCATCGTGGACGATACACCTGTGCTGGATCTGCCCTATAGCGAGGACAGCCGGGCGCAGGTGGATCTGAACTGCATGATGACCGAGCAGGGCGAGATCATCGAGTTACAGGGTACCGGTGAGGGCAGACCCTTCACCGTGGCCGAGCAGCAGACGCTGGTATCGCTGTGCGCCAAGGGCTGCCGCGAGCTGATGGAAAAGCAGAAGGAGATCGTGGGGGAGATACTATGAAATTTGTATTGGCTTCACATAACAAGGGCAAGCTGGCGGAGATGCAGGCCATTCTGGGCGAGCTGGGCGTGGAGGTGGTCATGCCCGCCGACGTGGGCGTGGATATCGACGTGGAGGAGACAGGCACCACCTTTGCCGAGAACGCCGGGCTGAAGGCGCAGGCCATCATGCAGGCCAGCGGCCTGCCCGCCATCGCGGACGACTCCGGCCTGTGCGTGGACTGGCTTCAGGGTGCGCCGGGCATCTACTCCGCCCGCTACGGCGGGCTGGACAGCGATCCGGAGCGCTGCCGTCTGCTGCTGGGCAATATGCGGGGCGCAACGAACCGCGCCGCCCATTTCCACACCGCCATCGTCTGCGCCTTCCCCAACGGGGACACCCTGACGGCGGAGGGCGATTGCCACGGCACCATCGCCTTTGCCCCTATGGGCGACGGCGGGTTCGGCTACGACCCCATCTTTTTCGTGCCGTCCCTGCGCAAGACCTTCGCCCAGCTGACGGCGGAGGAAAAAAACGCCATTTCCCACCGGGGGAACGCATTGCGTTCCTTTGCGGCGGAGTTGAAAACGTATTTGGAGAATCACTGATATGGAACTGACAAGCAAGCAGCGCGCACAGCTGCGCTCTCTGGCCACCAACATGGACACCATCGTGCACGTAGGCAAGGACGGCATCGGGGACAACCTCGTCAAGCAGGTCAACGACGCGCTGGAGGCGCGGGAGCTGATCAAGGGCCGCGTGCTGGAAAACTCCCTGCTCACCGCCCGCGAAGCGGCGGAGGAGCTGTCCGTGGCCGCACGCTGTGAGGTGGTGCAGGTCATCGGCAGCAAGTTTGTGCTGTACCGGATGCAGCACCATAAGACCAGGCGGAAGATCGAGCTGGTCAAGGCGAAGAAAAGCGTATGAATATAGGCATTTACGGCGGGACCTTCGACCCGCCCCACAGGGGACACATCGCGGCGGCCAAAGCCGCCGTGTCCGCCCTGCATCTGGACAGGCTGCTGCTGATCCCGGATGCCGTGCCGCCCCATAAGGCGCTGCCGGAGGGCAGCCCCACGGCGCAGCAGCGCTGCGACATGGCGGTGCTGGCCACGGCGGAGCTGGGCAGGCAGGCGGAGGTCTCCGACATGGAGCTGCGGCGCGCCGGCGTCAGCTATACCGCCGACACACTGGCGCAGCTGCGCCGGCAGTACACGGAGGACGAGCTGTACCTGCTGATGGGCACGGACATGTTCCTGAGCCTGCAAAGCTGGCGGCAGCCGGAGCGCATTGCGGCGCTGGCGCATATTGCACCCTTCCGCCGGGAGCGGGAGGACGACCCCGCCGCCTTTGCCGCCCAGAAGGAGCGGCTGGAGCGGGACTACGGCGCGTCCGTGACGGTGGTGCCCAACCCGGACGTGGTGGACATCTCCTCCACGGAGGTGCGGGCGGCGCTGGCGCAGGGCGGGGGAGAGGATATGCTCCCCCCGGCGGTGTGGGGCTATATCTGCCGGGAACGGCTGTACGGCACCCATACCGACCTGAAGCACCTGACGCCCGATGAACTGCGGCCTGTGGCGCTGAGCTATCTCAAGCCCAAGCGCATGCCCCATGTGTTGGGCACGGAGCAGGAGGCGGTGCGTCTGGCGGAGCGATACGGCGCGGACGTGACAAAGGCGCGGGTGGCTGCGCTGCTTCACGACTGCACCAAAAAGCTGGACATGGCGGAGCAGCTGGCGCTCTGCGAGAGGTATCGCATCCCGCTGGACGAGCTGGAGCGAAAGGCGCTGAAGCTGCTGCACAGCAAGACCGGCGCAGCCATCGCCCGTGACGTGTTCGCCGTGGACGACGAGGTGTACAACGCCATTTTATACCACACAACGGGTAAGCCGGACATGACGCTGCTGGAGAAGATCATCTATCTGGCGGATTACATCGAGCCTACCCGCGATTTCCCCGGCGTGGAGGAGCTGCGCCGCACCGTATACGAGGATCTGGACAGGGGACTGCTGCTGGGACTGACCATGACCATTCAGGAGATGGAGGAGCTGGGCAATCCTGTCCACCACATGACCCGCGACGCGCGGGATTATCTGATGAAAAGAGGGATATCATGAAAACACCGAGAGAACTGGCACTGCTGGCCGCCCGCGCCCTGTCCGACAAGAAGGGCAAGGAGATCCGCGTTCTGGAGATCGCCGAGCTGACCACGCTGGCGGACTATTTCGTTCTGGCCACCGGCGCCAGCAACACCCAGATCAACGCGCTGGTGGACAACGTGGAGAAGGTGCTCCACGAGGAGGCGGAGGAGGAGCCGCTGCACCGGGAGGGCTACCGCGGCGGCACATGGGTGCTGCTGGACTACGGCTGCATCGCCATCCATGTGTTCAATCAGGAAGCCCGCGAGTTCTACGGCCTGGAGCGCCTGTGGCAGGACGGCAAGCCCGTGGATATCAGCGGCATCGTAGACGAGCACGACTGAGATTTCTCCCGGTTTTCGGCGTTTTTGCCGGAAATCAGGGGTTGACAATCGGCAGAAAAGCGATAAAATAGACTTCGATATTGCCACAAGCGATGAAGGAAAAAAGACGGAACAGGTCTGCCACAAGAGAGCCGGCGGTGGGTGCGAGCCGGCGGAGACGTTCCGTTGTACTGGCTCCTGAGCCTTTCGCCTGAACAGGGCGGAACGGGTGCGCACCGTTACAGCGCCGCCCTTTTCCAAAGGGCACTGAGCGCCGCGGGGCGACCTCCGGCGAAAACAGGGTGGTAACACGTCTATGCGTCCCTGACTGCGAAAGCGGTCAGGGATTTTTTATCAGCACGGAAATGAAATTCACATACAAGGAGAAGCAAGCATGAATTACGATTTTGCGGCCATTGAAAAGAAATGGCAAGCCAACTGGGAAAAGACCAAGCCCTATGCCGCCATCACCGGCGACAAGCGCCCCAAGTTCTATGGCCTGATCGAGTTCCCCTATCCCTCCGGTCAGGGTCTGCATGTGGGTCATCCCCGCCCCTTCACGGCTATGGATATCGTCACCCGCAAGAAGCGCATGCAGGGCTATAACGTTCTGTTCCCCATCGGCTTCGATGCCTTCGGTCTGCCCACGGAGAACTACGCCATCAAGAACCATATCCATCCCGCCATTGTTACCAAGAACAACATCGAGAACTTCACCAAGCAGCTGAAAATGCTGGGCTACGGCTTCGACTGGGATCGCTGCGTGGACACCACCGATCCCAAGTACTACAAGTGGACGCAGTGGATATTCCTCCAGATGTTCAAGCACGGTCTGGCTTACAAGTCCACCATGCCGGTGAACTGGTGCACCAGCTGCAAGTGCGTGCTGGCCAACGAGGAAGTGGTCAACGGCGTGTGCGAGCGCTGCGGCAGCGAGGTCATCCGCAAGGAAAAGAGCCAGTGGATGCTGAAGATCACCCAGTACGCCCAGCGCCTGATCGACGATCTGGACGACGTGGACTATATCGAGCGCGTGAAGATCCAGCAGCGCAACTGGATCGGCCGCTCCACCGGTGCCGAGATCACCTTCCAGACCAACGTGGGCGACGAGGTGACGGTGTACACCACCCGTGCCGATACGCTGTTCGGTACCACCTACATGGTCATCTCTCCGGAGCATCCCCTGCTGAAGAAATGGCAGCCCCTCATCAAGAACTGGGACGCCGTGGCCGCCTATCAGGACGAGGCGGCGCACAAGTCCGACTTTGAGCGCGGCGAGCTGAACAAGGAAAAGACCGGCGTGCGGCTGGAGGGCATCGAGGTCATGAACCCCGTGACCCACAAGCCCCTGCCCATGTTCGTCTCCGATTACGTCCTCATGGGCTACGGT
>UMHE01080464.1_pt1 | contig 25666 bp, 32 predicted proteins | sample 1965451 | NCBI WGS metagenome assembly UMHE01 (sample SAMEA4836090, study PRJEB28245) | human gut metagenome | biome: gut microbiome; material: fecal sample | place: Denmark | collected 2008 | reverse complement strand
GACTTTTTCTTTAACGAGGAGGAGTATTAAAGGTTTTAATGTGCTGAATATCAGTAAATTACAAAATGACGCTAAGCAGATTTTCTTCTCTTAGTGTCATTTTTTATATGCCTTACAGGCCTCTGAGGGCATATGGCGGAATGAAAATCTACCTTAAAATCTGCCTAAAAATCTGCCTAAAGAAAAAAAGGACACTTTTCAGGAATATGCCTTGCAGCATAGTGAGGGGCGGAAAATTGGCGTTTTTGGGAATATAATGGCGCAAAGCAAAAGAAAACTCATTGAAGCGTGCTGCAAAATTAGGCAGATTATTGGCATTTCGTGGTATCTCGCGGTATCTCATGGCTTTGCTTTTTTATGCAAAATTAATATATTAACTTTGTGATAATAAGATAGTTATGAGTAACATTGTGATGAAAATTCCGAAGGTTAAGCTTGCAATGCTTAACTCTCCAAACCCTAATGGTGAGAAATGCATCTACATTAGGGTACCATTTTCCGATAGGTACTTGAAAAAGTCTACAAATCTGTGGATACTTCCCAAGGATTGGGATGAAAAACAACAAATCGTACTTCCATCAAACGAGAATTATGAAGTAATCAATAATAAACTATCTCTGGCGCTAGCTCCAATCCGTTCCAAGATACTAAAGTTGGAACCGCCGATTGCTATCTGTACAATCCAGGAGATTCTGGGGTTAAAGACAACCGACATGGACTCTAGAGACCCGATATTCGTGGAGTATGCGCATAAGGTGAATGACCTCCATTATAAGATGGAAAAATATGGCTATACGTCTTGGTACAATAAAAAGAGAAGTATCATAGCATTTGAGTTCTTTCTGGCCAATTTCACAGATACGCCTTCACCACACATGAGTGAGATGAAACTTTCAATGTTCGATGAATATGTAAACTATCGTGTAAACATAAAGAAGAATACCAGCAAAGAAGGTATAAACAAGACATTGGTCCCTCTGTATCTTGCGCTAGATTACGGAGAAAAGAATGGCATTGTAAAGAAAAGTGTGGTAGCGCCAATTTTAGGTAATTTTCTGATAACCAGGAACACTAAATACCAATCAGAACCGTCTGAGGAAGAAAAGACAAGATATCTTACACCGGAACAGATGAAGTATTTCTATGATTATTGTAAGAAAGTAAAAAGCAAGAATGCAAGAATCATCCTTGACATGTTTTTCTTCTCATATTTTGCCTGCGGACTAAGATTGTCAGATGTGATTACACTTGAGTGGAAGCATATTGACTTCGAAAAAAGATTGCTATCAAAGGTACAGGTAAAGACGAAAAGAAAAGCAGCCGTAGACATACCTCTGAATAGTAGTGCTATGGAGATTCTTGAACGGTGGAAGAATTATAGGCTGAACGACCGTTTTGTGTTCAATCGGCTTCCGGATGACTTTGACTTAAATAACCAGTATAAACTATTTATAACCAGGAATGCTCAAGACAAAGGAGTGAATAGAGTCTTGGCTACTGTCGGCAGGAACGCAAAACTTCCCATAACAGTCACAATGCACGTGGCCAGACATAGTTTTGCGGTCAAGTCTATCAATAAAGGAATGTCCATATATATGCTTTCGAAACTGCTTGGGCACAGCAGTATTGCGGCAACCGAGAAGACATACGCGCAATTCCTTCAAGAGAAGGTTTCCAATGATATACTTGTGATGAATGAGGAATTCTGATATCATATAAACAACTAAACAAACGACATCCAATCTCCAATCAGGAGAGGGATGTCGTTTGTTCATGAATCATATCAAAGACCTCTACTATTGCTGATTTCCTTATTTAATTCCAGAAAATCAAAATGGTTTCGTCTAAGGAACTCATTAATATCATCTCTTGAGTATAGATATATGCTTCCTCTCTGTGTAAATGTCAGTTCCCCGCAATCTCGCCATTTCTTGAGAGTCTTTGTTCCTACAGCGAACATATCCATCAAATCCTGATTCGTATACGCCAGCTTGCTCTCGTGAATTATTCCCTGACGAAGTTGTTTCATTTCTTTTTTTAGTCCTGAAAGACTCTTGAGAATGTCCTCAATTGAGTATTCAAAATACTCATTGTCATTTTTCTTTGCCATAATCCTACCTGATTTATTTAGTTATTTGTTCATTTTGTATTCCGACACAAGACGCATCGCCGTCTCTACGTCAAATATGGCCTTGCGGCCCACATTGGAGACGACGGCTCCGTCAAGGACTCCCAGCCGCCTGAGCTCGGAGACCTTTGACCGTCCGCATCCCAGCCTGTCGGCCAGTTCCCCAAGCCCTCTCGCCGTGGTTCCCGTATCCTGAACCGCCTTCCCCTCATTGAGGATGGCGGCCATCAGTGCGGCGAACTCGCCGACCGTCACCGTCAGCAGCGGCTTGTCATGCGGCAGCTCATATTTAGTGTTCTTCTTCATCTGTCATCTCTTTCCTGCCAGGCTCTTGGCCTTGTTGATGTCATTAGGGCTGACCGTCATCACGAGGTTGCGCTGCCCGCCGTTCTCGTAGAAGTACACCCTCAGCACTTGGTCCTTGGAGAGCGTCATCTTGTCGAACGAATAGACCAGCCTTCCATTGGCCCCGGGTCCTGCGGATATGTTGCCGTACCTGCTCTTCGGAAAGACAGTTTGGTCGTATGCGACCGTCCTCTTGGACTGCCTGCGGCTTTCCACGACGAACGTCGCGTCAGTCACCTGGTAGCTGATCCCCGACCTGTTGTCGATGGAAAACACCATGTACGTGATGTCCGAGTACGAGTATATGTTCTCGCACAGGAGGGTGATCCCGTATCCTGACGTACCGATGTGATACAGCTCCCTTTCCATGCCGCCGACCTCATCGAGCATGGGGGCGTCGCCGCTCTTCCACGTGCTCGCCGTGGCCTGCCTTTCACCGGCGTCCCTCTTCCTTCTTCTTCCCCCGTCCTGCCCTTGTGCGGACGGTTGCACGGGGTCCTCCTTCCCGTGGTTCCTGGTGTCCACGATGAGGTTCCGTGGACTGTCCTCGTACTCCACGATGAACGTCCACATCCTTCCGTTGGACTCGAGCGCCGACACCGAACAGGGCTCGCCGAAGGCGCCGCGCGCCTTCAGGGCGATCATGTTCTTGTTCTGCTCGACGACCTTGGCCGCAATGCTGCGGCTGTCGGACATGTCCGCATACGTTATGTCCGTGGAGAAGATGACGTGGGTGGTGAACCTTGCCGACACCTTCAGCGTGTCTTGCTGCGCATGGGCAAGTGTCGCCCATAGCATTGAAATGATGAACAGTGCTGTCTTTTTCATGTCATTGTATTTTATCGTTGTTTCCTTACTATGAAGAACCGGTATCCTGACGGGACGGACACAGTGACCTCGCCGCTTTTCGACTGGGCCACCGACACCCCCGTCTGGACCGCCTCCGAAGCGAGCCGTGCCATGCGGCCGCCGATGACCTGCCCGATGGCGGAGAACCCCCTGCTCTTGACGCTCCGGCGGGCATCCCCGCCGAGGTCCGGACAGTAGATGCCCTTGCCTCCGTCAGTGTCGTAAGCCTCATATCCCAGCTGGTAGATCTTCGAATTCATCTCCACGCTGGAGACGGTCAGGTTCAGTCTTTCGCTGATGGCGCACATGGCCATCAGGTGTGTGTTCTTCGGGATGAGGGTGCCTCCCACCACCATGTCCTCAAGAAGGCGTACGGATACCCTCGACCCGTTGCGGACCTTCTCTGCCCTCACGAACATGCACTCGAAAGGATACTTTTCGTCGGTCGGCACCTTGTCGTCGTCCGCCGAGAGTGACGAGAACCCCTGCCCGGGATTGCTGTCGAGGGTAGACATGGCGGAGGACCGCCTTACCGGGGCGCTGTCCCCGATGACCGTGGCCGCATCGTCCTGCGGCTGCGGCACGTCTTCCCTTGATGATGCCCTCATGATGCTGTCCTTCACGGCCTCGCCGCGCCTCACGGTCGCATCCGTGTTGTCATAGTACTGCTTCATCCTGTATTCCCGATAGCCTGGGTCTCCGGGGCCAGGCTCTCCTCCCCGGGAGGATGCCCGCGTCTGCGTCGTTTCCCGCTCCGGAGAGCGCCGCGTCTGCGATGTTATGTCTCCGTACATCGCGTCGGCGGTGGTGCCCCTTGCCCTCTGCGTGCTGCTTTCTTCCGCAGACTCGCGGTACGGGTCCTCCTGACTGTCCTGCAGGTCGCTCCACATGCGCTCGGCGTTGCCGTTGGACGAGGACCGGTATGCCTTTATCTTCGACGACTCGGGGGCGACGGTCTCCGGGTCCTGGATCTCGACGCCTGTGGTCTCCGGCCCGGTCCCGGACGGCTTTTTCCTTTTCAGCACCGGGAGTATGGAGACGGACAGTATCACCGCCAGCCCTATTATCAGGAGCCCCAGTTTCTGTCTTTCCGTAAGCTTGAGCTTGATGTTCCGTATCATAATCACTTTGTCAGAATGAAGATCAGTTTGACGAGCGCCACGACGAGGCATCCTCCGGCAAGCACCGTCTCCAGACGGCTCCCGTTGCCGCGGACGGCATCAATCTTCTCCGAGACGATGCGTGCGAGATTCCTGGTCCGTTTCATCTCAGTTCCTCTTGCGTGTCCCTATCTTCTCGTTCGACTCGATCTTGAACTGCTCGATCATCAGTCCGTGCGGATTGCCCTTCGAACGCCCCACGTCAACGACGCTGCACGACGTGCAGACGTCGTATGCCGTGATGTTGGACTCCCTGAGAAGGTACATCTTCCCGTAGGTCCTGGTCCGGTACGGATAGACGCCCATGTCCGTCACCAGCGAGTCGACTGAGAACTGCTGGCTGATGTTCGCGGAGACGAGCCTCTGGTAGAACCCCTGCTCGGAGAGGTCCTGCCAGTAGTTGTATGCGGAGCGGTCGCTCATGGTGAGTGCCCTGTCGATGTTCGTCCTTATCGCCTCGCTCGACGGCGAGAGGTTGAGCAGGAGCTCGTGGAAGCGGGCCACGTGGTCCTGCACTTCCAGTTCGCGCTGGCTGTCCTCCTCGCCGACGGATGCCGTGAAGGCGCTGCCGTGGTCAAGCACGTAGATGTCCGACAGCCGTGATGCCGTGAAATGAAGCGCCGCCGCTACGGAGCCGACGCAGACCAGCCCGGCGATGCACAGGGCCGCCGTCGTCATCTTCCTCATGTTCTCCGCGCTGGATTTGATCGTAACTAATTCCTTGATTATCTTTTCCATATCTGGTGTTGTTTATTTTATCAGATGTCTTCCCAGGCTCTGGAGCGAGCGCTCGAGGCCGGATTGGGCGTTGTTGGAGCCCGACGAGTTGATGAACCATGACGCTATCTTCGGAATGGACAGCATCATGCCTGTCGTGACCACCAGCAGGCTTGTGCCGATGATGAATATCCCGGCCTCCAGGCCGCCGTTCGTGATGTCCCTGCAGACGGCCCTGAAGTAGGCCGTGAACACTCCTATCAGGAAGTATCCTGTAGGGACCCACATGGATACCTGTATGTATCTCGCCACCCATCCGGTGGCGCCGCCTTTCCAGACTTCCGGAATGGAGAGCGCCACAATGAAGGGACCTAACATCCGTATGAGGGCCAGAATGCCTGCGGCCAACGCCTGTACCCCGAAGAACGCGAGCTCCATGACACATCTTCCGACGAATGCGACGACGGTCAATGTGCTTATCCGTGACGTCTTGAGGAAAGACGACGCGGCGATCCTGACGGCCTCCTTGATTTTCTTCCACAGTCCCCATTCCTCCTGTTCCGCCAGTTCGTCCGTCGCCTTGATCAGGTCGGCCTGCGCCTCGCCGAGACTGCTGAAGGCGTCACCGATGGCGTCGCCGAGGTCCGACAGGCTTGAGTCCGATATCTTGCAGATCTCCCTGGTGAAGATGTTCACGACGCCGTCCATGGCAGAACATACCGTCGAGAAGTTCATCACCAGCAGCAGGATCGTTATCGGACGCATGAGCTGCCATCCGAACCGGCCGTCTCCATGGACATAGTCGACGCTTGTCCTGATGAGTGAAAATGCGGCGAGCATGGCCGCAAGGATGACGGCGAGCGCCTGGATGGAAGACAGGTTCCCGTCCACTATCGCCTCGTTCTCATTCTGGAACAGGCCCCATATCCCGCCCAATGTGGTAAGTATCATTGTATCCGTCATGCTATCAAAGAGTTGAAGAGTTCAAGAAGCATCCAAGTCACAGTGGCTGCGATGAACCACCTTATGAGGGCCATTGCCCCGGTAAACGTGCCCATCTCCTGGCCCCTGAAGATGATGATGAACGCCGAGACGACCAGGAACATGAGCACAATTCCCATTATGACCCTCACGAGCATTATCCACGAGGAGGCTGCGTAGTCCATGCTTCCGAGGGGCCTGTAGTATTCGGCATAGCTCCTGGCGTCCATCGACTTGTCCAGATAGCGTACCGCGTCGGCAATGCCGGCAGCAAATTGGCGGGACTGCTCAATGGAAGCCATCTCCCGGGTGACTGCGATACGCCTCTTGTCCAGTTCCTTGAGCGCCTTCTGCGCCTGTTCCGCCTTGTCTGCATCAGAGGTCTTCAGGTTCCTGAAGTACTCGATATACTGATTGAAGAGTTTGATTCCCTGCATCTCGCAGCTGTGGAAATATCTAAGCTGCCTCTCGTACCCGTACAGGTCGCCCTCCGCCGCCCAACTCTTCACCTTCGCCGAGTACTCGTACGTGCGCTTCAGGAGGTCATTGTACGAGTCGGTCATGTCGACGAGGTAGCCGACCTCCCTGAAGCGGTCGGCGACTTCGCCTGCCTTTTCGGCAAGGCCGTACAGGTCGTCGAGCTTGCCGTTCAGGGAGAACATCTCCTCGATCATCGTTATCATCTCCTCCAGCGACGACGCGGTGTTCTCGACCGCCACGCCGATGTGCGTGGGGTCCACGACCACCTCCTGCGCCGCTGCACTGCGGCACAGGAACAGGGAGACGGCGATGCCGAGCAGTATGATGAAGTGTCGTTTCATTCCGCTTAATATGTTACGGCATCATGCCCTTTTCGGTTAACGTGCGGATCGCCCCGAATATGGACCCGGTCTCCGCCGTCAGCTCCATGAGCGGCCGTTTCTTCTGTATGTTGCTCTCGAAGGCCCAGAGCTGCTCGGGACAGGCCTCCACGGTGTAGACGCCGGACCGTCCGCCGCCCCACTTGATGAACACGTCGCGGGATTTCTTCTCCTTGCCGGCCATGCTGAAGATCAGGTTCACATCCATCTGTGACAGTCCCAGCGGTCCGCTTATCTTTCCGAAAGTGTTCCTGTTGCCCTCCTGGCTCATGAGTATCTTGATGTCCGAGTTCTGGAGGATGGTCTCCCGAATGACGTCCGACGTCAGTATGTCATCGAGCTCCTGGGTGATGACCATGGCCGAGGTAGACATCTTGCGGGCAGTCTTCCACAGCTCACGAAGGTACGGAGCCATAGTCTGGTTCGATATTGCTTTCCACGCCTCATCGATGGCCATGACTTTGAACCCTTCAATTTCTTTTGACCGCATCTTGATGTCGAATGCGTTGACTATGCAGAGCACGCACAGCGAGTAGAACTTGTCGTTGTTCACGCTGCTCAGCTCACCAACATCGAACACCGTGAAACGGCTCGTGAACAGGTCCTTAGGCTCTTCGGAGTTCAGAAGGAAACCGAACTGCCCGTCCAAGGCGTATGATGACAGCGATTCGACGAACTGTTCGCCGCTGAACGCCCCCGACTCGACACGGATTCCGTTTTTTGTGAGGAACGGACGCATCGTTCCTTTCTTTTCCGGATTGTCATCCCCATATATGAGGAACGCGCGTATCCACCGAACAAAGTCATCGAACAGCGGGAACCGTATCGGATGCTCCTCCTCTAGCCATTCTTCGATGAATGATGTGACCAGATAGACTATGATTGATTCCTCGAAGTCGCCAAGGCGGATTCCCTTCTTGCTGTCAGTTCCCAGTGTCATAAGAAGGGATATGAGGAAATTCAGCGATGGGTCGTCACGTCTCACCATTCCATCGTCCGTAATCCAGCCACGGAATGACTGGAACGGACAGAACGAGAACGGGTGGGCTCTGTCCCAACGGTTATAGATGCCGTCGCGTCCTCCGCTCTCCTCCGCGACAACGGCGCAGACCTGCTCGTACGAACCTCCGATGTCTATGATGAATACGTGTTCGCCGTATGAGTACATGTTGTACAGGAGGCTTGACGTGGTGAATGACTTTCCGGTTCCCGACGCTCCGTCGAGGAAGATGTTATAGTTGCTGACGAGGTTGTCCTTCTCCGCCTCCGCCTGCACGTCCAATGTCAGAGGAATATGGCGCAGACGGTCGGTAAGGCGCAGCGCACCTCTCTTAAGTCCGTTGTCGAAGGTCTCGTACTGTGCCAGCGCCAGTGCGGCGTGCAGCTCCGTGAGCATGAGGTGCTCGCGGCTCAGCTCCGTCTCCGCCCCGGGCAGGGACGCGTACCACAGGACGGGCGCCGAATGGATGTCCCTCACGGCGTCCACGCCCATCGACGAGAGCGCGGCGCTCACGTCCGAGCGTATGCCCAGACGCTCCTGCTCGCTACGTCCCCAACAGATGACGTTGCAGTGGGAGTGGACGGCGCAGAGCTGCTCCTTGCCGGAGTCTTCCTTGAACAGGTCGTTCTCGTCTGCGTTGGCCCTGTTGGCTCCGTCAGTGGAGAACTGCCGCATGTATCTCGTCCTTCTGGAAAGGTCGGAGAGGACTCCCTGCTGCGAGTCCTTTACGACATATACGTTGCAGATGTGCGGATACCGCGACAGCATGAGTCCCACCTGCGATGCGAGACAGAGGTCCACTTCCGAGGTGGCTGAACTCATGGAGTCCACGCGGCGCACGCTCGATATCTTAGACGGCAGACAGTCGCTCTCCGAGAGGATGAACGACACCGTCGTCTCGTCATTCACGCGGACGCTCTCCGGCGTCAGGGCGACGTCGGAGAGCATTCCGGTCCCCAGCGTCATTACCTGTTCGATTAGGCCACCGCGGCCATAGGGACCTGTCAGATCCTCATCTGTCAGTCTTCGTGCTCTTGCCAGTCCTCCTGCGGTAGCTACCGCAATAAACTCTTCGCTCCTGGCGCGAAACTCAACCAGGTCTTTAGGTGAGGCAAGATTCCTGGCCATAGAAGTTCCGAAGAGTCCGCTACTAAAGGTGGAGCGAAGTGATGAGGACTTGCCTGCGAATGTAAGGTAAAGGTAATGGCGACCTTCAAGATAATGCCTCCCGTCGAAGTGACGTTCATAGGCGCTGTCCAGGAATGCAATCCTGTCCTCCGCCCTGTACGTCCTGTCCAGGTATATGTCCTGGCGGTGCACCATGGTCCAGTCCGGCAGCGCCCTTATGGCGGACGCCATCGAGCGGAGCATCGCGTCGTACGATGCCCTGTCCACGGTGAAGGCCGTCGGAAGGGTCAGTTCCCATCCGACGGTCACGTCGCCGCTCCGGGAAAGGATGTATCCGTCATCCACTCCGGCGAGCGGAAAGACGGATTCCAATTCAGCTATTCTTCTGTTGATTTCCATGATCCGATAAGTCTCTGCGGTTTGACTTTGATGTACTGCGGGCATCTTGACATGGCCATTTTCCTGAAGAGGGCCTTCTCACTGATGGAACCCTGAAGGGCAACAACAGCCATGGCAAAGGCGAAAAAGAGTATCAGGAACAGGGCGATTCCGGCAAGCCCGTTGGTAGCCGAGCCTATCATGCACGCCGTTATGAGCGATGTCACGGCTCCGATTCCCATTGGAATAAGAAATCTTCCCTTGATGCCGAAGAACTGGACGCTCCTGTCCAGCGACCTGTAGACCGTAAGTTCCATGGCTGCTACTTGAAGATGAATGTGTTCAACAGCTCCAGTGCTATCAGGCACATGATGAGGATGCAGAACCATCTCACCAGAGAGTCCTTGCTCTGGGACTGCGTCTTTTGCGACTCGATGAATATCATTATCAGGTACACGGCGGCTGCGAGGCCGATGATCATGGCTATGATGTCAAATCCATTGGCGCCCAGGCCTGAAATCTTGTCCTGTGCCGCTTTCAGGAACGAGTCTGTTGACCCGATTCTGGCTGCCGCGGGCAGGATGCCGGCAGTCAGCGCCGCTGCCGCTGCGCACATTCTTCTTGTAAGGTTCTTCATGATTCCGCCTCCTTTGTCTTGAATTCGCTGTCGAGCTTGCCCATCGCTCCCTTGAACTTGCCTGACTTGCGTCCTGTCCTCTTTTTCTGCTGTGCCGGCTCGGGATCGGTCGCCGGAGTCTTCTCGCCGTCCGCGATGACCCTCTCGCTGCATCCCCTGGAATCCATGATGTCCTCAATCGACAGGGGCATGCCGTCCTGGCCCACCACGGTCATTCCCGACTTCATCAGCGAAACCAGCGCGTCGCGCAGGACCCCGTCACTGCATCCGTTTCCGACGGCCGTCTCTATGTCGGACTCTCCGTCGTCAAGCGGACGGCTGCCTGGAGACTCGATGAACGGGACGGCATCCTCCAGCTCCTCCGGCGCGGGGTTGTAATAGATCTTGACGTCGGAGCCGCTGATCTCCACCATTCGGCAGACGGGGCCGCCGCCCTTGTCGACCGCCGCTGTCGTTCCGCCAGTTCTTCTGAACCGCTCCGAAAAGAGGAGTGTCACTCCTACGACCACTGCCGCTGTCAGGCATACCCCCAACAGACAGGCGACAAAAAAAGTTGCCATTGTTTTCTTGCTTTGAGATAATTGTTTCAATACGCAAAGATAGGTAAAAGATAATTAAAACAATACTTTATTAAATAAAATGATAATTATTTGGATACAATTTGATGATGTGTGACGGCATCCGGCATCCGAATCACGCCGCGAAGATGGCCCCGGTACGGAATCCACAAAACGCTGCGGAAAGGGACACGCCGCGGCGTCGCGTCATTTCCGCAGCTGTCCTTTTGTGCCTGTCCGCCCCTTTCCGGGCCAATGCATGCTGTGTGATTCCGGAAGCCGGGACGCCAGACAGGACTGGCGTGCGGCAAGTCCGGCAAAAGACTGCACAGTATGAGATACATATTTCTGAAGACATATCCCGAAGGCGGGACAAACATGCTCAGGGCATTGCCAGGGCAAAGATTTCCAGACAGTACTGAGATTCCTGAAAATCTGAACATTCAGGCGGACTCAAAGATAAGGGCAAGGTGTCCTATTGGGACTGTTTTCTGCACGCCGGCGTTGGAGCTGCGTCAGTCGCGCTCACGTTCAAACGGAGATGGCCTTGCCCCGTTCATGGCCGCCATCGGAGGAATCTTTCCTATGGATTGTCCTGAAGACCCGTTGCAGCCCTCGGAGGAGATGATTTCGGATTGGGAGGAATACAAAAAGAGTAATGTCTCCGTATTGGAGGGCCTTTTCGCGCAGCCTGTGGAAACTAACGCTCCATCCAGGAGCAAAACCCTTCTTGAGAGGATACGCACGGAGAAGGCGTGGTCGAAGCCGTCTATCTCTACTGATGGCTTTTCAATAGATCGCCGCCGGTGGGAGATGGCGATGACATTCATCCACAACCATGACAACCTGCTTCTCACGGGCCCGTCCGGAACGGGAAAGACGGAACTGGTATTGCTCGCATGCAAGCGGCTCGGCCTGGAATGCCGCAAGTACAACATGGGCACGATGTCAGACCCGATGTCGGCCTTGTTGGGCGTTCACCGCATCAAGGACGGCAAGTCGGTATTTGAGCCGGCCCAGTTTCTTGAGGACATACAAAGACCTGGGGTCGTCCTTCTCGACGAGATAAACCGCGCTCCGCTGAACGCCCTCAATTACCTTATGTCCTGCCTTGACGGCACGAGAGAGATGCGCAACGACTACGTTTCTCCGGTCCAGATGGTGAAGGTACATCCAGAATGCGTCTTTGTGGCCACTGCCAACATCGGGGCGGAGTTCGTGGGAACAAATATGCTCGACCCGGCATTGAGTTCCCGTTTCTTCCGTCTTCAGATGGAGTATCCGACAGTGGACGATGAAACGGCAGTTCTCGTTTCCAGATATGGGATTCAGAAGACGGATGCCATAAACATCTGCAAGGTGGCGAAGGACATACGTGACAGCTACGCCAAAGGCGAGCTTTCCACGGCAGTGACAGTAAGACAGACACTCATGGCGGCCAAGCTGGTCAGCTGCGGGTACAGTGCACTCGAGGCACTCACGCAGATATTCCTGCCGTACTTCGAAGGCACTCCTTCGGAGGGAGAGATGGGAATCGTCAACAAGATGTTCTGCGCGAGATAGTAATGGACAAATTCAATACAAATATGGAAAACAGACAAAACATCAACCGTGTCGAGCTCCGGGGAGTAGTCGGCACCGTACGGATTAACGAAACTGGAGAAGGACGGATCGTCCGCTTCTCCCTTGCCACCAATTATGTCTACAGGGCGTCCGACGGGACGCCGGTCATCGAGACCACCTGGCACAGCTGCATCGCATTTGAGGGCGGGCACGTCAGCGGCATTGACAGGATTGTGAAAGGAACTGCAGTCCACCTGACAGGACGTATCAGATGTTACAGATTTATCGACGTCAATAATGCTGAAAGAACTGGAAACGAGATTGTGGTAAATACTCTTGAAGTGTTATGATAGCGCTCGATTCAATCAGGAAGGATACAGTCCTTTTGAGGAATGAGATCATCCGCCTCACCAGCGGCGGATGGACTCTCGACCTGTCCGACAAAGTCTTCGGATATGTGTTCAACCCATACAGTGACTCGATACAGGAGATGGAAGTCAGGCTGCTTGAGGTCATTGACGGCGACCTGTACGTATTCATGACCTGCGACGGCGACATTAACGACTATTCAAGGGACGAGGCCATGGAATACCTGGCAAAGGAATCATACATTCCCGGCTGGTTCGTCATTGACGAAGGGTTCTACGGGCTTCAGCTGCCTACGCTCATTTCAATAGCTGAGGCGTTGAAGCGCAATTGATGCGACAACCTGCAAATGAACTTGTTATGGATAAGATAAATATAGGAGACACCATCCTCATCGTCAGGATGGATGACGACGGAGGCAAGGACCTCCAGGCGAAAAGATATGACGGAAAGACGGGAGTCGTTGAGTCCATCGACTCCCTTGGACAGATCCACGGCACCTGGGGCGGACTGGCGCTGATTCCCGGAACGGATGAATTCCGGAGAATATGAGCCTTGGGGAAGGGCTACACGTCCCTTCCCATATCGGTAATCCTTTCCGCAAAGCTATGGCCGGTCCCTGTCCGCAAGGGCCGGCTTCGCCTTTCATGCGTCGGAACGGACACAGGCGCATCAGTTCCGACGCCACCCTTGCCTCTGTCCCGTCCATGTGGCAGCGTCAGGATTCCCCGACAAGGGAAGCCCAATAATCTTTTATCTATTATGGAACTTTTATCAGGCATCGTCTACTGGGCACTCTATGCCTTCTTCTTCGGAGGCTGCATACTGATTCTTGGTGCGCAGATCATCAGGGACACCATTGAACTTGCGAAGGATTTCCACGACGTGAACCGCAAAGAGACAGATGAGGAGGAGCAGGTATGACAACCGAACAGAAAATCGAAGTGCTGGAGAAGGACATCCTCCAGAGGACCGGCCGGAATTTCACCAGCGTCAGGACAAACGGAAGGCTCGGACAGGAGGACGCATCTGCGTCAGGTGCGGTATACTCCGCCGCGATGCTTTCACCTAAGGACAGCGCCGACCTTCACAGGATGGCATACGGTCACGCAAGGGACATGATCGTTGCGATGAACACTCCGTTCAGGGTCAGGATCGCGCTTACTCCCAATGTCTCATGCACTGACGGCCGCGTCGTGAGCGTCGCTACCGACATGTTCGACAACCCGGACTTGTCAGCCTCGCAGAAGATAGACATCTTCACGGGGCTTGCCGTCCATGAAGGCAGTCATCTGCTTTATACGGACTTCAACATGATGTCCCGGTCCGGAAACCGTGTGGTGGCTGACCTCTTCAATATCATCGAGGACGAGCGAATAGAGATGCTCACCGGAGAAGAGCGTCCTGGACTGGCAGGTTTCCTCGGATGCGCCAAATACTACTACTTTGACAGGCATTCTGCCAGGATGCGGAGCCGTTCCGGAAGCATCGGACTGAGCCGTCCTGCCAGGCTCATGAACTCCATACTGGCAATGGTGCGCTATCCCAAGGCGCTTGACATGGACGACGCCCGTGAGTTCGCCGACACCCTTTACGATGTCCGGGAGGCTGTCCTTCCATTCCCGAAGTCCTGCCGGGACGTGCTGGATGCCGCCGAGCGCATATACGAACTGATAAAGGCTTTCTTCGAGAAGGAAAACAAGTCTGAGCGCAATCCGCAACAGGGCGGAAAGGCCGGCGGTTCTTTGGATTCTGCAGTGGAGAAGGCATTGGAGAAGGTCCTTGACTCACTTGAGAAGGATGTAATACAGGAGCCTTCAGACGGAAAGACTCCTTCACGGCTGGACGACAGCCGCATGTCGGCAGAAATCATGAAGGACGGGAACCGGCTCGGCCGTGCCCTGGAAGGAGAACTTGAAATGGGCTCGACGGACAGGGTAAACATACACCGTCCGGATGCGGACAGGTCCCGTTATGAAGAGTCATTGTCAAGAGTCAGACGCTTCGTTCCTGCTATGGCCACCGCATTGAGAGGCAACGGCACTGACCGGAGTCTTGACCTGCGCGGGCTGCGGAGCGGGCGTCTGGATACCTGCAAGCTGGCCGAGGCGGTCCAGGGCGTCGAGAACATCTACCGTCAGGAGAGGACTGTCAGGGCTGACCGGATGGCCGTTTGCGTCCTCGTGGACGAGAGCGGCTCGATGGAGGGAGAGAAAATCGATGCTGCAAGGGATACGGCAGTGCTCCTGAACGAGGCCATGTCCGGTATAAGGAACGTGGACCTGTATATCTACGGCCACACGACGGAAAACGGCCAGTTCGTCAAACTCAATGCCTACAGGGAAGGCAAGGTACCGAAAGACAAGCATGTCCTCGGCAGCATTGATGCGGACTGGAGCAACATTGACTCGAAGGCCATCCGTGAGGCCGCGTCACGTGTAAGGGCTCGGACACGGGAAAAGTGCCTCTTCTTCGTGGTCTCAGACGGCGCCCCATGCGAGCCTGCCGAGAACGTCAGGAAGGCGGTGAAGGAACTCTCCAGAGACGGATTCTCCTTCGTGAGCATCGGCATCGACTTCGAGTACGACCCTTCGGCGATGTATGACCACCATGTCAGCATGACGGACATGTCGAGGCTGGCTCCGGAACTGGGGAAGATGATCAAGAAAGCAATTATGGACAACTCAAAAAGACAATGGAAATGAAAAGATTAAGCTATAGATACACAAAGGATAACGATGAGGAACTGAATAAGATTGCTAAATATCTCGCTGACAGCAAGCCTCTCCAGGCGGCAGCTGAAATCTATTCCGACATTGAAGAAATGAAAAACATAATGATAGATGGAATGTGCCACTTTGTATTCACTAAAGTGAATGGAGAACATCGTGACGCATACGGCACGAGAGCATCGGACATTATTGAACGTCATGAGAATAAAGAGAAAGCCCCGTCAAAACGTAAGCCTGCGTTCAACGGGACCTTCTCGTATTTCGACCTTGAGCGCAGGGACTGGCGCTGCTTCAGGGTTGATACACTTGTGGAACTGGACAGGGACTATGTGGTGTAAACTAAAAAATATACTCCTTGATTTTTTACAATAACAATGTTGTTGATAACAAAAATGAGCAATTTTGTCGGATAAGCGGCCTTTTTCAGGGTAATTTTGTCGATTAAGACTAAAAGCGAAGTATATAGTCTTCACCTTCCTTAAATGCGTTGCATTTTTCAAGATAAGTCTTTGTTGCGATGAAATTATCACCTATAAGATTAGCGCTGAACTCGCGTGCTCTGGACATGGCTCTGATAAACACGGACGGGTCACAGCGTCTTGTCAGCCGTCTTAAAGAGTTAAGATAGTCTTCGCGGAATACGGTAGGTATGATAATCTTAGACTGATCAGCACTGACCATCTCAGCATTCATCATGATACGCGATATGCGTCCGTTACCATCATTGAAAGGATGAACCTCACTTACCATAAAGAGCATGAAAAGAGCTCTTGAGAAAGGAGATTCAAGAGTCCGGTAATATTCATATCCTTTCGTTAGGGTGCCACGCACAAGCCCATAGTCCACGAAATGCGTATCTCCAGCATGATTGTTCTTCATCTTGAACATTCCTGGATCACGATCAGGCCTAGCGGCCATCATGATTCGATGTCTTTCCTGCAGTATCTCTATCAATTCCTCTGCAGAGCGTGGCGTACGTCGCATTTCACGTCGGCTAGATACAATCTGAAATGTGCCCAACACGTCATGAGAATCTGCATTTCTTGCCGGCATTGGCTGCCCTGTATCAATTATTGCTCTGGCTTCCTCGATTTCGAATTCAGTGCCCTCAATATAGTTGGAGAAATAACTTTCGAAGAAAGCGAAGTTCCTGAATTCAGAATTTGTCTGATTCGGTTCATCAATAACCGGGAATATCTCATTGTGTAAAGCTTCAAACAGGACTTCGAACAACTTCACCCTGTCACCATCGTAAGGAAGCCCAGCCGCACGGGCTATTGCGTTGTCTGAGGTGAGAATAGCAGATGGCTTAGTGGACAGCAAGGCGCCGATTATTCCATTCAAGGTTTCGAACTCTTCCGTCATTCCCAGCAGTATCGATGTAGATCGCGCCTTGTCTCTGAACTCATTGATTCCGGCTTCGCCATTTACTTGAAGTATCTTTTCAAGGCTGTTTTCAATGATCTCACGAGGTAGGCACTTTGAATCACTGCCATTTCTGGCACGACCTTTTTGGAGATTCTCAAGAATGCGTCTTTCATTGCTTGCCACAAACAGATTTCCAATGAAAGGTCTGTCATATTCAGTTCCGGCAGGTCCTTCAATCAGATGAACCTTAATCCCAGGCAAAGAAACAATCTTAGAGTATTTATATGTCAAATATATATCTCCATTTTCTGTGGGCTTGAACTCGAATGCTGATCTATGGCTTATCACCGCATTTGGATACAATTGACCAAGTATATAGAATAGATTCCTTTTCACTAATATTTTAGGATCTTCATCCATATTTGTAGTATAAACCTTAGGCGCTATTTTTCTAAGTTTGCCATTCTTTATCAAATTGGTCTTCTTTGCTGTCTCCGTTTTATCGGAAGTCGCCATGATTATCTCGTGAATATTGAACATGTTCCGTAAATTTTTCCAATAACAATGTTGTTGATAACAAAAATAAGCAATTTTGTCGATTAAGAGGCCTTTTTTAGGGTAATTTTGTCGATTAAGAGGATTTTTTTGTCCTTGTTCCCTTGTCAGTCCACCTGTTCTGCAAAGTTTGGACGCGTTCGTCAGGCGGCAAGGGACAGTTCCTTCGTTCCTGGAAACAGACACCCTGCGGGCATCGGTTTCCCTGAGCCGCCCTTGCCTTTCTCTTCCGTCCGTGTCCTTCCAAAGCATCACAGGCAGCCCGTCAAGGGAAAGGAAAAACAATGCCTGAGGCAGAGAAAGTACAACTTAAAATCAACTGCAATATGGAACTGAAAAATGCGGACAACCTGCATATCTTCAAGCAGGTGCAGAGCGTCCCGGAAGACGCGCAGAAGCCGTTCGAGTCGCCTTGGGGAAAGCGCCTTACCGAGATTGACCCCATGTGGAGAATAGAGCAGCTCACCAGGCTCTTCGGGCCGGCGGGAGAAGGCTGGTACACGGAAGTCACACGTCAGGAGAAAGTCTCCCTCCAGAACGGGGAGATCTGCGTGTTCACTGACCTCAATCTCTATCTCAAGGACTCGAAGACCGGCAAATGGAGCAAGCCGATACGTGGAACCGGTGGCAACCGTCTGGTACTAATGACGGCCGAAGGGCTCTTCGTTGATGACGAGGCCTACAAGAAGGCTTATACGGATGCTTTGGGAGTGGCCTGCAAGTCGCTCGGCTTTGGAGCGGACATCTACCGCGGTCGCAACGACACCAAGTACTCTGGTCAGACTGCAACAGCGACAAAACCATCCGAGAAGGAGGTGACAGTATCTGCCTGTGCTCCTGCACTGCCGGAGCAGCCGAAAGGATTGCCTGAATTGAGTCCTCAGCATCCGAGGTGGAACGCCTTCATAAGCTGGGCTGCCAAGAAACCGAAGGACAAGCCTTCGTGGACACTCAAGAGCGCCATCCGCAAGCAGTGGAACATCACGGATGAGAATTTCAACGAGCTGATGAGGCTCTCCGGAAGACAGACGTCAAACAACTAAACAATACAGATTATGCCAAACTGGGCCTGCACAAACTACATCGCCACCGGCGACATGGACGAACTCCAGGAGTTCGCCCGCACACTCAACACAATGCCGAACCTTCTGGAAGGAAATCCTTTCAGCTTCGGACGCTACTGGATGGGAAACCTCCTGGCCGCCTTCGGAATGACGAGGGAGGAGATTGACGAAAGCCCTATCTACTGCCGAGGGACATTCGACCCGAACTTCCACGCCGTAGCATGCTTCTGCGGGCCGGACGTTGACGAGAAGGAAGAGTTCTCCGTCGACGCTGACGGAAGGCTGAGGTTCTCAACCGTCTCTGCGTGGGGCAAGTTGGACGACATTGAGGAGTTCATCAGGGACAAGTTCCCGTCAATCGAGTTCGCCTGGTCATCCACCGACGAGTTTGGCAACTTCCACAATACATGCAATCCGGAAGGGTTCACCGACCTGCCGGCATTCGTCCTTGACGGTTGCCTTTACTCAGAAGACGAGATCCCACAGATGCGTGAACACGCCGGAGAATACATTGACCTTCCGCCCGGTGCAGACGCGGCGTTCTTCCGCTCGCAGGAGTTCCGAGACATGGTTGACATGTACAACTACGGCCTTGATGATGACGGCAACCGCATCGGCTTCGCTGTGTTCAGGGACTGTTAGGTTATCAACTGGGCCGCTCCCGCGGCGGCCCGCAAATCAAATCACATATGGGTTACAGGGTACATGTATGCACGACATACCGGGTACAGTACGGTACAGGATGCTTTTCGGCCGGCGCGTGCGACGCGGTCAACCGCCTGCTTGAGAATTATGAATATCCGGACGGAGACGGCGGCAGGAAGAGCCTCGTGGAATACTGCGACGCAGAGGAGACCGTGATGGAGCTGAGCCGCGAAGGGCTTGGGTCGCTGGTGGCCTCGCTGGAGAACGGAGATGCACCGGAAGAGACGGACGCCGTCCTCGACGCCGGATACACAAGGGAGGACCTTATCTCCGTATTCAGGGAATGGCTGGATTCCTCGGACAAGTCAAACGGCTTCATAAGGATAGAGTGGTTCTAAAACAACAGATGCTATGGGATATTATACGCAATACGTATTCACCCTCGAGGAAGGGCCGGAAGAACAGTATCGGAGCATGACAAGGGAGATCGACGGGATTCTCTCATGCGACGACCTGTCGCTATACGAGTCCGTCTACGCAAAATGGTATGACTACGAGGAGGACATGGAGCGGCTGTCGAGGGCGTATCCGGAAATCACGGTCCGCGTCAACGGGGACGGAGAGGATTCGGACGACCTGTGGCAGGACTTCTGGCATAACGGAAAGCGGTTCAGCGAGCGTGTCAGGTTCGCGGACTACAAGGACATAAAGGACAAGTTAAACTGAAAACAGACAAAGAAATGAGTTACAGAGTCATAAGACCGGCCACCCACGAGGAGTGGCTTGAAGAGAGAAAGAGGGGCATCGGGTCGTCCGACGCCGGAACAATAATGGGCGCGAGCCCGTTCCAGACACCGTACGGGCTGTACCTGCTGAAGACGGGACGGGCCGAACCCGTCAAGGAGAGCGACGCCATGTTCAACGGTCATATACTTGAGCCTGCCGTGGCGGAATGGTTCTCCGGAAAGACCGGCTCAATCGTCGACATCACGTCAGAGGGAGACTGGATGGCGGTGGATACTGAAATGGACTATCTCCGCGTGAGCCCCGACCGACTCTACTGGCCGAAAGGGACTCCGGCGGAGGAGCAGACGATGAGGAACGCGAGGGTGCTTGAGATAAAGTCCACGTCAAAAACTGTCGACAAGGATGACCTGCCAGACTACTGGTACTGCCAGATACAGTATCAGATGGGCATCCTGGGAGCCGACGCCGGCACGCTCTGCTGGATCACGGGCTCCCCGACGCTGCATTTCGACTATGCGGAAGTCCCGTTCAACCGGCCGTTTTTCGACGCGCTTATAGAAAGGATTGACCGCTTCTGGAACGAGAATATAGGGAAGGATATCCCGCCGGCAGACACCAATGCCGCGGATACGCTGAGGCGCTATCCCAAGTCCAGGAAAGGACTCACGGCGGATGCTGACAAGGCCATATTCGAACTGTGGAAGTCACTCAAGGACTGTCGGACAGAACTCAAGGAACTCGAGGAACGCGAGACTAATCTTACAGATGCGCTGAAGATGGCTACGGGAGAGGCGGAGACCCTCTCCTATACGGACACCGACACCGGAGAGGTAAGGACCCTGGCCACATGGAAGAGCAGTCTCAAGGAGGTATTTGACGAGAAGGCCTTCCAGAAGGAGTTCCCCGAGAAGTGGATGAAGTACGGCAAGCCTGAAACGACGGTCACCCTCGACAGGAAGTTACTGGAGAAGGATGAGCCTGAGATATACGCCAGATTCTCTTCGAAAGTGAGCGGAAGTAGAAAATTCCTAATTAAATAGTATTCAAATAATAATCTTAAAGTATTTATTCTTATATTTGCCGTGACCTGACGGACTAACCGCTCCGGCAGGTCACGGCAAGATACAATACCAACATAAAACCACAAGAACATGGCAAACAACCAGTCACTGGTCGGCAATATCGACCTCTCGGCGCTCAACGGAGCGCGTCTTGAGACGACGGCGGGCGGGAACCAGACCGTCGTCATTCCCGTGTCGGGGAATCCTTCAATATTCGTAGGCTCGAAGGAGAAGGGCGGACACATCTACATGGACATCGAGGTGCGCGAGGTGCCCGACAACAGATACGGCAACACGCACTTCGTCAAGCTCTCGGTCGGCAGGAAGAAGCGTGAGGAGATGGGGCTGACCCAGGACAGCGTCAAGCAGTATACCCCGATAATCGGCAACCTGAAGCCACTCGCAAAGAGGAGTCGGGAAGATGATATGCCGGAGGGATAGCAGAAGGATGCTTATTTATATCAGTTTTTAAGTTCTAACGGCAAGCCTGTACGTATGGGCGGCGTCGTCACGATGTGAATCGCGGCGGCGCCTTTCTCTTTTGGATAATGAACTACCGTAAATACGCGTCAGGATACCTCTTGTCCGGAAAAATACGTATTTGTTTCGAATAATTACGAACAACGGCTGGGGTGAACTATCTTTGCAACCTTTTCGCTTTTCAGCAGGTATAGTGTCAGAATTGAGTCGTGATGAAGATATACGGACAAGGAATCATCCATAGGAGACAAGATTACTATCGTGGGCAGAATCCGTGACGTCGTGATTCTGTCCGCAGTTTTCATACATCAAGGCCTTTGGAGGAAACAGGTCATTACCTGTCCGTACAGATAAACCTCCGGGCCTTCTTCAGACGCGCGTGCCCATATCCGGACACGGATCCCGCGCCAATCCGAAAACACCGCTAGAGAACCAGCTTTCACTTTTCATTCGGCTCCGTCCATTCCGGAGTCCCGATGGCCGCAGCCCACGTCAGTCTGCTGGGGCGGAACTGCCGTATCAATCCCAAGTGCGTCCCATTACGGGAGCACCGGACAATATTCAAGATCGGAAAAGCATGTAATCTATAGATGACTGTACAGATTGCGGCAGGTTCATGGAGAACGTTTCTCCGGCGGCGACTGCGCCAGTGAAGGGAAGGACGCGGTGTCCATCCCGATAACCAATCAATCTAATAATACATATGAGAAAAAATGTATTACTTGAAGCGGCTGCCGTACAGGGAGCCGCCTGCCATCAATCCGTCTGCCGCGCCAGAAGGCTGCTGTCGGCGGACACACAACCGAATGTCATCAATGAACTGGACGAGACCATCCGCTGTCTGGAGACCTCCGTTGCCGAGGTCGAGGACGTGCTGCGTGCAGCAGCCTCCATCGAGGACTGCCGGCACAATTGCACGGCCTATCTGGAGAGCCTGCGGCAGGCAATGAGAGACATGGAAGAACTTGACCGGATTGAGCTTGGTACGCTCAGGGATGCCGAGTCCTACGCCGAGACCGCGCAGGAGCACCTCGGATTCCTGGTATCGGGGTACCGATGCCGGTCAACTGAAGACTGATGGTCGCACCTTCAACCCCAAAGACGGCGGCCGCAGATGCGGTCGCCTTAATTGTATCGTCCTGCTTAATCTATTGCTTATCTAAAATTAACATAAAGTATTGATATAATTTTGCAGAGTGAATGAATAATAGTATATTTGTATTGTTTTTATAATCTTATGGACGCGGGCGGACAGAAGCGGACACTTTTTCAGCTTTCCGCCGTCCACAAGGATACATTGACGCTTCTTATGGACAGAAAAGAAGAAAACAAGGATACCATCGGCAGGGCTCTGGCGGCAGGATACAGGGCCAGCAGGATTGTCGGCACCGCACACAGGAGGGCTTCGGAAGAGACGTCGCCTGCCGTGCTCAATGAGCTTTCCAGAGCCAGGACGAGTCTGGAGGAGGCCCTTTTCTGTCTTGAGGAAGTCAAGGGAGTCGAAGGCTCCATCGACGGAAGCATCTCCTCGTGCCGGGAGTTCGTCAGGGAATATGCCAGGGCCATTGATGCCGGGATGTTCGACAACTGTACGGCAGGCACGCTCAGATGCGGAATGGACGACGCAGCGGACGCAGCGGAATGCCTGAAGGGCCTTGTTGACGGTTATAGAAGTCTTGGTCAGAAAAACAATAAATAACACTATAGGAGGGATTTGTGATGAGAAATTTACTTTCCGGACTGTTCAAGTTCGTTTTCGGTACGGTGAAGTTCACCCTGGCCGTATTCCTGATTCTTGCGGGATTCATCATCGGGCAGATGCCGGACTGAGGAAGACGGTGAAGACAATATCAACATTTAAAACAACCATTCAATGAGATCGAAATTTGGAATCGTGGCGATTGCCACCGCCGCTTTAGTCGCGGCAATCGCAGGCACATCCTGCAACAAGGAGGAGCAGAATACCGGGTTCAAGGAGAATACAGCCGTATCCTGGACGCCGTCTGAGGAAAGCTACACCATCCGTGTAGGCGAGACGGCAAAGGTCGAAGGCACTCTTCTCTACGACGACGGCCAGACAGTTACGCTTGAGGCGTTCTGCACTTCCGAAAACCCTGAGGTCGTCAGGGCGGACGGAGGACTCAGCGTCCTCGGCATCGCCCCGGGAACAGCCACCGTAAACGCACAGGTAAGGCTCTACAGGAACGGCAACCTGTCCGCACCGCCGACCGTGTTTGAGAAGCCTGTCACGTTCACCGTCAAGGCGGAGGACAAGCAGATGATGTCTCTGGAGGTGTCGCCTTCAGAGGTGACGCTTGAAAGGGGCGAGTCCGTGCGCCTCAAGGTCTTTGCCGTTTATCCTGACGGAGGCCGGAAGGAGATAGCGCCTTCGCTTTGCAGATGGTCCGTAGAGGACGACGGGGTCCAGCACGTCATTTACGGAAGCGACGGTGTGGTTACGGCTTGCCAGTACAGCGGATGGACGGTTATCACTGCATCATATACTGAGTCAGGTGAGACCGTTTCGGCCAGCTCGTGTATTACGACCGTCGACTGATCCGGTGTGGTATTAAAGAGAACGGGCGACTTGAATATGGCTCAAGTCGCCCGTTCTCTATTTCCTGACTTTTGACAGCTAAAAATCGGCTATCTTCTTAATGCTTGATTATCAATAATATATTAAAGCAATGATTTTTTAGGGTAACCGCATCACCTTTTGCAACCTTTGCAGTTATGTCTGTACGCAAAAGACGCAATAAATAAATCAGGTACGAACAACGTGGTCGTTGTCGACAAAAGCTCAGCATCGGGTAAATTATTACGGCGTTCAGCATACGGTCGACTTATAGTTAACCTTCGTGGTGCATGTTTTGTATTTTACTGTATGAGTTATGACAAATATTAAAAATTGAGTAGACCAAATAAGGTAAAATAAGTATAATGGCGAATGCGAATGTATCATCAGCCAACTGGATAATGTATTCAGCTTCAGGATATAAATAGAAATCTGCCACTTGGTATTCTAAATCCGTATATGAAAGACAAGATCTAAACCATTCACAATTACATAATATCAAATACACGGATATACCGATAGACATAAATATTGATGACTGCAAATAACAATATATTGCACGCCGACCAAAAAGATGTCTCTCTCTCCATTTTTTGCGTAAAAAGAATATAGCAAATGTGGGTAGAAATATTTCTATCACCAAACCACCCCAAAAGAATATTTGACCAACTAATAAACTGACATACACCCCATAAACAAAAGAGCACAAAATCCAAGAACATGTAATCGTATATATCCTCTTTTGTCTGATATGTTCTACTACTTTAAGTAATCCCCGTTTATATCTTGATAACTTGTTATTCAATAGTTTAACACCTACGAATAATAATATGTGAACCGTCAATATAGTTACTAAAATAGCTTGATAGCTAACCATCTGTTTAAGAAACCTATCAAATATACCTGCATGCGCAAATAAAGGCACGGTCAACATCGCAAATAATATAATTGATAAAAATCTTTTCATAATAATTTAGAGTGGTCTATCCGCCTATTACGTTGTATTCCATAATACTGGAATATTATCCGTAAATACAAATATAAGAAAATGTGCCTAACTATGTCCAAGTTAGGCACATTTATATGTAATTGCAAATCATTTGTGGCCGAAGAAAAAAGAAGCCTCCAGCACTCTTTTTATGGTAGATTTCAGACATCAATCTTGGCGATGACTTTTTTGAACTTACCTTCAAATGCAGGATAATGTCTATAGGCATAACCGCAACCGATTGGGACGCGAAGAGAAATTACTTTTGAGTATTCAGATAATGCCTGCAACAAGTATTGTATCCTTTCAAGAGACAGGTCGGGCTCTTTCTCTTGAGTCACGATATCAATTGATTGTAGACTGGTGCAGCAACTAAATGCATGCGATTCAATCTCAGTTACACTGTTAGGGATATCAATTGATTGTAGACTGGTGCAGTTCCGAAATGCATGCGCTCCAAGCTCAGTTACACTGTTAGGGATTAAAATTGATTGTAGACTAGTGCAACCACTAAATGCCTGTGCTCCAATCATAGTTACACTATCAGGGATTACAATTGATTGTAGATTGGTACAGCCGCTAAATGCCCACCTTTCAATCATTGTTACATTATCGGGAATATTATGATTCCGACATAATACGAGTTTTTTACCATCTTTGGTTAAGATACAATTATTGGTGGATTTATACCTAGAATTGTTTTTTGACACAATTATCGAAGTAAGATTATTGCTATTCTTGTATTTACAACCGATTATTACTCAATATTTTATAGATAATAA
>UMHE01079164.1_pt1 | contig 26009 bp, 29 predicted proteins | sample 1965451 | NCBI WGS metagenome assembly UMHE01 (sample SAMEA4836090, study PRJEB28245) | human gut metagenome | biome: gut microbiome; material: fecal sample | place: Denmark | collected 2008 | reverse complement strand
CTGTTAATACACAACTCCAATTTTCTTTTTAAATATGAGCCGGGGACGCAAGCCTCCGGCTATACGTTTGCAAAAAAAGGAGACCGGAACTAATCCGGCCCCTGTATGTTCTGCATGTTTTAAAGCTCAATTTCTGCGTCCCTGTTCTTTGGTCTTCTTGCTACAGCCGCACGATGTTTTGCCTCATACGCCTTCGCCTGCGCCTGCATTTTCTTGATTGGAAGCTGTGTACCCTTGAATACGTTTGCTATATTAGCAACAGGGTCTCTCTCCATCTTTGCAAGAAGTGCATCTGGTATATCTATTTCCTTTAAGTTTTTACAATCTGCAAAAGCGCCGATTCCCAAGTAATTAACACTTTCAGGAATTACAACTTTTTCAAGTGATGTACAGTTTGCAAATGCTCCCGCCGCGATACTTGTAAGGTTTTCAGGAAGATACATGTATTCAAGCGCGCTGCAGTCCCTGAAAGCATTCATGTTAATGTCGCGTAGATTTTTTGACAAATACACTGCTTCAAGTTTCTTACACCCTGAGAATGCAGAGCTGTCTATTTCGATTACGTTATCGCCCATATCTACTGCCTTGAGATTCTTACAATCTGCAAAAGCACCGTCTCTGATTACGAATATCCCGTTTCCCATGCTTACAGTCCCAATTGAATTATCACCGCAATAAGCGTTAGAACCCACAACTTCGTATTCATCAGGAATCCGTACATCTCTAGGTGCCTCCCCTTTAAACACTTTAGGTTCACGCTGCGGCTCTTTCGGAATATTAATACCTTTTAAATCAGAAACGCTATCAAACATATGCCTATCAAGAGGGTTTTGCTCGATGTTTTGATTTTTGAGCAGAGAGTCAGCATCTCTAACAAACTGCTTCAGTTTTTTCGCTTCTTCCGCGACCTGTCTTGTAATATCCATTAATTCAGAAACGCCGTCAAACATATGCTCATCAAGAGGGGTCTGCTCGATGTTTTGATTTTTTTCAGCTTCCTCTGCAACCTGTTTTGCATCTTCCGGAATGTTAATACCATACAAATCATTTAATTTTGCCATATTATAATGTCCTCCTAAATCATTCAGCATTTATGCCAAAAGTATGATAGAAAATTAAAAACCAGCAGCTCTTTATATGGAACGCCATTTCTCAAAATCATTTCTGACATACTATATGTGTAAAACAGGAATACAGATAAGCCTGTTAACATACAACTCCATTTTTCTTTTTAAATATGAGCCGGGGACGAAAGCCTCCGGCTATACGTTTGTCCAAAATTCCAAAAAACAAAGGCCATATACCCACAAAAGAGCACATGACCTCTGCTGCTGAACAGCACGGCGCAGCCGCTTCGCGAAATGCTTTTGCGCCACGGATGCTTTATAGCTTTGCTGTTGTTCATGCACCATTAAGTGGCTGTGCACAGGCCGACAGCTGACAGGCCAGCCAAAGCCTGCCCGGCATCAACGGGCATCCCTTCCGTTTCTGCTGCTGCCTCTTGGGTCCTTCGACCTGGGAAATTCATGCAGCGTTCATCTTCCCTCATAAGTATGATTTATTTTTTCGCAAAAAAGAAGCCGGGCGATCAGAACCCGGCTTCGAAAAGTTGAGGAAATAGCATGATGACATCCAAATAATGTCTTCCCTGCTTAATATAAGTATGATAGATTTTTCTACCAATTTTCAAGCTTTTGTATTTAAAAAACAGAAACCGGGACAGTATACACCATCCCGGCTTCCGCTTTTCAAAGATTTTTGGAGGAATCTTTTGTCATTCCTTTAAATATTTTCCTTTTTAAAATCCTCTTCCTTATCTTACATCATCAATTACATCTGCTAAATATTTTGCTAATTCTTCAATTTTTGGTTTTATAACAAGTTCTGTTACTACATCTCTTATAATTTCTGATGATTTTTCTATAACATCTGTATCAGAAACATCTTTATCATCAATTCCGAATACAAATTTACGGTATTCAATATCATTAAGACCTAAATATTCCTGTAACGAGCATGTAATCGTTTCATCTTCATGCCATTTTTCAGTTAATAATTCCCATTCATCAGGTGTTTTGTCTAAATATTTAGCCATAAATAATGCCTTTCTTTACTTCTCATAGTAAATACAATCATATTTGCCTGATTACATCTTTTTCAGATGTCTTTCGCGTTCACTATAAGTATGATAGTTTTTCTGCGTGATATGTGTTTCTATATAAGTTTTATGGCTGCACTCTTAATAATTCTGGATTATCGAAAATATTACCAATAACTTCCACTCGATTTCCATTTTGAACATATTTCCACAAATCATCGTTCAAAGATTTGCTTCCGTTCTTTCCCATTCCGATAGCGAAAGTTGTCCTAAAGTCACTGTAAAATACTTTTCCAAGTCTTTTCTTTGTATCCTTATTCGGAAATGAGCAATCATCATTGTCTCTTTGGAACAAAATAATGTCACCTTCCCAAATCAGTTTATCATTCTTATCTTTCAAGCCCGTACATCGGCAAAGAGTGCTGGCATCACAAATCATCTCATTATACCGATCGTCTTTTATGTAACATGTGTATTTGCTGTAAAACGTAAGCATTCCATAATACCATATTTTGCTAGTCTGGCCTTTTGCTTTGGATAAAAATCTATTTTCCATATATCCTCCTATTTTTATTCTTCTTCATTCCTGTCTCATCTGACGTTATAAGTATGACAAATTCTGGGTTTGGTTATGGCTTTCTATATGCGGGCGTTACTATTTGAAAATTTTCATTTTTTTGCTAGTTTTTTACCTTTTCTTGTGACAAGAATTATATCAGACTCCCTTTGTAAATTAAGACTATCTATTGTTGTACCACTCATTCCTTCTCTTAACAAATCATATTTTATAAGAGTTAATATATTATCTTTTTCTTCCTTATCAAAAGCATACCAGCTTGTATCAATAATTCCACAAAATTTACAATTCGATACATAACTATGTGTATGAGGGATTAATTCTGCATCAGGTTTCATTTTAATTAACAAATATTCATTTGAGAAGAAATACTCAATAGCTAATTGAGTATCTGCCAAGGAACAAATTAAAGCAATTACCGATATAATAATGGCTATTAGTGATAATATTGCTTCCATAATCATATACCTCCCTGTAATATTGCAGTACTACGCCACTTTCTTACAAATTGAGTTATTCGTTATCAGATAACCCGCAGCTATCCTATTTCAGCACCTCATACTGAAATATTCTACCTATTATAGCTCTTATAATAAGCCGCTCTACTTATCCCTCTTATCATTGTTGCACTTCTGACAGAGTATCTGCAAATTCTCATCCACTGTCCTGCCGCCCTGCGACCAAGGAATGATTGATTGTATGTCATGCTCCACCATCATCTCTATAATTCCCTATTAATTCTCGTACTGCTTTTATTACTTTTATATTCTTATAATCCTTTCTGCATTTGTTTAAGATAATTTATAAAACCATCAAGATTTTCTTCATACATTTCTTTTGGAACTGAAGCACTTGCAAGTTTATCATTTAATATACAAATCTCATTAAGCGAATTTGTAGCCATATGACACCAATCGTCAAAATCACGTACATTAGATTCATAAGTATTCTGAAGTAAATCTGGATTTGCTTTGCAACATATTTCAGCAACACATTTTAATAAACCTTGCAAATCTGAAATGTAGTTATTTTTTATTAATTCATATAAATCTTTGCCGTCATAGTGTGCGAAATATTTATCTCGTAAAGTTCTGATTGACATAATGTCGTTATGATATTTCCTTATCGAACAATGATAAATACCATTGGTATTATTGCCTTCCATTTTTTCAATAAGTTTATAAATACTATATTTTGACGAGTGATAAATACATTTACCGGTATCATTATATTCCGAAAATTCATGTTGGCTTGAACCATCAAATATTTTGTCAAGTTCAATGCAAACATAATTTTGTAAAGAAATATACAACAGCACGAAAGCATACTCAAATCCTTTATTATTTTGGTTATATTTCATAATACTTTCCATATGTTTAAGAGCAGTTCCTATCATAGCAACTCTACCTTTTATTCTTTTTGCAAGTTCTTCTTTGTTCATTTTTATTTCCATAAGTAAATATTTCCTTTCTTCCTTTTCATATAGTATGTTTTTTCTTTTCCCTGAAATAAGCGCAGATTTCAAAATAAACAGCAAAAACTTATATAGAAAGCCATAACCCGGCACAATTTCTAACATACTTATGATATACGGAGAAAGCTTTAAGCGAAAAAGGAGAAATTGAGATGAATACAGGTTTTAACGATTTTACAAATCTTTCGTCTGTCACAAAAACATTGTGTAACAGACTGATTCCAACAGAGATTACAGCAAAATATATAAAGGAACACGGCGTTATTGAAGCTGATCAGGAAAGAAACATGATGAGTCAGGAGCTCAAGAATATCTTAAACGACTTTTACAGAAGCTTCTTAAATGAGAACCTTGTAAAAGTTCATGAACTTGACTTTAAGCCGCTCTTTACAGAAATGAAAAAGTATCTGGAGACAAAGGATAATAAGGAAGCTCTTGAAAAAGCACAGGATGATATGAGAAAAGCCATCCATGACATTTTTGAGAGTGATGACAGATACAAAAAGATGTTCAAGGCAGAAATTACCGCTTCCATCCTGCCAGAGTTTATCCTGCACAACGGAGCCTACTCCGCTGAGGAAAAAGAGGAGAAAATGCAGGTTGTCAAGATGTTCAACGGCTTCATGACATCATTTTCAGCATTCTTTACGAACAGGGAGAACTGCTTTTCAAAGGAAAAGATTTCATCATCTGCATGCTACAGAATTGTTGATGACAATGCAAAAATCCATTTTGACAACATCCGCATATACAAAAACATTGCAAACAAATTTGATTACGAGATTGAAATGATTGAGAAGATTGAGGAAGCTGCTGGTGGAGCTGATATTAGGAATATCTTTTCGTATAACTTCAATCATTTTGCCTTCAATCATTTTGTGTCGCAGGATGATATTTCTTTCTACAACTATGTCGTAAGCGGGATCAACAAGTTTATGAGCCTCTACTGCCAGGCTTCAAAGGAGAAGTTTAGCCCGTACAAGTTAAGACGTCTTCACAAGCAGATACTCTGCATTGAGGAGTCTTTATATGATGTACCTGCAAAATTCAATTCCGACGAGGATGTATATGCCGCTGTCAATGATTTTCTTAACAACGTCAGAGCCAAGTCTGTTATTGAAAGACTGCAGATGCTCGGCGAAAATGCTGACAGCTATGACCTTGATAAGATATACATTTCAAAGAAATACTTTGCAAATATATCCCAGACGCTGTACAGGGATTTCAGCATAATCAATACTGCCCTTACCATGAGTTACATTGACACTCTCCCGGGCAAAGGCAAGACCAAGGAGAAAAAGGCTGCGGCCATGGCTAAAAATACTGAATTAATAAGCCTTGGTGAAATTGACAGACTTGTTGATAAGTATAACTTATGCCCGGACAAAGCTGTAAGCACAAAATCGCTTATAAGAAGCATTTCAGATATTGCTGCTGGCTGCAAAGCAAGTCCGTTAACCATGAATTCCGGTCTTCCGCTGGCAGAAAACGAGGTTGAAATCACTGTTTTCAAGGATGCACTCGAACCGTTTATGGACATCTTCCGCTGGTGTGCAAAGTTCAAAACAGACGAGCCTGTTGACAAGGATGCGGATTTTTACACAGAACTTGAGGATATAAGCGATGAAATCCATTCCATTGTGCCCTTATATAACCGCACAAGAAATTATGTAACCAAGAAACCGTACAATACAGACAAGTTCGGATTGTACTTTGGCACATCTTCATTTGCATCAGGCTGGAGTGAGAGTAAGGAATTTACTAACAATGCTATTCTTCTTGCAAAGAATGACAGATTTTATCTTGGAGTATTCAATGCCAAAAACAAACCTGCAAAAAGTATCATAAAAGGACATGACACAATGCAGGACGGCGATTATAAGAAAATGGTCTACTCTCTTTTAACCGGACCTAACAAGATGCTGCCTCACATGTTCATAAGCTCAAGCAAAGCCGCACCAGTTTACGGACTTACAGATGAACTGCTTTCTGATTACAAGAAAGGCAAACACCTTAAGGCATCAAAGAATTTTGACATAGACTATTGTCACAAACTGATTGATTACTTCAAGCACTGTCTCGCACTGTATACTGACTGGAACTGCTTTGATTTTAAGTTCTCAGATACCGAAAGTTATAATGACATTGGTGAATTCTACAAGGAAGTTGCCGAACAGGGTTATTACATGAACTGGACATACATTGGAAGTGATGAGATCGACAGCCTGCAGGAAAATGGCCAGCTGTATCTGTTTCAGATATACAACAAGGACTTTTCAGAAAAAAGCACCGGAAAGCCTAATAAGCACACTGCTATTCTCCGCAGCTTATTCAGTGATGAAAATGTTGCAGATCCTGTCATCAAATTATGTGGCGGCACGGAAGTATTCTTCAGACCAAAGAGCATAAAAACTCCTATCGTTCACAAGAAAGGTTCTGTTCTTGTCAGCAAGACTTACAATGCACAGGAAATGGATGAAAATGGAAACATTATTACCGTCAGAAAATGCGTACCTGATGATGTTTACATGGAGCTTTATGGCTACTACAACAATTCGGGAATGCCTCTTTCAGCAGAGGCGCTTAAGTACAAGGATATTGTAGACCATCGCACTGCACCTTATGACATCATAAAAGACCACAGATATACAGAGGATGAATTCTTTATCAACATGCCGGTGTCACTAAACTACAAGGCGGAAAACAGACGTGTAAATGTAAACGAAATGGCTCTTAAGTATATTGCCCAGACAAAGAATACTTACATCATTGCGATTGACCGTGGTGAGAGAAACTTACTGTATGTATCAGTAATTGATACTAACGGAAACATTATTGAGCAGAAATCTCTTAACATTATAAATAATGTAGACTATCAGACAAAGCTCAAGCAGATTGAAATCATAAGAAAACTGGCAAAGCAGAGCTGGAAACAGGGCGTAAAAATAGCTGACTTAAAGAAAGGCTATCTATCACAGGCAGTCCATGAAATTGCCGAACTGGTAATAAAATACAACGGCATTGTTGTCATGGAAGACTTAAACAGCAGGTTTAAGGAAAAGCGTTCAAAGATTGAGCGCAGTGTATACCAGCAGTTTGAGACGAGCCTTATTAAGACACTCAATTATCTGACATTCAAGGATAGAAAACCTTTAGAAGCAGGCGGAATTGCCAACGGTTATCAGCTTACATATATCCCGGAAAACCTTAAAAATATCGGAAGCCAGTGTGGATGCATTCTCTATGTGCCAGCCGCATATACGTCAAGAATTGATCCGACAACAGGATTTGTAACCTTATTCAAGTTCAAGGATATATCGTCTGAAAAAACCAAGACGGACTTCATTGGCAGATTTGACTGCATCAGATATGATGCCGAGAAAGATTTGTTTGCATTTGAGTTTGATTACGATAACTTTGAGACATATGAGACTTGTGCAAGAACAAAATGGTGTGCATATACTTACGGCACCAGAGTTAAAAAGACGTTCCGAAACAGAAAGTTCGTTAGCGAAGTCGTTATCGACATAACAGAGGAAATTAAGAAAACTCTTGCCGCCACAGACATCAACTGGGCAGATGGTCATGACATCAAACAGGAAATTATTGACTATGCACTCTCCTCTCACATATTTGAGATGTTCAAGCTCACAGTACAGATGCGAAACAGCTTATGCGAGTCGAAAGACAGAGAGTATGACAAGTTTGTATCTCCAGTATTAAACGCGTCAGGAAAGTTCTTTGACACGGACGCTGCTGACAAATCACTTCCTATTGAAGCAGATGCTAATGACGCATATGGTATCGCAATGAAAGGCTTATACAATGTGCTTCAGGTGAAGAACAATTGGGTCGAGGGCGAGAAATTTAAGTTTAGCAGACTCAGCAATGAAGACTGGTTCAATTTTATGCAGAACCGTGCAGAAGAGACAGTAAACGAATAGTTAGTACAGATCGTAGATTGAATAAAAAGAAACGCTTACAGTTCAATGGTACAAGGCAACAAATTTAGGGCATAATACGTAAAAAGCTTACAGTTTCAACCGTAAAATGTTGTGCAAGTGCACAATGTTAGGGTTGAAACTGTAAGCAGAATGTCTACTGGTGTAGATCAGCGCGTTCATCTCATTGCACAATAAGTTGAAACTGTAAGGAAAATGTCTACTGGTGTAGATGGTCTGTCCATACTTGTAGTTAATACTGTGAGCGAAATGTCTACTGAGGTAGATATTTATGTAGATATGTTCAGCATATCTTGTTGAAACTGTAAAGAAAAATATCTACTAAGGTAGATTGAGTAATCATATTTTTTCCTCCATAAGTTGAAACTGTAAGCGGAATGTCTACTAGGGTAGATATATTGAAATGTATGATAAGCAAAGTGTTGAAACTGTAAGCGGAATATCTACTAAGGTAGATTTAACATACAAGAATAAACACGTACATGTTGAGACTGTAAGTGAAATGTCTACTGAGGTAGCTTTCATATAGAGTATAATTTTTATTTCGTTGAAACTGTAAGCGAAATGTCTACTAAGGTAGATTTAACATACAAGAATAAACACGTACATGTTGAGACTGTAAGTGAAATGTCTACTGAGGTAGCTTTCATATAGAGTATAATTTTTATTTCGTTGAAACTGTGAGCGAAATGTCTACTAAGGTAGATTCACTTGTTCATCTCATTGCGCTATAAGTTGATACTGTGAGCGAAATGTCTACTAAGGTAGATTTCATCTATGTACTCGATTGCATACTTTGTTGATACTGTGAGCGAAATGTCTACTAAGGTAGATCATGCGTTAACACACATATCAATTACGGTTGAAACTGTAAGCGGAATGTCTACTGGGGTAGATCTGCAATGGGTGAAAAAACATCCTCTAGTCGAAACTGTAAGCGAAATGTCTACTAGGGTAGATGATAGTCAAGATGATATCACAGTCATTGTTGAAACTGTAAGCGGAATATCTACTAGGGTAGATACAAAAAATATCTTTAATTTCTTCATCAGGTTGAAACTGTAAGCGGAATATCTACTAGGGTAGATTTGATGATGCCACTATGGTTGAAAATGTTGAAACTGTAAGCGGAATGTCTACTTGGGTAGATACTATTATAATCATATGGACACTGTGAGTTGAAACTATAAAGAAAATGTCTACTGAGGTAGATTTTCTCTTATTTTTTTAATTTGAATAAAGCTGAAACTGTAGGCAAAATGTCTACTGATGTAGATTATTCCCAGCATACCAAATAAAATATTTACTGATATAGATATATAGATAACTCAATTGAAGCTGTTAGCGAAATATCTATTAAAACAGATCAGATCAACAGTATAAGATGATGATAAAAAGCCTACAGCTCAGCCGTGAAATGTTGCACAAGTGCGTAATGTTAGGATTGATACTGTGAGCAGAATGTCTACTAAGGTAGATCCTTTGACCATCTATTCTTCATGTTTGGTTGATACTGTAAGCGGAATGTCTACTGGTGTAGATGAGTTGCAGACGAATGGTTCTTTGCGTGTTGAAGCTGTAAGGAAAATGTCTACTGGTGTAGATATCATTTTGAATACCTTCCTTTCCTATGTTAAAACTGTAAGCGGAATGTCTACTTGCGTAGATCACTTTCTGTCGAATGCCCACAAACATGTTGAAACTGTAATAAAAATGTCTACTGAGGTAGATATAGCACTAGGCTCAGAGATTGAAAGACTGTTTGAAACTGTAAGCGGAATGTCTACTGATATAGATTAAGAATCAAGTAAATGTGGAATCATTTAAACTATGAGTAGAATGTCTACTTATGTAGATTGTCAGTATATGAACCATTTGAATAATTATGTTGGAGCTGCGAGCGGAATGTCTACTAAAGTAGATTTGCATATGTAGCTCAAGCATTTGCATGTTGAAACTGTGAGCGAAATGTCTACTGAGGTAGATTTGTTCACAGAGAGTATGATTTTTATTTGTTGAAATTGTAAAGAAAATGTCTACTGAGGTAGACGTGTAGATCACGGGTAGCAATATTTACTTGAAACTGTAAGGAGGTATGAATAAACTTAAAAACATGAATAAGAAAAAATCGTTTTGGAGTACATTAGTTAATGAATTCCTTGGAACTATTTTAATAACTTCTATTATAATTTATATGATTGTGTTTATATTATTAGGAAGAGCTGGAATATTTAATTTTATGGGAGGTAGCAGTGATATAATAAACGGATTAGTTGCAGCAGCAGCCTTCCCAATTGTATTGGTCCTTGCATTATGTACAATAGTATTAATTATAAATATAGTAGCGTTTATTCCGCTTACTATACATAAAATTAAGGCCGTATATAATTACACCTACCTTCCGCTTACCGCGGACGAGATTAAATATGCTTTGGATAAAAATATTATATCTTCTAAAGAAGATTATATTAAATTAATTTTGGATAATCTGCGTTATGGAGTTACTAATAAACCATCTTTGTTTGAGTTTTTCTTTTCCACATGTTACATAACGTTCTCTCAAGAAGAATTATATTCATTATGCAAAGCTTTTGAGAAAGTGTTTGATAGTCCGATTATAATTGATGATGATATGCTTTCATATCTTAATAAGTATGATACCAATTGTTCTCCTTTTGATGTAGCAAAATATAAAGATGAAGTTTCGCTTACAACTATAAGGGAAGAATATGAAAATGGGAAAGATGCTACATTTGCGTTATACACGGATGGAGATAAATATAAAAATATATTAGAAACAGTTAATTTCCCGTTGTATGTGGGCAAATAATTTCATTTTTCAAAAAAAACAGGTCCTATCCGTAATTAATACTGTAGAGAAAAATATTTTTTGAAGTAGAACGCAATATATAAAAAACATTACAGTTAAACCGTGAAACATTGTGCAGGTGCACAATGTTAGGATTGAAACTGTAAGTGGAATGTCTACTGGTGTAGATATAACACTTTAGCGCCAATCAATACTGTTAGAACAGAAAGGGAAACGTCTACTGAGGTAGATATGAAATATTGTCCAGCGCTGTCTTCATTGGAACTGTTGGCGAAATGTCTACTGGGGTAGATGCAATGAGTTTCTTCGGTAATTCATTTCAGAATAAATGATGTAGATCCGGCAAGGATGTGGCAAAGATTTTTCATGTTAATATTGCAGAGAGAGAACGTCTGCGAGCGTAGATTTTGTGGAGATAATATCGAAGGAAAAATGTCTACTATGGTAGATTCATCATGCGTTTCTCCTTTCGTTGTTTGGTTGAAACTGTAAGAGAAATGTCTACTGATGAAGATGAAACCAAAGCTCCAGACCTAATACATGTTAAAACTGCGAACAGAATGTCTACTGGTGTAGATTCTAAAAGAGCAGATCGTACATCAATGTGTTGAAACTGCAAGGAAAATGTCTACTGGAGTAGATATTATTGTTGTTTTAATCATTTTGAATTGAAGTTGTAAGGAAAATGTCTACTGGTGCATATTAATGTAGATACGAATATCAGTGTTGCTACATGCGCAAATCATTCGCTTTTCAACATACAAACCATCGCTTAGACGCAAAAAAAAAGAGCCGCATCATGCAGCTCTTCTTTTTTACTTATATTTTCTTGTTTCTATGCTACTTCCTCAAGCGCATACATGAAAGCAGCTGCCTCCCTGTCGTTCGAAATAAAGTCACCTCTGAATTTTACAAATTCGCTGATGAAATTTTTGTGTTTCTTAGCAAAATCATCTCTGAAACTGCTCTGCGAACTGGCTTATATTGATATTCTTAATCTCTGCCATCGTCTTTTTCTCCATTTTCCAAAATTTGTTCCACAAGCTTATGCACATCTTTATCATTAAGATACGGCATCTGCGGATTTCCATCCTTGTCATACAGCGTAGCAGAATACCTGTCGTTTTCTTCCTCGTATATGACATCGAACGATACATTATCCGTCCCTATGAATGCATAAGGCTCGTTATACGCATTCTTGCTGCCCTGCAGCAACTGCAGTTCAATTTCCAGACAACACTCTTCTACCTCGTTTTCGTATTCCTCATTGGCAAGTGTTGCCTCTATCTCTGCTATTCTTAACATTGTCTCTTTTTCAATGAAATCTTTACCTGCTTCAAGTCCCAGCGGATAGTCGGAATTGTAGCCATCGGTAACTCCCCAGCAATTGTAGTAATCACCGTCTTCATCAACCCCGGCACCGTAATTCAAGTCTGACAGAACATCTTCTTCTGTCGGCAGCTTTGTTGCGTCTGCCGTATCAATCCCGGCATCCAGAATTTCCTTTCTCTTTGCTGCACATTGTAATATGTAATCAGCAATTTTCTGCCTGCCTGGTTCAGTTAATACGTATTCCATATTTGTTCCTCCATTCTCTTATCATTCTCTTTCAAACATCAGGACCATTCCGTCGTTATATGTAAGATACATACTGTAATTCTCCGACAGCCACTCATTGAAATCATTTTCGTGGTAAGTCCTTATTGTGTCTAGCTTCTTGATGTTCTGCAGCAATTCATGGAAACATCCAGTCAGTCCGTCTACTGACTCGGCAATTACAACCGGAGTTCCTATTGCGTTGCAGGCTGACAGCTGAACCCTGTTTATATTTGGATTTGAGCTTTCACATCGCTTCACGACAACTGCTGATCTTGAACTACAGCCATTCATCAAAAGCGAATACCACTGTCTCGCATTGTTTCTTCTTTCTTTTGAGTTTACTCTCATGATATTTTCCTCCGTTCTTACTCGTCTATGTCTTCAGGGCGCTCTAAGGTGTAATAGTTTTCATCATACACATAGTCATCGCCCCAGTCGGCATTTTCAGCCCACTCGTCAAAGTCATCCAAGATGTCCTCTGCCTCATCTCTTGAAAGATAATCACAGATTACATATCCGTGAAGGTCATCTTCCAGGCTGTCACGCAGTTCTTCGATAAGCTTCTCTTTTAAATCGTCATTAATATCAATTTCTTCAATTGCCATGTATTTTTCCTCCGTTTTTAGCATGGCATTAACATGCCATATTCATTTTCCGTAAGATAAATCTGCTTTCCGCTTTCTGATGTGCCAACTGTGTATACGGGTTCCGCTCTCCGTGGTTTTCCACCCGCCAAACTCCAGCAGCTCGCCGTCTCTTATCAGCAGGCTGTCAGCATCGTCATCTCTATACAAAGCGTAACTATCGACATCATTTTCTTTTGTATGCCTGATGCAGCCTTCAAATTTAAGGCGGCAGAGCCCTTTGTCAAACATCTGCCTTAAATCGACACGGCACCTTGCAGCTTTGCGCCTCCTTGTTTCTTCAATATTCATTCTGCTCTCCTTTCTTCTTTTTATATGGAAAGTATGTCAGAACTTAAGAAAATGAATGATTCTTTCCATATAAAAAAGAGCTGCATGCAAGCAGCCCATTTTCCTGCACAACAAAACAGAAGCGGCGCTCCTTCCGGTCCTGTTCTGCGAAAACAAATTTTTTGTAACAAAGTTGTACAAGCTACATAAGCTTGAAAGGTCTGTCCGGTATTCCCGGACACTATAAGTATGATAGATTTATCTGTCACATATTGCTTTCTATATAAAAAGAGCCCGGCTTCCCGGGCTCATGCTTTGTAAAAATTCAGCTTTTGTTAATTACACACTGCCTTTTGCTTGTGTACAACTATTCTTATGCCATAAGTATCCTGATCTGAAGCATAGGCCTCTCATCGGCCGTGAATCTTTCATTTATTGCAGCTGCCTGATACAGCCTATTCCGGTACGCAATCGTGCGCTTACATACGGCGTAATCTTCCCTGTCTGCATTCATTCTTATTATCTTCCGCACAAACTCTCTTACAAAGTTATCGTTTTCCATTGATTTAAAAACATCCTCAGTGCGTCTTTCATCCCTGCTTCCGGATGCAGTTTTAAAGCGGATTTTTCCTGCATAAATCTTAACACATCCTGTATTCTGCTCGCCGGAAACCTCATCAAGAAGCTTAAAAAGCGCGATCTTTCCTTCCTCAAATATGTCGTCTAATCTCATATCCTCTGTTCTCTCATTGCCCATAAATATCTCCTTTCTCGTGTATCCTATTTCTCCTGCTCATCCGCAAACATTGCAAGGCATCTTTCTCTTCTCCTAAAAGACGTCCATGCTCTCAAAATCTATTCTCAAGTCAACTATTTTCTGACAGTACGGCTCGCATCCTCGAAGTCCTGATGCACTCCTATGCGTATCCTTGTCTGCATCTGTGCATCTTCTGCATAAATCTGCTTCCGCCAGCTCCTGTCTCGCAAGTTCTGCTGCAATCGCTGTCGCTTTTGTATATACCTGCATGATGATTGCCGCAAGTGCCGGAGAATACGTTACAAGCCGGTTCCAGTTGAGCTGCCGCCCGAAGTTTTGCCATAATCCGCTGTCTTCATAAAAAGCCAGGCGCCTCGATGCCCACTCTAACGCTCTCTTTTCATCCTGCGTTATGAACCGCGCGGCATTTTCAAGCATGAAACAAAGCTTCTTGACAGCCGTATTTTCCGCTGCAATCGCGACCACATCTCTCAGACTGTCCCTGTCGGCTTCATCATCCGCTTTAAGGTTTAATTTTTCTTTTGCGTATCCGATGGAATCAATGACACAGTCCCTGTCCACATCTGTCAGATGCATGTTTTGGCACTGTATTTCTTTTATCAGATCCGGGCTGATTACAGCCCACGCATACTCACTTTCGTATATCATGTTGCTTCCTCCTATATAGAGTATGTCAGAATGCATTTTAAGCTATATCTTTCCATATAAGCAGCTGGTTTTTCTGCATTAATTTCTTCTCGCATCCCATACCCTTCCTGCGTATATGATGAACATCGTCAGCCAGCCTATGGCATATCCCCAGTCAATATCTCTTATTAATCCTATTACTTCCTTCAAATTGTGTATCTTATGCCCTGACGGCGCTCTTCTCCTTATCCTGTATCTTCTTATTTAACAATCCTGAATTTTTCTTTCCTGATCCGGTCGTTTTCCTCTTTGACCTGTCTTAAGTGCTTCGACATGACTTCCTTATGTCTTTTGCCATGCGCACAGTTGTTGCACAGCCCGTAGTTGACATGCCCCTTGCCGCCATACGATGCAAAATACTCCCTTTCGTCTATCACGCCGCATTCGCTGCATTTTACGAATCTGTTACCCTCGACGCTTACAACAGGCTTTTCTCCGGCCGATTCGATTATTTCATCAAGATGGCTTATAAGGTAGTAGAATGCTCCGAGCTGCTCTGCCGACCCACCCTTTGTCATCTCATGGTATTTTTCCAGTGTGTTTTTCTCGTTTTCCAAAAAACCACGTCCTTTCGTGTATTAATGCGCATTCTCCAGTTTATCCCGTATCAGGGCGAAAACTCTCTGTCTTGCGCATTCCCTGCCGACACCGTTTTCTGCCATGTCCTTTTCGATAAGCTTTCCGACTGCCCTGGCAATGTCTTTAAGCTCGCCTATATTCTCGGCTTCTGTCGCTTCTTTACATGCCTTTATTGTCTCTATCCCTGGATCCTTTGAATTTTCTATCTTCTGCATCATGCCTTTTGCGCCTCCTTATGAAATTCTTTCCTATATTAAGTATGTCAGATGGATATTTTACGAATGTCCATCTATATAAGTTTCTGCTAGATTTGTGTGCTTTTCAGACACGCAAGCATATCTATAGATCTTCCTGCTGCCCTTCTGTAAAAACACTATCATCTTCCAACTCATATACAAGTTCAATATCACTTGGTTTTACTTCAATTTCTTCATTACATCCATAACATTCAAATGACTCTGATGGAATATCAGCAATAGAATTCACTTTTTTTATGAGCATTCCACATTCTGGGCATCGAATTGTATAAAATACATTTACAATTCCAATTTCTTTGCATTTTGTTAATACCCTGCTTGCCGCTTGTGGCGAAATATTTAAAGCCCTGGATAATTTTGATACTGTTATATTTTTTGCAGCGCCACCAATCAAGTTGCTAAAATATGTTTCCAGACTTTGTATCTGGTCATCATTCAGCAAGCTTTGTAGTGCCGATAAATTTGTATGCCCCGACGCATCCACCGCCTCTTTTGCACCTTTTCTTCTTAATATATTTCTGTTATCCATAATCTCCTCCTAACTGACATGTACATTCCATCTGTCGGTATACAGATATGATTCCTGCACACAGATATGCACTTTCTCTGCTTGCCTGTATTCCTCAACGCATGTCTTTGATCTTGTCCAGCCGTCCTGAAGCACGCAGATGTCAGCTTTGCTCATATCTTCCACTATTACGGCATTCTCATCCATCTCAAAGATGCCTCTTATTATATTCCTGTTAATCTTCCGCCTTTTTGGCCTGATTATATAATAGTGCACTATTTCTCCTCCTTCGGCATGTATCTGCCGTTCTCCAGCATTTCAATACTTATCTGCCCTGGAACATCTTCTTCCTGTTTCAAAAATCCGCTGTATTCAAGGCTTCTCTCAAGGAAGCTCTGGTAAGTCTCATACAAACTGCAGCCGTTACAAGAGCTGCCGGACGCCGCCTTCCTGTCGAATATCTGCACACATCGCAGGTCTTTTCTTCCCGAAACGGCATCTAATATGGCGCATGTTTTTCTTTCCTCATACTTCAATTTTTAAGCCTCCAAGCATTTTTCTTCCTTATATGGAAAGTATGATATTTTTTATCAGTGCTAATGGCTTTCCATATAAAAACAGCCGCTTTTGGCCAGAAATCTGCAATGAAAATAAAAGTAGTGTCAACAGAAAAAGCCCTGTGACCATACAAGTACACAGGACTCTCAAACCCTTAATTTTACTGCATTTTCAGCACAGAAAATATTACCGGAATTTTATTTTGCTGCAAAATTTCCGCAGTTTTTTCGTTTCTCTATCATATTCATAACAATAGAAAATAAAAAAATATCGTTTTGCAAAAATTCTACCAGCGGGATAATGACAAGGTACAGAAATTATGCTATAGTATGTGTATCAAAGGAAAACAGTTATCTGCGAAAACGCAGGAGAAAGGAAAAAGATATGCTTACAGTAATTAAGTTTTGTAAAAGTTCATATAGCTTTAAACATAGTTCTTATTCAAAAAAGAACTCTATTGTGATGCGCTTTTATATGGACGAAAATTCTGTCTGAAAAACATATTTACTGAATAAATATTTTTCTTTCATGTCGTTTATCTCAGGGCGCATCCCGGATGAACGATTTTTTTATTGCTTAAAATGAAAGGAAATAACTATTATGCCAGTAATTAACATGGAACAGACAGGAAAGCAGATTGCAGAATTAAGAAAGAATGCAAATCTTACTGTAAACGATATAAAGGAAGCACTCGCACTTACAACCGTAAATGCCGTATACAAGTGGCAGCGTGGACAGACGCTTCCGACACTCGACAATCTCGTTGCACTCGCAGCCCTTTTCGGCTGCACAATCAATGATATTGTCATAACTGAAACAATATAAAAAACACATGTACCATTAGCTCAGCTGGCAGAGCACTCGACTTTTAATCGAGCTGTCCGGGGTTCAAGTCCCCGATGGTACATTACCGGCGGGTACGCCTAGCAGCGAGGGCGGCGGTCCGTAAAACCGTTACACAAGAAACACCGCAGGTGCAAATCCTGCCCCGCCGACTTAATTTCATCATGCTCTTGTAGCTCAGAGGTAGAGCGCTTGGTTGAAGCCCAAGGGGTCGAAAGCTCAAAACTTTCCGAGAGCACTATGGAGTGTTGGCTCAACTGGTACAGCAGCGGTCTTGAAAACCGCCATTCCGAAAGGATATCTGAGTTCGAATCTCAGGCACTCCGTTTAAAACTTAATATATGCAGTGTTGGCAGAGTTGGTATTGCACCAGATTGCTAATCTGAGGTCATCGTTTATTCGATGCGTAGGTTCGAGTCCTACACACTGCGCTGTGCTAGTAGCTTAGCCGGTTCAAAGCGTCAGATTGTGGCTCTGAAGATCACGGGTTCAAATCCCGTCTAGCACCTTTATAAATGATGATGTGGCCAAGTGGCAAGGCGCCAGTCCGCAACACTGGTATCGCAGGTTCAAATCCTGTCATCATCTTTATGCAAAAAAAAGAGGACCGCCTTACGCGGCCCTGCTTTGTCCTATGTACCGTATGGGAATTGGCAATTTATATAGAGAATATGCAATATATTTATATATTGGAATCCGCACAAAAAAGGCTACCCGAAGACAGTCTCTTTTTTGTTTGTTAACTAATTGCAAGATACAATTTGGTCTAAACCTTTTATATAAATATAAGGGTGATCAGACAGTATCTCATCTTCTGATAAGCCATTATTTACTGATGCAATTTCCTCGCTGTTTATATCACAGTTTGCAGGTGTTAATAGTATTTCGTTAATCGAAGATGGAATTATCTTTACATCTCCTCCTATTTCATCCGCGTACCTTTTAACCGCATCAGACAAAAAGACCAATCCGGCTCCCTTACACTTTGACTTGTTTGTCAAAATATAATTTATTGGAGTCCCATTGATTTTTTGAATTTCTTTCATTGCCTGAAACTGATTTGAAAAACCTGGGTTTATTTTTGCATATTCTGCTGCGATATAATCTAGCATATCCATGCACTGTACTCCCATTACTTCTATTGTGTTTCTACGGGCATCCCTGTAGAGATCATCTGCAATTACACCCCATGTTGCAGCGATTTCATTTGTTATGGTTATTGACCTGTAGGCGTCTCTTGTTGCTTCAAGAACAACAATGAATACCATTGAAAGATCAAGAAACTCTTTGTGCACCTTGCCTTCCAAGAAAGCCTCATTTTTCTCTGTGTTTACGATCTGACTACTCCCACAGGCAAGCCTGTGGGGTTCTTACTGCTAAGTTTAGCCTGTAATCGTACACCATATGAGTATTCCCATAGGCTTTGGAATACAGGTATAAGTCTGTTTGAGTAAGAACTTCTATTACCAAGCGGCCTAGCGGCCACACTATTATGCAAAGAAAGCTAGTTGTTTTTCGGTAAATTTCTGCTTTGCAGCAAGGAAGTGTAGTCAGTCTCCCTAATATGTTTTAGTTATGCTATTTTAATTCCGCTGTTTAGTACCTTGATTTTGTTTGTTTTAATCCATTCAATTAATTCCCTTTCCATGCTGTAACATTTGTCAAATTTGGCCGCACATTTGTCTTTGTCTATATCACTGGTTCTGAAATCGTAGCAGTACAGTAAGAATGATGAGTACCAGTCTCTCTGTACCAGCGTTCCGTCTGCAAGTTTATACATTCTGTCAGACAGTTTCTTTTTAATATAATCATCGGCTGTGTGGTCATACTGACTTGCCCTGTAATTGTTTGATACTTCTATGTAAGTGCCGCCGGATGCCTTGAACTTATTTTCCACAGCAGTCTGAAAACCTCCCGGACATCTGTTCTTTATTGATTTACCAAAACGCTTCTTTTTATTGATTTTGCCTTTGTTATTAACTGTGGTCTTGCTGGCGCGTTTCATCAGTTTGGCAGCATTTTTAGGCTCCGTTATAAAAACATCTCCAATACTCCGCAGGTGGTTTGCATCCTCATTTATGGCAAGGCGTCTGTTAGCAGCATTTATGCGGCAGAGTTCTGCATGTTTTGCTTTCAATTTTTTATAATGATTGGAATAATTCCAAGTCTTTTTACCCTGTTTGACAGTGCCATCATCATTATAGTTCTGTGGATTAGTGGCACGCCTGCTCCTGTCCATGGCACGATAATAGAGTCTTTCAAGCCTTTCGGATGTCTGTATGCTGTTGCCACGATCTGAAAGATTTTTAAGTCCTGTCTCCGTATCAGAAGTGTAAGCTACAGTCTGTGTGCCAATATCGGCACCGATAATGCCTTTACCGTATTTGTGCCGGGGATTGCCAAACCTGTCATATTTAGGCTTTGCTCTGCCCTCAATGGCTAGATGCAGGTACACCCTGTATTTCCCACGGATAAGTTTAGGTACCAGAGTTGCATAGCATGGTCTGTAAGTGCTTATACAACATGCTTCTTCCAGAAGAGTCTGCACAGCTTTACAGTCTGCAATTTCCGGTGCAGCGAGGTAATCCAAAACGGCATTTACTTCGTCAGTCTGAAATCTGTCTTTAATCTGTATTCCGAATACAGATTTGCCAAGTTTAAACTGCAACTGATTATTCTTTGCAGATATTGGAATACCACGATTGATCTGTTTTGCTCTGATACACGGTAAATCTCCGTGTTTTGAGAAATGAAGCGTTTTGCCATTGCCGTATAAACATTTTTCAACACCATGCCATACATCTTCAGCTTTGGTAAGAGCAAACACTGCATCTATGCTATACTTTTTGCCAATATGTATCATGGATTTGCGGCAGTAATCCCATGTAACATTATATTGTTTCTGCATTTCATTGAGCTGGTCAGCGAACATTTTGCGTTTCTGCTTATTTTTAGTGGAGCCATAAAGTTTAAGCAGTCCGCGGTCCCTTTTGGTACGCATGAGCTGGTCATAATTCTTTTTCATGAGACCGATAAGCTCATTACCGGCTTTTCTGATTCTGTCAGAAAGTTTTACGACTTTTTGTATATCAGAACAGGACATATCGGTTTCAGCAACCAGAATATGTCTGTTAGACAGTTTATGAAATTGTTTCAAAACCTTGTTGTAATCATCATTAACCATCAAACGGCTCCTTAGTCTAAAAGTCTGTCTGGCATAATTATTTCGTAACTTCTAATGTAAGTATGATTTTTTATATTTTTGATTATGGCTTTCTATATAAATACCCTTCATTTTAGCGCCAAACCGCTACAATTATGTTTTTATCAGGAATCAAGTGTGGCTTTCATCCCACAGACAAGCCTGTGGGTTTTTCGCCACAAATTTATAACCACAGATGCGATTGCGGATATTGCCGTAATGTCCAATATTATTGGCAATCTTATTTATGGTATCGTCTACAGGCTTAAGAATAATTTGCACCATCTCGTCAATGATTCCATTGATGTCGCCCCTTACCCGGTACATCTGATACAAATCTCCCAGCCTGAATGCTGGAAGCGCTTTTACATTTTTAAAAATGGGTACAAAGGTAAGATGACTTGTTTTGCTTTCGTATCTTGCCTCGTAATCACCATTGTTAGATAATTTACAAATTACCTGTTTCTCTACCTGTTCTTTAAAATTTTCAATTGTTAACATATTGTTTTCCTCCAGTTTTCTTTATTTTTATATAGAAAGTATGATAGAAATTATATTTTTGGGATTTTTACACAAGAAAAAGACCATCCGAAGACAGTCTCTTTTTTTGCAAAATGAAAAACTATTTCATTATGAATTCAGCATATTCCTCGTTTATGAATTTATTGCATTCGTAATGGAAATTTGCTTAATATTTCAAAAGCTACTCTTCAAAATACAAATCACAAGCCAAATACCTGTTGCAATTGACCACTTGAATGTAAGTCCAAAACACATTGTAATCAGCTTAATAATTCCACAAGTTACAATCCAACTAAGACCATAACAAACTGCTAAGATTAAGATTACAATGATTGCGGCTGTGCCACATTTAGTTAATTTGTTCTTTAAATTTTTTGCTTTTTCAATAATTCTCATATTCTGTTCCCTCCATTTTTCTTTTTTATATAGAAAGTATGAAATTTTTTTTTGAAACGATATTTTCGACTACATAAAAAAAAGAGCCTAATATAAAGGCTCTTTTGTAAAAAACGACATTCTGTTCATCTTATAACTGCAAATGTTCGACAATTTACATTGCCATTTGCAGTTTTTCCATACACATCTTTTCCGAGCATATTGCTGTAAAACGTATAGGTGTATCTATCTGCTGTATTCCATCTGTTTCCTCCTATTATACCCTGTACTTGACATTAACGTAGTTGCCATTGTATTCATCCCATTTGTAGTCTACGCATTTGATTCCCAGAACCCTGCTTAATATTTCAAAAGCATTCTGTGTTGCGTCTTCTAGTTCAACAGCGCAGTCTTCAAAACCATACTTATCCATATACATTTCAAACCCAACTGGCGGATTTCCGTCTATCATTGCATTTCTTACGTATTGATTGTAAGCTTGGTCAAAGTGCTCGTATCTGTCTACTATTTTCATCCCTGCATCCACAGATGCAAGGATGTCGTTAAGGTCTGCTATCTTGATGCGGACCAGATGGATACATTCTTTTTCGTACTTCCTAAATATCTTATTTACCATACTCTTTTTTGTTCCTCCTTTACTACCAGCTTCACAGATTCATCTTTTTCTACAAGAGCTGTCATCACGTATACATCTTTTTTCTGACTATGCATTCTTATCTTCGGATTGTAAGTACCCTCGTATGATGCTTGTACAATACGAAGCTGCTCTATTTTGACGATATAAGCAGTGTTCAGGAATATGTTAGGTCCATCCCAACGTCTGAACTTGATTATTCCGTTGCATGTTTCAAAGAAGCTGTCCGCTACAGGTTCAATGACTTCTCATGATACGCTTGTAGACAGGGCCGCTATTTTACTTATCATTTTCCGTGTACAGACGAAATTCATTGTTCCTGCAAGGACTTCCTAAGTCCTCCATAATTTCTTTTGTCAGTTATACCCTTGTTCCATTTGCCATTTTGTTTTTCTCCTTTTTTCTTTTTATTTATGTAGAAAGTATGTTAGATTTTTATCAATTCTGATTTCTCTCTATATATAATTTGGCAAAAAAAAAGAAACCGACGAATCGGCTTCTTTAAAAAAGGAGAGGTGTTTACATATTTCCGTCGTAAAACCACATACCTTTACGATGTGTAGATACACGGCGAGTATTTCCTAACCTTGATTTTCAATCAGTCTCCTATCTTATAATTTGTAATTAACAAATGTTGCGCATTCTTATCATTCCTGTCTTGAAAACTTACAAAATATTTCTTATCAAAAGAAGACACATACAATTGCTTACCATTTGCTGTTTTTGTACCTTCACAATATAATGAAGAAATATAATCTGTATTTTTTATAACAATCATAAAATTAGCCTTGCACTCTTTTATTAGATACTCCGCTAATCTAGCTTGATCATCTTTATCAAACTCATTTTTTGCATATGTACTAAATTCAGAATCATATGGTGGATCTAAAAACACAAAATCATTCTTTTTAGGTTTATATGTATTCATAAATTCATAGAAATCCATATTCCCTATTGTTGTATTTGAAAGATGTTTAACCACATCCTTATTTTGGTAATACGCAATCTTATTTGCAAAAGATTTTCTATTATAAGAAATTCCGCCATAAGGAACATTAAATTTTCCATCCTTGTTGTATCTAAACATAGACGAATAGCACACCTGTCTAATAAAGAAGTATATCGCCGTAGCAAATTCCTTACTAATTCCTAATTCCTCTTTATTGTTCATCAGCATTCTAAAATGAGTGTAAAAAGCCGCTTTCAGAGCTGATTCGATATTAGATACAACATCTTGGTATGCTAAATCTCCATTTTCTCCCTCTATCTTGTTCATTCTTATCATTTTATTCTTTATACTCTTGCATAACTCATAGACAAACTCTTCAATTTGATAATTGAAATTAGTTGTTAACAATCTATTGAATTCCTCTGCATTTGCAAGAACAAACTCTGTTATCTTATCGCCAAGTTGTTGTTTATTTAACTTGCCATTTTTGTACATATAATATATATCTGTCATTGTCTTTTCGTGATAATAAACTACTTCGCTTATAGCATTCCAGCCGTATTCAATTGCTTTTAACTTATCAAAAAATTCGGCATTTTGTTCTTTAACCATTTTATATAGAGCAATCAATTCATCTGATTTATCATTTATGTAATATTTTTTTGCATCAATAGCAAAATATACAGCCCCGCCACCAACAAAAGGTTCATAATAATTATCAATTTTAGCAGGAAGTGCTGGTATTATATAATTTAATTCTTTTTCCTTACCACCTGGATATTTAATCAGTGGTAACAATCTGATTGCCAATACATTACTCATAATAGACCTCATGCTTTTCACAAATTTAGTGTCTAGGAAGCCGCTACTGTAAGGGGTGCAGAGAAATAGACACCGGTTTTATTTTTTATATTTAAAGTATGATTTATTTTTTATACGTTTATGCCTTATTGAGCCTGCAGAAATACTGAAGCTGTATGGCTATAAAAACTGCAGCAAAAAAGAGACCTCAATTCGAAGTCTCTTTTTTTTGCTCATTCTTCCAGCTTGGCACTGTCAGCAAACTGCCTTGCTTCCTGTTCGGATGCAAATTCCTTAATGTATCCGCCATATCTGAAATACTTCTTTGCATTTCTCTGCCTTTCTGTGATATGGTCAGTTACCTTAACATCAGCACCCACAATCTTTGGATAATTCTTCGTTCCGCCCCATTCGGCTGAAACTAAAACGTACCACCTATTTTCTTCTGGCTTTTCCTTTTTGATTACCGGAAAATCCTTTGGATTCAGTTTCTCAAAGTCAGCCGGATCATAAAAGTCCGTCTCGCCATAGAACTTTCCGGTATGATGCCATTCCGTTTTCATGACGGCTCCTGCTTCAACTGCCCTTCTCTGCCACGCTTTAAGCTTCGATTTTGGCAGAAGCCCGTCTTCATAAGCCGCAACGGCATTGTTGCTCATGCATCTTTCTCTGTTGTATCCGCTCATTTCTTATCCTCCATTTCTCTTTTTTGTAAAAAGAGTATGTAAGATTTTATACAGGCGGATGAGCTTCCATATGAAACAGGCTGTATGCGCAAAAAAGAACGCCTGAAAAACTTTTGTTTCTCAAGCGTCCTAGAATTTTGTCAGACAATATTATATTTCGCAAATGCCGGGCTCGTACTTTGCAATCAGATTCAGCTTAAATTCATTGGCAAGATGTTTCTGCTTAATCGCCTCGTCAATTTCTTTATCTCCACAGGTCTCATTGCGAATAAAGGTATCCAGCTGCTCATACGTAAATCCAAAATTGTCTTCATCTGTCTTCCCGCATAAACCGTCTGACGGTGTTTTATCAACATACTTAGACGGCAGGCCAAGACAATGTCCAATGGCGCAGACTTCAGACTTTGTCAAATATCCTAAAGGAGCCACATCCCCATCGCCATCGCCGCCTATCGTAAAATAGCCAACATAATCTTCAGAATAATTACAGGTATTAATCATCCTGCCATTATTGCACTGACAGACTGCCCTTATCATCTTTGTGCGCTCTCTTGGCGCGATATTCTGCCTGCACTGCTTTGTAATCTCGATTCCACAGTCATGCAGCTGCTTGAAACTGGCCTCAAGTGCTGATCTTATGTTAATAGTATAGTTTCTGATACCCAAGAGCCTGCACACTTCAATAGAGTCATTAATGTCTGACTGTTCTCCATCCGGCAGCATTACGCCGATAACCCTGTCTGCTCCGAGGGCCTTTGCGCACAATGCCGCTGCTATTGTGCTGTCCTTGCCACCTGAAATGCCCAGTACGGCATTACAGCCTTTTCCATTTTCATCAAACCAGTCCTTAATCCATTTGATAAGATTTTCTGTCTGCTGTGCTGCATTGAAATTATACATACTATCTGTCCTCCTTAATCCTCCAGTCTATACATCTCTGAAGATAATCCACGTAATCCGGGTTTTTGCACATGCCTTTACCTGGTGTGTCAGAAATCTTGGCTACGTCCATTCCGTTGCATCTTGTAGTTTTCATGACAATGTTGAGTGCAGGAACATCTGTATCATTGCTTAAGTATGTGCCGATACCAAAAGCTACATTTGTTTCCTTACAGAAATGTCTGTAGAGCTTGTCAGCACGCTCAAAATCAAGAC
>UMHE01032427.1_pt1 | contig 26341 bp, 20 predicted proteins | sample 1965451 | NCBI WGS metagenome assembly UMHE01 (sample SAMEA4836090, study PRJEB28245) | human gut metagenome | biome: gut microbiome; material: fecal sample | place: Denmark | collected 2008 | reverse complement strand
GCGGGCAAAAGTGCTGATTTGCCGGTGCGCAGACGGGCGGGAAAATTTGCTCGTTTTGCGCTCGCTGATATACAGACGGGCCGATGTACAGATATGCAAATGCGCAGACACCGAAGGGCACGGGGAATGTAGCTATATATGTATACGCGCGCGCACACACACGCGCGCACGTCTTGCATTTTGAGGCGATATTGTGTGCATTCTACACTAACGAAGCGTTTCTATCTGATAATCAACGCATTTAGGTGTGTAGGCAGATAGAGATTTCACCTACACGGAAACTGCACACGGCTATTTCGGAGGCGCAAGCACAACTGCGGGAGGGGGGATTTCCGGTATAGGGAGAGAAAAAGTTTGGCACCTCCGACAGAATTTTCTGCCTGGCATGATAGATTTTTCTGTCTGCCGTTACAGGAAATGCATACTCATGCGTGCTGACAATGCAGGTTGTGAAACCGATGGCAAAAGCGCAGGCAGATACGGTGCAGGCAGTGCAGACAAAGTGCAGACACTGTCTACACACTTTTTGTGCTGATATTCAGAACATTACGAACAATAGTGCAGAATGCAGACGAAGTAATAGAGCAAATAGTGCAGGCAGCGTGCAAATACTGTCTACACGCTTTTTGCGCTGATATTCAACATATTACGAACAATAGTGCAGAGTGCAGACGAAGTAATAGTGCAAATAGTGCAGACAGGGTGTAGGTAGTGTAGACAGTGCAGGCAGCGTGCAGATACTGTCTACACACTTTTTGCGCTGATATTCAGAATATTACAAACAAAAGTGTAGGGTGTAGACAAAAATGCACGTTTACCTTATATGTGATATAGCCTGGATTATTACCGTGCTGACATTGGGTTATGAACTTAATCACTTCTGTCACCAACGTTTGAACAGACAGCAATAATTTTGTTTACTCCCCCCTACCCGCATGATGCAGCCAGTCAATTTGCGATTGTCTGAAAAACCGACTATCTTTGCACTGATACTATTCTTGCATAAATAACAACGTACTCAACACGATGATAAAGGCTCATTACCACCCCTATGCTATTACCCGACTGCTGATAGTCGTAACCCTGCTTATGTCTGCCACATTTGCGGCCGACGCTGAACGGGTTGACTACCAAAGGGCTGCAAAAATTGCCCAAAAGTATATTACGCTGCGTAACAACAAAAGCATTAAAGCACAAGCGGAACAACAAGAACATAGCACCGGCAATGCACCTTATTATATATTTAATGATGCACACGGACATGGCTTTGTAATTGTTGCAGGCAATGACGCCATGGGCGAAATATTGGCTTACGATACCGAAAACACGCTTGACACGCTGAATGCTAACCCTTGTGTAAAATGGCTATTAGAGGGGTACAGACAAGCATACTATGACATTGAGAGTGAAAAGGTGGCTACGCAAGCCAGCCCTCGCGCAGCAACTTTCAGCCAGACAGTGCAGCCTCTGCTCAAAACCAAGTGGGGACAATCGCACCCCTTCAATGCTCAAACGGGGTATCCATACAGCGGTTGCGTGGCCACTGCCGTGGCACAAATGATGTATTACTACCAATGGCCCGCACACGGCTTTGGCAAGCATGAATATACCGTTACCTACGACCAAACTACCAAAAGTGCCGACTTTAGCCAATCTTATTACGACTGGGCTGATATGCTGCCCGATTACCGCTATCCCGTGCGCGCCACCGCCACACAGGAGCATGCCGTGGCACAACTCATGAGCGATGTGGGCATAGCCTCATCTATGCAGTACACTCCCAGTTCGAGCGGCACACAGGGGCTTTTTGCATACCAAGCCCTGCAAAAGCACTTTGACTATACTGCGGCATACGTGACGAGGGCTGTGGAGGGCCCAAGTCGCTTTGCCAGCATATTGCGGCAGGAGTTGCTGAATGGCTGTCCCGTTTACCTTGAGGGGCGCCCCGCCAACACTGCTTCGGGACACGCCTGGGTGGCCGATGGCTTTGACGAGAATGGCCTTTTCCACATGAATTTTGGCTGGGAAGGGCAAGGTGATGCTTATTATTCGCTCACCAATCTCAGTTTGTCACAAACCGGTGGTGAGTTTCAGGGTAAGCCCTTGGCCTTTAACCGTGCCGTAACGGCCATTCTTGCACACCCCAACAATGGTAAATATCCCGATATTGACCGCGGACTTTTGGAGGGTTCGCCTCAGCTCATGTTTAATGAGGGAGGCTCTGTCACGCTCAAGGGTGCTGACGACAAGAGTTTCAGCACCTCACAGCCCCAAACCATAGTGATCAACTCATTTGTAAACAGAGGCACTCCCTTTAAGGGCGACATTGGCATAGCCGTTTGCAACGACAGTGGCAAGTTTGTGCGCGTGGCCTATTCAGACGACCATGACAACGGCGGATTTACGGAGCGCATTTATGGGGCAGACCATGATGGCTTTATGGGGACTGACTATTTGGTAAATCAGCCACAGCACGTGCAGATGAGTTTGGCTGGTCTTGCCAACGGATATTACAGCCTTACCCCCGTGTGTGTGGCCCGTAACGATGATGGCACATGGGGCGACCTGTTCAGAATGAAAAAGGCCCCCATCATTGAGGTGGAACTGACCGACGATGCAGGTCGCGTGTCTGAGGTGTGCTCCGACGAGGCTCACTTTCAGCTCATGGCACAGCCACGCCTCAGCGGTGCGGCCGAACAGGGTGGCAGGGTGCAGGCATTTTTTACTGTTAAAAACCTTAATGGTGTGCCGCGCGACTGCTACATGAGGGTGCAGTTGCTTGATGAGCACCAGGCGGTTGTGTTAGATACTCGGGTGGACGAATGTACTGAAATAGAAGGATTTTCTGAAACTGAAATTCCCATCACGCTTTCACTCCCCGCCAGTCTTGTGCCGGGGCGTTACGAAGCGAGGTTGCTGCTTTCGGCCGACGCGGAGGAAACTCTGTTTTACCCCATCAATAATATACACGACAAGGAGGTGCCTTACATTGATGTAGCTGAAGCAGAGGACAAACCGCTCATGGCCAAGGTTGAAGTGTTCATGGCCGACGACTCTAACGACAAGATTGAGAATGGCAGTGTTGACCTCTCGCAAACGTCTCTTTTCAAACTTGCCGTGTCGTTGCGCACATCAGAAGACAAGTGTTACAGCGGACATATTACGATGCTGGCCGAAGACACTCAGACGAAAGAAAGGACTTATGTGAAAGGCATTGATGACGAGGTTGACGTGTCGTCATCTTACGACGTTCCACTATATAGCTATTGGCTGCGCAAGGATAATTTGCCATGGTACGATGGCCACACTTATCGCCTTATAGTTATGGGCCAGCTTGACGGGCAAGACGTTGAGCTGAACAATCCCGAGGCGGCCCCCTATTACCTGAAACGCGAGGGCGATGTGCTCACGCTCTTTCAGCAAGATGTGGTGACAGGGTCATCGTCAACCTCAACTTGTTTGCCCACTACTAAGCCATTCAGTGTGAGGCGCAAGGGTGACGATTTTATTATTTCGGCCCACGATTTGTTCGGTGTGAGCATGTACAACGTAAGCGGCAGATTGGTTAAGCGTGCTTTGTCTGCTAACGGACGACAGGGTGTGCTATCGCTCCGAAAGTTGGAGCGGGGTATTTATTTGCTGCACATTGAGTGTGACGGAGGGCGCCATACTTACAATGATATCGTTTTGGTGAAATAAAGATGTGGTTTTTAGGGAGAGGTTTGTTATACACTAAGTAAACAAGTATGCGCCTCGGCCATAAAAACGTAAGTCTTTAAGCCTTTCGTTTTGTATTGCGCTCGGTTTGCACTATCTTTGCATAAGATAGGCTGCGGTTCGGCATAACACCCAAGCAAGCCGGACTCACATCATATAATATACGTATATTACTAACAACAACTGCCGTTGAGGCACTTGCCCATGAAAATCATACTCAACCCTAAATACGAAGCTCTGCGCGACTATCTGAAAAACATCGAAGAACACTTTGAACACGAAGGACGCGACATTCACTCAGGACGCAACGTGATACGCAGCCTTAAAGTGAATGGACTGACCATTTGCGTGAAACGCTTTGGACCACCCTCCTTCAGACGCAAAGTGCAACAAATGCTTTACAAAAAGTCGAAGGGTAAACTGGCATATCTGAGTCCGCTGCTGCTACGTGAGCGCGGATTTGAGAGTCCGGAGTCGATAGCCTTTGTGCGCTGCCGCCACGGGTTGTTGCGCACAAACACTTACTTTGTAAGCCTGCTGTCTACTTATCGCTACAGCATGGACACGCTGCCTAATAAGACGGCTGATGTGCAACACGAGGTGATAGCTAACTTTGCCCGCTATGCGGCCCGTTTGCATGAGGACGGTTTTTTACACCGCGACTTCTCATCATCTAATATTTTGTATGATGTGATAGACGGGCGTTACCACTTTTCGCTGGTTGACACTAACAGCATGAAGTGTGGGTCGGGTGTCAGCATTGAAGCAGGTTGCCGCAATTTGGCCAAGTTGTCGGGCGATGATGCGTTTTTTGCCCAGTTGGCAGAATGTTACGCCATGGAGCGCAAGGCAGACCCTGTGCGCTGCGCCACGCTGATAAATGAGGCGAGGGAGAAGTTGAAAAGACGGCGCGAGGAGGTGTGACTGGGCTAACCCAGAACAAAGCACTTTATCCTTTTATTAAGAAGATATTCTGTGTGAGGATTTGGGAATATATCAAACGACAATAAGAGACAACGAACCATGATGTGCCCCTACAAAGGCACAATGGACGTTGTCTCTTATTGTCGTTTGGTTGTATGCAGGATTGTCTGCTTTTTATATCACAACGCGAATGAGTCCTGTGCCATTGCAGCGGGCGCAAGTATAGACATAGCCATTATATCCTTGCACACTTCCTTTACCATGGCAGCGAGGGCATTTTATAAAATTAGCACGCATTGAAGCCCTTAGCGCACCATATTGCACGTTTTTGTTTTGGAGTGTTTTATTCCCATACCTTTCCATCATTTGCGTAGAACGATTTACGAATTTCTCCGTATCAACCGTTACTTTTCCCACTTTACCGGCACACCCACTAAGTAAAGGTACTGCTTCTTTAGCAACTACTTGGCCACAGCCAGCTTCCACCTTTACAGGCCAATCTACGATGGCTGCCAATATCACGACAGCCGCAAAAGTCTTTTTGATAAGTGATTTCATGAACTACTTATATTTAATGGTTTTACAATAGAGCTTTTATAATCGTTACTACAATGAAAATAATTACGATAATGTAAAAACAGCCTAAGAGACTGAATTCATCGTTTTGCGAAACGGGGTTCGGTGGTTGTGGCGTCGGTCGTGGTTGTGGGGGCGGCGGTTGTGGGGTCAGCGGTTGTGGCGGCCTTTTTTCCTCTCTTGGCACATTGATTGTAGCCTCGGGATCTTGGATTGTAACCTCTTGATCTTGTGCTGGCGGATTTCTCAACCATTGCAAGATGTCGTCCACGCTTTGCGGACGCCTTGTCCTATCGGTGTTCATCAACCACACAATAAGCTGCTTTGTTTTATCAGAAACATTCGGCATTGGCAATGCGATATGTTTGTCACGAGTATGATCTTCATAAAGACTTGTGTATGTCGGTACCACCCTATTCGTAAGCAAACGATAAAGTGTTGCACCAAGAGCATAGAAGTCTGACCATGGCCCTAACTTATCGAAACTGCCATCCACTTGTTCTGGAGGGGCATATCTTTCAGTTCGTGCTACGCCCGTAAACATAGTGGCTCCCACGCCTCCTATATAATCTTTGCTTGCACCGAGATCTATCAACTTTACATATCCGTTCGGTGTCTTCATGATGTTGGCTGGCTTGAGGTCGAGGTGTAGCAAATCTTTTGAATGGATTGCTTTCAAGCCACCGAGTATCTGCTTCAGATAGTTGTATACAGTAGTTTCGGTATAGGGTGCATTTCTTTTTCTCAAATACTCCTCCAAATTGGTGCCCTCTACGAAGTCCATCACATAGTATGCCGTACCATTCTCTTCAAAGCAATCGTACACTTTCACCACATGCACATTGCTTATAAGTCTTAGTCGCTCATACTCTTTTCTGAACTTCACGATTTGCTCACCAAATTGTTGCGTGTAATTTCCGTTCGTGCTTACCGACACGCCGTCCGCGTCACGAAAGTTTGCCGATGTCATGAAGAACTCTTTGATGGCAACCTTCGTGTTCTGCGGTCTACACACGGCAAGATAGGTTTTTCCGAAGCCACCCGATGAGAGGTGGCCTCGGATTATATACCTGCCATTGAGCATAGTCCCGATGGGGAGCATTGATTTATCGTTTGTCATGCTACCTACAACCGGTTATACGTAATCGTTTCCTTCTTGCCATCATCATCAACAGATTCTGTTACATACTTATTGTCTTGCAACATGATGATGCGCTCGGTTGAAGCTTCAAGCAAGTCTGCTTTGACTTCCCTTGCATATTCTTTTGAAGCCTCCTCCAATTCGCTTCCTGTCAGTTCACCTATAAAAGAGTCATCTGTTGGATCAAAATATTTCACGCTTGTTACCTTCACACTAACCGAAACTGGAGATGATACGATTTCTTTATCGTCGTTCACCTTCCAATCGCCATAACCTTTGATGCTTATACCAATTTTTATTCGGACTTTTACACCGTCATATTCTGTTTCTGTGGTTGCAACAGCAGTTTGAGACGATGTAAACGTACCATCTTCTTTTTGATTATCCACTCCCATAAGACTAATCTCATTTCCGTCAAATGTCATTGTTTTAGCATAGCGCCAAGAACCGACGAGTTTGTCTTTAGTAGTTTTGCAAGCAGTCAAACCTATTAGGGCTGCTGCCACTACGAAGAATATGTATATTACGTGTTTCATTTTACTTTGTTTTTAATTATAGAGTTATTCTTAAATTCAGCAATTAACGCCATGTACCTTCTTCTATGACGGAAATTTCTTTGCCATTTCTGAATTTACACTTTCTATATGTATGGTCATTGTAATACCATGTTCCGACTCCATTGCATTTACCATCTTTGTAGTTACCTTCTAAAAAGCCAGCATAATGTTTACGTTTCTCTTTGGGCCAATATTCTGTACCAGAGCCGTTCATATAGCCATTCTCATAACTACCCTTGTAAATCCAGGTTCCATCAGCCGTTGTGTAAGTACCCTGCCCATGATAATAGCCATTTTTGAAATCACCTTCGTAAGTGCCATCATCATAAGTTATTTTACCATGACCATCCATGATTTGGTCATTCGAAATAGTACCATTAAAATAGTCACCATTACGATATTTCAGTAGGCCATTACAATCTCTACCACTAATTGTACCAGAGAATGACTCTCGAGGGTCGTTTTCCGCATAGTGTATTTCACGCTGACCATCAGGAAGATTCCAGCGAGGTCTATAATGCCTTTCGCCTTCATAGACACAATATACATTAGCAGGACTGGCGGAGTCAACATACCAATTTACTTCGCTTTGCGCTATTGATTCATCAAAACCAGATGGCATATTGACCTTATCCATCTTTTGCTCAATGATTACTCCCCCTATTGGCAATATTAGAAAAAACAGAAATAGTAATATGGCATTATCAGATTTTACTTCAGTGCCTTGGCCATACTGGTTTTCTCCTTTTTCACCTTCTGCAAAGAACAATAGAATGTTCCAAAATGGGACGAACATCCATGCGCCCGACTTGCCTAAATCGTGGCAACGCTTGGCGCATTGAGCATAGAGGAACCAGAAAAAAAGCTACTGTACAAGCAAGGAACAACAAGATTACACCTCCATTTCCGTCGGAATGTTCTATATCAAACAATAAGAAAGATGCAAACCAAGCCACAAAGCCCATTACATACGAAAGAATGAGTTGCAGGCGCCCTATTCTGCCTTTGAACGAGAATGGGCGGAAAGAGTCTCTTTTTCTCCAAGCTTCCACGTCCTCGGTTTTCGGCTCACTATAAGTGTTCCCCAGCTCTCTTGAACTCTGTGCAGAACGCTCTGTTGCCACAGCATTGTCTATTACACGCTGCGTCTCAGACATGCCATGCGCTAAGATATAATTCAGAGCTTCTCGCAAGGGAACATCGAACGTTTCACTATACTTCTGAGCCAAGAGACGTTTGGGTTCCGTATTATCTGAGTCGCTATTATCTTTAACTGCTTGACTCCCCACAATGGTCTCCTCATCTGCCGTAAAGTCTTGTTCTTCGTTCTCAGCACTTTTACTTTCAGCTACAGAAGGTACTGCGTCCAAAGACAATTGGTTCTTAAAATCACGCACTGTCTGTGTACGTTTTCTTACATTCGGACACATTGCCTCGGTTACCACCTTAATAAGATTGATTGGCACACCTTTTTCACGCAGATTGTCCTCTACCAATTCATCGTCGCTCACAAGTTCGGAAGCTGCGGGAGGTGTTTCGCGCGTGAGAAGTTTGTAAAGTGTGGCACCAAGGGCATAGACATCGATGGTGGGACGGAACTCGCCGCTCTTTGCCTGATTACCTTGCTCTATGGGCGCATAACCAGCTGTGCCGAGACCGATGTTGGTGGAGGTTTCGGGTTGACCGTTGGCATCGTAGTGCTTGCTCAATCCAAAGTCTATCAAGAAAATGTGGCCATCACTTGCACGACGCATGATGTTGCCGGGCTTGAGGTCGAGGTGAAGCATGTGGTGTGTCTCATGCATATAGATGAGCGCATCGGCCACAGCCTTGATGATGTTGGTGGCCTCATCGGCACCTATCGGACCCGACTTTACATAATCGTTGAGGTTCTGACCTTCGATGTAGTCCATCACATAGTAAAACGTTCCATTCTCATCGAACAGGTCGGTTACACGCACGATATTGGGGTGCTCTAGGTGAGAGAGGTTGCGCGCCTCCTTTTGAAACTTACGGCAATAGTTGTACGACAGGCTGCCGTCGGTCATGCCCGTAATGCTGCCATCTTCGCCACGTGAGTTGACTTCTTTCATAAAGAACTCTTTAATGGCGACTTTCTTGCCCAAATGTACATGCTCGGCAAGGTAGGTAATGCCAAATGCGCCTTGTCCAAGGACACGCTCTATTCTGTATGCCCCCTCACGCAGAAGGGTGCCGGTTGATAATTTCTGTTGCATGGGTTATTTAATGGGATATTTAAGGTTCTGTTTTGTCAATCATTCGCATATTTACTTTTTTGAGGTCTTCTGTTTTTTTCTCTAAATTCTTCTGCCACTCCTCAGCGGCCTTTTCAGCTCTTGATTTAGGAAGAAATGGTATTTTGACATCAAAGCACGCATGAAGAATTCCAAGAGTTAATCCGATTAAGATTACGGCCAATTCAATCCATTTGTTTTTATTATTCTTTTTCTCTGACATACTTATTCTTTACGTTAAACTTAGGAGTTTGCTTCTCTTCTTTTGGAGAGCCTTTTCTACTCTTGAAAATCTCGCTAACAATGTGTTCGTCCTCCTTTGCTTCCTGCTTGTCGTCTGCAACCCTTTGTGGCTTTTCCTGCTTAGTTGGTTTTGCAGGCTTGCTGCCCCCCCCTGTGACTGTCTTTCGGCAGAGGTCGGTAAAGATGTTTTACGTTGAGGTGAAACAGGCTGTAAAGAGGTGTCCTCTATGAGTGCATCGCTATTTTTCTTCTCAGCAGACCGGCCCTTGGCAGAATCCATTTTAGTGCTATCGGGCTTTGCGCTCTCATTCTCTTTATTACCCAAAATGAAGTACGAAGCGCCAGCAGCTATAATGACTAAAAGCAACACTACCAACAGCCACGGCAACAGATTACGGCGCTTAGACCGCGGAGTGGTGGCAGGGAAGTCGGGAGTAATAAACGTGCCCTTTGGTTCCTGCTGGCGAGGCGGAACAGGTGTTTGAAAGGGGTTAGCCCCTATTACCTTTTCAATATGTATAAGGTGTGCCGTGTGGTTGTCCTTGTTTTCCTCAGTCACACTGCGTAGCATCTCAAGCTTCTCCTCATCGGTGGAGTTTGGTTTGGTGATGATGTTGAGAATATTCTCATCGGTGGACTGCTCAAGCATGCCGTCGGAACACATATAAAAATAGTCGCCCGGCTTAATGTCGGTGAGGTGGGCAATGTCGGCTCTTGCACGCTGCTCCTGACAGGGTTGCATGGCACGCGTGATAACATTCTTCTGCGGGTGGTGCAGCGCCTCCTCCTCTGTAATCTCGCCTATTTTGACAAGGTCGTTGACGAGCGAATGGTCGCGCGTGTGAAAGACGATGCGCGCTGGCGAATGCTTGGTGGCGGGACGTAATTGGTAAACACGGCTGTCGCCGATGTGAGCCACCGTTGCGCCATTGGCGTGCAAACAAAGGAAGGTCATTGTAGTGCCCATTTTGCGTTCGGCCCCATCGTCCTTGGCATCGAGCGCGTCGTAGGCTGCGGCAAGGGCTTGACGAAAGAGGTCGTCGCTGAGGGGGTCGTCGGCATGCCACTGGCTGAGTATCGTACGACTAATTTGCTCGCACACCGTGGCCGAAGCCACCTCGCCTTTTTCATGTCCGCCCATTCCGTCGCACAGTACGAAAAGGCGGCAATCTGTTGTAGACTGTCCTAAGGCCGGAAAGAGTGAGTCCTCTTGATTGGCTCGCTGCCCAAGCTCCTGCAGGTTGTATGCTTTAATTTGATATTTCATTGAATGTGTGTTATACTGTAAAAGTTAACTCCGTGCTTCCCATTTTAATGCGGTCGCCATTATTAAGAATAAGCTGGTCAAACTGGCTGATGAGCGCACCGTTCAGGTAAGAAGGATTCTTGTTAGCGCCATTTTTCAACAAATGCACAATCTGCCCGCATTGATTATACACTTCAATAATGGCATGGCTACGGCTCATGGTGCGGTCAGTAGTCTGTATCTGCACGGTGGCCGACGATGTGGTGGCCTTCCGCCCAATGGTGTTGGAGCCTTGCTTCAGCTGATAACATCGGCCCATGGCATCAACCAGTTTGCCTGTTTTTCTATTGGGAGCTGAGCCCACGGTGGTCACGTCTGTACCGCCCGACGCTGCTTGTCCTGAACGTAGCTGCGTTTCCTCGTTACCGGCTTGTGACGTCCCCGCGCCGCCATATTGCGTTTCCTCGCATTCTGAGGTCTGGGGGGGCACATAGCGCTGACATTGGCCAACAACGTGCTTCTCCTTACATACTGGGCATGTGAAAGTGGCTGCATTGATATTTGGCACATTGTTCAAGCGGAGTATCTTGCCACAAGTGGGACATTTTATTCTTATCGTATTATCCATTGCTGCTGTTTTAAGTAAGATTACCACCTCATCACAGGCATATTATCGGGAAAACGTCCCCACATCACGGGGTGCTGCTGGTTTCCCGACATGCGCTTCACCCTTGCGCTGACATAGTCGAAGAGTTCCTTGGCTGTAATGATGCGGTTGTGGTTGGCGTCGGCACCGCCCCGCAATCCGTGCTGCAAGGCATAGGTAAAGAAGCCGTTGGTAAGTTTTCTTGACTCAATCGAAACTTCATTGCCGCGGCACGACAGAAAGAGCATGACGTTGCTATTCTTTCTCACGCCTCCGCCTTGATGTCTTGTGTTGCGGTTCTGGCGCATAGCTCCCGCAAAACAAGCATCGGCAAAGATCATCTTGTTACGGCTCTTGCATGCCGCCATGGCCGAATAGATGCTTCCATAGCTGAGTATGCCGTCGTAGCACACAAAACCACCTGGTACGCCATGGCCACTGAAAAACAATACCACAATATCGTTGGCTGTAGCCTTTGCCACCATATTACGCAAGGCAGCTTTTACGGTTGCGAGTTTTGCCTGACTGTTAATCATGAGCTTTGTTTGGGCGTACTTGTTCTGCTGATACACCCACTGCATGGTGGCGGCATCGTTGTGGGGCAGGCGAAGGTCATTCTGGCTGCCAGGGTAGTCGGATATGCCCACCGAGAGGAGGTAAGTCTTTGCCTCTCCCTGCAAGGGTACTGCCAGCAGCACCAGCCAAAGCAGCAAGCTCTTTACCACCTTAGGCATCTTGAATGTCGGCATTGTTGTAGTAGTCTGGCTGATCGTCGCTTGCATTATAGGCCAGATGTTCTTGCTCTTGCTGCATCATGTCCTGCTGCTGCGCAACGTGCGCATCTTGAAAATCCTGCATCTGAATATTTTCGTTGGACACATCGAACACCTCGCCCTCTTCAATCTGCTGGTTTTGATTGTAATCTACAATAACGGTATCAGCCGTACCATCGTAATCCACATCTATCACAGCACCAACATAATGGCCATCAGTAATTGTGGCTGTCTGCATCATGCTTCCGTCTTCGTTTTGTACATCATACACGCCTAACACTTGTAACTGATCATCGTGCACGCCCATACCATCGTCGCTGGCAGTTTGCAGATTAGGATCATCTTGTGCTACAAAGTTGCCACCGCCATGACCCGTATAGTCGCTCTCGCCATTTGCTGCCACATCGTCAACGGTTGCATTCACATCGCGCGGTGCCTCGGATACGTACTGAGGCTGCTCGGTCTCTATTTCGTCTTGGGTGTCTGCTACAGCCTCTACCTCCTGCTGCTCTGCAGCGTTGTCAGTCTGTGTTTCCGCCGTCTGGGCATTGTTCTCCTCTTGGTCGTTGTTGCTATCATCAACCACGGCTTCTACACCCAACGTGGCTCCGCTGCCAACGGCAGCACCTGCAACGGCTGCGCCAGCCATGGCTGCACTCCTTTTTCCGCGGGTTTTCTTGGGTTTTGCGTTCGGTTCGGCAGCTGTTGTTGCTTGGTTAGCTTTAGGGTTATTGCCACTCTGAGGCTGCATGATAATTGTTTCTTCGTTGTTCATCGTTTTTTGGTATTTATTGAGTTAATGATGACACAAAGTTATGCCGCCAGTCATGAGTTGTAAAGGCATTTTTGAAAGATTGTAGCAACTATCCCGTTTATTGTACAAAATGTCAGTGGGTGTACTTACACCCGCAGGAGATGCACTGCTTGTAGTACTCTATGTTGCGATAAGGTATGTTTCCGAAAGGCTTGCCACATTGGGGGTTAGGACACTTGTATTTCTTGGCATATTCTTCGTTAAGGTCGTGAATTTGTTGCGCCACGCTGTCCTCGTTTTTACCCCGGCAAAAGAAATATACCGCCAGGAGCAACGCACCAAGCACTATAACAACACGCACTGCCACATTGATGCCAGGAATCAGACCTACGCACACACCGAGCAACGACAGTATACCCTGCAAACGCTGCTGGTTGGCTTTCTGAGATACTTTATTTTGTATGTCGAGCACTTGCTGCTCATATTCACTCCATACAGCTTTCAACGGGCGTAACGAGAAAGTAGGTACTTCTTTTGCAGGCTGACCGCCCATTGGCGCCGACACACCATTTACCAGCTGGAGTATTTGCCGCAAGGGCAACAGAAAGCGGTCTTTGCCGAGCTGCACACGGCTTGAAACCGTCAGCGCCTTGCTGAATACCTGATTGCCGTCTACGTATGTCTCATTTTGCAGATTAAGGTTCTCGATGTTGATGTGGCCACCATTTATCGTGATGCGGCAATGCTTGCGACTTACCGAGAGTGGCACCATGCCCGCAGGGCCTATGTTAAACTCTCTTCCGTCGACCATGCAATGAAGGCGGCGTGCACCCTCTTCTCTTCCTATTATTATTTCCATAAATGCGAAATTCGGTATTTATAACCACCCTAAATGTACTACTCTACTTGACAGGCTCCTTCTCTGCCATCGAATTCGTTACACGCATAAGGAGCAAGGCTTTCAACTGCTTGAGCGCCTCCTTGGATATGCCCAACTTGAAAGCAAAGTTTACACCATCAGTCAGCACGAGGCTTTTTTGCAAGGGTTGAACCTTGTATACAAAACTAAGGTTTACGATAAAGCGCTTGCCTATGCGCACAAAGAAAGAGGCTTGCTCGCGCAAACTTTCGCTCACAAGTTGCTGCATGCGCGACAGGTTCATACAGATGGAGTGCTTCTGCTTGTTGACGAGCACAATATCGGTGTAATTGCCATCGCCCACCATGTAGACCACTTTGGAACAATCAAGTCGCACCAATTCGTCGCGAGTGATAATGTAAATATATCTGCTATCCATATAGATGTATATAAGTTAACAACGATGTTCTGAACTCACACAAGGGTTGTAATTGTATGTTAAGGTTAAGAGCCAAAAAAGCGTGGCACCATCGCCCGTTGCTGAAATAGAGGTTGTGGAAGAGACCTATTCAGTATGCAACAGACAATAGTCCACGCTTGTACAAAGGTATTTGTAGCACGCACCGCCTCACGCCATTTGCTAAAGAATGGTGTGAGGTGCGCACGTAATGATACCATAATATGCGTGAACGATATTGTACGTTTTGCCTTACTGAATATCGAAACTTCCACATTTCTATTTCAAGACAACGTTCAATACGCTCATTCTTTGAGGGTCTTCACAGCAGTTGGTCATTTCCAACAGCTCCGATCCTAAGCGCAAAGTTAAGTATTTATTATTTAAGGGTGGTTCTAAGAATTCTGTTTTTTGAGTTCTGCTATTCTGAAATGTGATTTGCACACTCTCGGAAGTGTCTTTCTGAAAGTTTGTTCGGTCACACAGCCAGCCATGCTCCCTCTCAAACTTTCAAAAAAAGCACTTCTGATAGCGCCAAATCCCTATTCCAGAATTATTAGAACCACCCTTAGGACAATGCTATTTTCTATCATAAAATTTAGGGGTTAGGGTGATGCATACACTAAGCATATAAAAAGGCATCAAACAGTACCTCAACTGAAAAATAAGAACTTCCACATTGCTATTTCACGGTAGCTGCTCAATGCCTCTATTTTGCTTACTTTACTTGTCATTATGTATTTTGACGCTGCAAAAATACAACTCTTCGCACTCTGTCACAAGCATATTGACGTTGATTGTACAAAATGTGCGTTTATTGTATGAGTTGCTGCGCTGGAAGTGTTTTTTGTAATAGATGCTACCCAAAGCAGGCGATGCGACACCGCGGATACCACGTGCTGGGGCAATCGCGCGTTGTGAGGCAGGGTGTTCAAAATAGACATTAAAACAAGATAGTTTGGGGGGATTCTAAGTTGCTTGAAACGCACTGCAAAAACGCAAGCAGCAAATGCTACTTCTAAACGCTAATACTAAACGCTAACACTAAACACAAGCAATAAACGCTAACACTAAACGCTAACACCAAACGCTAACACCAATGGGGGCGACGCGTCTCGCGTCGGGAACTAAGGCAAAGGCTATTTCGTGTATAGACATTGCATTTTCCCGACGCGAGACGCGTCGCCCCCATTAGTGTTAGCGTTTGATGCTTGCGTTTAGTGTTAGCGTTTATTGCTTGCGTTTGGTGCTTGCATTTGGGGGTTAAATCCGTTCGCATGGTTACATTTCATCGGATAGCACTAATTTATAAAAGAGCCAAGACGAGAAATGTTGCATTTGTGGCTTTTTCTATACTACAATAACTTTACTAACCGAGTATCTTGCATCTTACACAAACACGTTGCAACTCATTGGATATCAAGGCTTTACTTAGTGTAAGATACTGCTAATGTTACCTACACGCAACTTACACAACCTGCACACCGCACATACTGCCGCACGGCACAAGCACGGGAGGAGGTTATTACGGCATAGGGGAGCAGAAAAGTTTGTTGCTCCGATAGATTGTTCTACGTCCCTGTGGCGTATAACCCACCACATACGTGCATGCCGACTGCGAGGCAGCGTGGTGTGATGTGTAAGATGTGTGCAGGGGTGTGTAAGATGTTTTGAAGTCATCTTACACTCTTGAAACCTTTGTGTATCAACTTGTTACGTGCAAAAAGTGTAAGATGGCAGTAAAAGTACACACACTCATTTATAAGGGGGCTGACGGGGAGGGGGCAAATATTACACACATATCTGTAAGCTTATGACTTGATTTCCGCGGTACATACTCAAACACCAAACGCAAGCAACAAACGCTACCTCTAATGGGGGCGACGCGTCTCGCGTCGGGCATTAAGGCAAAGGTTAATACACCCAATAAAGGCTCACACGCAGCGCTAATTACACGCTTGTCTGTGAACTTTTGCCTTAAAATCCCGACGCGAGACGCGTCGCCCCCATTAGTGCTTGCGTTTAGTGGTAGCGTTTTGTGCTTGCATTTAGTGCTTGCATTTAGTGCTTGCGTTTTGTGGTAGCGTTTTGTGCTTGCGTTTAGCACTTGCATTTAGCACTTGCATTTAGTGCTTGCGTTTAGAGCTTGCGTTTAGAGCTTGCGTTTTTCTTGACTTCATTGCTTTTCATCTGCACTTATGTCTTAGCGGTAAGCACCACAAGGGCGAACAGCCCTTAAAGCACAGAACAAGATTTTCCGCACACCGGCCTCAGCCTGGACTTTCGCATAAAAAAGAGAAGAGCAAGGTGGGCACATTGCGTTGTTGTGCTAACCTTGCTCTTCTCTCTTTTATGTCTTGAATTTATTACTTGTGCAAGCGGTTTATGATGCGCTTCACACGACTCTTTTTCTTGTTTTGTCCGTAGCCATAGCCATAGCCGTAGCCATAACCATAGCCGTAACGCTTGTCGACATTGACATCGTTAACCACAACGGTAAGGTTGTTGAAACGGTGTTCCTGATACATGCGTTCAAAGTCGGGCAGGAAATCGCGATTTTGCACTCCGGCACGCAACACAAAGATGGTGATGTCGGACTCGCGGTTGACGATGCTGGCATCGGCCACTGAGAACATTGGAGTTGAGTCGATGATGATGTGGTCGTACATCTGGCGCAACTGCTGCATGAGTTGGTGCAGACGGTCGCTCATGAGCAACTCTGTGGGGTTGGGCGGCGTTGGGCCCGACGGCAAGAAGTCTACTCCCTTTACAACGGCATCGGTGCGAATGAGGTCTGCCACCTGTGTGTGGTCGTCAGAAAGGTAGGTGGTAAGGCCGAATGTGTGGCCAAAACTCTCGCTCAGTGTGCGCTTGCGAATGTCGCCGTCGATTACAAGCACCCGTTTGCCTGCCATGGCCAAGATGGCGGCCATGTTGCGCGCAACGAAACTCTTGCCCTGGCCGGGAGTGGTTGAGGTGGTCATCATCACCTGCGTTGAATGGCGCATGTAGCCAAGGCTGAAACGTATGATGCGGAATGCCTCTACCACGGGGTCGTCGCTGCTGAGGTCGGTAATGAGCGACTTGTTGTTGTTGGCATTCTTCATGCGGGGCACCTCGCCAAGCACCGGTATGGTGGTTGCATTTTCAACGTCCTTGCGGCCATGTATGGCTACATCAAGCATATAGCGGAGCCACAACACGAAGGCCGGTATGCAGAGTCCGATAATAAGGCTCACGAGCAGAATGACAAGGCTGCGGGGACTGACTTGCTGATTGCCAATGGGGCCCTCGACCAATCGCACATTGGCCTCGTTGATGGCCTGCTGCAGGGCTACCTCCTCACGCTTGTTGAGCAAATAGGTGTAGAGTGCCTCCTTGAGCGACTGCTGGCGCTGTATGTCGAGGCCCTGCTTCTCCTGTTCGGGAGCACCTGCCATGCGACCTGTGAGCATGTTTTCGTTGGCGCGTGCAGCCTGCAAGCGCACTTCGAGCGAATTAACATAACTGCGCAACGACGAGGCTATGGCCTGACGCATCTGTGCAAGTTGGCGGTCCATTTCGCGCACCACGGCCTGGTTTTCGCTTGAGTTGGCCACCATGGTATTGCGCTTGTTCATTTGGTCGTTGTAGGCCGCAATCTGGGTATTGAACGAGGCGTCTCCCACATTGAGGGCGGGTATGAGGTCGTGGCTGTTTGAGTGTGTGTGCAGGTACTCGTCAAGGTATTTGGCCACATTGAGCTGCGTTTCAGCCTGCAGGCTCTGCTGGCGGGCTGTCGAACTCTCGTCGATCATGGCCTGCGGTGTCTTGTCGAAATCGACAAGCTGGTTGCGCTTTTTGAAACTTGCCAGTTGGTTTTCGACGCTGCTGAGTTCGCGGCCAATGATTTGTATGCGGTCGTCGATAAACTTGGCCGTGTTGAGTGCCACGCGGTTTTTGTTTTCAACCACGTCTTCCTTATACGTGTCATAGAGTGTGGCCAGCACCTGGTCGGCACGCTCTACGTTGGTGTCGTTGCAGTTGAGCACAATGAGCGATGTTTCTTTGTCGTACTCGCTGGCAGAGAGCATTTTTAAGAAACGCGCTGCGGCCTTTTCCTTCGACAAACGGTCTACCTCGATGGTTTCGTCTGTCCAACGGCCGAACCCTGGGCCGCGCACTACGCACAATGGGCCGTAGGGCGTTTGTGTCATCTGGCCGAGTTGCACATCAACATCGGGCACATCGTTGCCCATGCGGTCGGTCATGCCTTTAAGGGTGACGGTGTTGCTGCCTTTCTTCACCACATCGATATGCTGCCCGCGTTTGCCCTTGTATTGCTTTTGGAACAATACCTGGAATGGCAGTTCCTTGCCATACAGCGTGATGCTGTGCAATTTCTCCTTGGTGGTGTAGTCTACATCAAGATTGAGTTTGTCAACCACACGCGACATGAGGCGCTTTGACGAAATAATGAATATTTCGTTTTTAAGGTTGTCGCCTACGCTCACGCCATTAAGCTCGAGCAGGGTGTTCATGCCGCTGTTCTTTGATGTACGGCGCAGACCGCCTGTCGACGACCCGTTGGAGTCCTCGATAAGCATGACGGCTTGACGCTGGTAAACGCGGGGCTGGCACTGCTGATAGTACCACCCTATGCAACCGCACACAACGGCCGATAAAGCGAACCATGCCCAATGGTTGATAAATTGGTGGTAGCACAACTTCAACAAGGGAATAAGCTGCATCTCCTCGTCCTGTTGCTCTTGCGGATTGATGGATTTTGTCTCCATGTTATTGTTACTTGTTTTTCAATTACTATATAGTGTGTAGTAACTATTATGGCACTATATGGCACATAGTTGGTACTTTATGACGAATAATCTCCCCACTTGGCGCAGGTTGTCAGCAACATTGGGAGATTACGCTTTAACTCAAGATAGGTTTGGCTGCGAACAGGTAGCGCAGCCAATGTGTCTTTTATTGTGCAAAAATAGCTCAAATATATATATGCCACAAACAAAAGTCTGAAAACTTTCATTTGTGGCACTCTAAGTGTTACCTGTAAGTTTAATTTAGGTTGGTTCCAACAAACATGATGGAGCCATTTTGCGCACTTTCTGAACTATTCGTCACGCCAAAAGGCAGGTGTGAGCGGCAACAATAGTGAGAATATTTCAAGGCGTCCGGCAAGCATCAGGAAGGAGTTTATCCACAAAATGGCGTCGTTAAGCACTCCCCACGAGCCCAACGGGCCTATCAGGTGGCCGATGCTCGGACCTACATTGCTGAACGAGGATATGGCCAGCCCGAAGGCATCGAGCAGCGACAAGCCCATGGCCACCATGGCAAAGGTGGATAGCATGATGAGCATGAAGTAGACTACAAAGAACACGAACACGGTGCGGGCGGTTTGCGATGTGATGACCGTATTGTTGATGCGCACTGGCAGCACGGCATGCGGGTGCAGCATCTTTTTGAACTCGGCCTTGGTCAGGCGCCACACCATGAGCACACGCACACTCTTCAAGCCGCCACTGGTTGAACCGGCACAAGCTCCAATGATGCTTATCAGCAAGAGTATGAGCCAGATGGTTGGGTGCCATTTCATAAAGTCCTCGTCGCTAAAACCGGTGGTGCTCTGCAATGACGCGGTGTTGAAGAATGCGCTGCGCAGAGCGGTGGCAAAATCCATGTGGTCGGCATACATGAGAATGCCCATTATGCTGAATACGGCTACAAAAAATATTACCAGGAAGCAACGCAACTCGTCGTCGTGTAACACATCGCGCACACGGCGCTTGATGAAGAACAAATAAAGCAACGTGCTGTTGACACTGGCCAGGAACATGAACAGGGTGGCTATCCATTGCAAACGCGGCGACTGGAACCATGCTATGCTGGCGGTGTGGGTGGAGAAGCCGCCCGTGCCAATGGTTGACAGGCCATGGCACAGCGCATCGAACAGCCCCATGCCACCAAAGAAATAGGCTGCCATGCACGTGATGGTGAGCAACGAGTAAATGCTCCACAACCAGCGCGCGGTGGTGCTGATGCGGGGGTGGAGTTTGCCTATTTTCAAGCCTGTGGCCTCTGCTGAAAAGAGCTTTACATCGCCCCCGCCCATGTTGGGCAACACGGCTATGGTAAAGAACACGATACCCATACCGCCTATCCAGTGGGTGATGGAGCGCCATAGCAAGATGGAGTGCGGAAGGGCGTCAATGTCGGTAAAGGCTGTGGCGCCCGTGGTAGTGAAGCCGGACATGGTCTCGAAAAAGGCGGCCGCCACACGGGGCTGATAGCCGCTGACTATAAACGGCAGCATGCCGACTAACGAAAACACCACCCAGGTGAGCGACACTATCAGGAACCCGTCGCGCCGCCCCATGCGGTTTTCGGCATGGCGCCCAAAGTAGAGCAATAAGGCGCCTATCACTGCAGCCAGTGCCGAGGGCAAACCGAATGTGAGGTGGTTTACCTCACCAAAATAGAAACCCATGCCGAAGCACAAGCCAAGGAGCAGTGCCTCGAGCAGCAACAGTGTGCCAAGGGCTTTATATATAATAGGTATGTTAAGCATGACGTTATTTTAGCATATTTAACTGCGCAATGTGGCATTCTTACTGCCATGCCACACTAACGGCTTGCAAATATACACATTTATCTGCGAATGCTGGCTGAAAGAATGGTACCGCCACATAAAGAAAACGGCCATGGCATTGCTCAACAGAACAAAGCCATGGCCTTAATACCTTTAATCCATCGCACGCATTTTAGCACGCGATATTTCCAAACCGCTGATTATCAGTGCTTCTTTTGTGGACCAGGAGGGGCTCGAACCCTCGTCCAAACAGGGAAATAATATGCTTTCTACACGCTTATCACTGACTTAATTTTCGAGTGCTGGCAAGACCAGTGCCACCAACCAGCACCTTATCCTCTAAAAATCTCGCCAGAGTTGCAAGGCCAACTCTGACCAGCGCCGATTTACCTGCACCACCTTGTCAAGACGCTTCGGAGCAACAGCTCTTGGGTGATGTCTCGTTCCAGCACCTTGTGCCGGAATAAAGCCTATCTACTGTACTTCGATTAGGCAGCGAGAGCAAACTTGTTTTCGCCAGTTAAATTGTCGAAGGCCGATATTTAAGTGCCCACCTCCAGGCGCACTGCGTGCTTACATACCACTCCAACCCGCTGTCAAATCCAATCTGGCCCGAAATCTGGATATCGGTATGTGGCCGCAAAGGTAGCAATTCGGCGCCAAATGGCCAAAGCGTGCGGCCTTATTTTGAGCAAATATCGCATAAAACGAGCCATAAGGCCTGCCTTTGACAGAATTCTTGGTTAATGGGGTAACAGGTTGACAAGTAAGTTTGCCATACATTACTTAAAGCCTGAATAGTAAGGGGACTTGAAAAGGGCCTAAAGGTCCCCAAAAGCGCACTTGCATGCACTCACACACCGCATAAACACGCCATTTTGACTCATTTTTATAAAAAAAGCACCGAATTGCTTGCACCATTAACCTCCATGCCCTATATTTGCCATGAAAATGCGCACAAAGCCCCATTACCACACGGCAAGTGGGCATTTTTAATAGTGGAAATGCCATCACGCGCAAGTCCAACGAACAGATAAAATCATTAAATAATTTTACACAGTATGAATAAGACTGATCTCGTAAATGCCATTGCAGCCCAGGGCTTGAGCAAGGCAGATTCTAAGAAAGCACTCGACGCAGTGCTCGATGCCATTTCAGGTGCTCTCAAGGAGGGTGACAAGGTTGCAATCCTCGGCTTTGGCACATTCTCTATCAACGAGCGTCCTGCCCGCGAGGGTATCAATCCCGCAACGAAGGAAAAGATCACGATCGCTGCCAAGAAGGTGGTTAAGTTCAAGGCTGGTGCCGAACTTGCTGCTGGCGTCAACTAATCAGAATTTCCTACCTGCTTGTTCAGGTAAAAAGCTATCACTCCCGAGCGATGCCTCACATGGCAATCGCTTTGGCGTGGTAGCTTTTTTTCTTTTTACCACCTCCCCACCCTTGCCACGCAGCAAAACGGCACTTCCGTGCCCAATCATGGCAAAGTGTGAAGGCATTACCACTACATTACCACAAAAAAGCAGGCAAACTATTTTGCATTTACATAAATATTGTTACCTTTGCACTCGCAAAACGATTAAGAGCAGTCACTTCTGCACTAATCTTGCACGGGGCGTAGCGCAGTCCGGTTAGCGCACCTGCTTTGGGAGCAGGGGGTCGTGGGTTCGAATCCCGTCGCCCCGACAAGTAATAAAGCCGTTGATTATTAAGTACATTCACTTATAATCAACGGCTTTATTCGTTGTATGCGTGCAGCCATTGCTGCCCGGTAAAACACAAAATAGCATTGAGAGCCTATCCGCAATGTCCACAAACAGGCGTTGCGGACGATTCTTTTGAGAAAGTTAGTCCTATTAGTGGTTGCGTTTGAGGCTTGAGCCAATTCGCATGTTTATGTTTTACCGAACAACAATAACTACTTATACTCCGTAGGATTAACACCAAAATACTCCTTAAAGCATTTTGCCATGTAGCTGGGCGATGCGAATCCTACCTCATAAGCCACCTCGGCCACAGTCATCTCCGTGCGGCGCAACAATTCGGCAGCCTTTTTAAGACGCGCTATGCGCAACAACTCTACCGGCGAAAAGCCCATGAGCGACTTAACCTTACGATAAAGCTGCGTGCGCCCTACGCCCATCTGCGCCGCCATGTCCTCAACCGAGAAATTCTCGCTCGACATATTCTTCTCTATCATGTCGCGCAATCGCGCAGCAAACCCCTTGTCAAGTTCACTCACGTTCGAGGCCTTGAGCGATGTTTTGTCGCCAAAGAAAGCCTTCAGGCGGCGGCGGTTATCAATAAGATTGCGCAATCGGGCCTTAAACATATCCGGACTGAACGGCTTGGCTATGTAAGAGTCGGCACCGCAGTCAAATCCTGCCACACGTTGCTCGTCGAGGGTGCAGGCCGTCAGCATCATCACCGGAATGTGCGAAGTTTGCCACTCGTCCTTCAATCTGCGGCAACACTCCCAGCCGTCCATCACAGGCATCATCACATCACACACCACCGCATCGGGTATGAGTTGGCGCGCCTTGGCCAGGCCCTCCTGCCCGTCGGCAGCCGTCTCTACCACATAGCCGTCCGCAAGCAGCAAGCGCAGATATGAACGTATGTCCTCGTTATCGTCAATCACGAGCACTGTGGGACGCGGTTCAGCAGCACCGCCCCTCGCCTGTGCGGCATCTGCCGAGGCAGCCAACGCATTTGGCACCGTGTGCACTCCCTCGCCCGCAATGGCATCAATGTGCGGTGCCACCACACCAGCCCCGTCGGGTTGCATGGCGTCAGGTTGTTCATACACGTGAGCCGCAGCCACATCGTGCTGACAGGGTATGCGCACCACAAAGCGTGTGCCGCTGCCGCGCATACTCTCGGCACTCACCGTGCCACCATGCAGTTCGACAAACGCCTTTACTGTGGCCAGGCCTATGCCCGAACCATCGTGGCTCGCGTCGGCCTGATAAAAGCGGTCGAATATGTGGGGCAACTTGTCGCGGTCAATGCCCTGTCCGCTGTCCTCAACCACAATGCTGAGCCACCGGCCCTGTTCGGCATCATCGGTTATGCTTGGCGTAACCGTTATTTTACCCCCTTCGGGCGTATATTTGAAAGCGTTAGACAGCAAGTTGTACAACACACTCTCCATCTTTTTATCGTCGAGCATCACATCGAGCCATGCCGCATCGGGCACATCGGCCTGCTGCACATGGTAGCGCACCATCTTTTTACGTGCCAGGGCACGGAAGGGGTCGCACCACTGCTTAAGGGTCTCGTTCAGCTGCACCGTCTTGACATTGAGCCTCAGCTGGCCCGTCTCAAACTTGCGGAAGTCGAGCGTCTGCCCCACCAGTCGCAGCAATATGTCGGCATTGGTGCGCACCACTTGCAGAAGTCCGCGCTGCTCGTCGGTCAAGTTGTCCGCCCCCTGCAGTTGCTCAACGGGCGCCAATATGAGGGTGAGTGGTGTGCGCAAGTCATGCGACACCTCGGTAAAAAAGGTGAGCTTGCTCTGCGTGGTCTCCTCCAGTTCCTTCGACATTTTTACCAACTGGTCGCGCTGCGCCTCAAGTTTGCGCTTTTGGTTGTCAAGTTCCTCGTTGCGGCGTATGGTCACATAATACGAGCGTATGCCCATGGCCATCACGACCCCAATCAGCACTATAATGGCTATGCAGGCAAAGAGCAGCATCTTTTGCATGGAGTAGCGCGACAGAAATTTGTCCATCTGCGTGCCAAGCTGGTCAATGCGCTGCTCGCTCTCATGCACCTGGTCGCTCTGTATGCGGAACAGGCGTGCCGTGGTGGCATTGATTACAGCCGAGTGCAGCCGCGTGTCGCGCTTGAAAGGCTCATGCCGCAATATGCGCATGGCCGTTTGTATCACCTTGTCGCCGCCTGTGGGATAGACGAATGTGGCTGTAAGCACACCTTGCTCCACATTGTCAAGTCCGCCACCCTTGGTCGACAGACCGTCAACGCCAATCACCTTCACCTCGGGGTGTCCGGCTGCCACCAAAGCCTGGTGCACCTTCACGCCTGTGCGATCGTTGGGGGCTGTAATGATTTGTGGCACAACGCCGGCCGCAATCAAACTGTCAATCTGCTGTGGCACACGTGCCCCCTCCCACCCCACTTCAACACTGGCCAGCACCTTTATGCCCGGCGCTTGTGCCAGCATGTGGGTCAGTCCGGCATGACGCTCGCGTGCTGCCGTGCCAGCCATATTGGCAGTCAGCTCTACCACAGTGCCATGCCCCTTGAGTTCCTGCACCACACAAGCGGCCATATCCTTGCCTATGCTGCGGTTGTCGGCCCCGATAAAAGCCGTATATTTGTCGGAGAGTGTTTTACGGTCAACCACTATCACCGGTATGCCACGGCGCATCACACGCTCCACCACGGGGGTGAACGCGCGCGCCTCGTTGGGGGACACCACCAGCAGGTTGATGCCCTCGTTTACCAAACTGTCTATCTGTTTTATTTGCAGTGCATTGTCATCGTGAGCCGAACGTATGTCGAGTTTTACATTTTTGTTGTAAAACATTGTTTCACGCTGCATTTCGCGGTTCATCTGCTCACGCCACGCATCTTGGCTGCACTGCGACACACCTATTTTGAACGTGTCGGCCTCATGGCCCTTGCATGCTGCCACGAGCAGCACAAGCGCCACGAGCACAAAGTTGAGTATATGCCTCATAAGGGGGATAACTGTGTACACCGGTGTAAGCAGACATTCGACGAACCATAAAGTTATGCTCCTATTTTGCTGGTATGTCATGGCGCATTATTACGGGTCATACTGCTCGCGCAGCCGCTGTGCCCGTTCATCATTTCATGTTTCACAACAACGCATTACGCCAATTCTTTCCAGGCCTTTTACCGAACATCTGCTTAGGCAAAGGTTGTTTGTTAGAAGAATTGATGCAAAGTTAAGCTTTTGCCCGCATAATTGGTGTAAACGCTCTCGTAAAAATGCAATATCATTTATTGCAGCTTGATAAAACAATTCTGATATTATGGCTCACGGATCGTACGGATTCTTTCGCTACGTGCTACGCGCAATCAGCGTGTTCTGTGTTTCCTGACTTCGTCAATGCGTCACCCAATCAAATGACACAACGCATCGTTTTTCAACATGCGCCATTCAATGGCACAAAAAAAGTGTACATACTTGTACACAAATATTTGCGTCCTCGCCGTCAGCCTACTTATAGATGAATGTATGCGCTTTTACTGCCATCTTACACTTTTTACACGTAACAAGTTGATATACAGAGATTTCAAGAGTGTAAGATGATTTCAAAGTATCTTACACACTCCTACACACATCTTACACACCTCACCCCGTTGCCGCGCAGTCCGTTTGGACGTATGCGGCGGGTTGTGCGCCACAGGGACGTAGAGAAATATGTCGGAGCAACAGACTTTTCTGCTCCCCTATGCCGTGATATCGCCCTCCCGTGCTTGTGCCGTGTGGCAGCGTGTGGGGTGTGCAGGTTGTGTGTAGGTGGCATTGGTAACATCTTACACTGAGTAAAGCATTGACAATCAATGAATTGCAACGAGTTAGTGTAAGATGTAAGATACTCGGCAAGTAAA
>UMHE01007882.1_pt1 | contig 26433 bp, 43 predicted proteins | sample 1965451 | NCBI WGS metagenome assembly UMHE01 (sample SAMEA4836090, study PRJEB28245) | human gut metagenome | biome: gut microbiome; material: fecal sample | place: Denmark | collected 2008 | reverse complement strand
ATTATAATTTTTTCATTGATTGATTTTCTTAGTTTATTTATTTCTTCTTGAGTTGTGCCATATGGCATATAATATATTCTCATAAACACTCTCCTAATAATAAAAGGGACGGCAAACGCCGCCCCTTATTTTTTTACTGTCCTGTAGAACCAAAGCCACCAATACGTTGAGCGGTTGATTCATCATTATCTGTTGTTAGGTATTTAATAAACATACCTTGTCCAATGCGATCGCCCGTGTGAACTGTATATATTGTTTTACCAAGATTAAATAATCTGAATCCAATGTTGCCATCGTTGTCTGGATTATTTGCATAGTCACTTTCTACCCAGCCCTGCGTATTTGCAATCATTACTGGCTGCTTTCCCATTGAACTACGAACATTGATAATTAGTGCTTCATCGTTCTCAAAAATAGCTTTTACATCTGTCCAAATCATTTGTGAACACATTGGCTCAATATCTACACTAATTGGACTATAAAAGTCATATGCGATACTATTCTTTGTAGCACGAGTTGGGAGTTGGATGTCCCCACTATGTTTTCTATACTCGTCTTTAACTACTTCAAAGTATCTCATTAGAACCACCATCCTAGAAGTTTAGACAGAGTAGAAATGTCGTCCTCAAAGTAGCGAGATTCACCAAGCTGTAGAGAACCATAGTCTTTGCAATAGTCATTTACAAGTGTTGCTAGTTCTTTATACTTCTTCTCAATCTCAGCCTTACGAGTATTCTTCTTCTCTTCTAGCTTCTTCTTTTCAATCTCTGCCTGAGCCTTTTTCCTTGCGGCTAGACACTTCGTCTCACATGCCACACGCTCATCAACGGTATCGTAAGGCTTACCACAGATAGCACAATGGTAGACCATCTTATTAGATACCTCATCTGTCTTGTAATCGCCATAATTTAAAGCAAAATTCTTATTAATAGTGCTTGTAGTTTTGTCATTGTTAAAATTCTTCATAATATCAATCCTCCATTAATTTTGTATTATTAACCACAGCGGCTATACCCACATGATTTGCAAATATCGCATCCACCCTCGTGTTCAAGTGGTTCTCCACACTCTGGACATCTTGTGTTGTTTTCAATAACTCTATTAGCATCGTTAGAAGCTCTGGGTTTATTGTATTCAATCTCGGAATCTATGTCATAGGTATCAATAATATCATCTTGCATCTCCTTCCACATATCTACGAGTGCGTTTCCAATAGCCATAGGACAGCAGGATCCCTTTGATGTGTCGTGCTTTGTAGCCGTTCTTGTTGCATAACTTGGGCATACACCAGTGCTATCAAGTTGGTCTTTAATTGCAATAATGTCAACACCTGCACGACAAAGCAAACTAACCATTCTACTAAGTCCAGTCATAAAATTGGCACATCCTCCACTGCTCCCTTTGTTGAAATAAACTTCTTGTAAGCTACCATCAATTGGATTAAAGAAAGCAAGCACATGAAGTGAACCACATCCTGTTTGTAATTTTCTTTTCTTTCCAATGAGATCATCCTGACAATCAGAAATGAATCCTCTTGGTAGTGCGTTATCTTCTTTTAGGACTGTGTTTTGGTCGGAGTTGTTATTATCAGTAATTAACACACCTTCACGCTTACAACCAGAACGATAAATTGTAATACCCTTCAGTCCATTCTCCCAAGCCGACATATAAACATTTTTAACATCATCAATTGTAGCATCATTTGGTAGATTTACTGTTGAACTGATACTTGCATCAATTCCCATCTGCCAAGCAGCCTGCATTGCTACACGCTTGTTGTAGTCAATTTCTGAAGAATCAACAAACCAGTCTGGGAACTTGTCATTAACAGTAAGATTATGCTTGTCTGCATACTTCTGATAAATAGGAGTAAGTACATCGTAATACTGTGTTGTTTCGTGTAGAGATTCAGTCTTACGTTTGTAGCTCTTTGCAAAAATAGGCTCAATACCACCACTAATACCAAGCATTGTTGAGATGGTGCCAGTAGGTGCAATGGTTAGAAGTTGACTATTTCGTAGACCATAATTCTCAATCATATTCTTCGTTAGAGTGTCTGCATTAGCTCTAAAGAACGGAGTATCAATCGTTTCTTTTGTGTACTTTGGATATGGACCTTTTTCACAAGCTAAGTTTGCAGAAACATACATAGCGTGATTTGCCATAGCCATAGAAATGTCACGACAATGTTCAATAGCTTCGTCACTATCATAGCGTAGATGCATCTTGATAAGCATGTCTGCAACTCCCATGACACCTAATCCAACCTGACGCCAATCTCTTACACTATCTCTTTGTTCTTGTAGAGGATGTAGAGGAAGACCTTCGTCAAGAACTTCATTTAGGTATCTAATACCAGTATCTACTGTTTCGTAGAAATCATCATACATAAAGTCACCACAATCATCTACGAATGCAGAAAGATTAATGGATGCTAGGAGACAGCTACCACCAGCGGGAAGAGGTTCCTCTGCACAAGGATTGGTTCCAGCATATTCGAAGTCTGGATTATTGCTTAACAGATTATATTCTTCAATATTATCCCAGAATAGAATTCCTGGTTCTGCCCAGTTCCAATTGTTTTCACATAGCTTGTCAAAAATATCTCTTGCTTTTGCAGTCTTAGTGATAGTTTCACCAGTTTCTTCACGAGTAAAAGACATTATCCAATCGGTATCATCTTCAACTGCTTGCATAAAATCATCTGTTACACGGACAGAAATATTAGCTTTAGTTACACTACCATCCTTTGTTTTGATGTCGATAAAGTCTAGTAGGTCTGGATGATGACAATCTAGTGAAATCATCAAGGCCCCTCTGCGGCCATTCTGACCTATCTCCTCAGTTGTCTGGCTGTATCCTTGCATGAAGCTTACTGCTCCACTAGTTTTTTCTGCTTGGTTATGCACCTTAGCACCAGCAGGAGCAAGCTTAGATAGGTCAATACCACAGCCCCCACCATACGAATATGTACGTGCTAGTTTCTTACGGCTCTCATAGATGGATTCGATGGAATCTTCTGGAGGGGCAACGACATAGCAGTTTGAGTATGTAACTCTTGTGCCTTTCACGCCTCTGTTACTAAGGATACGTCCACCAGGAATAAACTTTTTATCAATAATTGCTTTCTTTACTCTCTTGTTTCCACCACTAACTCTGTCGAGCCATTCATCAAATGACTCTTCGCCTTTACGATATTTGCGTAGCCAAATATCAATTCCAAGTTTATTGTCTTTTCCTAGCCATTGTTCTACTGTCATAGGCATCTCTCCTTATCTAAATAACTTTTTATATCTACTAAGAACGGACACTTGCCGTACTTTTCGAGCCAACAATCCATGAGCGTATCAAATCCTTCTTGGCTAAGAAGACATTCCACAGACCCATCATCAAAAAATCTTGCAAAATGACAACCACAAGCTGCCGTTGGTTCTTTTGTAACCAAAATGTTTGTCGGACATTTATGAATTTCAAAATGCTCCATTTTAGTTTCCTCCATTATTGCTTAAAATTTCTTTAAGCTGTTTCTTAGTTGGATATGCCCCACAGGACTTTTTGCCCTCGGGACACCATAGTAAATACTGACACTCTGGCACAAGTCTAGATTCAAGGTTTGGCAAAATCTTAATAACTTCCTTCTTCATTTCTACCGCCAACTGGCGAATAATATCTTCTGCACGAGAACATAGTCTCTTATGCATGAAGTGGATTAGGGCCTCCACGGAAAAACCTATTACAAAAGCAGTATGAGTTGAAATGGGAAGTACATATCTTGCTTGCTCATTCGCCCTTTCTTGTGTCTTGCCCTTAGATAAAACATAGGACTGAATATCTTTATATAGTTCCATAGTGTCTTGCATATATTGCTCATACTTATCAACTAGTTCTTGATTGTCTGTGATCTCTACTGGAATCTCATATGTAAAACAATTCTCATCCACATATCTGAACGACTGGACATTTTTAAACACACCAACCTCATGTCTTACTGCTTGGTCAACAGTAAAACGAGGAATATCTGTAACTAGGAACTTGATAAAGTCACCACGACTTCCACTAAAGTGTCCATTTGCCATACAACCTTTACCAATTGGAGTTGGATCATCTGTGTGAGTATTATAACAAATTGCACTTGTTTCACCCCAATTGGTGAATAGTTTTGATACAGCATCTGGATTTAAAATTTTTACATTCAACTCTTCATCAACTCCTCGTCATTCTTGTAAAATTCTTCTACCGCAGCGACAATCTCGTCCCAATTTGTACAACGCTTAATGCCATAAACTTCATCATGGGCATTCTTATTCCAAGGTTTTTCTAGAAGAACTCTATTGCATCTAATATTGCCAATAAGATTATCGAGGTTGTCATCAATCATTACATCTACATCTAGAATGCTCTTATCTCTAACACAGATAACACGAGATTCATCAATGAACGGGAAATAACTCTGTAGCCATTCAACCTTCCAAGGGAAATTCTCCCAATGTGTTGCAGTTGTAATATATACATCAAAGCCATCATCGACTAGCTTCTTTGCACCCCACTGAGAGTGATACACAGGAGTTAATGAACGCCAAATATCTTCTCTCTTCCATAGAGCCGCATATTTTTCTGCAACTTCAAACGGTAGACACTTATAGATGTCATATGCAGTAAATGTATCTTCTGTAAGATTTGTTCTGTTTTCCTCATTGAATACCTTGCATACTACTTCATTCAAATTGTTAAGGACATCATCACAATCTAACGCGATTCTATACTTCATAATTACTCAACCTTTCTCACATATTTCAACGATATGTTCACATAGCTTATCTGGAATCCTAGAACGGTCTATTGAACCTTTAAGTCCTTGAGTACCAGTCTTACTTCCTCTTGGAGCTGGTTCGTGGCACGGATCCCCATTATGACAAGGTGGCTTAAACTTTGGGTCTGGGTGATTAGTCCAAATATCTGTAGGCTTCATACGAGTATCACCATACTGACAATATGTTACGGTATATCTTGGAAGTCCTTGCATCCACGTCATTTTACGCATTCCGCCACGAGAAGCTACAATGAAAGGCTCATTAACAAGAATCTTAAGAGAAGTATATCCACCAGATATTGTACCATGAGAGTTTGACATAACAGTAGGCGCAATACCTTCTGCACTATATACTCTACCACTTTGGTCAAAGCTAGAATCTAATTGACCAACCTTAATAATCTTAGGTTCGACAATTGCCGTAACAGTACCGTGATTTTCCTTAACAGTCGGTGCAATACCATCGGCATCTACAACTCTAGACGCTTCATGCCCACTCGGCATATAATGACCAAGTACTTCAATGCTAGGCTCAATAACACCAGTCATAGACTGATTACCAAAGCCCTTATAATCTCTAGCCATAAGAGTATGGGCAACATCTGTTAGACCATCGAATGTCGTTGCCTGATCTTTTAGATTAATACCACTAGCTTCATTCTGTCTTGCAATAAAGTTTGCAAGAATACTCTCTACTTTATCACCAGATAGGTAGTATTTTTCATCTACAGTTTTCTCTAGAATATCCTTTAGACGAGTTGTTAGAGGAATCTGCTCTGGAAACTTAAATTTGCCATTATCTACATCTTTACGAATTGATAGGGCAAAAATACGCTCTCTGTTCTGAGGAATACCAAAGTGCTTAGAATTGAGAACCTGATAGTAAGTATTATAACCAATGCTATCTAGCCAACGAATCCAAGCATCGAATTGTGGCTTAAACTTCTTACCAACAAGATTCTTGACATTCTCAAGAAGTAAATACTTTGGTAGTGTATTTTCCTTCTTTGATACTACGAGAAGTCTCTGTACTTGACCAAGCAAACCAGAACGAGTACTAGATTGTACCTTCGCCCCACAATTAGGACAAATCAAAGATTCGCTATCGTTACTAAAATCAATAGGCCAAGAGTATCCACAAGAACACTTGTTGACCATACCTTCACCCTTGCCGGCGACTGACAAATCGGTGCATGGGAACGAATATGTAACCATATCTGCATATGGTAGTCTATCAACCTTAGAAATATCTCCAAGGTTATTGCTTAGTTTATCTGCAATATAATACTGCTTTAGTTTATTAATAGGAGTACGGCTCGTAATCGTATGTTTGCCCTTCATAAAATCATAGCCAAACCCCTTATTCTGTAGTTCTTCAATCATCTTATCTTGTGTAGAAAATTGATATGTCTTCATAGCAGAATCAATGTCAAAACGCATTGCTGCATATGACAATACCGCGTCCTTATCACAGTCACATGTATTGATAATTTTATAAGGAATTTTCAGTTGTCTTAATGCTCTTTCTTGTGCCCCGATACCACTGAATAATTCTATCATACTAAATGTCTTGTTCTCCATCGGTTCACTCCTTATATTAATTTTGTACTGTTTCTACTTCAACAATATGTTTTAGCACAGAATATGCCTTATCCTCGTTTAGATTACTAATAGCATAATCAAAACCACCATGTGCTTTCATCTGAATAAACTGTTTCATCTCCGCTCTATTTCTAGCAAAGAAATCTTCCACAGAATCTCCACGATACAATGCACGGTCTAGACGAACCTCTGTCGGTACATTGATGTAAATAGAACATAGGTCAACACCTGTTAGACCGAGGTCTTCTAGAGTGGTGAGACCGATAGCATCAATAATATAAACATCATTCTCATACAACTGATCTGTGGTACTCCAATACTTATTGCCATTAATTTCTGTGAATGCTGCAATCTTATCATCAGACTTCATTTGCTCATAAACAGAATCATCAACAAAGATATGGGTGTCACCTTCATTTGTGCGACGATGACGGGTAGTGTAGCTGATAATTGACTTCATGCCAGTATCTTCACATAGTCTTTTTGTCAATGTGTCCTTGCCAGAAGCTGTTTCACCCATGATACAAAATAGCTTATGATTACTCATCTGTATTCTCCTCTTCGTCATTAAAACTTGGTGTTTCAACAGTATGGTTAATAGCAGTTTGGCAGAAATCACGCACCTTCTTAACAATTCTACGCATATCTGCCATAGAACGTTTGCCTGGTTTATTGATGTCTCCATCAATCATATTGGCAATAGTTACACACATAGAACGTGCGCCGAGCAATAGTGCCTGTGTACGAATCTGCTCGACAACATTCTCCACCTTGGACTTAAACTCATTCTCTACACTATCGGTTGCAACTTCTTCGTTTGTAGCGTCCTCATTTACCACATTAATGTTATTATCGTCCATTACTTTTCCTCCTTCATTAATTTTGTACTGTAAGTATAACACCACTTGCAATATTTGTCAAGAGGTTATTTACGCAATTTTCCACCTTGCATATATGCTTTATTTGAGTTGAACTCTTTCATCATCTGTTCAAAGGGTTTATATGCCGTGCAAGTCTTATCGGTAATGGTCAAATCACTTCTCTGTCTAGGAACATAAGTCCTATTTTCTTGTTTCTTATGCAAATCAACAGAATGTCCTTGAATTTTCTGCATTCTACTCTTAAACTCTTTACCACTTTGACTTGTGATGTATTCATACATCTCTTGCAGAAGTTCATTCTCTTCTTTTGCACAACGGCGCTTTAATCTAAGCTCACGAAGAGTCTTATACATTACATACCCCTTGTACATATCTTTTGGTGCAGAAAGCTCTATTTCATGGTTTATATCATTAAGTTCATCTTCTGTTTGTTTAATAACTTCAAGGTTGCGCTCATAATTTGTCACAACATCTTTGAAGATGTCAATAATAGCTGTTGAATAATCACCAACAATATTCGGCATTTAGGCACCTCCAATCATATTTATGAAGTCTTCTTCACTAATAATAGGAATATTCAAATCCATAGCCTTTTTATTCTTGCCACTTGTACTGGTCTTATCATTGTTGATAAGATAATCAGTCTTCTTGCTCACACTAGATACATATTTTCCTCCATTATCCTCAATGGTTTTAACAAGTGCATCTCTATTAGCATAGCGAGTAAGACTACCAGTAATACAAAAACTCTTACCGCCAAGATTGGCGTTAGAACCCGTATCCTCAACAATAAAATTTACTTCCATAGGTAACAATTCTACCATTGGGTCTTTACTATGCCACCAATCGTGCAATGATTTATTAGTAATCTCACCGAAATCATCAATCTGAGAAAAGTCATAGTTATCATTAGATAGTGCTAATATAAAATCATAATGGCTTCCATTGAACTTCTTACTGATAGCCTTTGCTGCAGATAGACCGATATTAGGAATTCCTAGTGCTGCAATGAAATTTTCTAGCTTAACATCTCTACTTTTTTCTACACTATTTATTAGGTTTTCAACCGACTTTTTGCCCATTCCATCTAGGGTGCATAGTTTGCCCACATGCTCCTTTAAATGATAAATATCGCGGAAATTTCTAATTAAATTATTAGAAATAAGAAGCTCTAGAGTACGCTCAGACAGTCCATCAATATTCATACACTTACGACTGACGAAGTGAGTGAATCGAGCTAGCTTCTTACCAATACAGTCTGGGTTGGTACAAACGAGAACCTCGGATTCATTATCCTGCTTAATTGATGTCGCTCCTCCACAAACAGGACATTTAGTAGGAATCTTAATAGGTACGTCTCCATCTTTATCTGCACTATCTACCTGTGGAATTATCTGGTTGGCCTTGAATACCCTAATTGTACAGTTCTTAGTAAGCCCAAGGTTCTTCATAATAGAAATGTTGTGGAGAGAAGCTCTGCTAACGCTACTGCCATCAATATCAACTGAATCAAATACAGCAGTTGGAGTTAAAATAGAAGTTCTTCCTAATGTCCATTCCACATCTCGAAGTGTAGTTTCTGTTAACTCGTCATAAAATTTAAAAGCGTAAGCCGCATTACTACAACGAGATGTGGAGCCTAGACTTTCGCCATATTTAATATCGTCAAATCTTCCGACGAGTCCATCAATTCCATAACCTAATTTTTTTGCTTTATTAATCAAAAACTCTTTTGCGTCCCAATCGAAGGAACTTGTCCAAGGTACACTTGATATCCATTAATATAAAATTCTGCGTAATTCAGTTTCTCAATCTGCTTAACTTCAGGTTTAGTAAAATCATACTTACCGATACGCTTATAAGAACAAGAATAATCATCTTTATTAATTTTATCTTGTGTTATAATTCCATAAATTTTATTGTTTTTTATACAATACCAGTCAGCTCCATAGTCTTGTAACTTAACTATATAACCAATTTTACCGTCAACCCTTTCAACATAATCACCTACATGAAATTCATAGTTCATATTTAATCATCCTCACATTGATATTTTGGCGATAGGTTGCACCTATCTCTTATACCGTTACACTTGCATTCACTCTTCGTTTGCTCCTCGAAATGCTCTCTCATAAGCTTAACCCAGTTTTCCAAATCTTCTCTAGTCATCCAATCAACATCAAAATCCTTTGGAAGCACAATTAAATTTGGATATTTTTTCTGAAGGTGCTTTGTGAAATTGTATACTTTATCCAAATTATACTCAGTTGTAAATCTAAATACTGGAGTTTTATCCTTCAAGAAATCAACCTTATTCTCAAGGTCTCTTCCGCACCAAGGACAGTAACTAATGTATTCTTTTTGATATACCCAATCGTCATTATATGTGTCCCATTCCGAAGTCTGAATATTAAGAAAATACTCTTGTGTTAGAGGCTCAAAGAAAATTTCACACTCATTGGATGCCGAATCACAATACTTACACATATTAGTCCCTCATCTCACTAATTAGGAAATCATACACATCTCCCCAATTGTTAATTACCACAGAATAACCACCGATAACAATGTCACCAAGCTCAAATTTATGTAGCCAATCACGCTCCCAGATAAAGTAGCCTAGCCAGTCATTCTCCTTGTCGTTGAAAATCTCACTCAGAACATCTGTCGTAATGTTAAAAGCGTCGCAAATATAAAAGCTACCAAAATCTTCACAAAGATCACGCATTGCTCTATCTGCTACATCCATTCTGTTGCTTAAATCCTCAAGACGCTCAATAGTCTTGATAAAAGTTTCCTTAGAAATCATATAATCACTCCTTAATATTCAACTTATAACCAAGCTCCTTTTCTAGCTGTTTCTTAGATACATCACGTTCAAGAATTTCATATGTATAAAATTTGCCATCAGTTGCAAAAACCCTGAAATCTAGAACGATTTTCTGCTTATGACCACCGCAAATATCATATGTAGTATTGTCCTCTTCCTGAATTACATTTGTAAACTCAAGTCCAACCTTTGGAAGATGGATTTTACACTTACATCCATTAATATGGCATGTGCCAGTATAGTCTAGATATGGTACACCATCTTCGGTATAAATTTTTACAGCAGTTGGAGTTAACGGACTTTTAATATGTAAATTATTCTTCATTTCTATTTTTTCTTTCGTTCAACCAATCACAATACCTCTGGCATTCTTCCTTTGATTTAAACCCGATCCTTTTCCCATATCCAAATTGTTCGTTCTTCTCAATAACATCCTCACAAAACTTATCATATACAAACTGGATTCCAAAGTCGCTATATGAACAATAGCTCCAGTTGCTGTCGCCAGTGTATTGATAACTTCTATCAAGACGATAATATCTTTCGGATTGATAATCACTATCTTTGATTTTATATTTTAATGTATCAATCCATGTTTCTTCTGGTTCATACCAATAATCCGGCTGTGAACATGTACATCTCTTACTTGTAGTTGTGCCATCAGGCCAAGTCAAAACCCAGTTTCTATCTTCATCGCATTTATCACACTTAGGCTTTTCATGTGGTTTATTATCTGCAAACCAGAGCTGAGATTGCTCAATGGCATCCTTAAACAGATCGTCAATAGCAGTCTTATAAAATTCTTTTTCTACTTCTCTGCGAAGATTTTGTGCTTTATATTCCAAATCAATTTCTTTGCTTGATACTTCTCGTGCCTTGTCCTCAAGCTCTTTATTGCGCTTCTCAAGATATTCATTACGACTTTTAAGTGATTCCATGTCGTTCTTCAAAGAAGCTTTTGCTGCATCAACAAGTTTTGATTTCATTTCGTCAAAAAGTTCATCTGCTTCTGACGGCTCCCACATAGGTTCTTCATAATCCCAATAACTCATTTTATCCCTCTTTTCTTTGCAATTGCTCTCATTGCATATCTGGCTCCGTATTTGCCATACTTCTTTCTACAACTCCAACAAATCATCCAATATAAGTTAGAATGTTTCATACGCCACTAATCCTCTTATCGTGCAAAGGCTCCGTTGGAATAAAGTCTTTATAATTATTTGAATGTCTGCAATCCTTATGTTCACAATCTTGTTCACAACCATACACATAATATGAATTGTCGCAATAATCACAAACATTTCCACAATTAAGCATAATCAAACATTTAATTCTATCTACTGGAGCCATATGAGATACTTCACACATTCTACATTCTTTAGGGCTTTTAAATTCCCGTCCACAAGTATCGCATTTATAAATAGTAGTCATAAGTCACCTCAAATTAGTTTCTCGACATAGTTTCTGTCTTGAGTAAAGATAGGAATTTCATTATCAATTACCCACTTACTTCTCTCGGTATAACCACAAATATTTCCTACTTCATCATACTCGGTAAGACTATCATCAGCCTTAATGCAGCAGCTACCACGCTTTAGAGTTGTAGAATAATCATTCCAGTTGATGCCCTTCTGTAGCATAAGCATATCCTGAATGTTGTTGCAAGACTTACCGTGAAGTTCTTTCTGACTGAAGTTTGCTTGACCTACAGACTGGATAGAGTTGCGAGTGGCATCTTGCTGTCGCCAGATTAGCGCATTGCAAACTTCCTCCTTGGGAATTGTAAAGACACGAGAATCAAACATAGCGCCTTTATTTCTTGCGTTAATGAGAATTTTTGTATATTCGGTTAAATCCTTTGCAACACCACAATCGGCATTAAGATTGTTGTCAATATACTTTACAATATTGTCGTTAAATGCTTTATTAAATGCCAGCGTTGCCATACTTGCAGATACACTACACATCTTCTGTAGATTGTTGCCAAACCAAGCGTCAGTTGTAAGCTCTGCATAGTCAGTAAGCACAAGAGAAATTTCGTCGCTCTGTGTATAGCCAAGCACACAGCCCTGAATGTTCTCACAGAGATACTTCATTGTGTCTTGCATAGTCTTGACTAGAACATCATCAAAAGGTTTCTTAAAGCCCCTTGTAAAAGTGTGAAAAGCCTTACCATCAATACGAATGATTACAGGCATCCTACGAGTAAGATAGTATCTAGTAATATTCTCATAGTTATTTTTCATACGGTCGCCAAGCGTAGTCCTATCCATCTTTAATCCTCCCTAACGATTTCTTCTAGGCTATTGGTTTGTACGTTATAAACATAGGGCATTCCGTTCGGTGCATAATAAGGAGACATATAACCGTAGCCAGAATATCCAGCACATTCATTAAAAAGTATATATACGATTTTTGTATTCGTATCATAATATAGATCTTGCATCATTGTAGGCTGTAGCCTACCATTGGTGCGTGTTGTATAACCTTTAGAACCAGCAAATGTTTTACTACACCCAGCTAGACAAAAAACAAGAAATACAGTTAGAATCAACGCAATAATTTTATTTCGCATTAGTCTTGCTCCTTTCAATAATTTCATCAACGGAATTCCAGTTGTTGACTAGTACTTCATCCATCTCATCAATTGTTCCAAACGGTCTGTTATCAAATCTGATAACATTTTTATGCATTAAGCGCCTTCAACTAATGAAGGTCAGAAATATAAAAAATCTGACTCATAGCTAACATCACGCTCCTTTCTTTGGTCTTCCACGCTTTTTCTTTGCTGGTTTATCTTCAATTTCTTCAACTTCAAATTTTGGAGCCTCTGGCATTGGCATCCAATATACAACTTGAAGGTATGTGTTAAACTTCGCATTACCCATATGGAGGGCTGATTTTACGATGCCTTCGTTGGTACATATAATTACGTCCTGATATTTCTCAGGCCATTTATCATTGATATTAATCCAATCCATTTCTACCTCTCAAAAAGTTAAACATATCCTTGATGTCATCCATGATAGGATAACGGTCTACTGCACAAGAGTTACGAGCAAACTCACGTTTTACCATATCTACATACATAGACGCTGAAGTCATCTCACCATCAAGCCCATCATCGCCCATGTACATCTCATCCCATGCTTCCTTGGACATAATACGCTGAGGATTAAGCTGCTTAATGGCAAGATTGTCAAAACTAACTACATCGAACCAACCATGGTCTACAATCTCTGGTAGATAATTGTACAAGTCTTGTTTAAGACCATCAATGCACTCTTTTGCATCGACATTCTCATAAAGCTTTTCACCACGGCGAAATTCCTTATAGCCGAGAATTAGAATTTTAAGACCATAATAGCGAAGTCGCTCAAGGTCTTGCATAGTTACAATACCATTGATAACGTGGATGACTGCATTTGGAAACTCCTTTACAGCATCAACGAAACCATCCTGCCAAGGATTAGAGAGTGAAATACCAAGACCATAAATAAGTCCCTCGTCACGAAGCTTACGAATAAAGTCAAGGTTCTGCATAAAGTGTTCCTGACGAATAGTAGTGTTACAAATAAGCTTGAGATTCTTGCACTTAACAAGGAAATCATAGAAGTCAGGATGCTCAAGAACATTACCGCCACCGAGAGCCAGTTCAGTATAAGGATGGAGTCTATCAATAAAGCTCTCAGACATAATGTCTCCATGAGCACCATCACACTTAGAGTCTTCGTGGCACATCGGACAATTCATATTGCAACGATTTGTAATCTTGATATCCATAGACTCTACTGTTTCTGCATTAAAAAAATCTAAATCATTTTCTCTAATTTTTGTTCCTGTGTCCAAATCAATTGTTACAGTATAATTACCATTTTGATAACTTACCCAATTACCATTCATCATAATAGCTCCTTTTCGGTGTTAATATATCAATAATTTTTTCTTTCTGCTCATCTGTTAGAGTACAGTAGTCTAGTGTAAAATTTTCGCATCCATGCTCAGGATATGCAAGACCATCATCGCAATCCCAAGAATAGCGACTTTTGCAATATTCACAAAGGCTCATAAATTCTCCTAATATAAATTTAAGTATTATTTGATTTCCAAGGTTTTCTTCCTCTTATCCACCCATTAGATAAATACTCTGATTCTTCAGATTTTTTTATTTTGATTGAATGTGTGTCATCAAATACCCAAATACCCATTTCTTGATTTGCCCTTTTCTTCTTTATTTTTTCTTTGGTTTCTTCTGATACTGTATGTCCAACACTAGATTTTCTCATTTTTTCTTTTGTTTCTTCACTTGGAGAATAATTTCTACCTAACACATAACCGTTTGATAAAAATGAATCTAATTCATCTGGTTTTATCATTCTTGTTACTTCTCCGTTGTTGACATATATTCTTCCTTTATTTGCCCTTCTTAAATTTTCTATTGTTTCTTGAGATCTTTTCCTTCCTTTGTGTGTGTAATAAGCATTATCTTTTTGATGTTGCATCGCTTCTTCATATAAAGACTGATATGAATCAAGGTTTAATGTGCTAATATTTATTTCTTCACAATTAACATGCTTATTGCCAAAAACATGTTGAATTGCCATTGTATTTTGATATCTAAACAATTTATCTGTGGACGCTAAAGCTAGATAATAATGTGCCAAGATATGATCCTTGTATAAAAGATTGACAAGATTATCTTTGGAATTGTCAACCTCTAAACGATTATCTTTATAATATGATTTTGGAATTATATGATGTTCCTGAGTTTTAAATTTAATTTTTTCTTGATTTAAATTCGAAATAATTAATTCTACATACAATTTCAAATATTGATTTTCTGCGTCGAACAAATTGGTTCTAATTAATTTTTCTAAAATATTATTCATATTTAATCTTAATTGTAGCCGTAATATCCAAAGGCAACAATTTCGTCACCGCTCTTAGTCTTATAATGCTCAGTATATGTTTCAAGGCAGTCGTGTCTGCTACGCCACTCATCGTATGTTAGATACTCATCATAGCCTTTCTTCTTTTTATCTGTTAGTACATACTCTATAGTATATTCCTTCTTCTCTTCTGCACTTAGCTCATTCCAGCTCTTGTAATACTTACACTTACAAGCTTCATACTTAATTCCAGCCTCCTCATAATCACGAGGAGTTAACTCTTCCGCTTCAATAAAGTTTTGATTCCAATCTCCAAACAAAACCTTGCCATCACGCCACTTATCATAGGTTTCCCGTGGACAAATAGTAATTGAGTGAGTAGAAGAACTGTTTGTTTCAAATGTCATTCGTCTTACCTGTCTCATAGTTAATTCCCCTTCCAATACCAATCATATTCATTGTGATCTGTCATATAATAAGGATTTTTAATCTTAAATGCTGTGTGAGTATCATAGTTATAATCATCGACATACTCTTGGTCCCTATCAATAAAACAACGCTCTTCAGCATAAGAATTATCGTTGCCAGTAAATACCAGTCCTCTACTCAGAAAACGTACAAGTTTGTCTCCATCGTCCAGTAGCTCATTTACAAAATCCGTCAATTCGCTGCCATGGTCAATATAACCATCATCAAGATATAGATAATAGTTATTGCCATAAGAAGAAATGTGAGTTTTTACATCTTCAAAATAATATTCAATGTTATGAGAATCTAGAATATCCTTTAGGGTTTGAATCTTCTTTTCAACTTCGTTCTCTGTATTAGACGTTTCATAAATTGCTGTGTAAAAATAATCCGCTGGATCTACTTCTTCCCAGCCCCAACCAAAATCACCTACATGAAATGAAATGAAATTAGTTGCTTTACAATTCTTTGGAATAGCAATACTGTGAGTGCTAGATGAGTTCGTCTCAAATACGTTACTTCGAATAGTCTTCATAATTTTCCCCCTAATCAATTACAATAATTTCAATATTTTCTTTATCTTTATTTGCCGCTATTCTATGATACCCATCAATGATAAGATATTTATCTCCACTTTTTTTACAAACAGCACATGGGATGTTATAATCTTTATAAGATTCCACTACTTCTTTTTCTAATCTATGATAGTACTCTCTTTGTGGATAAATTACCGATTTAGGGCTACAATTAACCATAATGATATTGTGGCAATTTGCAATACTATCAATTACATATCCATACTCTAGTTCAAGAATATATTTAATTTTATCAATATCACTATCTAGCTTAAGTAGCTCATCAAACTCGGAAACCACCTTTTCTTCATTGCCAAAAAATACACCATGTATTTCTTCCCCATAATATCCGGGGCAAACTTCAATGTCATACAAATACTTATCCCAAATATCATTTACTCGACAAATTCTATCAAAGCAATAAAGATCAATTTCTGTCAATTTATTAGTCTTAATAAAATTATTATGCAAAAGCTCGGTCATTACTTTATTGATGTCAATGTTTTCAATCCAAGTATTTCTAATAGTCGTACATCTGCAAGGCCAATCGTTGCAGATACATCCACTACGTTCATAGCCATATTCTACGCCAGAATAAGATAAATCGGTTTTGCTCATATTTGTTCCTCCTTTAATTTTGTACTGTAATTATATCATATACTACTCATTTGTCAAGTTGGTATATCGCACAAAAGGTACGGCAAAAATGCCGTACCTAATTGGTTAATGTGCCTGCATATCGCACTCATGTAGCTGATCTACCATAGTCTTTAAATAAGGTGATAGATTCTTATAATACTTCTCATTTAAAAAAGGAGCCATATGAGTGCTGATGAGCCAAATAGTATGAATATTAAATGTAATTCCACAAGCTATCCATGCTCCTACACATTGATGTTGATAATAGTGAGCAGCATCAGAAAGTTCACCCTTTGTGTTAACAAAAGACTTCACATATGGTTTCCCACAATCATGGCAATATGCGGCCTCACGAATTTCCCAATCAAAATTCTTTTCTACCGCATAATTGAATGCTTCCCTACAATGATTGTAAATATCCAATTGATGATGAGGATTATCGTGTGGAATTTTCATAGCATTAATAATACACTCAAAATATGTATCCCTATTAAAATTCCCTGGTTGAACAATACTAATCTCGTCAATACCCTCATCATAATAGGGGGCCTGAAATCGTTTCAACATTCTGTCGATAACTTCCTTACCAACAGTACGCTTTCTTGCGGCATCGCGCTCAATGCAAGCTTCAATTGGTGCCCAAATAATGTGTGTTTCAATCCTAGCAAACTTAGGACAAGCCGTAATAATTCTAGCTCTGTCTTTTCTGGTCATGTTTGTTGCGTCATAAATGACATCATAACCGAAATTTAGGCCGTCAACCGCTCTGATTTGCATTCTATAAAACACTTCGTTGTTATCACCTTGTGTAGCTTCATCACCCCATAATTCCTTACGAATTTTATCAGAACTTAAATGAACTGTATTGCTATGCTTTGAAATATATTTTTCTGCATATGTAGTCTTGCCTACTCCTGGTGGCCCAACAAGCAGTATCAAAGTTGGTCTATTCATTTTTTAATCACCAATCTCTTTCTTAATTGCGATTCTCATAATTTCATACTGCACATCATCCAATAGTGCATTGATAGTTTCATCAATACTCCATTCACCTTTTAAAAATTTATCACACATTTCGTCAATGTGGTCAATTGACTTTTTGGCTACAACTCTTGCTGCATCTAAATCAAAAGACGCTCCAAGTTTTACTTGCTTGAGAAAATCTGGCATCTTCGACTGTAAGCATCTTTCGTAAGACTCTCCATTAATATATCTCTCAATATACTCTTCTACACGCAATAGATGATGCAGTTGTTTTGGGTCGTAAAGATATTTGTTAATCCATTCCATACGAGATGGATAATGATGTTCCATTGCAAAATACTTTTCTTTAGCAATACCTCGCATAGACTTAATGGCTTGAACGGGAGAATAATGTGCAATATCTTCTCTGGCATCAATAAGTCTGTTCCATTGATTCTCATACATGTGATTGAGGATTTTGTAAGGAGTAAAAAGAATCTCTAAAAAGTTCAAATTCTGCTTCCTAAATGTCTGAATATAAAGCCGAATATCTTTCCAATCGGTATGCTCATCATTTGAGCGAATATGAGTTGTGCTAACTGGATTCTTATTCATTGCAATATCTTTGAATGTTGGGGTTACAATTAGTTTAGTATCAACATCTGAGCCTTCGTAATCGAGACCATAGTTGCCGCTCCCCTGATAGAAGATGCCAACAATTCTGTCCTTCGGAAAGGATTCAAGGGCCTCATCATAGTGCTCTTGAACCCTATCCATAATCCATTGATTTGAATGATAATTCATTTTGCCCTCATTTATTATTACTTACACTAGTCTTAAAATAGCTACCAACCACAGCCAGTACACCACACACTACAGGAATTAGGTCTGGCATAAATCTAGTTGTTCCAAACAAAGTATTCAGTCCGGTTACAACTGCACCACCAACAATCTTCATTAGAATCCAACCACCAAACCAACCGGCACCGAACGTAATGATTGGTTCGATAATACAAAGTATAATTACACCAATAATTGCTCCGACTACAGTTCCAACGTTATCTTTCATATTAATTCTCCTCCTCTTCATTAATCTCTTTCTTAAATTTCCAAATATATCCGCCATGACTTTTTTGCCTTCCACAACATGTAGCTGAAATCCCACGAAAATGAATTGTCGGTGTATTGAAAAATCTTTCTGCTTCACGAGCGGAATTCCATTCTCCAACAAGATTACCATTCATATCAAAGCATTGAACTGGTTTAAGAATTTTATAATGTGTTTTTTCGAGAGATTTTATATGTTTTTGGTAAAGTTCATTATTTGTTGCCAATGCAATTTTCTGTTTTTTACTTGCTTCTTCTTTTGCTTCTGGGTGAGACGCCCAAAAATTTAACATACTTTCTTTATATTGTTTTCGTGCATCATCTGTCATTTCTCTTGTATGTCCACCGTCTCCACCTTCGGCTAAATTATATCCTTTTTCACGATTTCTCAAATCAAAGGACTTAATAACAAACTTTTCAAAATCATCAGCATCTTTCTTTGTTAAATTTTCTTTTAAAATTTCTATTTTAATATTATCCCATCCATATTTCTCAATGGCGGCTCCAATATAGTAATGATAACCAGAACGCTTTCGTTCTTCTATTGTTCTACTAGTTTGTCCACAATATTTTTTACCATTTGGAAAAGTATATAAGTAAACAATATATTTTTTATCAGATGAACTCATCCATGCCATCACTCTCTTCCATATCTGGAGCATCTGTCTCTGCCTTTACTAGACCCTCAAGACACTTAAATGCGAAATTCTTATGCTTATATGCGCAGAATTTAGGTTTGTTAACAATGCGAACTACAACGCCTTCACGCACATGAGTCTTGCCAATAGGGTCTGGTCCATCATAATATTTTTCAGCAATAGCCTTAACCCATTCACCGGGTGTAAAATTGTTCATATGAATTTCTCCATTTATCTCATCGGGAATAAAACCTTTATACATAACAGGAACACATTTACAACCCATTTGCTCACAACGATAACGCATAAAGTCGGGAGTATACTCGACAATATCTCCGTCTTCATTTGTCATAGTCATACGATAAACATAAAAGTCAGACTGAGGTACTTCTCTTTCGGTGATACCAATACCTTCTTTGCCGTTTGGATTACAGCCATAAGAGAAAATCGTAGTCTTACCATACTGCTTCACAAATTCCTTGTCATTGAGCTTCTTATTATCGGCGGTTGCCATAATAGGAGTGCCAGTATGGGTGAATCCAACTACCTCATAGTAGACCTCTTCACCCTTATGTAGCTTGTCCTCAAAGAACTTGGAGTGCTGTTCACGGAACTCATTAGAGCCATAGTAGCCGCCATCAAAATTCTCAAGAACGGTACGACGAGTACCAGACACATAGCCCCAATCATAAATAGGAGTTGCAGAAACGAGTCCAAGATTCGCGAACTTCTGAGTCATAGCACCAACTTTCTTACCAGACATTACCGCATTGAGAGCGGCTTGATAGATACGGTTTGTACATTTGTAACCCTTAAATACAGGTAAATAGCCGGTGCGCTGAGAAGTACCATGCATCTTTAGAGTGATTTCAATCTGGTCTCCCGCCTGAAAAGCTCCAAGATTATAGGCTAGCTGTTCAGTATCAGCATGTTCAGTAAACAGAGGTGCGATAGGAACCTTCTTCTTACGAGTATGATTACCATTTGTAGCATGACCACTACGGATATTTCTGCGAGGAATGTACTTAGTGCAAATCTCATGTCCATTGAATGTAGTAATAACATCTCCAACCTTTAGATTGGATACGTCACCAAAAGACTCTAAGCAAGTCAGTGGTAGAAATAGACCATCTGACTTTTCACCACGAAGCCTAATGGAAGCTACATTGCGCTTGTCTGGGTCCATATAGCCGCCAATGTTATTACCATTTACATCCTTCTTACGAAGCAAATTATTAGCATCTGCAAACTCAACAGAAAGCTGACCATCAGTAGGAAAATATACACCAATTTGACCGTCTGTATATTCCATACTTACACAAACCGTATTGCCAAAACACTCACCAAGCTGCAATCTGTCTGCATTAGGATGCTTACGCAGATTTTTAATTGTTGTTACATACGCATTATACATTTTGTTCTCCTCTCATTAATTTTGTATTGTTAAGAAAAATACTGTATGTCAAATTCATATCCTTGTGAATCAACAAAATAATTATTCACAAACTGATTAATAAACTTATAGCTCTGTGGGCTTCCTTGAATATGACTAATTGGCCCATAATCTGGCATATGCCTGTCGTACCATATAGAAAGTTTATCTTGATTAAGCCACTCAGGTTTCTGTACTCCAAGGATACCACCATTGTGCTTTAGTACTCTGTCGTCAAACGCATCCCAGTTGTACTCATAGCCATACTCATCATAAATACGGAACTCACCCGTATCGTATGCGGTCTTATACTCTGCCACAGAACTAATGCCATCCTTGTGTGCTTGAAACAAAGGCAACCAACCAGCACTTGTCTTTGCAATATGAATTTCATAACCAAAGTATGGCGCATCAGTAAGCTCATAAGAATACGGGGCATAGTGTTGTGCAAGTTCCTTATTCTTTGTAATCATATAAAAATTTGTGCCCATCTTACTTCTCCTTAACCATTTGTACAAACTTACCAATCCTACGGTCAAACTCTGCATTAAACTCTTCTTTAGAAATTTCTTCATAGTTTACATTAAGCGTATTATGTCCAACGCCCCATGCAGCAGAGAACAAAGTATCTAATTCAAATGGATAGCCATCTGTTCCACCTAGAAATATTGTAGGATATTGATACTTATTAAAATCAATATGAGTTGCGCATGACTTAACCTGTGGAACGTCTAGTACTTTTGCATAAACACCGTTGACCTTAAAACATCTTCCAATATTATTTTTGGCGGATTTTAGAAACTCTTCTCGTTTTACTTTCTCAAGTTCTTGTCTCTTCGCTCGTAGCTCACAAATTTGTCTATCAATTTCTTTAATAGTCATGTCTTAACCCTCATAAAATCTAAATAGTCTACTCATTGTCATGCCGTTAGCCTTAGCAAGACCAGCAGCATAATCACATACATCATCATTGTCTGTTACGCCAAGTTCATCACTCATATAATCACTCAAAGTATCGTAAGTATCATTATTGCCATTACTCCATCCAATGAGCATCTGTCCGTTTACTGTAAAAATGTCACAAGGAGAACCACCGGCACCATTAGAGAACTTGCACCAAGCACCTTCGAAAACGGAGTTGCTCAATACTTTTGCATCCTTCTTATCAACCTCGATGACTTTATACTTTTCACCAGAATAAGTTTTCTTAAAAGGAATATTGCTGTCCTTTAGTGCCTTCTCAATGTTGCCTAGTGTTAGTACTTCTACCTTCATTTTTGTCCTCCTTATAGTTCATCGTCTTCTTCTGCAAGCTTCTTCTTAATAGCCTTAATTGCCGCTTGTACGTCTGGGCGAGTAATATTTTCTTCCATCCAAACCACATAATCGTCACCAGAACGATACAAGTCAATTAGCTTCTCCCCTTTATGCTTACCAAATGTCAGTACATATTCCTCTGGCTTAGATTCTACTCTAGGAGTTTCAATGTTCTCAAAATCCATTGTAAGGGTTTTACGAGATGCTAAGTAATCAGCAAGATGTACTAGCTTCTGATATTCATCTTTGGGCTTCGGCAGTTCAATGCCAGTCTTTTTATCTGAACACCATTGTCCCATGTGGCTCTCGATACAATGTGCAATAAAATCACGCTCACTAGCTTCAAGACCATCCGTAGAACGAATTACATCTGCCATTAGAATCGGATGATTGAATTTTGTATATTTGGATTTATTATAATCGTCCTGAGTACCAGACTTCATACCATCATGAATTAGTGCCGCTACTCGCATCAAATCTCTTTCTCTGGATGTCATTCCGCCTCCATATTGCTCAAGCTCAAGAAAGAAATTTAGGAATCTAACAACGGCTACTTGGTGTCTCATTAGCCCTCCTAGACCCAAACTGTATTGGGGATGGTATTTCCCAGTGCTTGATGCTGGTACGCTCCAAATATACTCAGGTAGATTGTCTAGCAGCACTATTGCAAAATCTTTAATATCATCATTTTCAAATGTATTTAGTACTGGCTGTACCATATTTAATCTTTCTGGTGTTATATTAGTCCTCCCTAGTATAGTATTCTAGTTCGTCAAACATATTTGACATAGTAATTACAGCATCTCTCTTATGATTATTTACTGCATCAATAGGATTTTCGTCATCATAAGTTTCTACGAACCATAAAATATTGCCAAGCATAGTTTTTGCAAAGTTAACAATTTCAACAATATCATCTACCTGTGCATTCATAATGCCATCATTTTCAATGGCTTCACACATATTAAACAAGTCATTAAAAGTCTTCATTCGTAATCCTCCCCAATATCGTCTACAAGTTTCTCGACCTTACCACAGCAGGCACAGGCTTCTACATAAGGTGTAAAAACAATTCGTTCAATATTCTTCTTTGATAGTTTGTGCTTCTTTAGGAAACACTTCTTACAATAAACACCATAATCAGCTTCATTCATAATTTTAATCCTTTCTTAATCAAATGTTTCTTGAATATATCCATCATCTGTCGTATAATTAATTTTTTTAATGCCAAGACTCTTGATGAGCTTCTGACATCCAGGACACGGTTTACTCAATGCTTTGGTGCCATTTTTCCACTCTCTATATATATAAATCTGTACATCTTTCCAATTGATATCTTTGCGATTCATAAGTGGCAAAAGTGCAGATGTTTCTGCGTGAAGAAAATGATTCGTATCTCCGTCAAAACGCTCTTTGTTAAGTTCTTTCTGAAGGGGGTGTGTTTTCATAATATTACAACCACTTGATATAATACGGTGGCCACACACTATGACACACCCAATATGATGTTTCTCGAAATCACTCATTTCAGAGACTGCTTTTGCTGCATTAAAATATGTTTTATCTTTCTTTGTCATAACATTAATTTTGTACTATAATCCATACATCTCTATATGTTGTTCCAAGACTCAGTGCTTCGTTGTGTGTTTTTACTAGTACATCAATGTGGTTGTCATTTATTGCTCCACCAGTGTCTTGTGCGATTCTGTGTCCAATCCCCTCAATATAAACTTCTGTGCCATAAGGAATTACTTTCGAGTCTACTCCAATTGTTTTGCCGACTTCGGTAGGTGCTCCAGATGCAGTTCCTCCAGATCCTCCACAAATATGGTCATACCTTTCATCACAATAATAAGTAATCTCATATGTGCCGAGATACTTAAATTTATATTTCGAATCTTTTAGTTGACCAATCTCTAGCTGCAATCGTTCATTTTCTGCATCTTTTTCAGCAATTACATTGTCAAAATTATCAATCTGACCGTGCAATTCATTGATTGTCATATTCTTAGAATAAATAATAGTACAAAAGAATACAAGTACAGTTACAACTGCGAACAATGCAATACATTTAAGTCTATTCACTTTATGTCTTCTCCTTTAAATTAATTTTGTATTGTTATTATAACAGATATTTCCTATTTGTCAAGAGTTTCTTAGACGTTCAATAAGATTTTTTAGAATATTAACAACATTAGAAATGTCGTGTTGATTTAATGTTTCATCTACTGTGATGCGGATTGTACTTAATGCTTGCTCGTCTGTAAGTCCTATCGCCTTAAGAGCGCTGCTTGGAATGGCTTCGCCACTACTACAGGCAGAGCCTGCAGAGATATAAACCCCATACATGCTTGCCAAAGTTACAAGGTCACTAGCTTTTACTCCATCAATATGTACAGAGAGATTATTATATAGTCTGTTAGCATCAAGTTCTGGGCCATTTAGATGTACTCCAGGAATTTCAAGAATCTTCTTGGCAAGTTCATTCCTATTAAACTTAGTACATACATTTATATAATCGTGTGTAATACCTCGATTGATTTCTAGAGCCTTGCCCATTCCAGCTATTGCAGGAGTGTTATATGTTCCGCCACGTCTTCCATCTTCTTGAGAACCACCAATCAATGGCCTTAATTCAATGCCATCCTTGCAATACAAAAATCCAATACCACGAGGTCCATGAAATTTTTGTGCCGATACTGACATTAGGTCGATGCCAAGCTCTTTAACGTCAATACGACGCTCTGGATAAAGCTGTGTAGCGTCTACATGAAGAATGTTATTATATCTATGAACAAACTTAGAAATAGATTCAAGATCCTGAGTTACTCCAATTTCACTATTTGCAGCGTGTACAGAAGCTAACCAATTATGTTCTCCGAGTTTGCATAGCGTGTTGTTGGCTAATATAATATTGCCATATTTATCGTTGTTAAAGTACGCTACATTTTTGCATAGCATTTCAATGGACTTATGTTCTAGCCTTGTAGTAAAAACCTTGTTTGATGCGGTAAATGCGAGGCTATTAGCCTCACACGCACCACTTAGGAAGATAATCTCTTTAGGCTCGCAGTTAATATCTGCTGCAATTTGATTTCTTACACTTTCAATTATGTTTCTAGCATCTTGCCCCATTTCATGAGTTGAAGACGGGTTGCCATAATGGTTATACATAACATCGACAACCGTATCCACAACCTCTTTGTAGGGACGAGTTGTACTTGCTGTATCCAAGAAGTATTGTTTCATCGTTACACCTCAAATTTAATTGCTGTCTGATGCCCATCGTGAACTTCTGTATACATATGTTTATCATCTGCATAGTCATTATGGAAGTGTGCCCATTTGTATGCATCAATCATATTTTCAAAAGCTTCATTGCATCCATAATAGATTGTATAAAATGAAGGCTCGTCTTTGTGTCTACCAATCATAACGACAAGATTACTTTCATTTTGCAAAACGTTTGCAAGATGCATCTGAGGAATGTCGTAAATATTACTAAGAACATCATCAACAATATCGTACTCCATAGAGTCTGTAATATTTTTTGTAATCAGAATTGTATTACCATTACACTCGCATACTGCGTGGTAATATTTCTGACCCTTGATTTTGTTTTCTGTGAATTCACCAGATACTACTTTAATTTCGGCTCCTTCGATTTCATAGACTTTGCTCATATTAAACCTCCTTAATTAATTTTGTATTATAATTATAACGCACATTTTTCATTTGTCAAGTGTGTTTTAGAAAAATAGCCACCTTTTTATAGGTGGCTAATAATATTATCAATTTCTACTGCCTTGTCAATGAAATATTGCTCTTTATGACCTCTAGTGGTTTCTGCCGCAGTTCCTATTCTTACACCAGATGCTTGTACTGGACTACGTTTCTCATTAGGAACACAGTTTTTATTTAGTGTGATATGATGCTTATCAAGTTCATCTTGAACCATCTTACCAGTTAGATTTGGATGCGTCTTACTGAAATCTAGTAGAAATAGATGATTATCTGTGCCACCAGTAGTAATATTATAGCCGAGTTCAATGAACTTATTACACATCGCTTTGCAATTGCGAACAACTTGATGAATATATTCCTTGTATTCTGGAGTACAAGCTTCCTCTGCGGCAATAGCTTTGCCAGCAATAATATGTTCTAGAGGACCACCTTGGCTACCTGGAAAGACTGCTCCATCTACTTTTTTTGCAAGTTCTGGTTTACAGAAAATTAAACCACCACGAGGACCACGAAGGGTTTTGTGTGTAGTTGTCGTGAT
>UMHE01039998.1_pt1 | contig 26731 bp, 20 predicted proteins | sample 1965451 | NCBI WGS metagenome assembly UMHE01 (sample SAMEA4836090, study PRJEB28245) | human gut metagenome | biome: gut microbiome; material: fecal sample | place: Denmark | collected 2008 | reverse complement strand
GCCCCTGCTTTTAATTTTGCCGCTATCAGCCGCGGAATAGTGGCTCCTCCAACTGCACCCGAAATTTAACACCCCTCCATACACCATTGATGCCGGACGCTGATTTTTATGGGCCGATAGAGGCGCCGATTGACGCTTTTTTTGTAACTTTGGAGCGTGAAGCTGAAGGCAGTCAAATATGCCGTAATGATGACCGTGGCCATACTTGCAGGTAGCGGGTTGGCTGTGGCCGCACCCGTAGCGCCGCGCCCGGGTGTCGTGGTGCGTTCGACCGTATCCACAACGGACGATGGCGACATCGAGGTGGTTGTGCGCGGCTTGACAATATATGTCACCACGTCGCGACCCATACAAGTGAAAATTTTCACCATACTCGGTCAGTTGATTGTTCAGCAAAACGTGCCGGCGGGTACTACGCGGCTAAACGTCAAAGCCCGCGGCATATACATACTCAAGGCCGGTGATGCCACCTGCCGCATAACCGTGTGATGCCGATTCGAAGTCGGTGCCACCCAACATTATAGACATCCCGTAATATGGATAATATCAGTGTAAAGATTGTGAACACCTCCGGACACGCACTTCCATCGTATGCCACGGTCTCATCCGCCGGCATGGATGTACGGGCGCATCTGTCCGAGCCGGTAGTGCTTGGTCCGCTTGAACGCGCCCTAATACCCACCGGGTTGCGAGTCCAGCTTCCCGAAGGCTACGAGATGCAGCTGCGTCCGCGCAGCGGCCTTGCCCTCAAGCACGGCATCACCCTGGTAAATACGCCCGGGACGATAGATGCCGACTATCGCGGCGAAATCGGAGTGATACTTGTCAACCTTTCCGACCGGCCCTTTACAGTCAACGATGGCGAGCGCATTTGCCAGATGGTGATAGCACCGTATACCAGGGTGCAATGGACATCGACCGAGACTTTGGATGACAGCGAGCGGGGCGCCGGGGGCTTTGGACACACCGGCGTCAAGTAAACCATTCCGGGGCACAGTCGGGTGAGTACTCTCGCGCATGACGCCGCTGCATTAGGCAGGCGACCTCGTGGATTGTAGACAATAATAATTACAACAACAGTCAGATATGACCCTACGTCGAGCATTTGGCACAATGGCGGCCATGGTGACACTGATGGCCGCAGTATCGTGGGCGGCTTCCGGCCACCGTCAAACATCATGGGAGAAGGCCGCAGACATGCGCAAGGCCGACTATGCCTATTTGCAGGCTGTGTCAGCCTTAAATATCGATTCTAACGACTTGGCACAGCGACTTGTAGAATATGCCGCGGCGCTTGATCCGGAGGACATCAACATCAAGGCCTTGCAAGCGCTGCTGACCCTGAATATGGATCCCGATTCGGCGGAGGTATATCGCAGCTATGCCGTGCTGTGGGACGAGTTCCGCGCCGATCCGACGCAGTATTATAACGGCTCGGCCATAGCCTCGATAGCGCGATACCTGCACCGCTATGACGATGTCATCGAGGTGTGGCGCACACTTGACTCAATATATCCGGAACGCACGGAGACTGCCGCCAATCTGGCCAATGCATATATCGTTAAATATGCCACGGGCGACACCTCTGCATATACCAAGGCTATGGCCATATTCGAACGTCTGGAACGCGGAACCGGTAAGGACATGGGCTTGTCTTCGCAAAAGATACGCGCCATGGCGCTCAAAAAAGACACCATGGCCATAGTACGCGAACTCAACCAACTGGAGAATGCCAATCCGCGAGACCCCGATGTATTCCTATATGCTTCAGAGATATACAAAACCTTGGATGCAGACTCGTTGCGCCATGCGTCCATACGCCGGGCGTGCGAGATAGACAGCACCTATGGAGCGGCACTCATAGCCATGGCGCAGTACTATGCGGACAGGGACGACTCGGCCGCATACGATCGTCAGGTGTTCCGTGCCCTGGTGAGTCCAACGCTGGAGTACGAGACCAAGCACGAGCTGTTGCGCGGATACGTAGGCCGTATGTACTCGGACACGGCCCAATGGCCGCGCATCGAGAATGTCTTTGCGCGTATGCAGCAGGTCAACCCGGGCGAGCCATCGTTGCACTCGCTGTACAGCGCCTTTGAGTACACTTGCGGCAATTTGGTACAGGCCACCGAGCAGATGGAATATGCACTATCGCTTGATCCGTCGGACGAGGATGTGCGTTCGTCGCTGTACTCGTTGCAAATACAGCGCGGCGACACGGTGGCGGCCATAGCTACGGCAGTGGGCGGCATTACCTACTCGCCTGACAATCTCGGTTTCCCGATACTGGCCGCTTCGGCTAATATCGTAAACGGCAGGCCGCAAGAGGCTTTGGAAGTATTGCATAAGGTCAAAATCAACGAGGTGAACAACCCCGAAGCCGTATCCAATTTTATGTCCACACTCGGCGATGCCTATCAGGCGGCCGATTCATTGAGCAAGGCTATCGAGACGTACAACAAGTCCATAGAGATTTATCCTTCCAACTTCCTGGCGTACAACAACGCCGCGTATGCTATGGCTCAGAACGACACGCTGCTGGACCAAGCCTTGTCGTATGCACGCTATGCGGTACTCTCTGACATGGAAAATCCCACGTATCTGGACACATATGCGTGGGTGTATTTCAAAAAACGTGACTATCCGCAGGCAAAAAAATATATAGACCTGACACTGAAGTACTCGTTGCCCGTCGAAGACAGTATTGCGGTTGACTCTGTGGCGTCACCCGAAGGCTTTGCCTCCGATTCGATAGCGCCTGATTCGGCGTACATCGGCACGGAAGCAACGGATGCCGGCTCGGATATAATTGAAGGCGAGGACTTTGACACAAACGATATAGTGTCTGCCGAAGTGCTATCGCACGCAGGAGACATATACTTTATGAGCGGGCTGCCCGAACAGGCTTTGGAATTCTGGAAACGCGCCGCCATTCTCGCTCCCGATGACGAGATGCTGGCACGCAAAGTCAAGTACAAGACTTATTTCTATGAAGACAAAAAGGGTAAGGCCAAACAGGCTGCGGACGACCGGGACAAACCGTCCAAGTCAGGCGCGTCCAAGCCCGATACATCCAAGCCGAAGCCGTCCAAACAAAAACATTGACACTCAGACATGAAGATTAAGACTACAATTTACATGATGATAGCCGCGATGATATGCGGCATATTTGTCGGATGCTCCGGCCACAAGGCCGCGCTATCGCTCGCCCCCGAAGGCGGGACGTGGCACGACATGACGCTTCCGGTCAAGTTGTCGCTCAAGTCACCGACCTCGTTTTCGATGGGCGGACGTGCAACCATTGTGCGTGACAGCGTGGTATACATGTCTTTTCGCGTACTCGGGTTCGAAGCCGCAGTGCTCAACGTGACTGCCGACTCGGTATTTTTTGTGGACAAGTACCACAAGTATTTCTTTGCAGAGTCGATGGATGCAGTCCTCGGACATTATCGCAAAGACATGGGCATAGGGCATATACAGGAATTGCTGATGGGCCGCTCGCCCTTGGCCGTAGACAACGTCGTCTCCTTTGGTGCAACCTCGACGTTGCCTGTACGCGTCACCTACAGCAATTATGAGAACGCAGGGTCGGAACGCATGGCGCGAAGTGTCGGCATAGATGCCACGATGAAGAAAACGGACGTGCGTGCCGCTATCGAGTGGTCGCCCTCATCGGCGCGGTGCAATACCTTTCCGCAGGTGCGCTTCCGCCGTCCCGGCAAGGGATATCGTAATATCACCATCGCCGAGGCCCAGCATATCTTCAAGAACATAACGCTCTGATATGAAAAATCTTGCCGTCATAGCCATTACCGTCATAGTCTGTGCCATCGGCGGCACCGTCTTTGCACCGGATGCCTATGCCAAGAAGACACGAAAAGCCAAGCCGCGTACCACGGCCGCAGCATCCAAGCCGCGCACAGCCTCGGACATAAAACGCGAGCGAACAAATACGGCACGCGAAATCACTGAAACGCGGCGTAAAATCGATGACAATAAACGTGCGACACAACGTCGGCTCAACCAGCTCAACGACCTCAATTCGCGCATATTCACCCAAAACAGACACATATCATCGCTGCAAATCACGGTAGACTCGCTCAATCGAGGTATTGCATCTATGCAGGATTCGATACAGGGCATGGAGGCGCTTGTCGATTCGCTGCGTGCCGATGTGGCTGTCGCCCTGCGCCGGCAGCGTGCACGCCGCTGTCAGGCCAATAATTTGGCTTTTGTCTTTGCTTCCAAGGATTTCAACATGGCAGTACGGCGCATAGGCTACCTTAAGCAGCTCAATCGACATCGCGTGGCCAAAATCACGCGACTGCGCGAAGCTATAGCGCAGCTGGACAGCCGTCGCAACGACCTGAATAATATGCTGGCACATCAGACAGACGCAATCAATCGGCTTAGCATAGCACGCAATGTCCTGGTGACGCAACAAAACCGGTCGCAGCAGATGGTCAACGATTTACGTCGTCAAGGATCGTCCTTGCAGGAAGTGCTGGCTCAGCGCCGTCGCCGCATGCAGCAATTGGACCGCGAATTGGACCGTATCGTCGCCGAGGAACAGCGCCGCATAGCCCGCGAGCAAGAGGAAGCACGCCGGCGCGAGCGACAGCGGCAACAGCGCGAACGCGAGCGGCAACAACAAAATCGCCGGGGGCAGGAACAGCCGTCCAAGCCGACCGCTCCCGAACCTCCAATGGCCGAAACAACGGCAGATGCGGCAACGCGCAAGTTGACAGGTAGTTTCGAAGCCAATAAAGGTCGTATGCCGTTTCCGGTATCGGGCAAATATACCATTACCGCCACCTTTGGTACGCAGACCTACGAAGGTCTGACCATCAACAGCTCGGGTATAGAGATGAACACCGCGCCCGGCACGCGCGCCCGCGCCGTCTTTGCCGGAACGGTACGCTCCATCAGCTACATGGCCGGGATGAACATGGTGATAATCATCACCCACGGCAAGTATCTCACCATATACGGCGGCATCGGGACGCTCAATGTCAAAAAAGGAGACCAAGTGGTCACCGGGCAGGCCTTGGGCACGCTGTTTACGGACAAAGTGGAGAACGTGACCCGACTGCACTTCGAGGTACGGCGCGGCGCACACAAACTTAATCCTTTGGAATGGGTCGCTCGGTAAGCCGAATACTCGGGGCGATAAGCCTGTTTTCGGGCATACGTGTGCTGAACATCGTATGCTCGCTGGTACGCAACAAGCTTTTTGCAGTACTTGTGGGACCTATAGGCCTTGGCCTGCTGATGCTGTACAATACGACTTTGGACCTTGTCTCGATAGTCACGCGTATGTCCATGGATCAGAGCGCTGTGCGTGACATTGCGCGTGAGGGGTCGGATGCGGCCGGCGACACGGCTGTGGTGGTGCGCCGATGGAGTCTGTGGCTCGGCTGCGGCGGCATGGCGCTGATATTGTTGCTATCGCCGCTGTTGAGCTATTGGATGTTTGACACCACGGACAAGTGGTGGACCTTGGCTATACTGTCTCCGGTGGCGTTGTGCTCTTCTTACGGCGGCGCAGAGAACGCTTTGATGCAAGGGCTCGGACGTCTTCGTCGACTGGCCAAGAGCGGCGCAGTAGCGGCGGTGGCATCCACCGTGGTTGCCGTGGCTCTTATATGGTGGTTGCGCGAGTCTTCGGTCATCCCGGTGATACTTGCCGCCTCGATATGCATGGCCGTGGCAGCTCATTTCTACCGTGTGCGCACGGCGCGCAGCGCCTTAGCCGCGCGCGAGATTATACGCCGCGGACGCGGATTTGTCAAGCTGGGTGCATTGATGACCTTGTCGGCCGTGGTGACTCAGCTGATGAATTACGTCTTTGTACTATGGCTCAACCATACGGGATCCACCGCCGACCTCGGACTTTACCAGGCGGGATATACGATTATCAACACCTATGTAGGCGTGGTGCTTACCGGGGCATGGGTGGAGTACTATCCGCATCTGTCGGCAGTGACGCACTCGCGGCATCGCACTTCGGTGCTCGTGGCTCATGAGTGCGAACTGGCTTTGCGCATCCTCGTGCCGGTTGTATTGGGCATGATTGTGCTTGACGGGTTGATGGTGCGCATCTTGTACGCCGAGCGTTTTCTGGAGATGCTGCCGCTGGTTTCGATAGGTATTATCGGCGTGTTTTTCCGCGCAACGTCCTGGTGCATGGCTTTTGTCATTTTGGCAAAGGGCGATGGTGCGGTCTACATACTCACCGAAAGCCTCAGCGCATTCTTGGGGCTGGCTTTGAATGTCTTGGGCTACTCGCTTTGGCGTTTCGAGGGCCTGGGCGTGTCGTACATAGTATGGTATGCGTTATATACGGTCATTACATATGTGGTGTATGTACGCCGCTATCGTCTTGTATGGCCGCGCCGTCTATGGCTGTTGCTGGCCGTGGTGACGGTCTGCGCCGTGCTTACGCTTGTGCTCAAAAATTTTGTTTCGCCGTGGGTGGCTGCCATCGTGCCCGTTGTCGCTACGATTCCGGCTGTGCGCCCGCTTTTGCGTCCGTGGTTTGAGGCTTTCAAGCGCAGACACGCATAAGCCTGTAAAATAGCCAATATAGGCGTCATAGCATAGCCATTACAGTTGTAATAGCTATAATAGCCTTTTACGACACATTACTATAAAAGCCAATATAGGCGTCAATCCACTCGCCACGACAAAGCGTAGGCGCATCGATAACTCGGAATCGATGCGCCTACGCTTTGTCGTGGTATTATGTCGTTTAGTCAAAGACGTCGCCGACGGTGGCCTCCTCGGCCTCAACCTCGGGGCCTTCGTATCCGTCGCATAGGCTGATGCCGGGCGGGAAGGCGAAGGCGGTGCTTTGGCTGTACGGCAATGTCTTGTCATTGTAGACCTTGCGCATGTAGCGGCCGTAGATTGGCAGCGCCATTTCGGCGCCTTGGCCATCGGCCATGGTATTGAAGTGTATGTATCGTTCGTCACCGCCGACCCATACGCCGGACACCAGCTCGGGCGTGAAGCCCATGAACCAGCCGTCGGCATTGAAGTTGGTGGTGCCGGTTTTGCCGCCTATCTGCGCCGTCAGTGCATATGGAGCGCGGCGCAGGCGATTGCCGGTGCCGGAGTCGACGACGTTGAGCAATATGGACAGTATGCGATAATATGCGGTTTCGCTGATGACCTCGGTCTGGTTGGGTGAGAATTGGGCCAGAACGTTGCCGTTGTTGTCCGTGATGGCGGTGACGTATATGGGGTCTACGCGCATGCCTTTATTGGCGAAGGCGCTATATGCGGCCACCATCTCGCGCACTGAAACTTCGCAGGGTCCCAGAGCCAGGGACATCACCGAGGGCAACTTGTTGGTAATACCGAGGTTGTGCATCAGATTGACCAGTCGCGACGGACCTACTTCGTTGATTAGTCGTGCCGAAATCCAGTTGTTCGAGTTGGTCAGAGCCCAGCGCAGGTCTACCATTTCTCCTATTCGAGCACGTCCGGAGTTGCGCGGCGACCAGACGTTGCCGGCGGCATCGGTATAGGTGGGTTGTGCGTTCAGGAATGTGCTGCATGGCGAGAATCCGCTTTCCATGGCCAGGGTGTATAGGAACGGCTTGATGGTCGAGCCTATCTGTCGGCGGCCCGTGGACACCATGTCGTATTGGAAGAATCGGAAGTCGGGTCCGCCGACGTAGGCCTTGACGTGTCCGTTGCGCGGATCCATAGACATGAAGCCTGTGCGCAGGAAGGACTTGACGTACAATATCGAGTCGCGTGGGGTCATGGTCTTTTCGACGGGGCCGTTGTAGGAGAATAATGTCATGTCCACCGGGGTGTCGAACTGTTTGGTGATTTCGTCATCGGAGAGGCCGGCGGCTTTGGCCACGCGGTAGCGCTCGCTTTGGCGTATGGCATTGCGTATGAGTTTTTCGCGTCCGGCGGCGCTGAGCTCGTTGGGATTGGATGTGTAGGGCATTCCGCGCTTTTCGCGGTCGAAGCGACGTTGCAGGTCGGACAGATGTTCGTGTACGGCCTCTTCGGCATAGCGCTGCATGCGCGAGTCTATGGTTGTGTAGATGCGCAGTCCGTCGGCGTAGATGTCATAGTACGAGCCGTCGGCTTTGGGGTTCTTGGCTATCCAGCCGTACAAGGGGTTGGTGTCCCACGCTATGGAGTCGTCCACGAAACGCTGCCGGTCCCATGAGGGATAATTGGAGCGTTCGGGCTTATTGGCGGTAAGGATACGGCGCAGTTCTTCGCGGAAGTAGGGCGCGATGCCGTCGTTGTGATCCATGCGGTGGAAGTCAAGACCCAGAGGCAGGCGGCTGAGCGAATCGCGCTGCGCTTCGCTGATTATCCCGGCTTTCTGCATTTGCTCGAAGACGATGTTGCGTCGCTTGGTGGCGCGCTCGGGATGGCGCACGGGGTTGTAATATGTCGGGTTTTTGACCATTCCCACCAGCAGGGCGGATTCTTGTAGGTTGAGGTTGCGTGCCTCTTTATTGAAGTATACTTGAGCGGCCGATTTGATACCCACGGCATTGTACAGGAAGTCAAACTGGTTGAGGTACATCTTGACAATTTCTTCCTTGGAGTAGTAGCGCTCGAGTTTGATGGCTATCATCCATTCGATAGGCTTCTGCATGGCGCGCTCGAAGAGTCCGTCACTTGGCGGGGTGTACAGCAGTTTGGCTAACTGTTGGGTGATGGTCGATCCGCCGCCGGCGCTTTTGTCGCGAAGTATGACGGTCTTGACTATGGCACGGAACAGGGCACGGAAGTCTATGCCGGAATGTTCTTCGAAGCGAGCGTCCTCGGTGGCTACCAGGGCGTCCACCACGTGTTGCGAAATTTCATCGTAGTCGGCATAGACACGGTTGCCGGTGCTGCGGAAGTAGCGGCCCATCTCGACGCCGTCGGCGGTGTATAATACTGAGGCAAAGCGGTCCTTGGGGTTCTTGAGCTCCTCGACGGGAGGCATATACCCGATGATGCCGTTGTATACCATAATGAAAAACAGCAGGCCGGCGACTGCAAGGCTGCCGAAGACTATCCACATGCGGCGGACGATGCGTCGATTGCGTTCGTCGCGGCTCAGCGGAGCGTCGTTGTCTTGCTTTTGGCTGCTGTCTTGTGCCTTATTGTGGGGTGTAATAATGCTCATGCATGAAATGTCATAAAGGTGACGGCGCATTGCGCCTTGTGTGCAAAATTACAAATAATAGCGGTTACGGCCAAATGCTTTGGCCTTTGCGATTATTTTTCGCAAAAAAATACGTCCCGGCATCGTGTCTGCCGGGACGTGGTGTCGTGCGGGGCGCCTGGGGCGTGCATCATCAGGCACGCGCGGCGCTTGGTCGCAAGTGTGTCAAAATGCGCGGAAATTGAGCTTGAAGGTCAGCGTGGGGTACACCTTGAGCGCATCGGCAATCTTATTGAAGGTGTTGTCGTCCTCAACTATAGCGGGATCGATTTCGCCGTAATCGGTGTACAACTCGGGCTTGCCCTGAAATTGGACACCGAGGTCAAGGGCGAAGTTGACCAATTTGCCGGGAATGGCACGGCCCCAGCCGATGCCTATATAGGGGCGGAAGCTATTCACCTTCAGGCCGCCGGAGATATTGCCCTGCGGATCTACGGGTATTTTGTATCCGCCGATGACAGCACCGCCGTTTGTGGAGGCTAAGGCTGCCAGTTCGGGTGCTTGACCGGAAATTTTGAGCAGTGTACCACCGCCGAAGTATGCGCCTACAGCCACGTAGAAGGGTACTACGGGCGCCGGATAGACGCTGAAGATAACTTGGCCTTGAACGCGGCCGAGGTCGCCCTTGAGGCTTACCGTGCCGGTGCGGTTGATTGTCGCCACGCTATAGGTGTAATCGGCATCGGCATGGAAGGTGAAGCCGGGCATATAGGACACGCCGGCACGCATATTGACGAAGCCGGTGATGGGAGTGGCTACCTCAAAGGATAGACCGTTGGTACCGACAGCGGCACCGATACCGAGGTGGTTGAATACGTTGGGTGCGGCTTGCGCTACCGATAGGCCTGCGCATAGAAGGATGGTCGCAAAAATTTTTCTCATATTAGCAATGCTTTTTGGTTAAATAAATTACTATTGCGGTGGTATAAAGATACGTTCGGTCTCTATTTGCAAAGATAGTACGCTCCGGGCATCATTCCAAATCAAAAGTGCATTCAGCCCCGTTTTTGTCCTATTTTGACATGCGAATGTCCTATTTTGCAATGTGTCCGAGCAGTCGCGCCGCCGCCCGCCCCACGCGGCTGTGCCACAGCGGCACCAATGCGCGGTTGCGTCGTTGGAGATTGTGTATCTCGCCATAGGGAGAGATGCGTCGCTCGGGTCGGTCGGCGATAGCGTTGAGAAACTCGGCCAGGCGCGTATCCATTCGCGCCACAGTATCGCCTGTATGCGAAGGTGCGCGAAGCATGGCCAGGTAGGCCGCCGAGTCGTTGTCCAAACGCCTGAGCTCGGCCACGAGACTGTCAAATGTGGCATAATCGTTGACGCACACAAACGATTCGGGATTGAAATCGTGCTTCGCTGCATCCGCACCCCAGTATATAGGGACGGTGGCGGCGGCCAGCGGTTCGAGCAGCTTCTCGGTGACGTAGCCCGGCATGACCGAGTTCTCGAGCGCCAGATTGAACTTGTAGCCGCTGATAAACGAAATCTTGTCCTCCACACGTGAGCCGACATTATTGCGGAAGGCGCCGCCGTAGGCCAATGGTCGGTAAGCCTCGATGGCATCGACAATTTCGAGCCGCCGGGGGTGGCAATTAGAGGCATTGCTCATCACCAGCGAGCAAAAGCCGCGGTCCAAGGCCTCGGCGTCCGACAACACCGGCGGACAAGCCGCCTCATCGCACTCGTAGAGCATATACAGCGGATAGCGCAAATTGCGACCGCCGCAGTCGCACTCATAAAACGACAAGGCATAATCGCATTCGTTGAAATCCGGAAAATCATTTTCGCCCGTAAAATACACTTTCAGGCAATCATATCGCAGATGGTCGCATCCCGGGCCGCGCGAGTAGAACAGAATATCCGGCACCTCCGGCGACGACGGCTCCAGCACCGTCACTTGCCGCTGCGACCTCAGCGCCCGCACAAAGCGGTTGTCCCGCCAATCAAACGACTGCCAGAAATCCACGAACTTCACTGTCACCGTCCGGTTTCCCATATTCGTCTTTTATTTTGCTTAAGATTTTAATGCTTTATACTATATCTCTGCTCAAGACTATATCTCTGCTCAAGATTATATCTCGGCATAAGACTATATCTCTGCTCAAAATTTCGCTTTCTCCCGGCAAAGTTACCCATATCCCCCGACATCCGCAATAGCCCCACTCTACCCCGATGTACAGATATTATGGCCTTTGATTGCAAAGTTAATAGTCGCACTGTTATTGCTTGAGTTATGAGCATGTCTTTTTGCTGTTAAAATTTCACAGGTCAGGAAAAAATGGCTAACTTTGCAATAAAAGGAATCGACTGCGATTGGTCGGAGGTATCAACCATTATAAAAACTTTAATTGGATGTTACGGCCGGTCAGAATTGATGTATGATTGTCAAATGTTGTCGTTTCTGAGTATCATTAGTTTGTAGATGATTTATTCGCAACCGCAACAAGTTTATTTCGCCCATTGGCTTACCCGAAGGTTACCGTCAAGCAGTCTCGGAAAGCTCACTGCGTCCCTGCAAGATGCGCAAGTGGACTTGACGCCGCATCAGATTGATGCAGCCCTTTTTGCCTTTAAGTCGCCACTATCCAAAGGTGCGATTTTGGCGGACGAGGTAGGACTTGGTAAGACAATTGAGGCCGGAATAATTCTCTCGCAGTTCTGGGCCGAGCATAAAAGACGACTTCTTGTGATTGCTCCAGCCAACCTACGCAAGCAGTGGTCTGCGGAGTTGTCCGAAAAATTCTTTTTGCCGTCTCGCATCCTCGAAAGCAAGACATTCAACGCTTATATTGAAGACGATAGTCTCAACCCATTCGATTGTGAAGAAATAGTCATTTGCTCATATCAATTCGCAAAAGCCAAAGCGGCTTATCTCAGTCGTACTCCATGGGATTTGGTGGTCATTGATGAAGCTCATCGTCTGCGCAATGTCTACAAGCCTGCAAATAAAACCGCCAACGCCTTAAAAAGAGCCCTCGAAAACCGAAAGAAAATTCTTCTTACGGCTACTCCACTGCAAAATTCGATACTTGAACTTTACGGGCTTACTTCCATAATCGATGATTATGCTTTTGGAGACCTCAAAAGTTTCAAGATGCAGTACAACCACAATCTCAGTGATACCGACTATGCAAATCTCCGCAGTCGTCTTGCTCCGCTGTGCAAACGTACATTGCGTCGTCAAGCTCTCGAATACGTGCGTTATACCAAGCGCATAGCCATATTGCAAGAGTTTTTCCCGTCTAAGCAGGAACAGGAACTTTACGATTGCGTTTCGGAGTATCTGCAGAGGCCCAAGTTATATGCCCTGCCCAACAGTCAGCGCCAGCTTATGACGCTTATACTCCGAAAGTTGCTTGCATCATCTACACACGCTATATACGGCACAATATGTGCTTTGCTCGAAAGATTAGAGGCAAAACTTGCCCGACATACAGTTGACCCGGATATGCCGAGCCTTTTTTCGCAAGATTATGAAGGTTATGATGAAGATTCGGACGAATGGCTTGATGAAGACGAAGAGAACAATACGGAGGATGAGATTTTCTCGCCGCATGACATTGAGTGTATTCGTCGTGAAATAGCGGATCTTGAAAAATTCCGCGACGTTGCCTACAGTATAAAACGGAACTCGAAGGCCGAACAACTTTTCGAGGGTTTGCGGCAAGGATTTGCCCAACTCGAAGAACTCGGTGCCCCAAAGAAAGCGCTTATTTTCACTGAGTCGCGTCGCACCCAAGACTTTCTCTTTGATCTCCTTGAAAAACATGGATATAAGGGCAAGGTCGTGCTTTTTAACGGTTCGAATACAGATAAACTTTCATCGCGTATATACAAGGAATGGAAGGAGCGATACAAAGGGACGAAGCGCATTACAGGCTCGGTCACGGCAGACAAACGCGCTGCACTTGTCGAGTATTTCCGCAACGAGGCTACCATTATGATTGCGACCGAAGCCGCAGCCGAAGGTATCAACCTGCAATTCTGTTCGCTTGTAGTCAATTATGATATGCCGTGGAATCCACAGCGTATCGAGCAGCGTATAGGCCGCTGTCACCGCTATGGGCAAAAATTCGATGTCGTCGTTATTAACTTCCTAAATAAAGCCAACGCTGCCTATGTCCGCGTTTACGAGCTTCTTGACCAAAAATTTCAGTTGTTCAATGGTGTTTTCGGAACGTCCGACGAGGTCCTCGGCGCCATTGGCAACGGCGTCGATTTTGAAAAACGTATTGCCGCCATCTATCAACAATGCCGAACAACGGAAGAGATACAGGAAGCCTTCGATACACTACAATCGGAGTTGCAAGAACAGATTTCAGAAAAGATGCTGAAGGCTCGCACCACGCTTCTCGAAAACTTCGATGAGGCGGTCAAACAAAAACTGCGCACCGACTTTGTCGAGGCTCAGTCCAACCTTAACGAGTTCGAGAGTGTTCTGTGGCAGCTTACTCGCAGTTTCTTTGACGGACGTGCCTTATTCGAAGAAGCCGACCACTCGTTTATGATAGACAAAGTCGTGGCTCACAATGCCAAAGACACGGATGGCATCATCGAATACGGATACTACGTGCTACCACCATCGAATAACCGCCGAAATTTCGTGCTACCGGAGAATTCGCAGCCGTACCGCGTTGGTTCGCCTTTGGCAAAGCACATGCTCAACACTCTGCTCCGTCAAAAGGCCGAGCCGTCTGAAATCGTTTTTGATTACACAGGTTCGGAGATTAATGTCACCTTGCTTCGCCAACTTGTCGGCAATTCAGGCTGGTTGGTAGTGGACAAGTTGACGATAGATTCGTTTGAGCGAGAGGATTATTTTCTTATGGGCTGTATCACCGACTCCGGCGATACTGTGTTCCCCGATACTGCCGAGCAAATGCTCAAACTGCCGGGCGAAAGCTCGCCGCTCGCCACCGAGATGACGCCCGAGCAGCAGTCCGTGCTCAATGATGCAATATCGGCTCGTCGAGCCGATATTGTCGAGGATAATTCGAAGCGCAACGAAACTTTTTTTGACGAGGAGACCGACAAACTTGACTCGTGGGCGGAGGACGTAAAACAAGGGCTCGAGAAGGAGTTGCGAGACCTTGATGCCGAAATCAGGTTACGTAGGAGCGAATCCAGACGCACTTCACGTCTTGAAGAGAGGGTGTGCATCCAGCGCGAAATCCGAGACCTTGAAAAGCGACGCAGCGAAAAGCGCCTTAACCTCTACCAAGCCCAAGACGAAGTGGACGCTAAGAGAGAAGCCCTCCTCGACGAGGTTGAAGCTATGCTCGCCCAGAAGACCGAGCAAAACCGCTTACTCACCATTCATTGGAGAATAAAATGAAACGACATACAAAGCTCAGTATACAATGGTTCTATGACATTCTTGAAAAAGGAGAATGCGACATCGTGGATTTCAAAGAGCACTTTGATGACCGTGACGCATTTGCCAAACCGCATAAGAGTTTTAGCGGCAGTTACGAAGAGTTGTCGCGCGATGTAGTAGCTTTTGCCAACAAGAAAGGAGGCTTTCTTATTGTTGGGATAGAGGATAAAACCAAGGATATCAATCCCGATTTTCAATATAACGACAAAAAACTATATGAGTTAATCAAAAGTATACAAGATCGCACGCAGCCATCGATAACCCTAATACCTCATAAATTGAAAGTTAGAGGGAAGGATTTGCTTGTTCTTGAGGTTCCGTTCTCAACGGTTCTTCATTGTACAAGTAAAGGGGAATACCTAATCCGGTCAAACAATGGCAATCGGGCAATTCTACCTTATGAAATGTCCACCTTGATGTCTGAAAAAGGAATGCTTGTATATGACCAAACGACCTGGGATTTAAGAAATTGGCAGGATCAAGAAAGAGTTGGTATCCTTCAACGCTTGATAAGCAAAGCCCGCCCCGATAGTCCCTTACTTAAAGACTCTATCGAAGACTTCAATGACTTATTGTCTTTAACCAAAGAGGAAGATGGAAATATTCGTCCCACTCTTACGGGTATCCTTTTCACCGGCACAGATAGGGCATTGCGTGAAATTCCTTATTCGGAGATAAAGTATATTCGATACTTCGAGGATGGTACATATACACCTTTTGAATGGAAAGGGAACCTAATTGAGATGGCTGAAAAGTGCTTTACCCAACTTCAAGCGGAAATTCACCAGCGTGAAATGAATTTCGGCTTATTCCACGAAACGATTGAAGATTATTCAAGGGTTGTCCTACGCGAATTGTTAATCAACGCATTGGCGCACCGGGACTATAGTAGGCAGCAGATTATAGAAATCAGGCGTTATCCGGACTATATTGAGTTTGAAAGCCCGGGCCTTTTCCCACAGGGAATTAATTGTGAAAATTTCCTTTGGAAAACGAATGCCCGTAATCCCGAGATTATGGAGATTTTCAGAGCCATTAAATTTGCGGAAAAAGCCGGTAGCGGCTGGGACAAGATATTTACCGAACTACTGTCGAAAGGCAAGACATTGCCTGTCCCCGAAGAAACTGATACATCTGTGATTTTCAGGGTCGAGGCGGCAGTAATTTCGGACACTATGATAGAAATCTCTCACCATTTTCAACGGCTGACCAATCGGCTTCCATCGGTTGAACAACTACTGATATTAAACGAGATAGTTGCGAATCGAAAACTGACTATAAAAGAGTTGGCCAAGGCTAAATTCATAAGCGACCGAAAGCTGAAACATTCATTGGACGAGCTAATTGAACTCGGCTTTATCGAAAGCAGCGGACATGGCTCTGGCACAGTTTATTTGATACATAAGCGCCTTTTAAGGGACACCGCCGAAAAGATTCGATATGTCAGAAACAAAAAGCAAGAAAAGGCTTTTCAGAAAGAGGCAATTATGCGCTATCTGGATTCTATGGAGACCATTTCAAATTCGGAAGCGCGTATGCTCTTAAATCTTCCGGATTCAGCTATGTCTTATGTGTCTCGGCTTTTATCTGAGATGGTAAAAGATGGACTACTTATAATCATAACTCCAATTAATTCCTCAAGACGCAAGTATGCAAGAAAAAAACGCAAGAAATAGTGATATGGCACACACCACCCTGTTGTACAGTGATTTAGGGAACTGTGGCACTTGCTGTACTTGCAGTTTACTTGCAGTTTACTTGCAGTTTACTTGCAGTTTACTTGCAAATTAACCCGGCTATCAAATTTCCCCAAGTTGAGGGAAATTTAGAATGAATTCAGATAAACAGTGTATATTGCTTAAATGTAGTATTCTAAATAATCAAACTGGGATATGAGAAAATATCAATTAATCATCTGTTTGATCCTATATATCGCAACACCATTTCTCATTAATTACTTAGTGGGATGCCAAAACCCGACCCAATTGAAAATTGTAGGGAATGGGGAAACTTGGATTAATTTTTGGTCGGTCTACTTTAGTGGTCTTATCCCCTTTATTGTGCTATGGTTTACTATCAGGCACAATAGAGCGGAAAGCCAACGAATAATACAAGCCAACAAAGAACAAAATGATCTTAACCGGCAATTGCAGATTGATACGATTAAGTATCAGATGAGGTTGGAAAGATTGGAAAAGCTAAGAACGGCTATAGTAAACATGTCTGAGGCTCTCAGTTTTAATGTCGCCAACAAATTCATTAATAAGACAAATTGCCTTGATTTGAATAATGTAGTGTCGGCTGAATTCAACAAGGTAAATAGAGCAAAATCCTTCTTGGGCTCTTTTTTAATTAATTGTGAACATTCACAAGAAACAGAGTTTGTGGAATTTGTAGATAAATTCTGTCATCGCTACTTTGATTTACTTTTCGACTTGGAGTTTCTCCATTCAATAACGTTTAATATCCCAAACGATAAACTTAAACAAGACGTGGTCAAATATAGAGAGTCAAAAAGAGATCGCTCAATTGATTGTAATCGTATATGGAGTATTATTGAGTCAAGGAACTATCAAAGTGATAATAAAAGCATGTCGTTTTATCATAACAAATTAATGGAGTGTTATCACTTTGATATATTCGAGAAGAAATGCCGCGAGTTAATACGTTTTGAAAAAAAATTAGCAGAACAAAGCCTCAATGAAACTAAATAAACTGGAACTGACGTGGATAGGGAAGGATGATGAGCGTCCGGCCATCGAACCACGCATACTTATCGAAGACCCTACTCTCGCCTATGGCGAGGTCGAAACAGGAACGCTACCAAACGGCAAGCCGTGGCCGGGCAATATGCTTATCCACGGGGACAACTTGCTCGCACTTCGCGCCCTCGAAGAAAATTACAGTGGTCAAGTCCAATGTATTTACATAGACCCACCGTATAACATTGATGCCGCCAATGAATATTACGACGACTATGTTGAACATAGTAAGTGGCTCTCTCTCATGCGTCCTCGTCTGGAAATACTATTCAATCTATTAAAGCCTAATGGCGTCATCTTTATTCAAATAAATGATGACGAACAGGCATATCTAAAAGTTCTCTGCGATGAAATTTTTGGCAGAAAAAATTTCATCAATATGATTTGCGTAAAAGCAAAAGCAAGCTCTGGCGCAAGCGGCGGCGGGGAGGATAGGAAACTCAAAAAGAATATTGAGTATATTCTCGTTTACGCAAAAAGTGAATCATTCGATTCGTTTAAGCCGATGCATAAACGTCAGCCTCTTATGGATTATATTCACGAACGAGAGGTTGAAGGGAAAAATTTCGCCTACACCAGCGTTTTAGTAGACCCTGGCGTAGAAGAATATATAGGGAGTACGGTAGATGGTTAAGGCGAAGAAATTCAACTTATTCGCCATAACAATTACAAGGTGAAAACCGTTACTCAACTCATGAAAGAGGAGGCACTTACTAAGGCTCAGGTATATACTAAATACTTAGACCGTATTTTTACTCTCGAAAATGCACAAACCTCTATTAGAGGTCGTGTCCTTAATGCTGTTGGAAATGGCGATGATTATTTCATTGCTCGATATGTGCCTAAAACAGGCCGCAACAAAGGGAAACTAACAGATGTCGGTTTTATGGGTAAAACCAAAAGACTTGTAAGTTTCCTTAACGTCCTATGCATCAAAGAAGGTAACACTATATATAAACTTGATAAAATCGGCACTCTTTGGGATGACATAAGCTGGAGCAGTGTCAAATCCGAGGGTGCATTAGATTTCCCTAATAGCAAAAAGCCTGAGACTCTAATAAAACGCATTATCGAAATGTGTTCTAACGAGCAAGATATTGTATTGGATTCATTCCTTGGCTCTGGTACAACATCTGCAGTCGCTCACAAATTGCTGCGACGTTGGATTGGAATCGAGATGGGTGACCACGCTTATTCTCATTGCCAAAAGAGACTTGTAAATGTAGTCAATGGCGAACAAACTGGCATATCTAAAAGATGCAATTGGCAAGGTGGCGGCGGCTTCAAGTTCTATGAGCTTGCGCCGAGCCTACTCAATAAGGACAAATACGGCAACTTGGTAATCAATAAGGCGTATAATGCCGATATGCTGGCGGCCGCTATGGCCAAGCAGGAGGGCTTCACCTATCAGCCGAGCACCGAGCAATATTGGAAGCAAGGATATAGCTCGGAACATGACTATATTTTCACCACCACGCAATTCCTCACTGCCGAGGCCTTGCAGCACCTGCACGAGCAGATGGCCGAGGACGAGTCGCTGCTGATATGCTGCACCCAGTTTCAACCGGAGTGCAACAACCGCTATCCGAACATCACTCTCAAGAAAATTCCTAAGATGCTTCTCGGCCGCTGCGAATTTGGCCGTGACGACTACTCGCTCAATATAGTTCCGCTGCCCGAAATGCCGGACGAAGAGGGTGACGAAGCAGACGACATTCTCACCCCCGAGGAAGCACAGACATCCGACCACGAGCCCAATTTGTTTGACGTATGAACGCTGCAGTTAATATGATACGCCAGCGATTGTCGTTACGCGAACCGCTGGCAAAGGCGCTTGACCTCACCTCGCACATTATCGAAAAGCTTTCTTTGCAGAAGCCGCCGACAGAGACCGGCGCTCTTGCTGATTTCCTCAAGGAAGAAGTCGACAAGGTCAAATCGCTTGTACCTTCGTTTAAGGACTTTGACCGAGACTTTCCCTCGCTGGCATTTTCCATAGCCACCGGTATAGGCAAGACCAGACTGATGGGGGCGATCGTTGCTTATCTCTATTTGCAAAAGGGTATAAAGCACTTCTTTATTCTTGCGCCTAATCTGACACTGTACAACAAGTTGATACACGATTTTGGAGACACGGCTTACGAGAAATATGTATTCAAAGGCATAAGTGAGTTTGTCAGCAATCCGCCGCAGATAGTGACCGGCGAGACCTACAACGAGCGTACGCCATCGATGTTCTCATCGTTGCAGATTAATATTTTTAATATCTCTAAATTTAACAAAGACAGCAAAGAAGGTAAGAAAGGTGCACCTAAGATGCGCCGACTTTCGGAATATATAGGCCAATCGTATTTTGATTACCTCGCCGGGATGCCCGATCTCGTAATCCTTATGGATGAGGCGCATCGTTACCATGCCGATGCGTCCAAGAAAGCTATCAACGAATTACGCCCGGTTCTCGGCTTCGAGATGACCGCTACGCCCCTTGACGAGAAAAACAAACCATTCAAGAATATCGTCTTTGAATACAATCTCGCCCAGGCGCTTGCCGACAAGCGTTATGTGAAAGACCCGACGGTAGCCGGACGCAAGAATTTCAAGAAGTCTAACTACACTGACGACGAAATCGAGATAATCAAGTTGGAAGACGGCATCACCGTACACGAGCGCACCAAACTTGCTATCGAGCTGTATGCCAAACAGACAGGAAGACGCGTTGTACACCCATTTATACTTGTGGCATGCCGTGACATCGGTCATGCAAAGAAAGTTAAGGAGTTACTCGAAAGCGACAAGATATTCCATGGCCGATACAAAGGCAAGGTGCTACAGATAGATAGTTCGACAAAGAAGGACGAGGATGTAGAGTCGCAATTTGTCGCCCTTGAGTCGCCCGACAATAAGATTGAAATTGTGGTACACGTCAATATGCTCAAAGAGGGTTGGGACGTAAATAACCTTTACACGATTATACCACTTCGAGCCGCCGATGCTGCCGTACTCATCGAACAGACTATAGGTCGCGGACTCCGTCTGCCATACGGAGGCGAACGAACAGGCAATCCTGATGTAGACAAACTTACTGTGATTGCCCACGACAACTTTGCCGCAGTAATTGATAAAGCCCAAAACGGCGACAGCGTATTAAACAAATTGACGTATGTCGAGCTTGACGATGATGATTTGACCCCGCAGTCAGGCAAAGTCGTGACGACAACCACTGCTGTCGTCAAGAAATACGAGGCTGCAGTCAAACAGGCACAGACTGACTACGAAAAGAAAGTGGCCGAACGTACTTGCGATGCAGTACGTGCCGTGCTTGAAGTTATCCCTATGGCAGCCGAAAAAGTGGAGCATTATGGAGACTTGAATAAGCCTGAAATTATCAAGGTGATTAGGCTGAAAGCTGCCGAAGTCATTACCGAACGAGCCAAGGTCGCCACGCCGCTTTTTGCCGAGCAGGAGGCCGAAGAACAAATCAAGCAGCTTGACCAAGTAATCAAGCAAGTCGTGGTAGATTACGAGAAGAACGTAATCGAAATTCCGCGTCTTGTCGTTGAGCAGCCGCGCATCAAAGCCGTATTCGAAGATTTTGACCTTGATACGTCCGCTGGTTACAATCTTGATAAAGTCCACTATGAAATTCAAAGACAAAGCCTTGCTACAGGCGAAACAGATATCATAGCCGGCCGCAGTGGCAGCTCCAAAGGGAATCCAATAGATATTCTTGTGGCACGCCTTATCGATTTCGATGATGTGGACTATGACGAGTGTGCCGACTTGTTATACAAACTTGCAGGGCAAGCCGTAGATGCGATAAAAGGCTATAATCCTGACATAGCACAAGATGATATTGCCGAGATTGTCAATGCTTATAAAGAGATTCTTGCAAACAACATATACAAACAGATGAAGCAGCACTTCCATATCGTGGAAGAAGAAACGTCTCCGACACGTGTGCTCCCTTTCAGCCGGATCCTTGACCAGCATCTCGTAGACAACGGATTTGGCAAACGCATGGTAAGCGACATTCCCGAAAAGAAATCGTGGGGCAGCAAGTATATTGTGCAGGGATTCCTGAAGTCGTATTATCCTGAAACGCGTTTTGACAGCACGACAGAATGGGATTTTGCATATATTCTTGAAAACGACCCCATAGTATTGAAGTGGCTGCGCCCTGTACCGCAACAATTCAATATCTATTGGTCTAACGGAGCCAAGCGGTACGAACCGGATTTTATTGTCGAGACAGCTGATGCAATATATATGTGTGAGACAAAAGCTGAGAAAAACGTTGACGATAACGATGTCCTTGACAAGGCTAAGGCCGCACGCCGTTACTGCAAGATTGCCGGAGACTATGCGGTACAGCATGGCGGAAAACCATGGCGATACATATTGATTCCGCATACCGCGGTAGATCGTCTTTCGAGCTTTAAGGCTGTTGTCAATGCCTCACAATTATATTGAAGTCACTCTAATACGCTTATTAAGGTTGTTATGGGAAAGGAAATATAGTTTATATTGTATAATCTGCCGGATGGAAGCGGCGGCGTACAGACGTATGTCGAAGATGAAACGCAGTAGCTTACGCAAAAGGCAATGGCTCAGCTATTTGGTGTAGAGGTCAACACTATAAACTATCAACTTAAAGAGATATACACAAGCAATGAGTTGGCACAGGAGGCAACTATTCGAAAAATTAGAATAGTTCAGCAGGAGGGCAATCGGCAGGTGGAGCGCGACTGGATTTTCTACAACCTTGATGCAATTATCAGTGTGGGCTATCGCGTTAATTCGCAGCGTGCTACTTATTGCGCCGGGTCAGGCCGGATCGAGGCCGACGGGGAGGGGCGGTATGTCGCGAATAATGCGTAACTTTGTGGGCGAATACTAACGCATGATGATGTCTCGAAGCCGAGCGATGCCCGGCTGTGCGAGACTACGATATTGATATGAAAGATTTTTTTGCGCTGTTGCGCCGCTTTGTTCCTCCGTATAAGAAGTATCTGGCTCTGAACATTTTGTTCAATGTGCTGGCGGCGCTGCTGACGCTGTTCTCGTTTGCGCTGATTATCCCGATATTGGAGATGCTGTTCAAAATCAATGCCACGCATTATGTGTATATGACGATGGCGGACGGCTCGTTCAAGGAGGTGGTAGTCAACAATTTCTATTATTACACACAGGAGGCTGTGGCGCTGTACGGGCCGTCGGCGACGCTGGCGCTGCTGGCTGTGGCGCTGGTGGTGATGACGGCTCTGAAAACAGGAGCTACGTACCTCAGTTTGTATTACATCATTCCGCTGCGCAGCGGAATTGTGCGCGATATCCGCAATGAGGTTTATGACAAGATTACGCGGCTACCCATAGGGTTCTTTACGGGCGAGCGCAAGGGCGATGTGATGGCGCGTATGAGCGGCGATGTGGCCGAAATCGAGAATTCGGTGATGGCGTCGCTGGATATGATGTTCAAAAATCCGGTGATGATTGTCGTGTGCCTGGCTATGATGGTGGCCGTGTCGTGGCAGCTGACTGTGTTTGTGTTTGTGCTGCTGCCTTTGGCCGGAATGGTTATGGGTCGTGTAGGCAAACGCCTTAAGCGTCAGTCGCTTGAAGGGCAGAACCAATGGGGTGTATTGATGTCCAATATCGAGGAGACCCTTGGCGGACTGCGCATCATCAAGGCTTTCAACGCCGAAGATAAGGTACGTGCACGTTTCCATCGCGAGAATCAGGAGTTCTATCGTCTGTCCAATCGTATAGCGCGTCGCCAGTCGTTGGCTCATCCGATGAGCGAGTTTTTGGGTACGGCGGCCATCGCGATAGTGCTGTGGTTTGGCGGTACGCTCATTTTGGGCGGCAGCGCCGGCATTGATGCCCCGCAGTTTATATATTACATGGTGATATTTTACAGCATCATCAATCCGGCCAAAGACTTGAGCAAGGCAGCCTACTCGGTTCAGAAGGGTCTGGCGTCGATGCAGCGCGTCGACAAGATTCTCGGGGCGGTCAATCCCATCGCCGATCCGGAGCATCCCAAGACGTTGCCGCCACATGCCGGGGCTATCAGCTACAAGCATGTATCTTTCAGCTACGGCGACCATGAAGTCATAGATGATGTCAGCTTGGACATCCCGGCAGGCGCCACCGTGGCCCTGGTGGGGCAGAGCGGCAGCGGCAAGTCCACGCTGGCCGATTTGCTGCCGCGCTTCTATGACGTGGACAGCGGCAGCATCACCGTCGACGGCATCGATATCCGCGATGTGCGCGTACACGACCTGCGTGCGCTTATGGGTAATGTCAATCAGGAAGCTATATTGTTCAACGACACGTTCTTCAATAATATCACCTTCGGCGCGCCTGCCGGAGCCACCCAAGAGCAAGTAGAGCAGGCCGCCCGTATCGCTAATGCTCACGACTTTATCATCGAAAGTCCCGAGGGTTATCAGACCAATATCGGCGACCGCGGCTGCCGCCTCAGCGGAGGCCAGCGCCAGCGCGTATCCATAGCGCGAGCCATACTCAAGAATCCGCCCGTACTGATACTGGACGAAGCCACCAGCGCCCTCGATAGCGAGAGCGAGCAACTGGTCCAGCAGGCACTCGAACGCCTGATGCAAGACCGTACTACACTGGTGATTGCGCACAGGCTCTCGACCATACGCAATGCCGACATGATTTGCGTCATGCACGAAGGCCGTATTGTCGAACGCGGTACTCACGACCAATTGCTGGCCCTTGACGGATACTACAAGCGTCTGGTAGATATGCAGTCATTCTGACTGCCGCGCCGCCATGCCGTCCGCCATATCGCGGAAAATGCGTAATTTTGCATGACTTTAGTGACCCTAAGGCCCCTAAGGACGCAAACAAAAAGACTGAATTCACAGAAAATACACTATGAGTCGTACACCACAAGAAATGCCGGGAGTGACCCTGCTGGGCAATACCGGCGTCAAATATCCCACCGACTACTGTCCCGAGATGCTTGAGACCTTTGACAATAAGCATCCCGACAACGAATATCTCGTGACCTTCACCTGTCCCGAATTTACGGCGTTGTGTCCCAAGACCGGACAGCCCGATTTCGGCAAAATCATCATCTCGTATATCCCACGCGCCAAGATGGTCGAGAGCAAGAGCCTGAAACTGTATCTGTTCTCGTTCCGCAACCACGGCGATTTCCACGAAGACTGCGTCAATATCATCATGAAGGACCTGTGCCGCCTGATGGATCCCAAGTACATCGAAGTCACCGGGCTTTTTGCACCGCGCGGCGGCATCTCCATTATTCCTTTTGCCAATTACGGCGACGAAGACCACAAGGAAATGGCTCGTGAGCGACTGATGGCCTCCTTCCGCAACGATATGTAATTCCCGGGCTACCACTATTGCAGACTATGAAAAAAGACACTCTGATGGTGGTGAGCGGAGGTATGGACTCCGTCACCATGCTTTGCGAATACGCCTCGCGCATCGCCATGGCCGTAACCTATGACTACGGCAGCAATCACAACGCGCGCGAAATTGAATGTGCTCGCTTCCAATGCGCCAAGCTTGGTATTCCGTTGATGGTTATTCCCCTGAAGTTTATCGGCGAGCATTTTGCCAGCTCGTTGCTCTCCGGCGCCGATGCCATTCCCGAAGGCAATTACGATGACGAAAACATGCGCAGCACCGTCGTACCCTTCCGCAACGGCATCATGCTTTCCGTAGCCGCCGGCCTTGCCGAGACACACCACCTGGCGCACGTGATGCTGGCCAACCACAGCGGCGACCACGCTATTTATCCCGACTGTCGCCCGGCATTTGTCGAGAATATGTCGCGAGCCATCGCCGCCGGCACCTACGACGGCATTACCCTGCTGACGCCTTATACACACCTCACCAAGGGTCAGATAGCAGAACGCGGCGCCGCCATAGGCGTAGACTACAGCCATACATACAGCTGCTATCGCGGCGGCGAACACCATTGCGGCACCTGCGGCACCTGTCGCGAACGTCGCGAAGCCTTTCAGATTGCCGGCATTCCCGATCCCACCATATACGACGCGTAGTCCTCATGCCTCGGGATTTTGGCGTTTATGTCGGCGTGCAAAGTTAGTTCGTGCCCGAATAAGCAATGAAGAAGGGTCGTTTGCACGTCGTATCAGTGACGGCACAGCGAAAAATTGTGCGCATATAGCCTGAAATTGCAAAAAAAACGCTAACTTTGCATTCACAATTTCGCCATGGCGGCGGAAGACCACATGGAGAGATGGCAGAGTGGTCGATTGCGGCGGTCTTGAAAACCGTTGAGGGTCACACCTCCGGGGGTTCGAATCCCTCTCTCTCCGCAATAAACATTGAGAATCAATGTTTTGCAAACATAAGCACCCGATTTTACACCCTATAATGTAAAATTGGGTGTTTTTATATTATTTAATGAATCATCTTTGTGGTAGCAGATAAAAATATGATATACAGGTTTATCTGCTTAATCTGTTATTATCAATTCAGAATGTGTTCAGGAATGGGTGCTGTTGCAATTTTGAGAATTATTGAACGACAGAGCGAAGTCGAAGGCTTCCATCGGAGTATCTTGCACAAAATTTCCGGATTCATCGGCTGGATAATTCAGATGCAAATAGGGAACTGCCTCCTCTCCGCAATAAAGAATGTAAATCAAGCAATTGCAAGATCTGCACCTTCTATTGTATCCAAAATGCAAAGTTGGGACAATACGAATTAACACTAAAACCAAAGGTCTCTTATCAACAGGACACTATACAATAATGACGCCCCTTTTCAAGGAAGATGCTCTTCCGGCACAGTGAAACGTGCTTGGATAACAACCATATAATCAAAAGATCAGAGCTTTGGGAAAAATTTTCCCACTTTATGTTTGTAGTTTCGATACTCATCACCGAAATCACGCTCAAGACGCTGTTCCTCGTTGTGGACTTGAACCATCATAATGAATACTACAACTACGAAGATGAGGACTGCCTGCCAAGAAAACAATATCGTGATAATGCCGAGATAATAAACTAATGTTCCACTGAGCATCGGATTGCGACTATAACGATATGGGCCATTGGTCATTAGGTATTGAGTTCGTGGGGAAATCTCGTGCCCCATCGCATCAAACGGATTGCCTTTACCATGAATTTTCATATACACAACACTCCATATGGCCAAAGCTAACCCTGCAACAGCCAACATCCCACCCACTACCCATTGCCAGAAGGTCGGGACGATTAAGTCACTGCAAAGCCACATGAGCGTAGGTAGACCTATAATAAAAATAGGGGTCATCCGCAAAATATTACTAGTTTAAGAATATTGTGATTTTATACTCTCACCTACATGTATTTCTCCGGGTCGCGCAAAAAATCCATAAGATTTATA
>UMHE01046380.1_pt1 | contig 27083 bp, 27 predicted proteins | sample 1965451 | NCBI WGS metagenome assembly UMHE01 (sample SAMEA4836090, study PRJEB28245) | human gut metagenome | biome: gut microbiome; material: fecal sample | place: Denmark | collected 2008 | reverse complement strand
CAAGGGCGAACAGCCCTTAAAAGAGCAAAACAAGGTTCGCTTCCTTGCTTGCGTCACCCTGCGTCACCCGATTTAATTACGTAACTCGTTGATTTCCAATACGCACTATGTAATGGCGCAAAAAAGTGATGAAGTCAGGAAAAGCATTATTACAATGTGCTTTAGACTTTTACTGGACAGCAATAACTGTAAAACGCTACTGTAAAACGCTACCACAAAACGCTACCACTAATGGGGGCGACGCGTCCCGCGTCGGGCGAGGAGAGAGGAGTCTGCATTTACTAAGCTCTGTTTAGAGTTGCTTATTGCTTTCTTTTTTCCCGACGCGAGACGCGTCGCCCCCATTAGAGGTAGCGTTTTGTGCTTGCGTTTTATGGTAGCGTTTTGTGTTAGCGCCTTGTGTTAGCGTTTTGTGTTAGCGCCTTGTGCTAGCGTTTTATGCTAGCGTTTGGTACTAGCACTTTGCGCTTGAGACTGTTCGAATATTCACGATTTCCTGGACAGCAATATTTACTTACCTATTTCTTCAGAGAACGAGCCGTCGCTGTTGTACCATTTACCTTTATAGGGATTGCCCTCTTTGAATGTGCCTCTGAAGTATGAACCATCCTTCAAGGTGTAGGTGCCTTGCTCGTAGTAGCCATTGTTGAAGGTACCTTTATACGTATCGCCATTATCAAACTTCAGCGTGGCATCGCCCGTTTGGTCGTTGCACAAGCCATTGGTAAAGTGACCTGAATAGGTGGCGGCAGGAATGCTGCCATATTTTTCAAATTTGGCCGTGCCAAAGCCCTGCGGCAGTGCACCAATCGTATCGGCTATGCTGCCGGTATAGGCATAGTTGCGCATATTCTTTGGACCAGCGTTTACTGACACCATCAGATTGGTTACCGATTTCTGCACCACTTCTGCTGCCACACTGTCACTGTCAACAGTCACCGATGCGTCTTGGGCCTCACTTCGGTCGTGCCACATGCCGTAACTAAATGCTCCCACAATGACGAGGGCCAGAATACTGCCTATGATGACGGTTCGGTTTGATTTGCTTTTGTGCTCTGTTGTAGATGTCGTGTTGCGTGTGTTGGCTTGTGTGGTCGTATTGGTACTTTTGCCGCCTTTCAAAATGGTGTCGCCATCATCATCGGCCGTCTTGGTAGCAGACTTTGAAGGTTGCGGCTTGGATTGCGGTTTGGGTTGCGGCTTTGTTGGCGTTTCGGCCAGGAACTGTTTGACGTCGGCCACGCATTGCGGACGCATCTTACGGTTCGGTTTCATGAGCCACTTGATGAGGTCGGCAGTCTTTTTGCTCACGGCGGCAGGCAAATTCAGAGCCTCTGTGGCGTCCTCGTCAATGTCTGATGGCGAGGGCGGTTGTTGCAGTGTGAGCAAGTGGTAAAGTGTGGCACCGAGCGCGTAGAGATCTGTCCACGGACCAAACTTTTCGATGTTCTGTTCCATTTGTTCGGACGGCGCATAGCCAGGCGTGCAAGCCAGGGCCGAAGAAGTGGAGAGAGAGTTGCCGTCGGCATTGCGCAGCTGTTTGCTCGCACCAAAGTCAATGAGTTGCACGTTGTCTTTGTCGTCAACCATGATGTTGGCAGGCTTGAGGTCGAGGTGCCAAATGCCCTCGTTGTGAACCGTTTCGAGCGCATCAAGCACTTGAGCCAGAATGGGCAGCACTTCGGCCTCTGTCATTGGCTGGTGGGTGCGTTTGAGACGGGTAGACAGACTTTCACCTTCGATAAAGTCCATCACATAATAGGTGGTGCCGTTCTCGTCGAACAAGTCGTGTACTCGTACAATGTGCTTGTTTTCGAGCTTGCGCAGGCGGCGTGCCTCCTTGCGGAACTTTTCGCGTTGTGCATTGAATGTGCGCTGGTTCTCGGTAAGGCTGATGGAGATGTCGGTTGCATTGTCCATGCGGCCGCACACGCCTTTAATAAAGAGTTCCTTGATGGCAACTCTTTCGTCAAAGGCCGTGTCGATGGCCATGTAGGTATTGCCAAAGCCGCCCGATGCCAGGTATTTTTCTATACGGTATTTGCCATTGGCAAGAGTGGTGCCAATGGCAAGCAACCCCTCGCGGGGGGTGGAATTGTCGGTCATAGTATGGTGCGTCTGTATTTATTTAGTGGGTTGACTGTTTTGTTGACGGGGGAACGGGTTGGTTGACGGGGGAACAGGTTGACAAGTTAACGGGTAAGTTAGTCGTGTCTTTTATGTCCCTTGTCTTTTTGTTTTTGACACAATATAAGTTGTGCAGAACAAACTTACCTGTCAACCCGTTAACCAGTTAACCTGTCAACCCGTTAACCTGTTAACCCGTTAACGGATTTATTTGTGATGTCGTGTGATGGTGCCTTGTGTGGCATCAGAGTCGTTGCTGTCGGTTGGTTCGGTGGTTTGTTCCACCTTTTGTTCCACCTTTTGGGGCATGGTGGCAGCCGGTGCGTCGGTAGTTTGTTGGGGCTTGTGCCAAAGCATATAGCCTGCGCCGAAACAGAGCAAGATGATGCACACTAATATGGCTACTAAAGGCCAAGTGTGTTTGGTAGGAGCAGAAGGCTGCTTTGCGGGTTGTGCGTTGGGGGTGAAGCGTTCCTCGTTAGTTTCGGGCTGGTGGGCGGGTTGCAACTTCGTATGTTCAACCTTTTCAACCTCAAACGCCCAACATGAGTGGTTGTCGCGTGTACCGCGTGTGCGACACGTCTGTTTGAGTGCGTCGATGCGTTGGCCAAGTGGCTGATTGGCAAGCATTATTTGTTGCAAATCATTGTTGTCGAGTTGCTCGACAATGCCGTCGCAGCAGAGCATGAATACATCGCCAGGTGCCACATGGTAGTAAGGTATGACTTTGAACGTGGCCTTGGACCTGGTAGGCTGATGAGGTTGCACAGCCCTTGTGATGACGTTGCGTTGTGGACAAGTGCGTGCCTCGGCTTCGGTCAGCTCGCCCGCCGCTATCAAGTCGTTGACAAGCGAGTGGTCGCGTGTTTGGTATACCACACCCTTGCCTTGTCTGAATTGGTAAATGCGGCTGTCGCCAATGTGCGCCAACAGTATGCCATCGGTGCAAATGGCCAGGAATGTAAGCGTGGTGCCCATTGTGGCCTTGCCTCCGCTGCTGTCGTCAAACTGTTTGTCGAGTGTGTCAAGTTGACGATAGGCTTCGGCTAACCCCTCGTTGAAGTGCTGTTCCATTTGTTGCGTGGAGCATGGTTTGGGCAGCGTGGTGTGCTGGCCGATGGCTTGCGCCACACAGTTGCTCGCCACCTCGCCATGCGCATGTCCGCCCATGCCGTCGCACACCACAAAAACGTGTGTGGTGCTGGTGGCATGGCCAAGGGCAGGGTAAAGCGCGTCCTCCTGGTTAGGTTTCTGTCCCAGTTCGCTAAAACCTTGTGGAGTCGATATAGTTAAGGGCTTTTGGCTCATTTTGCAAAATCGTTAGCTACGTACATTTGTTGTTCGCCCAGTGTGAGGCAGTCGTTGGCGTTGAGGTAAACGATGTCGTCCTCACACAGTTCGATGCCTTGCAGCAGGGTAGGGTTCTTGCCATGCTCCTCGAGGGTGCAGCGCAGTCCGGTGGCGGTGCATTGCACATTGATAATGGCATGGTGCCGGCTCATGTAGCGTGTGTCGTCGGGTATTTGTATTTCGGCATCATTGCCCTGCTTAAGGCGGCCCACCCATTGCTTGCCAAAATGCAGTTGGTAGGTGTGGCTGCCAACAGCCAACGACAGTTTTGGCAGGTAGGCGCCTAACTGTTGCTTGGTGTGGCAGGTGGGGCATTCGGCCGTTTTTTGTTCAATGCCCGCCATGCTGGCCGCGCTTATCAGTGCGCCGCAGGCGGGACATTTAAGTGTAATGTTCATACGCTTGTTAGTTCGTCATTATGCGTCGTATAGTGTGATATCGGCATCGTTGGAGTAGTCGGGCAGGTCGGTGTCAGACTGTGCCATCTGTCCGTAGCCCCCCTCCACATCGTCGGCCGACGGCATGGGCATGTGGCTGTCAGATATGTCGTGCAGTTCGCTGTCGTCTATTTGACCATCGTGGTTGCTGTCGGCCATCATGATGTCCACCTCACCGTTTTGTGTAACGTCTACCAAGGCAATGTGTTCGTCACCCACGCTCACGTGAGCCACGTCCACGGTGTGGCCGTTAAGGTCTACATCGTTTTGTACGGCAATGACGTGAATTTCGGGCGACTCGGTGTCGTCGGCCGCCATTTGTACATTGTTGTTGCCATTGGTGAGCGTGTTCAGCGTCATGTTTTCGCCGCGCAGGTCGGTCACTTCATTGTCGTCCACCTCGCCGTTGTCGTTGGTGTCGACAAACGAGGCCACCACCCGGTTGTTGTCGTCCATTCTGAAGGCCGCCATGTGGCCGTCCACGGTGCCGATGGCCATGGTGACGGTGCGTCCGTCGTCGGTTGTCATGGTTTCGACACTTTCAATTTGAATGTCGTGCTGTGCGGCATATCCTTGCGTGTGAGTGGCCGGAGTGAGATGCGGCTCATCGTGGTGTGTGGTGTGGCTGCTGTGAGCGTTGTGTGTTGTGGCATCAGCCTTTGGTGTGGCGCTGGCCTCGTGCTGTGTTTGCGTTTTGCTTTCAGCGGCCAGCGTGTCGGCAGTAACTTCCTGCTCGTTGGGCTGCGCAATGGTTTGTACTCCTGCAGCTTCGGCGGTAGCGGTATCGGCGGCAGCCTCATTATTTTGCTCGTTGGCAAAGGCTTCGCCAGCCCACATGGCACCTGCGCCAGCCATGGCACCTACAAATGAGGAGGCTGCCATACTTTTGAAGTGCAGTTTCTTATCATTGCTTTGCTTTTGGGCTTTGTTGCGTCCTTGTGTGATGGTGTCGTTGTTGTTATACATGGCTTGGTTGTTTTAGATGTTTATGATGCAAAGATCGGTGCTTTGTCGCCTTTTGTCAATGGTTATAGCGTTTCAAAGTATGAAATACGTGTTTGGCGTGACGAAATCACCTTTTAGGGCAGGGTGTTCAACATTGGCATCAAAATATTTATCGCCCGAAGCATAAACACGACATCGTCGGCTCCTCCCGTTGCCTCCTTTTGTCGCGTTTTTGCTTCAGGCTCTTTTCTTTTTAGCAAGGATATTATAACTGGGAGAGGACGAGGCGGAGCCCGAGGTCGAAGCGGGGGCCGCGGGGCGAGTAGTAGTTACGACGCGACGAGCGGCAGAGCTCGGCGTGGCAGTCCCAGCCGCCACCACGATGCACGCGGTCAGACCCACTGTTAGACCCAGTTGGGTTGCTTTGCGAGTAAGAACTGTATGAGTCGTACCAGTCGCTGCACCATTCCCACACATTGCCGCTCATGTCGTACAGACCGAGTTCGTTGGCTTGCTTGGTGCCAACGGGGTGAGTGCGGCTACCGCTGTTGTCGGTGTACCATGCCACGTCGCCAATGTAGTTGCTGCCGCTGTATTTGTAGCGGCGACTGTAGTTGCCGCCACGTGCGGCAAACTCCCATTCTGCTTCGGTAGGCAGGCGGAAGTTGCGGCCTGTATAGCTGTTGAGGCGGTTGATAAAGGTCTGGCAGGCGTTCCAAGTCACGCATTCAACAGGCAAGTTGTCGCCTTTGAAGTTTGATGGGTTGCTGCCCATGACGGCGCGCCAAAGGGCTTGCGTTACCTCGTACTTGCAGATGTAATAACTGCTGAGGGTGACGTTGTGGGTGGGCTTTTCGTCAGACCAGACATCACTGCCTTGCTCACTTGTAGCCCCCATGGTGAATGTGCCACCTGACACATACACCATGTCGTTGATGAGCTTGTTGAGCTCGGCCGACAAGCTGACCGTGCTGTTTGTACTACTTATGCTGCTTGTGCTACTAGTGCTGTTTGTGCTACTTGTGCTGCTTGAATGATGTGTGTTATTGCGTCGTGGTGCAGGTTTAGCCTTCGGCTTTGCCGCAGGTTTAGGTTTCGTTACAGTCCGTTTCGGTTTGTTGCGTGTAATGGTGCTCTGTGCTGCCATGCCAATGGGGCAAAGCATGATGAGCAGGGTGAGTATGAGGTGTTTGGGGTTCATGATGTGTGTGAGTTTGATCTATTATAACTGGGAGAGGACGAGGCGGAGCCCGAGGTTGAAGTAGCGGCCGTCGGGCGTGAGGTTGCCACGGTACGACGAGCGGCAGTACCTGGCGCTGCCGCCCCAGCTGCCACCGCGATCCACACGGTCAGACCCACTGTTAGGCCCCGTTGGGTTGCTTTGCGAGTAGGAACTGTATGAGCCGTACCAGTCGCTACACCATTCATATACATTGCCGCTCATGTCGTACAGACCGAGCTCGTTGGGTTGCTTGGTGCCAACGGGGTGAGTGCGGTTGCTGCTGTTGCCGTCATACCATGCCACGTCGCCAATGTAGTTGCTGCCGCTGTATTTGTAGTGACGGCTGTAGTTGCCACCACGTGCGGCAAACTCCCATTCGGCCTCGGTGGGCAGGCGGAAGTTGCGACCTGTGTAACTGTTGAGGCGGTTGATAAAGGTTTGACAGTCGTTCCAACTCACTTGTTCAACGGGAAGATTGTCGCCTTTGAATTTTGAAGGATTGCTTCCCATGACGGCCCGCCAAAGGGCTTGTGTCACCTCGTACTTGCAGATATAGTAGCTGCTGAGGGTGACGCTGTGGGTGGGCGTTTGGTCAGAACTTTCATCACCTCCCATGATAAAAGTGCCGCCCGACACATACACCATGTTGTTGATGAGTTTGTTAAGTTCGGCCGACAAACTGACCGTGCTGCCCGAGTGGCTTGTGCTATTGCGCCGTGGTGCAGGTTTGGGTTTAGCCTTTGGCTTTGCCGCGGGTTTGGGTTTCGTTACAGCCGGTTTCGGCTTATTACGTGTAATGGTGCTCTGTGCTGCCATACCAATGGGGCAAAGCATGAGGAGCAGAAAGAGTATGATGTGTTTGGGGTTCATGATGTGTGTGAGTTGGTTCTATTATAATTGGGAGAGGACGAGGCGGAGACCGAGAAAGTAGTAGTGCGTGTCGGGGGTGCTGTAGTTACGGTCCGTCGAACGGTGTCGGCTGGCGCCGTAAGCAAAGGCACCACCGCGGTTTATGCAGTAAGACCCACTGTCAGGCCCTGTTGGGTTGGTTTGTGAGTAAGAACTGTATGTTCCATACCAGTCGCTGCACCATTCAAACACATTGCCGCTCATGTCGTAAAGACCGAGTTCGTTAGGTCGTTTGGTGCCCACAGGGTGGGTACGGTCGCTGTTGTCACCATGCCATGCTACATCGTCAAGGTTGTTGCTGCCGCTGTATTTGTAGTGGCGGCTGTAGTTTCCGCCACGTGCGGCAAACTCCCATTCGGCCTCGGTGGGCAGGCGGAAGTTACGCCCAGTGTAGCTGTTGAGGCGTTTGATAAAAGTTTGGCAATCGTCCCAACTCACGCGTTCGACAGGCAAGTTGTCGCCTTTTGAATATGATGGATTGCTGCCCATGACGGCTCGCCATAGGGCTTGCGTCACCTCGTATTTGCAGATATAGTAGCTGCTGAGGGTGACGCTGTGGGTAGGCTTTTCGATAGACTCGGCATCACTTCCTTGCTCGCTTGTGCCGCCCATGGTGAAAGTGCCGCCCGACACATACACCATGTTGTTGATGAGTTTGTTAAGCTCGGCCGACAAATTGACCGTGCTGCTTGTACTGCTTGAATGATGTGTGCTGTTGCGCCGTGGTGCAGGTTTGGCCTTCGGTTTGGCTTTTGGCTTTGCCGCAGGTTTAGGTTTCGTCACAGCCGGTTTCGGCTTGTGGCGCGTAATGGTGCTCTGTGCTGCCATGCCAATGGGGCAAAGCATGAGGAGCAGGGTGAGAATGATGTGCTTAGATGTCATGATATGTGTGAGTTATGCGTCGGCGGAATTAGTAAACAAGTTATTAACCCGTTAACAAAGAACTCCGCCAGCGCGTTACTTAATCGGCACGCCGCAATTAGGGCAATACTTTTTGCCGCTTAGCACAGAGTAGGGGACGAAACCAAGAAATTTGTGGCAGTGCGGGCAAACGTAGGTGGTTTGCATCTGTGCGTTGAGGGTGGCCAAAGCGACGGTCTTCTTTTCGAGCACCTTTTCGCCAGCAAAGATGGCGATGGCCATGACAGCCAGCAGCACAATGCATGACACCAGCCAGTTTTGACCCACCATCTGTGTGACGAGCATGGTCAGTATGGGGGTGAGCATACGAATGGAGTTGACCAACATGGAGTAGCGGTCCCACTTGCGCTTTTGCTTGTCGTAGTCGTTCCACACCTGTTGCAGGTTGATGCGCGAGGCATCGGTAAGCAGTTGCTTGACCGAGGTCTTGAAAGTACCTAAAAATAAAGGCGTGTCAGCCTTGATGGTTTTGCGCATGATGCGCAGGCCAAACACAAAGACCCCTTTGGCCGAGTCGTGGTCTTCAATCACATACGAGTCGGCCGAGGTGCGCGTAAGTGTGGCGTGCTGCGGGTCGATGCTGGCGTCGGACAGGTGTAGCGGTTGTTGTCCCATGCGGCCAATAATGATGCTTTCGCCTATTTCCATAAAGTATTGTCTTCGTAAAGTCGTTTGATAGTTTTAAGCGCCTCTTTCGACATGGGCAGGGCAAAGTTACCCTCATGCTCAAAGTCGGAGAGTACCAACTTATGGTTGGTAAGGTTAACTTGCACAATCATGTCGGCATTGACAATGTAGCGTTTGCCAATGCGCAGGAAGGTTGGTGCCGTTTCGGCAGCCTGCTTGTGCAGCATCTCCTCAACAGTGGTGAGGCCAACGGGCAGCATAACCTTCTGTTTGTTGGGAAACACCCCATAGCAGTAGTTGCCATAAGCCTCGTAGAACATGGCCTTGGCCAAGGGCACGCGCAATAGTTCTGTGCGGCGGTTGAATATGGTGTATTTCATGTGAGTCGGCATTGTTCTGTATTTATGCACAAAAATACCAAAAAGATAACAACTAATGCGTCATTAAATGGCATTTTGTGACGTGCTTTGCCATTTGTTGAGCACATCAACCACTTGTTGCGCCTCATTGGCAGAGATCACCGGACTCATAGGGATAGAAAGTTCCTCGGCATGAATGCGCTCCGTCACAGGCAACGAGAGCTTGTGCCCCCATGCCTCATAATAGCATTGCTGCTTGTGCGGGGGAATAGGGTAGTGAATGAGCGTTTGCACACCGTGTTGTGCAAGAAACGTTTGCAGATGGTCGCGCTCCTTGCAGAATATGGGAAACTGGTGGTACACATTGTGGGCATCGGGCAGACGCTCGGGCAGCGTGATGAGCGGATTGCTGATGTGGCCGTAGTAAAAGTCGGCCAACTGCTGGCGGCGGGCATTGTCGTGGTCAAGATATTTGAGTTTGATGCGCAACACGGCAGCGTCCATCTCGCTCATGCGGCTGTTGATGCCCGCATATTTGAACACATATTTGCGTTCGCTGCCATAGTTGGCCAGGGCGCGAATGGTGGCGGCAAGTTCCGCATTGTCGGTTGTGACGGCCCCTGCATCGCCCATGGCCCCGATGTTTTTGCCAGGGTAAAAGCTGTGTGCTGCGGCATCGCCCAACGAACCGGTGCGTTTGCCATTGAAGGTACAGCCCTGTGCTTGTGCATTGTCCTCCATCAGTTTGAGGTGGTGGCGGTGGCAAATGTCGAGCAACTGCTCGTTGTACGCCAGTCGTCCGTACAGGTGCACCGTCATGATGCCCCGTGTGCGCGGTGTGATGGCCTGTTCCACGCGGTCGGTGTCAAGTTCCAGATGGTGCCAGGTAGGTTCCACCAATACAGGTTTGAGATTGTTGCGTGTAATAGCTAATATGGTGGCAATGTAGGTGTTGGCCGGCACGATAATTTCGTCGCCATCAGCCATCACCCCCATCTCCTTATAGGCGCGCAGTATGAGGTAAAGCGCATCAAGTCCGTTGGCCACCGCCACACAATGTTGTGTGCCGATGTAGCGGGCATAGTCGTGTTCAAATTGTTTCGTCTCGTCGCCCTGCAAAAACCACCCCGAGTCAATCACACGGGCCATGGCGGCCTTGTACTCATCGGCGTGTTCGTGGGTGATGCGCTGCAAGTCGTATAGTTTAATCATAATGTTTCAATATTGTTGAGCGAGAGTCTGAATGCTACAAAATCGTTGTAGTTGCGAATGTAATCCTCGCTTTTGTAAATGTCCGAAGCCAGCACCATGCACACCGCCCCCGACGAAAAGTCGGTGATGCTTCGCCACAATCCCGGGCGCACCAGCAGACCCTGGTAGGGACGGTTGAGGAAAAACGACCGTTTGCATTGGCCGTCGTCGAGTGTGACAGTGAACGAACCAGATGCTGCCACTATAAATTGGCTCAGTGTGCGGTGGGCATGTGCACCCCGTTCCTCGCCGCCCGGCACATCGTAAAGGTAGTAAACCCTTTTCACGTCAAAAGGCAGCGTGTCGCCATTCTGCACCACGGTAAGGTTGCCTTTGCGGTCAGAATGGTGTCGGTTAAGTTCTACAATAGAGCAGTCGAATACACTATATTTCTCCATGTTGCTTCATTCGTTTGTAAGTGCCGTAATCCTCCACATAGTCGGCACGGTTGTAAGGCGTTGAGGCTATTTCGAGCGCCAACGAGTTGGTGGAGAAGTTTGTGAGCGTGCGCCAAAGTCCCTTCGGTATGTAAAGCCCGTAGTACGAGCGGTTAAGCGTAAAGGTGCGCTTGTTTGTGCCATCGTCCACAATCACGTCGAGGCTGCCCGAAATGGCAATGATAAGTTCCTCGGTGGTGTGGTAGGCATGTCCGCTGCGGTTTTCGCCCCCGGGTACATCGTATATCCAGTATACGCGTTCAAACTTGAAAGGCACCTGGTTATGTTGCTCTACAAACGACAAATTGCCGCGAGGGTCGTTGAAACGTGGCAACTCAATAAGCCGTGCATCGTCAATGGTCATATATGGTAGTTGTTGTCTGAAGTTTCGGTTTTAATAAGTGCGGGCTGAATCAATGACAGCTGCAAAAAACGCAAGCACTAATGGGGGCGACGCGTCCCGCGTCGGGAAAAATGCAATGTATATATATTAAATAAAGGTTTGCAGACAGCACTAATTACACTCCTGCCTGTGTGCCTTTGCCTAAAATCCTGACGCGAGACGAGGCTGCTGAAAAATTCTCCGACGCGAGACGCGTCGCCCCCATTAGAGCTAGCGTTTAGTGGTGGCGTTTGGTGGTAGCTCTTAGTGGTAGCGTTTGGTGTTAGTGTTTGATGCTTGAAGAAACGCAAGCACTAATGGGGGCGACGCGTCCCGCGTCGGTTTTTTCAGCAGCCTCGAGACGCGTCGCTCCCATTAGAGGTAGCGTTTGATGCTTGAACAATTCACGCAAGTTTGATTGCATTCGCCTTGCACGATGTTTCAGCCCGCGCAGGCTAAATCCGTAACTTGCGTTTTTAATTATCCAAACGTCCTGAGGCCGCAATCAGAGCGCGCACCTTGTCGTTAAAGCCCGTGGCCTGTATCAACTCCTCAAGCGTGAGGTGCATGCGGTATTGCCAGTATTGGTCGGGGTTGGCCGGCACATTGATTTGTTCCGTCTCGGGGTGCTTGCTGCGCAGCGTGGGTGATATGGCAAGCCAATCCTGCCACCCCAACAAGCAAAGCATTGAGGGCGATTGCAGGTGCAATTTTACCACCTCCTCGCACACCTCAGGCGTGGCTTCGGCGGGCGCCTCGCCATTGTGGTGCAGCGCTTCGTGCCAAAAGGCCTGTGACTGTTCGCCATTTTGCTGCCACCACAAGCGCAATGGCGGCATGTCGTGGGTGGCAATGGTGGCCACCGACAGATAAGGATTGTCGAGCGGATTGCCAAAACGCACACCATAAGCCTTGGGCATACGCTGGATTTCGAGCGACAGAATTTCGAGCCGTTCAAGCACACCCTTAACCGATGCCGGCACCATGCCAAGGTCCTCGGCACATGGCAACATGCCATTGCCGTTAAGCGGATAAAGTTGCAGCACCGGGTGCTGCGCGTCGGCACTCTGTGTGACTGCCGGCACCTTCTTCATGGCCTCGTCAGCCCAAAACTGATTGTTGCGCTCGTAAAAGAAGTGGTCGTGCAGATGGTTGAAAGCCTGACAGTCGGCCTCGCTCAAAGCACCGAAAAGCCAAGTGCGCTGTGCTCCATCGCGTGGGTGGAACAGATGCGCGTGTGTGGCATCGCGTATGAACAACACCTCGCACACCACCTGCAACAAAGTTTGGCGCGTTTTGCCCTCGGGCAGCAAGCGGCAGATGGCACGCTGGGAGCGGTAAGCCTCCTTCAGCACATACCATTCGCCGTCCTTTGTAAAATAGTCGGCAGCCAGTTTGGCATTCTCTGTGTCGGTCATCAGCTTTTGCATGGTTCCAGCCGTCACGCGTGGCACACACAAGGCTTGCACGTCGCCCCCAAAACCAAAGTCGTGAATTTCGGCCTCGGTATAGGGCAGGGCGGGGCGGAACTGCCCCAACAGTCCGTAAATATGTTGCGACGGCACCTCCCAAATGCGGAAAAAGCCCAGCACGTGGTCAATGCGGTAAGCGTCAAAGTACTGCTCCATGTGCTTCAGTCTGCTGCGCCACCACTGGTAGCCGTCTTGCGCCATGGCCTCCCAATTATAGGTAGGGAAGCCCCAGTTCTGCCCATGCACGGCAAAGTCGTCGGGCGGTGCCCCCGCCTGTCCGTCAAAGTGGAACAAATGGCCGTCGGCCCATGCCGGCACACTGTCGCGGCTGATGCCGATGGGAATATCCCCCTTCAGTATCACCCCCAGTTCGCGTGCCGTGTTGTGGGCCCGTTGCATTTGCCGGTGCAGCAAATATTGCAGCCAGGCGTAGAACAGGCGGCTGTCGGCCACATCGGGGTGCTTGGCAGTGTAAGCCTCCAGTTCGCCGGCTTTGGGCGCATCGTCGGGCCATGAGCGAAAATCGGCCGTGTGGTAAGTGTCGCGCAGCGTGCAAAAAGTAGTGTAGGCAGGCAACCAATGTGCGTTGTCATCGCAAAACTTCTTGAAAGGCGCAGAGGCCACCACCTTTGCACCACCCTCTTTATATAAAGCGTGCGCAAAGTCCATTTTCAGCTTAAAAGCCCTCTCGTAGTCCACCTCAGGCAGAGCGTTCAACTCCGTGCCAAGCGCACTATACACCTTGTAAGCCTTGCTCCCCCTCCACTCGCGCAGGTCGAGGTAGACAGGGTGCAGGGCAAACACCGAAATGCCATTGTATGGGTAAGAGTCGTGCCACGCCCCCGTGCGTGTGGTATCGTTGATGGGCAGCAGCTGAATAGCCTTCATGCCCACATCGGCCCCCCAGCGTATCATGGTGTCAAGGTCGCCAAAGTCGCCAATGCCCATGCTGCCCTTGCTGCGCAGCGAGAACACTGGAATGACACACCCCGCTCCCCGCCATTGGGGCAAGCTCATGCGCGGCCTTTCGTCCTGACGCACAATCGAGGCATTGAGGCTGCATGGGGTGGGGCTGATGATGCGGTTGCCGCCCTTCTCCCACTGTGCGTGTGCAGGGTCTTTAGCGTCCACCAACACATATTTATATTCCAAGCCTTGTTCAAAATCCTCACGCGTCAGCGGCAGTGCCCACTCGTAGGTGTCAGTGCGCTGCATGATGCGTGCCTGCTGTGGCTGCCATTCCCCCATGTTGGGCGTGTTGCCTACAACGGCCCACTTCATGCCATTGGCTGGTGGCAGCGTGTGCAGCAGCAACAAATAAGGCGAGGTGAACAACTCAAGGTGCATCTTTTCGCCGCCGCGTGGCAACATCAAGCATTGTTCAAATGCCGCGCGGTGATAGTTCTGCCCCAAGCACGTGTCGGCCCAGGCGTCGCAAAAGCATACCTCAGAGCGGTGGTTGAATGCAAACAACCGCCATGTGTTGGTCTCGACGCGCAGCAGTGTGCCGTCGTCAGCCACTATCTGGTAGGCATATCTGATGTGCTGGCTTTGATCAGCCACTTGCAGCGTGGCGGTCCAGTGCGTTTGGTCGTTGCTCTGCAACGCTATATATAATATGTCGCCACCATCAATCGAACAGGCTAGCTCGGGGTGCTCATTGTGGTGGGTGTGGTAGTCAATATGAAAAGTGAGAGTCTTCATGCTTCAAATTTAAGCGTTTAGTAATGGGGCGGTTCTAAAAAGTCTGATTACTTAGGTGGCCGAAATGGGCCTTTTTGCTTGTGCCGCATTTGGCGGTAAACTTAACAAGAAAAAATGACATACACCCACCTTTTGCCGCAAAACACGCAAATTGGAGGGACAGGCAAAAAAATGAGTGCAAACGTTTGGCAGTAATATCAGATGATTGTATATTTGCATCAAATTCAATAAGACATAAAAACAGGGCGCTCATCAAGCAGCGCACTGTATAAAGGCAGGAAATCAGCCTCTTGCAGAAAAATATACGGCTGTACCGGTTAGATTGGGATACTCATCAATAATTACTTGAAAACCGAGTCAACCAGTTATTCAATGGCGTGCCGATATGCGCTTGTCGTAGGGTCGGATTACAGAGATTGGCTGGAGCTCAAATCTTATTTCGCTCGGAGTTTCATCACATCACTGGTACAGCCTTTTTTTGTGCCCTGTCGTTTCGTATGTGCGTGACGACATGGCAAAGTGTGGCGTTTTCTGGCATCAAATATTGATTATGCAAAACGGTTTTATCAAAGTAGCGGCGGCCATTCCTTCGGTGAAGGTGGCCGATTGTTCTTTTAATATCCAACAGATTGAAAGCCTTATGGCATCGGCCGAGGGACAGGGTGTAGAGATATTGTGCCTGCCCGAGTTAGCCATCACAGCTTATACCTGCCAGGATTTGTTTCAGCAGCAGTTGCTGCTTGACGAGGCAGAAGCTTCACTGCTCAAACTGATGGAGTTCAGCCGTAACCTTAATGTTACGGCTTTGGTGGGCGTGCCAATAGCCTATAACAGCATGTTGTTTAATTGTGCTGCCGTCATACAGCGGGGCAAAGTGTATGGCCTTGTGCCCAAAACGTATATACCCAATTACAAAGAATTTTACGAAAAGCGTTGGTTCACATCAGCCCAAGTGCTGGCCAATGGTGTGGAATTGCGCTTTTGCGGTCAGACGGTGCCCATGAGCAAGAACCTCGTGTTCTCCACCACACACTGCACTTTCGGTATTGAGATATGTGAAGACCTTTGGGCACCTGTGCCGCCCAGCAACCACTTGGCACTGGCCGGTGCCGACATCATATTCAATCTTAGCGCAAGCAACGAACTCATAGGCAAGGCGCAGTATCTGCGCAACCTTGTGCTCGGCCAGAGCGCCCGCCTGCTGGCTGGCTATGTGTATGCTGGTAGTGGTTATGGCGAAAGCACACAGGACCTCGTGTTCAGCGGTCGTGCCTTTATAGCCGAAAATGGCGCTTTGCTGGCACAGGCCGAACGTTTTGCCATGCGCGAACAGCTCATTTGCAGTGAAATTGACGTGGAGCGCCTGCGCGCCGAGCGTCGCACCAATACGACTTTTGCCAATGCCTTCGACAATGAACTGGTGCAGAACTACCGCAATATAGAACTCGAACCCTATGCAAGCAATGTGCCGTTTACACTGACACGCCCCATCGACGCCCACCCGTTTGTGCCCGAGGGCTACGAACTTGACGAGCGTTGTGAGGAGATTATCTGCATACAAAGCGAGGCACTGGCACGTCGTATAGAGCACACCCGTGCCAAGACGGTGGTGATAGGCATTAGTGGCGGCCTCGACTCCACACTGGCTCTGCTGGTGGCAGTGCATGCCTTCGACCGTTTGGAGCGCGACCGCCGTGGCATAGTGGGTATCACCATGCCAGGGTTTGGCACAACCGATCGCACCTATACCAATGCCACAAACTTGATGAAGGAGCTCGGTGTGACCATTCGCGAGATAAGCATAGCACCCGCGGTGACACAGCACTTCATGGATTTGGGACACGACATCAATGTGCACGACTTGACGTACGAAAACTCGCAAGCCCGCGAACGTACGCAGATATTGATGGACGCTGCCGGACAGATGGGCGGCTTTGTGGTCGGTACGGGCGACTTGAGCGAACTGGCACTTGGGTGGGCCACCTATAATGGCGACCACATGAGCATGTATGGTGTGAATGCCTCCATACCCAAAACGCTTGTAAAGCACCTCGTGAGCTGGGCCGCACGCAACATGGCCGATGAGGCCAGCCGCACCACACTGCTCGATATAGTAGACACCCCCATCAGTCCCGAACTCATTCCGGCTGACGAGAACGGCAATATCAAGCAGGTGACAGAGGACCTTGTCGGTCCTTATGAGCTGCACGACTTCTTCTTGTATTATGTGCTGCGTTTCGGTTTTCGTCCGCAAAAGATATATTATCTTGCCTGTCGTGCATTTGACGGCACAGGCAATGGCACGGCGTACACCAATGAGGTTATTCTTAAATGGTTGCGCACCTTCTTCCGCCGATTCTTCACCCAGCAGTTCAAGCGTTCGTGTTTGCCCGATGGGCCTAAGGTTGGCAGTTGCTCGCTTAGTCCGCGTGGCGACTGGCGCATGCCTTCCGATGCCAGCTCGGACGCATGGCTTGCCGACCTCGAGACGGAAGATGAAAGTACACCGTCCGTTGTAGAACATGCGTAAATGATATAGAAATATGAAAAGGTTGCTTATTCCATTGCTGCTCATGTTGATGGTGTTGCCTCTTCGGGCAGCAACGAAAGACGTGTTGTTTGCACGCATATTGCCCGACCGTACCACCCTTTATGCTGGCGACAGCATGTTGGTGTCGGTGGTGCTGTATGCCACGGCGCCTATTGCCAAGGCCGAATGTACGAGCCAGTTTGTGGTGAAGGGTAAATGTGACGTACGCAAGCTTGACATAGACCGCAACGCCACGGCCGGACGTACGCGCGAGGGGCGTCAGATGTATTACACCCTTGTGTGGAACCAATATGTGGTGGCACCGCAAAAGACGGGTACATATACTGTACCCGTACAAAAGTTTAAGGCTACTTTGCAGCGTGTGGTGCGTATGCCCGACCTCTTTGACCAGATGATGGGGGCACAGCCCGAATATCAAAATGTCAAGGTGCAGGGAGAGTCCAAAACCTTTACGTTTGAGGTAAAGGAAAAGCCCCTGCGTTCTACACAGGACATGATGCGCACCTCAGGGGGCGTGTTGTGATGCGGTGCTCGCTTGCTCGCTGATCAACAGTTTGGTACTTGAAGAAACGCCCCCATTAGTGTTAGCGTTTAGTGCTTGAAGAAACGCTACCACTAATGGGGGCGACGCGTCTCGCGTCGGGATAGAAAAAGGGGAAGAAAATACGAACTCGCGTTAAAAGGAAGAAGCGATGCAGACAAACAGAGGTGAAAAATATGGAGAGGGAGTCTATTTTATGAGATTTTTCAATCAACTTCACAAAGTTGTGGACCACAACCTTGTGAACTACTTCTTTTTACATTACCTTTGTAATCTAATTAAGTAAGGAGTAAAGATTATGGAGAAAGCTTTTGTATATGGTATGTCGGTCGGTGGTAATAACTTTACAGACCGAATTGAAGAAACCAAGCGTATCAAGCTTGACTTTGAAAATGGCGTTAATGTTATTCTTATATCTCCAAGACGCATGGGTAAGACTTCTCTTATAAAAAAGGTGATTTCCGAGATTGACAACCCTATGCTAAAAATCGTCTATATGGACATATATGACTGCAGAAGTGAATATGATTTCTATAACCGATTTGCTGAAACAATCATGAAGTCCACCGGCAACCATTTGGAGCAAGTAATGGAGAACATCAAGCGTTTTTTGGTTAGAATCTCGCCCAAAATTTCATTTAGCACAGAACCTAACTCTGAGTTTTCTGTATCCTTGGGTATAACACCCAAGGATTATTCTCCAGAGGAAATTTTGAATCTTCCAGAACGTATTGCCAAGGAACAGGGCGTTCGCCTTGTAGTATGTATTGACGAGTTTCAGCAGATAGGAGAGTTCACAGACTCGCTGACTATACAAAAACGTCTACGCGGTGTTTGGCAGCATCATCAAAATGTGTCATATTGCTTCTTTGGCAGTAAGAAGCATCTGATGGAAAATATTTTCCAAAGTCGTCGTATGCCTTTCTATCAGTTTGGGGAAATGTTGCATCTCAAGTGCATTCCTACTGTATATTGGGTCCCCTTCATCTGTTCTCGATTCGAAAAGTATGGTAAGAAGATAGCAGAAGAGTATGCTGGCAGAATATGCCAAGTGGTAAAGAATTACTCATCTTATGTGCAGCAACTTGCATGGAACGTTATGGCCGAAACAGGAAAAGAAGTAAACGAGGAGAGTTTTGAAGAAGGCTTGAAGGCTCTGTTGGAGCAAAACAGCAGTCTCTTCATACAACAGACAGAGGGGCTTACGACCTATCAGCTCAACTTCATTCGTCTTTTGTGCAAAGACATACATTCAGGATTTACAACTCAAGCGGTTTCTGAAATATACCCTCTTGGCAGTAAGTCAAATATAGACCGTATAAAGAAAAGTTTGGTTGACAAAGAGATTATCACCGTTGAAAAAGATGGTATATTCCTTGCTGATAGTGTATTTGAACTTTGGTTTAAAAGAGAAATGATGTAGTCTATAGCCGACACTGAGGTTTGCCATTCACTAGTTAAATAAATATCATTATTCAGTTTATTAGCCAATAGACAGGAAATATGAACGAGTATAAAACAATAGACTCTCTTTTTAAGAAATTCGCTAATCCAATAAAAGAGGATTACGAAGCATTGGCGGTTAGCCTGATGAAAAACTTTTCCATCGCCAAATGTGAAAAAGATAGTGAAGGAGTCAGAAACGTGAAGTACCGAATAGCTGATTTGGAAATATATCTATATTCAACAGACGATACTGAAGACGTAGCAACTTTGAGTAGAGACTGTATCGAAGGGCAATGGTTCTTTGTGTTAGCGCTTAGTGCTTGAAGAAACGCTACCACTAATGGGGGCGACGCGTCTCGCGTCGGAAAAAATAACAAAATAAAGGCTCATAGATAGTACTAATCACACTACTATCTGTGAGCCTTAGCCTTAAAATTCCCGACGCGGGACGCGTCGCCCCCATTACAGGTAGCGTTTTGTGTTAGCGCTTAGTGTTAGCGTTTGGCACTTGAACCCGTTCGTATTTTACTCCTCTCCTTCCACTGCGCAACCATCAAAGCCCATTTCCTTGGCCCGTTCCGGTCCGAAAGTGAAGTAAGTGGCATCAGCCTCGTCGCAAATTTCGCCCTTGGCATTTTCAAGAGTAAGATGTATGGTGACAATATTGCGGCGTTGTGCGCTGATGTGCCCCTTGATGGTAATAAGCGGTTCGGTGGTCATGACCGGTTGGCGATACTTAACGTCGAGCCGTGTGGTCATGCCCGCTGTTTGCAACTTGCGGTTGACCACCCAGCCGGCCACCTCGTCCATCAGCATGGCAATCACACCACCATGCAATGTGTCGACCCAACCCTGGTAGTTCTCGCCCGGGCTCCATTTTGTCAGAACCTCGTCGCCTTCCTCCCAAAATTGTAAATGCAGACCGATGGGATTGTCTGGACTGCAGCAAATGCACTTGTAACCTTTTTTACCCAAATAGGGATTGATAATCTTTTTCATAAGGCGTGAATGTTGAACGTTGTTTCTGTATGCAAATGTACAAAAAAGTAGCATACAAATGTATGACATCTCATTTACGATGCACGCGTAATGCTGCCCCATTTTGCTCTCTATATCGTTTTGATGCAAAATGTCTGCACTCTGCACTTTTTATATGCACTGCACTGATATTCAAGCGCTTCAGGCGTGTAGACAACTCTAAAATTTATCTGCACGCTGTCTGCACTCAACTACGCTCGTGTCTGCACTATCTGCACTTATTTACACTTGTCTGCACTATTTACTTTGCTTGCACTTATCAGCATAGGTGTAAGTGTACACGTGTAGTGCCGACTACACCTTGCGACATAGGGGGCGCGTACTTCCGGTTGCTCCGACAGAAAAACGTTCTCCCTATGCCGTAGCGAGCGGTTGGCACGACCGTTTTTGTGCATGCACTTGGTCTGCCGTATTCGCTTGTTAGTGCAGACAAGTGCATACAGGTGTGTAGGTGTTTTTTACCTTTGTCTACACTGTGTAATATGTTGATATTCATGTAGTTTCGTGGCAAAAGTGCAGAGTGCAGACACTTTGTGCATTTGCATCTTATGGTAGTGCGTCTGCACTTGTCGTGAAACCTTGTGAGGTCCCATCGGTTGGTTACGCAATCGTAGATTGTGCAATTAGAAAAATCAAATATTAGTTTGCAAATTGTGCAAGTGTCGTGGTCTGACAATTTGCTCCTTGTGCAAATAAAACAATGACATTCGTTTGCAATTTGCACAATAGGCGCAAAAATCATTTTGTAATTGTTGCTTAATTACAAGTTATTATATTAACTTTGCACCCATATATAACAACTCAGAACAGAATAATGAAGAAAAACATCTTCCTCCTTTTGGTAGCAATCCTAACCATTGCGTCATGCAAGACCAAAGAGAAAATCATCTACTTTCAAGACATTACTCCCGACAGTGTTGCCACAACAGTCATTCCCACCCAGCAGAGTGTGTTGAAACTCGTGCCGGGCGATAAGATAGGTATAACCGTGACCAGTGCTGCTACTCCCGAGTTGGCAGTACGTTACAACTTGTCAACAGGTTCGTCATATTCGAGCACCTCAAATGCCGACAACATGCGTTACACGATAGACGAGAATGGCAATGTTGATGTGCCGGGCATAGGTCGTGTGCAAGTGGGAGGTCTCACTCGCGCTGAGGCTGCATCGCGCATTCAGGCCAAGTTCCGTGATGGCGTGTTGAACGACGCTGTTGTAACGGTGGCCGCCTACAATCAGTATATTACGGTGTTGGGCGAAGTGGCCCGTCCTGGATTGCAGGAAATCACGCGTGACAAGATGACCATACTCGAGGCTATAGGTCGTGCGGGCGACTTGACCATTACTGGCCGTCGCGATTGCATCAGGGTGCTCCGTCAGGAGGGCAGCGTAACAAAGACTTATTTTGTAGACCTTCGCTCAAAGGACTTGTTTAATTCGCCGGTGTTCAACTTGCAGCAGAATGATGTGGTGTATGTTGAGCCTAACAAAGTGCGTATGGGTCAGTCTACCAACAACGACAACTCGGTGCGCAATATTTCAACCTGGTTGTCTGTAACGTCTGTACTCACAAGTATAGCCATCCTTATTTTTAGATAATAAGCATAAGTATTCTTGCAACGTGTTTTGCAAGATGTATAATTGTTATAATGATTATTGCGGGCAAAACTGAAGACCTTGTACAGGGCCTTGATTTTGCCCGCATTTTGTGTGTTCATGCTACAAACGCTACCTCTAATGGGGGCGACGCGTCTCGCGTCGGGATAGAGAAAGTAGGAAAATACGAACTCTACTAAATAACTCAAGTTTCAGATTTAGCAAAGGCGGGCTGAAAGCCCAATGGAGCACATAGCCCAGGGCAAGCGAAGCGACACCCTGGGGGTCGCGTGTTGGAGCAGTCGCGCCCTGAAAGGGCAGAAGCTTTAAGCTATGGCGCAGTTCTTGAACAAATATACATGCGATATTCCACTCTAAGACTGCGAATTTAGCTGTCAAGTAAGAATAACAACAAAAAGGGTTAAAGCTTTTGCCCTTTCAGGGCGCGACTGCTCCAACACGCGATACCCAGGGTGTCGCTTCGCTTGCCCTGGGCTATGTGCTCCATTGGGCTTTTATTGACATCATCGGCTGCGGCTCAGCAATTCAAGCAAGCTTGATTGCATTCACCTTGCACGATGATTCAGCCCGCCCTTGTTAAATCCGAAACTTCAATAAATAATAGCTGAATCTTTTTCGCGAGACGAGGCTACAGAAAAACCGACGCGGGACGCGTCGCCCCCATTAGAGTTAGCGTTTGGTGTTTGAACCCCGAGATAGGCTGCACCTCGGCAATAAAAATGAAAGTCTTGGGCCTTTCATTTTGTATTGCGCTCGGTTTGCACTATCTTTGCAAAAGATAGGCGTCGGTTCGGCAAAACACTCAAACGAGTTTGGCATTCTGCTCACACCTTGCACTATCTTGACTTTAGATTTGCAATGATGCGCTGCCATGGCGTGTTTCATTTGTTATAACCTTATCCCTCACTACATGAAAGGAATAGTATTAGCTGGTGGTAGCGGCACACGCCTCTATCCCATTACAAAAGGCATAAGCAAGCAACTTATTCCCATATTCGACAAACCGATGGTGTATTACCCCATATCGGTGTTGATGCTTGCAGGCATACGCGACATACTGATTATTTCAACGCCACAGGATATGCCGAGTTTCCAACGCTTGCTGGGAGATGGCAGTGAATTTGGCGTACACTTTGAATATGCCGTGCAGCCCTCGCCCGATGGTTTGGCACAGGCCTTTATTATTGGCGAGGAATTTATTGGCAACGATAGCGTGTGCCTTGTGCTTGGCGACAATATATTTCATGGCAGTAATTTTTCGAGAATGCTGCGTGAAGCTGTGTCAAAGGCTGAAAACGAGGGACTCGCTTCGGTGTTTGGCTATCGCGTGAACGACCCGGAACGCTATGGTGTGGTAGAGTTTAACAACGATGGACAGGCAGTGAGCATTGAGGAAAAACCCGCTCAGCCTAAGTCGAACTATGCCGTGGTGGGCTTGTACTTCTATCCCAACGAGGTGGTGAAGGTGGCCAAGCAAATTAAACCGTCGGCACGTGGCGAACTGGAAATTACGACCGTTAATCAGCATTTTCTTGAGAACAAAAAACTCATGGTGCAAACTTTGGGCCTCGGTTTTGCCTGGCTCGACACCGGGACGCACGACAGTTTGAGCGAAGCTTCTACGTTTATTGAAGTGATAGAAAAGCGTACCGGCTTGAAAGTGGCTTGTCTCGAGGGCATCGGGTTGGCCTATGGGTGGGTGACGGCTGAGCAGGTACGGCAACAGGCTTTGCCAATGGCTAAAAACCAATATGGCCAATATCTGTTGAAACTGGCCGATGAGTATGCCAGCCAAGGGGCTTAGCCGCTGATGGGCTGGACTCTTGGCAGGGGCGTGTGTATCCTGGTCAGTTTAGTTGCCGAAGGCTTTCTTACACTTTAATTAGAACCACCTTATAACCTTACTCCCAAAATCTCACATGATAATAGCAGTAGACTTTGATGGCACGATAGTGGAGCACAAATATCCGGCCATCGGAAAGGAAATACCATTTGCCACCGCCAGTTTGCGCCAGTTGATGCAGGACGGCCACAAACTCATATTATGGAGTGTGCGCGAGGGACAATTGCTTGACGACGCCGTGAAATGGTGCGAAGAACGTGGCGTGCGTTTCTATGCTGTAAATTCAGATATTGACGAGGACGCCTCAGACCACCAGGGTACGGCACACTTTAGTCGTAAAATTAAGGCCGATGTGTTCATCGACGACCGTAATTGTGGCGGACTGCCCGATTGGGGCACAATCTATCAGATGGTGACAAAGCACATGACCTATGCGCAGTATGTTGAAAGGTTGACAAATGACAACCAAGAGCCAAAGAAAAAGGCTTGGTGGAAATTCTGACATGTTGTACCGCATGGGCTGTTGTCGGCTATTCTGACATAGCAAGGAAAATACAAATAACGAAAATCACATATAAGCATGAAGCTACCAAACGCTCACCAAATGAGGGAGTTGGACAATTATACGATCCAAAAACGTGACATGAAGTCTGTTGACCTGATGGAGGAGGCTGCAAAGGCTGTGGCAGACTTTATACAGAATGAATACACCGACCACGAAAAGCCTATTGTCGTATTTTCTGGTCCGGGCAACAATGGTGGCGATGGTTTGGCTATGGCCCGTATGCTGAGCAAACGTGGCTATAAGCGCATACAGGCTTTTTTGTTTAATACCAACAATTCGCTGAGCGAGGACTGCAAGGTGAATGCCGAAAGGTTGAGCCAAGAATGTCCTGAAGTGGATTTCATTGAAATACAACAGCAGTTTGAAGCACCCGAACTGAGCACCGACACCTTGATAGTTGACGCCTTGTTTGGCACAGGACTGAACAAGCCCCTTGGGGGCGGATATGCCGCTTTGGTAAAGTTTATCAATGCGGCACAAGTCGATGTGGTGAGCATTGATATGCCTTCGGGACTGATGTGTGAGGACAATACTTACAATTCGCCTTCGGCCATTGTGCGTGCTACCCATACACTGACCATCGGGCTGCCCAAACTGGCGCTCATATTGGCCGACAACCAGATTTATGCAGGACAAACGCATGTGCTGTCGATAGGGTTGTGCCTTGATAAGCTTGACGAGATGTGCATTCCGTATCAAATAACGGAACGTGCCGATGTGGCAGCTTTGGTAAAGGCACGTCCTGCCTTTGGCCATAAGGGCACATTCGGCAATGCGCTGCTTGTGGCTGGCAAGTATGGCATGGCTGGGGCTGCTGTGTTGGCTGCAAGGGCCTGTCTGAAGTCGGGCGTAGGCAAGGTGACGGTGCACACCCCATTGAAAAATAATGACATCTTGCAAATAGCTGTGCCTGAGGCTGTGCTCGACCATGATGAGGACGAACGCATTTTTACCAATCCCGTCAGAACCGACTTTTTCCAGGCTTTGGCCATTGGCCCTGGCATTGGAACAGACAAACGCACGGCGCTGGCCTTCATAGAACAAACGAGCCATACGGACATACCCTTGGTGATAGACGCTGATGGCATCAACATATTGGGCAGCCACAAAGGGTGGATACCGCAAATTCCGGCAAATGCCATCTTTACGCCGCACCCCAAGGAGATGCAGCACCTTGGTATATGCAATACGGATTCATACAGCACTTTGCTCGAGGCTGTGAACATGGCCAAGCAGCACAAATTCTTTATTTGTCTGAAGGGCCATTATACGGCAGTATGTACTCCTGATGGGCAGGTGTGCTTTAACCCAACAGGCAATTCGGGCATGGCTACGGCCGGTAGCGGTGATGTGTTGACGGGCATTATTTTGGCCCTGCTGGCACAGCAATATACGCCAGAGGAGGCCTGTAAACTGGGCGTTTACTGGCACGGGCTGGCTGGCGACATGGCGGCTGCCGACATGGGAGAACATGGCGTGACGGCCTCGGACATCATAAATTACTTGCCAAAGGCTTTGCTCAGTATAAAGGCTGGGGCATGAACGGCAGGTGTGTGAAACTTGAAATTTTTGTACGATGAAGATGAAACGCTTTACAATAATAACCGCTGCTGCGGCTCTGCTTTCATTGGGCGCAAAGGCTCAAACCGAAGTGACTGCTTATACGCCGGGGTTGACCGAAGACGGCATTACATATTTTTTGCCCGCAACAAGTTTGCGCGTTGTGCTGACTGCTACCAAAACGCATCATACGCCAGGCGAGTTCTGTGAGTATGCAGAGCGCTACTTGCGCTTGAAAGATGTGCCGCAGACAGCGTATGACACGTGGACTATTGACGATGTGAAAATTGTGCCTTATGGCGTAGCCGACAAGTCGAAGGCTTATAGCATCAAGTTCAAACAGAAAACTTCGGCCCCGTATGTGTCGCTGACTAACGACGGACGCTTGCTGTCGGTTAATGCCAAAAGCAGTGCGAACGATGAGCAACTGCCTGTGGCGTCGGTAACGAAAGTGCAGCAAAAGACGGTGAATGGTGCTGATTTCAAGACAGAAGAGATACTCTCGGCTGGCAGTACTGCTAAAATGGCAGAACTGGCTGCAAACGAAATATATGACATTCGCGAAAACCGTGGTTTGCTGACAAAGGGACAGGCCGACTTTATGCCTAAGGACGGTGAGCAGCTCAAGTTGATGCTCGCTAATCTGGACACGCAGGAAGATGGGTTGATGCAGCTGTTCCGTGGTTCGGCAAGCAGTGAAACACACGTTGTGGTGTTTGATGTGACACCAACGCAGGATATTGATCGCCAAGTGGTGTTCAACTTTTCAAAATATTTGGGCGTGGTTGACGCTGACGACCCTGCTGGCACACCTGTATATATAAGCGTAAAAGACCAAAAAAGCTTGCCAGAGGTAGTTGCGGCTGAGGCAAATGGCAAGGCAAAGAAAGAGGTGGCCGACTTGAGGTATGCCACACCGGGCAGAGCTTTGGTAAAGGTGTTCTCGGCCGATAAGGAATTTGTTTCGCAATCGGTGCCAATGGCGCAATTCGGACGCGTAGAACATTTGGGCGGCGAACTGTTTAACAAAAAGACAACGACCCATGTGCAGCTTTCTCCTGTGACAGGCGGCATCGTAAAGATTGAGGCTGAAAGGCCTGAGTAATATGCCGACGGACAATGGAAAGGCGTAAAGAAGAATCTATTGAAAAAGTGCTTTTGCGCTTCTTGCGTCAGTCGCAACTCGAAACACCGCTTAACGAGCACCGCTTGATAGCGGCATGGGGCGAGGTGGCCGGAGTTGCGGCAGAACGGCTGACGGAGAGCTTGAGGGTGTACAACCAAACGTTGTATGTAAAACTGCGTTCGGCTATGTTGCGCAACGAGTTGTCGATGAAGCGCAGCGACCTGGTCAAGAAACTCAATGCCAAAGTCGGCGTTAATGTGATTGTTGACATCGCATTTTCGTGAAGAATGTATGACGGGCTTGAAGATAAGCCAAGTAATACCAATAGTTGCTGTCCGGTAACCCCAAATTGCAGAGATATGCGTTTTGGGGCTACCGGACAGTAATAGTTTGAATTAAATGGAGGTGTTTGTGAGAATGATTCATATAATGTTTGGTACCAATTCGGTTGCCAAATAGAAAGGAAGTTCTTAACTTTGCGCCATAACCAATAAACCATATTATAGCTGTCCTGTAAAAGTCTAAAGCACATTGTAATAATGCTTTTGCTCTTACAGGTAGGGTGTTCAAAATTGGCTTTAAAGCGTGACCGTTTTTATTGCATTATAAGTCGCCTGAAACGCGCTGCAAAAAACGCAAGCACTAATGGGGGCGA
>UMHE01051675.1_pt1 | contig 27206 bp, 24 predicted proteins | sample 1965451 | NCBI WGS metagenome assembly UMHE01 (sample SAMEA4836090, study PRJEB28245) | human gut metagenome | biome: gut microbiome; material: fecal sample | place: Denmark | collected 2008 | reverse complement strand
ACAAGTGGGAAGATGTAAAAAAATTCATTGAAAAACGTAAATAGAATTATGATGAAAAGCAGAATATGGGCGACATCGGTCGCAGCAGCGGCAATGCTTGCTATGGCATTTGTCGCAAACGCCGGACAACTGGAGAAGGAAGAGTTGGTATATCACGATGCCACGGAATTTCTGATTGGCGGGAAAGCCACTCAGGAGACATTGACCCCTTATGACAGGCTTCCTGCCTCTTATGAAAAGACCACAAGGCCTGAACTTTGGAGACACGGACATCATTCTGCGGGTATCTATGTGCGTTTCCGCACGGATTCCCCGATTATCAAGGCCAGATGGACTTCGCTTTACGGAGCGTACATGAACCACATGGCCCCGTCCGGAATCAGAGGCCTTGACCTCTATGTGCTCGACGAGGGAAAATGGTATTTCACCGGCGTAGGCAGACCTTCAAAGAACGACAAGACTTCGGAGTATGTGCTCGTGAAGAATATGGACCGCAAGGAACGTGAGTACATGATATATCTGTCTCTGTATGACGGAGTCACATCACTTGAAATCGGTGTGGACAAGGCCAGCGTCATCGGCAAGCCTCAGGTGGACAGCCCGAGAAGAGGATGCCCGATCGTGATGTACGGCACAAGTATCCTCCAGGGAGGCTGCGTGTCACGTCCGGGAATGGTTCATACTTCATTGATAGAGAGAGCCCTCGATATCGAAGTCATCAACCTCGGCTTCAGCGGCAATGCCCTCCTCGACCTGGATATCGCCCAGCTGATGGCATCGGTGGAGACCCCTGCCGTCTATGTACTGGACAATGCCCCGAACTGCAGGGCTGACCGTATCAATGCCCACAGTGTGGAATTCTTCCGTGTCCTCCGTGATGCGCATCCTGACGTTCCGGTGGTTATCGTGGAGCATCCGCTTTATCCGACAATGCGTCTGGACATTGGCGAGCGCAAGGATATCATCGCAAGGAACAATGCCCAGAAAGCGTTCTATGAAACGCTCCGCAAGTCGGGCGAGAAGCGAATCTACTATGTGCCTGGTGACAAACTTTTAGATGAAATGAAAGAGGGAACCGTGGATGGCGACCATTTCACAGACCTCGGCGTGACCTATTATGCCAAGGCTCTTCTGCCGACAATCAAGAAAGCGCTCAAGGCTTCACCCAACAAGGTCGGAAAGTAATCTCCTAAAATGATTTTATAGAAATATTGCACTCCGGCTTTTTGGTTATGCCGCGAATTAAGAGTATATTTGTGCCGCTTTACAGCAGATACAGATATACTCTTATATTATTATATGAACCGAACGCGAAAATCTTTGATTGTATGAAAGTCGGAATCATAATGGGCTCCACCAGTGACTACGAAGTTATGTCCGGAGCCGAAGAAATGCTCAAAGCGCTCGATATCCCATTTGAAAAGAGGGTTGTAAGCGCGCATAGGACACCGGATCTTATGTACGAGTATGCGAAGACTGCTAAAGCAAGGGGCATCAGTGTCATCATCGCCGGAGCCGGCGGGGCAGCTCACCTGCCTGGAATGGTGGCAGCCATGACTACACTTCCTGTTATCGGTGTCCCGGTCAAATCACGAGCCCTGAACGGCTTGGACTCACTTCTTTCGATTGTTCAGATGCCTGGTGGCGTGCCTGTTGCGACAGTGGCCATCAACGGTGCCAAGAACGCGGCCCTGATAGCTGCCTCGATACTTGCACTGCAGGATGAGGGCGTATCTGCAAGACTTGAAAAATTCCGACAGGAACAGACGGACTCCGTTCTTAAAGCTGAAATCTAAACCATAATCAGATGACAAGAAAAATAGGCATAATCGGAGGCGGGCAACTCGGTCTTATGATCGCAGAGGAAGCCCACCGCCAAAGTGCCGCTGTCTATGCGCTGGATCCGTCTCCGGATGCTCCTGCATTTGCAGAATGCGACGGCCATATAGTCGCAGCCTACGATGACCTTGACGCATTGGAAAAACTCGGGGACATGACCGACGTGCTCACCTACGAGTTCGAGAATGTTCCGGGTGACATCCTTCGCCACCTGGAGGGAAAATACAATATCCCTCAGGGCATTGCACCGCTTTTCGACTCCCAGGACAGACTGCGCGAGAAGAACAATGCGAAACGTCACGGACTTCCCGTGCCTGAATATATTCCGCTTCCGGCCTGTTCTTCCGATGAGGACTGCGCCGAGGTTCCATGTCAGCTGACCGACGCGCAGCGCATAGAGGAACTCACTGCAGCCGTGAAGAAAATCGGTATGCCTTGCGTGCTCAAAACCAGAAGACTTGGCTATGATGGTCATGGTCAGGCAGTTATAAAATCAGAAAATGATATTGCAGCCGCTGCTGACATGCTCCGCGTTCCTTGCATCCTCGAAGCGTTCATCCAGTTCGACTACGAATGCAGCGTGATTCTGGTAAGAGACGGAAAAGACACCGTCCATTTCCCGATAGGCCGCAACATCCACAAAGGCGGAATTCTCGACCTGTGCATCGTGCCGGCCGGGACATTGTATGAAACTGCCGGCGGAAAGAAGCCTGCGGAAAACCAGCTCTGCAGCCGCATTGTCAATGCCTGTGAACATTTTATGGAGGGATGCGACTATCGCGGAATTCTCGCCATCGAGCTGTTCGTCAAGGGCAATGACTTCATTTTCAATGAAATGGCTCCGCGTCCTCACAACAGCGGACACTATACCATAGAGGGATGCACTTCATCCCAGTACACCGAACTCTGTCATTTCCTGCTCGGAAAAGCATTGCAGAAGCCAGAACTGGTGGCGCCGACAGTGATGAAAAACATTCTGGGACAGGACCTTGAAGCGGCGTGGAAAATCATTGACACGGCTTATGCGGAGCATTGGCAGAATCCTGCGTCGGTTCCTGTGAGCAATTCGGCCAAGAGAGAGAAAGCGTATTGCGGCGAGGCCGGCAGGGGAGTGTTCGTGCATATATACGGCAAGACGGAATCGCGCCCGAAACGCAAGATGGCCCATATCACATTCGTGCCGATGACATTGGCGGAATATGAAAAAGACTGGGCGGACAAATTCGTAAAATAAAAAACAAATATACAGATGGCAAACTACCGGATTTTTGTAGAAAAGTATCCTGAATTCCAGGTGGAGGCAGGCAGCCTCAAGGCAGAGCTGAATGAGAACCTTCAGCTTGACCTTCAGTCACTTAGACTTCTCAATGTCTATGACCTCTTCGGATTTACTCCTGAGCTCCTCGAAAAGAGCCGTTACAGCGTGTTCGGAGAAATCGTGACCGACAATGTCTCAGATGAATGTGACCTGACAGGAACCAAATACATCGCAGTGGAATATCTCCCTGGACAGTTCGACCAGAGAGCGGCTTCTGCAGTGGACTGCGTGCACCTCATTGACCCGAAAGCCGACGTCCATATCAAGAGTTCCAAGCTCATTGTCCTGAGCGCGGATGTCGATGAGCAGACCATCGCCAAAATCAAGCATTACTATATCAATGCTGTGGAGTCCCGTGAGAAAGACCTCAGTAAACTCACTGATACTGAGCATGCTGCGGTAAAGCCGGTGCCGGTGCTCGAGGGTTTTGTCAATATGAAGGAAGAGGAACTGGAGCCGTTCTGCCGCAAGATGGGACTGGCGATGAATGCCGATGACCTTCGTGAGGTGGTGAAATACTTCACGGAAGAAGGCCGCGACCCTAACGAGACTGAACTCCGCATATTGGACACATACTGGAGCGACCATTGCCGTCACACCACTTTCACCACCGAACTTGAAGAAATCGGGGTGGAGGAGTCCTTCATGAAAGAGGAAATAGACGGTACATTGAACCTGTACCTGAAAATGAGAAAGGAACTCGGTCGCGAGAACAAGGGCCTGAACCTGATGGATATGGCGACAATCGGAGGCAGGTATCTCCGCAAGGCCGGTCTTCTGGACGACATGGAAGTCAGCGAGGAGAACAATGCCTGCAGCATCTACGTGGACGTGGATGTGGACGGGAAACTCGAGAAATGGCTACTCATGTTCAAGAACGAAACCCATAACCATCCTACTGAAATCGAGCCGTTCGGAGGTGCAGCCACCTGTCTTGGAGGCGCTATCCGTGACCCTCTTTCAGGACGTTCCTATGTATATCAGGCAATGCGCGTGACAGGTGCTGGCGATATCTACAAGCCTGTGTCAGAGACGCTTCAGGGCAAGCTCCCGCAGTGCGTGATTACCAAGAAGGCTGCCCACGGATATTCCAGCTACGGAAACCAGATCGGTCTTGCCACCACTCACGTAAGGGAAATCTACGATGAAGGTTATCTGGCCAAGAGACTTGAAGTCGGTGCGGTAGTCGGCGCAGTGAAAGCGGACAAGGTGCGTCGTGAGTCACCGGTGCCGGGCGACGTGGTGCTTCTTCTCGGAGGAAGAACCGGCCGTGACGGTATCGGAGGCGCTACGGGTTCATCAAAGGAGCATACTGAAGAATCGCTCGAGACCTGCGGAAGCGAGGTCCAGAAGGGCAATGCTCCGGAGGAGAGAAAACTCCAGAGGCTGTTCCGCCGTCCGGAAGTGACCAAACTCATCAAGAAGTCCAATGACTTCGGAGCAGGCGGTGTGAGCGTGGCCATCGGAGAACTTACCGACGGTCTGGATATCTATCTGGACAGAGTGCCTATAAAATATAACGGATTGAATGCCACCGAGTTGGCTATCAGCGAGTCCCAGGAAAGAATGTCAGTGGTGGTGGAAGCCAAGGACGAGAAACAGTTCATGGAATACTGCCACAGCGAGAACATTGAAGTAACTCATGTCGCCGACGTCACCGATACACAGCATATGAGAATGTTCTATGGCGACAAGGTAGTGGCAGACCTCCAGAGAAAATTCATTGACAGTGCCGGCGCGAAGCACTATGCGAAAGCCGAAATCGCAGCTGTCGAGGAGAAGAATCCGTTCAGAAGAAAGGTTGAGGGCGAGTCATTGAAAGAGAAAATGGTGAACAACCTCAGCGACCCTAACGTGGTGAGCCAGAAGGGACTTATAGAGATGTTCGACTCCACGATCGGCCGCTCTACAGTGCTTATGCCTTATGGCGGCGAACTGCAACTTACTGAAACTCAGGTGTCTGTGCAGAAACTCCCTACCGACGGATATACGAATACAGCCAGCATGATGGCCTTCGGATTCAATCCGGTCATCTCCAAATGGAGCCCATATCACGGCGCGGCATACTCGATGGTCGAGGCCTGCGCGAAAGTTGTGGCAGCCGGTGCGCATTACGAGAAAATGAGGTTCTCCTGCCAGGAGTACTTCGAGAGAATGACACATTGTCCTCAAGTATGGGGAAAGCCTATGAGCGCCCTGCTCGGCTCCCTGAAGATGCAGATCGAACTCGGACTCCCGTCTATCGGCGGCAAGGACTCGATGAGCGGAACCTTCGAGCATATCAATGTACCTCCTACATTGATCTCCTTCGGAGTGACTACTGTCAATGCAGAGAAAGTCATTTCGCCTGAACTCAAGTGGGAAGGCAACAGGCTCTATCTCGTAAAGCATACTCCGCTGAAGAACTATATGCCTGATGTAGAGCAGCTTAAAAAGAACTGGAAGTTCGTCGAGGAGCAGATTGAGAGCGGCAATGCAGTTTCCGGCTGGGCTGTCGGATTCGGCGGTGTGGCTGAAGGCCTCTGCAAGATGTCATTCGGAAACGCCTTCGGTGTGGATGTGAATCTCCCTGAAAATGAACTGTTTGACTATAGTTACGGCTCCATCATTCTCGAGACAGAGTCAGACATTGACTTCGAAAACGCTCAGTTTATCGGAATCGTGACCTCAGGAATCGACGGCGCTCTCCGTGTCAATGGAAAGAACATCTCCATCGACGCTCTCCAGAACAGTGCCTTCGAGAAATTTGAAAAAGTATATCCGGCCACAAGCAAGCCTGACATGAAGCGCCTTCTGCCTAAGGGTATGGAGGGTGTCAAGCCGTTCAAGGCCAAGAAGATAGACCTCAAGTACAAGGGCGAGAAGATAGCGGAACCGGTGGCATATCTCCCTGTGTTCCCTGGAACGAACTGCGATTACGATACTGCAAAAGCTTTCCGCAAGGCAGGTGCAAAAGTGAAGATGAGCGTGTTCCGCAACCTTACGGAGCAGGACGTCTTCGACTCCATAGACGAGATGAAACGCAATATCGACGAGTGCCAGATTCTCGCGTTCTGCGGCGGTTTCTCTGCGGGTGACGAGCCTGACGGAAGCGGAAAATTCATTGCCAATGTCCTTAACAATGATAAGATTGCGGCAGCCATCGAGGCTCTGATTGCACGCGGCGGACTCATTTTGGGTATCTGCAACGGCTTCCAGGCACTTGTGAAATCCGGACTTCTCCCTTACGGACATCTCGGATGCGTAACCAAAGATTCCCCGACATTGTTCCGTAACGATATCAACAGACATATCTCGCAGATGGCATTTACACGTGTTGCCAGCGTGAATTCGCCTTGGCTCAGCGGCATGAACATCGGTGACGTGTACGCTATCCCGGTCAGCCACGGAGAGGGTAAATTCGTTGTGAATGAGCAGCTTGCAAAGGAACTGTTCGAGAACGGGCAGGTGGCGTTCCAGTATGCGGAACCAATCGATGAGGCTGTGTCAATGGCTTCTCCGTCCAACCCGAACGGTTCGTACTACGCGATCGAGGGCATCATCAGCAAGAACGGTCAGATTCTCGGAAAGATGGGCCACTCCGAGCGTTACGAGACCAATCTGTTCAAGAACATTGCCGCGAACCTGGAGCAGCCTCTTTTCGACAATGCGGTAAGATATTTCAGAGGTGAATAGGCTGTTCGGATAATAAAGCGACTTGCAATATGACAAAAGAAGAAAAAATCTACGACGGAGTGTCAATAAAGATTTATGCCACGGATGACCCTGAAAAGGTAATCGTGAACTTTACTGACGACATCACGGCGTATTACAAGATAAAAAAAGCTATTATAAGGGATAAAGGCAGGTACTGCAACGGAATATCGTCAATGCTTTCCAAGGTCCTGGCAGATGCCGGCGTTCCTGTGCATTTCATTGAGAAACTTTCCGACACGGAGCAGCTGTGCAGAAAAACGAGCGTGATTCCGATGGAAGTCATTGTCAGGAATGTGATAGCGGGGTCCATGGCGCAGCGCCTCGGGCTGAAGGAAGGCATTGTCCCGTCTGAGCCGGTTTACGATATCTGCTACAAGTCAGAGGAACTCGGAGACCCGATTATCAATGATTATCACGCAGTTGTACTCGGTCTGGTGACCAAGGAGGAACTCGCTGAGATCTATGAAATTTCGAAGAAGGTCAATGATGTCCTCCGTCCCGTTTTCGACAAGGCCGGCATAATACTGGTGGATTTCAAAATCGAATTCGGCAGGCTTCCTGACGGCTCGTTGGTTGTGTCTGACGAAATTACTCCGGACAGTGCGAGGTTCTGGGACAAGGCTACCGGCGAGAAGCTGGACAAGGACCGTTTCCGTCAGGACAGCGGCAAGGTGGGAGCAGCGTACCGAACTGTATATGAGAGACTTGGAGCGATATTGAACAAGTAATCTTCAAAAAGAACTATGACAATCAAGGAAAAGATAATGAGCGGTTCCGGAATCGGGGAGCCTTTCCGCGGACTTCACGAGGAATGTGGCGTGTTCGGCGTCTGGGGCGTACCGAGGGCGGCCGAAATCACATACTACGGACTGCATTCGCTTCAGCACCGCGGTCAGGAAGGTTGCGGAATAGTTTCTGTCAATGCAGAGGGTCAGCTTCGCCGTGTGAAGGGTCTTGGACTCGTTACTGAGGTGTTCAACAACGACAATCTCTCCACATTGCAGGGAAACATGGCGATAGGTCATGTCCGTTATTCCACTACAGGTGGAGGCGGAATCGAAAACGTCCAGCCTTTCCTGTTCAGACACAACTCCGGAGACTTCGCATTGGCCCATAACGGCAATATCGTGAACTCTCTCCAGTTGCGTAAGTACCTTGAGGACAGGGGCAGTCTGTTCCAGTCCACTTCTGACAGCGAGATATTGGCGCACCTTATCAAGAAAGATCCGCTGGAACGCAAGAGCCCGAGAATTTTCCCGATCATGGAGGCCCTGAATATGATTGAGGGCGCTTTCGCTTTCCTGATCATGACACAGAACAGGATTTACGCCTGCAGGGACAAATATGGCTTGAGGCCTCTTTCCATCGGACGGATCGGGGACGGTTATGTGATCAGCAGTGAGACCTGCGCGTTCAGTACTATAGGTGCGGAATATGTGCGCGATGTCGAGCCGGGTGAAATCGTGACCATCGACCATCACGGTCTGCGTTCGAGAAAATACTCTGAATATCAGCGTCATGCGATGTGCGCGATGGAATATATCTATTTCTCTCGTCCGGACAGCGATATAGAGAATATGAATGTCCATGCTTTCCGCAAGGAGTCCGGCAAACTTCTGTTCAAGGAGTCGCCTGCAGATGCCGATATTGTGGTAGGTGTTCCGGATTCAAGTCTCAGTGCTGCAATGGGTTACGCTGAGGCAAGTGGTCTGCCGTATGAGATGGGGCTCATAAAGAACAAATATATAGGAAGGACATTTATCCAACCGTCCCAGGAGATGAGGGACAAGGGTGTGAAGATGAAACTTTCGCCGGTGAGGAGTATTGTGAACGGCAAGAGGGTGGTGCTGATAGATGACTCCATCGTGAGGGGAACCACCTCCAGGAGGATTGTCAGGATGCTGCGTGAGGCCGGTGCGTCTCAGGTTCATGTCCGCATCGCAAGTCCGATGATCAAGTTCCCTTGTTTCTATGGTGTGGATATTTCCACCTATGATGAGCTTCTGTGTGCAAGGCGTACGCTCGATGAGGCCAGACAGGCGATAGAGGCTGATACATTGGCCTTTATCTCGGAGGATGCGATGTACAAGGCCAGCAAGCGCGGTGACTTGTGCCTGGCTTGTTTCAACGGCAATTATCCGACGTCGCTCTATGCAAGCCTCGAGGACGCCAACAAAGAAGGCAAGTTCTAGAGGAAGGAGCCAATGTCGGCATCAGCCGACGCGGATTTCCAAGCACCGCCGGTGCTCTGGAGACAATCTTCGCGAGCGAAAACAGTAAAATTGAAAAACAAAAAATATTTAGTGCTATGGCAGTAGATTATGAGAAGGCAGGCGTAAGCCTCGAAGCCGGATACGACGTAGTAAGACGTATCAAGAAACACGTTTCTTCCACCTCCCGCACAGGCGTGATGGGTAATATCGGGTCGTTCGGCGGAATGTTCGACCTCTCGGCTCTGAATATCAAGGAGCCTGTTCTGGTAAGCGGTACCGATGGCGTCGGCACCAAACTCAAACTCGCATTCGCAATGGACAAGCACGACACGATCGGCATCGATGCAGTGGCAATGTGCGTGAACGACGTGCTCGCACAGGGAGCAGAACCTCTCTTCTTCCTCGACTATGTGGCAGTCGGAAAAAACATCCCTTCCAAGGTCGAGGCCATCGTCTCAGGCGTTGCTGAAGGCTGTCGTCAGGCCGGATGTGCCCTTATCGGCGGCGAAACAGCCGAGATGCCCGGCATGTACGAGGACGGAGAATACGACATCGCCGGCTATACCACCGGAGTCGTTGAAAAATCCAGACTCATTGACGGAACTAAAGTCAAGGTGGGTGACGTGCTCGTGGGAATCGCTTCCTCCGGCGTTCACTCAAATGGCTTCAGCCTCGTCCGCAAGATATTCTCAGACGCGTCTCTGGACCTTCACACAGTCTATCCTGAACTCGGCGACAAACCACTCGGTGAAGTGGCATTGACCCCGACCAGAATTTATGTGAAACAGGTCCTCGACGTCATCCGCAACTGCGACGTGCATGGAGTGGCGCACATCACCGGCGGCGGCTTCGACGAGAACATCCCGCGCATCCTCAAGGAAGGCCAGGGCATTCACGTGGATGAAGGCACTTGGGAGATTCTTCCGATTTTCCGCTTCCTCGAGAAACACGGCAAGATCGCTCACCGTGAGATGTTCAACATCTACAATATGGGTGTCGGAATGGTGCTCGCAATGGACGAGTCTGAGGCTCAGAAGGCTATCGACATCCTCGCTACCCACGGCGACAAGGCTACAGTCATCGGCCGCGTGACCGATACACCGGGCGTTGATATCGCTCTGTTGTAGTATTTTATGAGCCTGCGCTCCAAGAACGGAGGGCAGGGTTCAGATGCCCGTTGCGGCGTGAATTATTATTGATATAACATATTATTGAAATGAAAGCATTAATCAGCGTAAGTGATAAGACCGGCGTAGTAGAATTCGCCAAGGGTCTGGTCGCTCTCGGATGGGAAATCCTCTCCACGAGCGGCACAATGAAACTCCTGAAAGAGTCAGGCGTTCCGGTTACAAGTGTAAGCGACGTTACAGGTTTTCCTGAAATCTGCGACGGCCGCGTGAAAACTCTCCACCCGAAAATCCACGGAGCCCTTCTTGCCCGCCGCGACATTCCGGAACATATGAAAGAGCTGAAGGACAATGACATTGACACTATCGACCTCGTGTGCGTGAACCTCTATCCGTTCCGCGAAACCATCGCAAAGCCGGATGTGACAATGGAAGATGCAGTCGAGCATATCGATATCGGAGGTCCGTCAATGCTCCGCAGCGCTGCCAAGAACTGGGAATCTGTAACCGTAGTCTGCCACCCTGCTGACTATGAGACGGTTCTCTCTGAAATCAAGGCCGACGGCAACACCACCCGTGAAACCCGTCTGAAACTTTCTGCCAAGGCATATACGCACACAGCAGAATACGATATGGCGATTTCCACATATATGCGTGCACAGGCAGGCCTTCCTGAGAAACTTTTCCTCGAGTACGACCTGAAGCAGGAACTCCGTTACGGCGAAAACCCTCACCAGGAGGCCAAGTTCTTCGCAAGCACAGTGAAAGAGCCATTCTCTCTCGCAACTGCCGAACAGCTCAATGGTAAAGAATTGTCTTACAACAATATACAGGATGCCAATGCTACATTGAATATCGCCCGCGAATTCGACGAACCGTTCTGTGTAGGCGTAAAGCACATGAACCCATGCGGAAGCGCTACTGGCAAGACTATCGCCGAGGCATGGAAAAAGGCATACGAGGCTGACAAGACCAGTATCTTCGGCGGTATCGTGGCAGCCAACAGGGAGATTGACCTGGAAACTGCACAGATGCTGAAGCCTATTTTCCTCGAAATCGTGATGGCTCCTTCGTTCGCGCCTGACGCTCTCGAGTTGCTCTGCACCAAGAAGAACCTCCGCGTTCTGAAAGTCGATATGAGCAAGGACAATACCGTCCGCAAGCAGTACGTGAGCATGAACGGCGGAATGCTGGTTCAGGACAGGGATATAAATACCAAGCCTGTTTCAGCTGAGCAGTGCGTTACCGAGGCCAAGCCTACTGCTGAGCAGTTCGCTGACCTCGAGTTCGCATGGAAAATCGTCAAGCATGTGAAATCCAATGCGATAGTAGTGGCCAAGAACGGTATGACTTATGGTGTCGGAGCCGGCCAGATGAACCGTATCGGTTCTGCCGAAATCGCACTTAAACAGGCTCAGGCTACATTGAAAGAAGAAGGAAAGGACATTATGACAGAAGGTCTGGTGCTCGCTTCCGACGGTTTCTTCCCGTTCAATGACTGTGTGGCTCTTGCTGCTGAGTATGGCATCAAGGCTATCGTGCAGCCTGGCGGAAGTATCCGTGACGAGGACTCCGTCAAACTTGCTGATGAGAAGGGTATTACCATGCTCTTCACGGGTGAGCGTCATTTCAAACATTAGTAGATTATGGAAGGAAACAATATCCCCCGCAGAGCCAAGGTCCTGGTAGTCGGCGGTGGCGGAAGAGAGCATGCCATCGTGGATGCGCTGTCCCGTTCAGAGAGGGTGGAAAAGATATTCTGCGCTCCCGGCAATGCCGGCATAGCCCGTCAGGCAAAATGTGTCCCGCTTGAGGATACTCAGGTAGATGAGCTTGCGGAATTTGCTGAGAATGAAGGCATTGACCTGACTGTTGTGGGACCTGAAGTCTCGCTTGCGGCAGGTATCGTAGATGAGTTCGAGGCTCGCGGACTGAAAATTTTCGGCCCTTCCAGGGCGGCTGCCCGCATTGAATCGAGCAAGGATTTTGCGAAGGAGCTGATGGCGAAATACAATGTTCCTACGGCTGCGTACCGCACTTTTTCTGACTACGATGAGGCTCTCGCCTATGTCAATGCCGGAAAACTTCCGGTTGTGCTGAAGTATGACGGACTGGCTGCCGGCAAGGGCGTGGTCGTGGCCCAGACATTGGAAGAGGCGGACGAGGCATTGAAAGACATGCTTCTTGACGACAAGTTCGGCCATGGCAAGGTGGTGGTGGAGGAGTTCCTCACCGGCCCGGAGTTCTCGCTCCTGTGTTTCGTGGACGGCTCTGAGGTGGAGCCTATGGTGCTTGCGCAGGACCACAAACGTGCATTTGACGGTGATGAGGGCCCGAATACCGGTGGCATGGGTGCTTATACTCCGCTTCCGTTCATTACCGAAAAGGACGAAGTGTATGCGTTGGAGCACATCATGAAGCCGATCGCTTCCGGTTTGGTTTCGGAAGGCATTCCGTTCAAGGGTGTGCTGTACGGCGGACTTATGAAAACGCCTGACGGAATCAAGGTGATCGAGTTCAATTGCCGTTTCGGCGACCCTGAAACTGAGGTTGTGCTGCCCCGCCTGGAGTCCGATATCTTCGAGATTTTCTGGGACGTGGCAAACGGTATCCCGATGCCTGTGACCAAATGGTCTTCAGATGCCGTGATAGGTTTCGTGCTCGCGTCCAAAGGCTATCCGGGCTCATATAAGAAAGGCGTGGAAATCAAGGGTTTGGATGAGGTGCTGAGTGACCCTTCCGTCAAGGTTTATCATATGGGTACCACGCTCAAGAAACTGGGAGAAGGCCACGAGTCATACGACAAGGCCGGCCATTCGTTGGTGACAAATGGCGGCCGTGTACTGATTGTTCTTGCTTCTGCACCGGATCTCAAGTCCGCTCACAGCAAGGCTCTGGCTGCCGTCGAGCGCATTGATTGTGAAAATCTTTTCCACAGAACGGATATCGGTCACTGGGCGCTGTAATTGGGTTGGAGACGTAGAAGTAAGCGTGCTCGGTAGCGTGGAAACGCGGCCTATTTTTGGCCACGTTTCCACGCTCTGTTTTGTAACTGGTTGAATATTAATTTCTCCCGATACGAGGGCGTGGCCGCGTCCCGCCAGCTGCGTGGGGAGATTGCGAGGACGCTTACCCACTTGGAGCGTGCAAAAAAGAAGACGAGGAATTGCTTCCCCGCCTTAACCTGCATTATTCATAGCCACCACGCTTTGTCTTCGCAGTAGCTGTCCGATTGGTCCGCATTTCCCTGGCACCGCATGGTTTTTCTGATAAAAGCCGTTCTATGTGCCCGAAAGCAGCACCGGAAGATGTCCAGAAGGCACAGGACACCGCGCTCAGGAGCAGTTTCTCCCTCATTGTGGTGATGGTACTGCACTCAAGTTCGGTTCCCACAAGCATATCGGCCTGAAATGTTGATTGCTCTGTTGCCCCGACCAGGTCTGAGGATGGGAAGGATGAGCTTGCCGCTGCGCCCCTCGAACAGCACAGGGGCATATAGCAGTATTCCCCATAATAGGCGTTGAACAGCGTAAGCTGCTGCGCGCCATATGTGTCGGCATTCGTGTCATCGGCATCAATGATGATGGAATCGGGCTCTGAGTTATACGAAGCGATGAAGTCATCGATGAAGGACTCTCCGATATCGAACAGTTCCTTGTGGGTCAGGCGGTTCTCCAGACGCGTCATTGTAGGCTGGGAAGCCAGGTCGATTTCATCCGAAGCAGACCGTCCGGCACACATCTTCAGGATTCGATGCGTTCGATGATGCTGTTCGATGACTTTTCATATTCGCGGACAAGGGACAGTCCGCCGAGAGAGGAGAGTTCGGGTGCGGAGAAATCTACCGTCACTTTCTTGCCGGCCACGGGCTCAAGTTCAAACAGTGTAGGAAAAGTTTGGTAGTCTGCGGAATATGAAGTAATTTTGTTCATGGAGTAAAGGAAAAATGTTTCTTGTTTTTAGCATTGCAAAAAATAACATTTAATTCTCTGATTACCAAATAATTACGAGGATTCCTTTACTTTTTTTATGAATAATTCAGGCTAAAGGCGTATTTATCACAACAAGCAGTTATTCAAAGGAAGCTCGTGGGTATGTGGACAAACTCAGTAAAAAAATAGTTCTTATCGACGGTAACGAGTTGGCCAGATGCATGATTGAATATAATGTTGGGGTGAGCGTTAAGACTGTTTATGAAATCAAGCGACTAGATAGCGACTATTTCGAGGAATAGTCACACTGCTAACACTTACGATAAGAGATGACGAAAACCAAACCAACATTCATAGATTTATTCTGCGGCGCCGGTGGAATGTCGTACGGCTTTGAAATGGCCGGTTTTAAGTCGGTCCTTGCGATTGACAATTGGCAAGACGCCTTAGACACATACAATCACAACAATCCCGGCAGCAAGACTCTTTGTGCCGATTTGTCAGCTATTGATGTAGAGAAAACCGCAAAGGATTTTGGAATAAAGCATGTCGACCTTATCATTGGGGGGCCGCCGTGCCAGGGTTTTTCCGTGGCGGGAAAAAGAATCGTGGATGACATCAGAAACAAACTTTACAAATCCTTTGTTGCCTTTGTGAGGTACTTCTCTCCAAAGGTTTTTGTTATGGAGAATGTCCCTAACATATTAACAATCGGCGATGGAATTGTCAGAGAATCAATACTCGCAGACTTCAGAGCCCTTGGTTATAATGTGGAGTACAAAGTCCTTACCGCATCGGATTTTGGCGTTCCTCAGAACAGAAGACGCGCGATCTTTGTCGGCACAAAGCAAGGCGAGTTCTCATTTCCTGTCTCAATGTCAGGAAAAAAGGTGACCGCAGGTGAAGCCTTGTCGGATTTGTCGGAATTCTCAGTTTGTGATGGCTCCAACTATGAATGCAAATGTCAGAGCGCCTATCAGGAGTGGGCAAGATCCAACTCCAAAGGCGTGTTTAATCATGAAACGACAGAGCATAACGAGAAAACGAGGCTTATTATTTCTCTGGTTCCCGACGGAGGAAATTATAAGGATCTTCCGCAAGAGTACCAAGGCACAAGGAAGGTTCATATTGCATGGACCAGACTCAACAGCCAGAAGCCGAGTTTCACCATTGATACTGGACACAGACATCATTTTCACTATTGCTATAACCGCATCCCAACAGTTAGGGAATGTGCCAGAATTCAATCTTTTCCTGACAACTATGTATTTCTGAGCAGCAGGACCAGCCAGTACAAACAGGTCGGTAATGCTGTACCTCCACTTCTGGCTAAAGCCATAGCAGAAGAAGTTAAAAAAGCCATAAAGTAATCAGTTATGTACGAGATACCACAAGAATACTTCTTGAGAATACACCATTGCCGGCCTAGATTCAAAAGTGACGTCGAAAATGTCTTGTTGTATATGGCTCAAGAATCCGTAAAGATTCCTGATGGTCCCGTTGAGGCATATAGCGCAGCATTCAATGACGCAATCAGGTTGTACCCCGGAAATGAAGGGTTGAAAATCAAAACCATAAACAATTGGAGAACAGAAATATCCTCTTTGTTTGGGTTTTATATTGAGGACAAGGCTATCAATTATACCAAAACCGGTGAAATGGTCAAGGTCCTGGCAACTCAACAGGATTTGATGCAGTTCTTCAAATATTTCCTATTCTCGTTCCAATATCCTGGCGGACATCTGAAATCACACGAGATTCGGGCGCTTATTGATGCCGGTGTCAAATTCAAGCCTGCCAAATACCTCGCGTCTGTCCTGATACATGGCAACGAAAGGCTGAAAGGAAGCGGAAAGCTCTTCAGAATTTCCAAGGCTGAAGCTACTCACTGCATTTTCAACGATTTAAGAGTCACCAGAGATCATCGCAGCCCATCTGATGTTGTTGATCTGATTCTTGAAAATAGGCGGAAGAAGGTGGATTATGACGGGACGGGTGATGTGATACGTTATGCTGGTGATATACTTGATTATATGGTTTTGGCGAACTTGCTCAAAGAAAGTCACGGCTACTACTACATGAACGGAATGGAAGCAGAGGCGATATCATCGCTGATGATATCAGACTTGTGGTTCAGTGGGTATGATAAATTCTACGGTGCGACATACGAAGATAAGGATGTAACTGCCGTCAGGGCGGATTGGTACAAATATGTCAATAACAACATCGATCCGCATTCATTCACGACCAACCTTGCAGACTTTATTCAGGAGCAGTATCCGGAAGACGAGTACACCGGCATTCTCAGTGAGAGGATAAAAGGTCTGTTCGATACTGATGATGTAAAGACGAAAGACATTGGTGATTTGGGCGAATCGCTTGTTATTGGCCACGAAAAAATGCGCATCATCGAGTGTGGGCTTGAAGAACAACTTCACATCATCAAGAAGATACCGACAGCACTTGCTGTGGGTTATGACATACAAAGTCTGGAAGGAACCCCTGACAAAGCAAAAAGGTACATCGAGGTTAAAAGTACAATCAGCCGGAACAAACTTCATTACTTCAATGTCCACCTGACAACTAACGAATGGGAGTCGGCGACGACTTTGAAAGAACATTACTTCATATACAGGTTGATGATCACGAGTGGAGAGATGTTCCTATACCTCCTCAAGGATCCTGTTGCCAAGTATAAGTCCGATGAGATAACGATGATTCCGAAAGATGGTGCAGACCTCGGCTTTTCCGAGGCTGTATGTGAAAAGGTGAAATTGAAATTATGGCATCAAAAATAAAAACTTTATCTCTCTTCTGCGGCTGCGGAGGAATGGATTTGGGAATGATGGGAGGATTCGAATATCTTGGGAAAAGGTATTCGAAACTTCCTTTCGAAATAATACTGGCAGTTGACAATGACCCGTATTGCACACAGATATACAACGAAAACTTCAAAACAAAGTGTGAAATCCGTGATGTAAAGACACTTGATGAGAAATCCCTAGATGATTTTGATTTGCTTATCGGTGGATTCCCATGCCAGTCGTTTTCAATATCAGCACAGAATCCTCCACGCCTCGGATATAAGGATGACAGGGGTAAGCTTTTTTTTGAAATGGTTAGAGTTCTCAAAGAAAAACATCCCCGGGCATTCATCGCCGAGAATGTAAAAGGACTTCTTTCTGCAAACAAGGGGAAAGCCTTCCCGATGATAATAAAAGAGTTCGAGAAAGCCGGATACCGTGTTGTTTATAAATTGTTGACCGCATCTGAATATGGTGTTCCTCAACGAAGAGAACGTGTGATAATCATTGGTTTCAGAGATGAAGCAGATTTGAATGCATTCAAGTATCCTGGCAGTGTTCGCAACAAACACGTTCTTGGTGATGTTATTGATGAATCGGCCAATCATGAAGACAAGTGGTTCTTCAGCGAGAAAGCTGTTGCCGGAATGATGAATGTCAGAGAGAAGATGAACAAGGGACGTGCGCAGGCGTTGGATGAGCCTTGTAATACTATCAGTTCTCATTTGGCAAAAGTAAGCTTGAATTCAACAGATCCTGTATTATTTTTTGAAGGGCGGTATCGCAGATTCACCCCTAGGGAAGCAGCAAGGATTCAATCATTTCCCGAAACATTTGCACTTGACGCTGTATCAGAGGCAAGACAATACAAGGCAATTGGCAATGCTGTACCTCCGGTGATGATGTGGCATGTCGCCAAGGCCTTATCGGAAGCTCTTGCTGTTGAGAAATAATACATGACAATATGTCCGATGTTCTCACTCCCCAGCAGCGCCACACCTGTATGTCGCATATCCGGTCAAAGAATACCAAACCGGAAGAGAGGCTGCGCAAGGAGTTGTTTAGGCTCGGATACAGATATCGCCTCAACGTAGTAAGCGTTCACTTCTCCGCCTTACCTTTTGAGAAATAGGATTCACCTTTGCCGAAATCAAATTTCAAGGCAAATGGAAACAAAGAATCAAACAGCACAGGAATCCGCCCAGTCGGGCGTAGTTGATTATGCAGCGGCGCTGCGTCAGTATCACAGATACGGCCGGGGTCGTTCAATGAAAAAGTTTTGCGAGGACGAGGGGTACGACTACTGGAAGTTCTGCAAGCTGGCGAGAGAAGGCCAGAGCGAGATGGATGCGAAGATCATCGCGGACAAGCATCCCGTTTTCATAGAGGTGAATCCAGATGGGACTCAATCATCGGTGCAACGCGATGAGCCGATGAAGGTTTGTGAGATCCGCATTCTGTTCAACAATGGTCTGGTTATGAGTCGCAAGGGCGGTGATGTGGAGGAGGTTATAAGTGCAATCCGCAAGATTCTGAACTGACAATGATATCATAAAGAGCGAATATGGGCTGTACCTGTATACAGTAAGTTAAACATTAAATTGTATAATTAATCCATAGTTTTTATTGTAATAAATTGAAAAACAATTAAATATTCCATCTTTTACCCTTGCATATCTATTGTATCATTTGTGAACGGATGTTTCTGGCACGGGCTCAAGGACTGCCCGAAGCTCGTACTGCCTAAAACCAATGCGGAATTTTGGGTGGCGAAAATTGAGACGAACAGGGAACGTGATCTTCGGTAATATGCTTTTCTGGAGTCAAAGGGATGGTGGGTGATTGTTGTTCGGGAGTGTGAACTCGCGAAAGCCGATTTCCGACACACCATATCGGAAATTCAACTGCTGCTTGACACCAACAGAGAGAGTTTGCTGGAAGAGATGGCAGACAGACGGAGAAGAAGAGAGAAATGGAAGGAGGAGATGAGGAAAAGGAAAGAGATGGCTTCAAGCATACTCAATGGGCAAAAATAATGAATCGAGCATGGAAAAATTTGCCTAAAACATCAAAATGTAGTAATTTGCAGCCAAATTGGGCTGATTGGCGAAAATTGGTTCAAATTGTAATAAAACAGTTGCATATTTATTTGTGCTAAAGTGGCGAAACTGAATGGGAAAAGGCGTGGAAAATTACCACGTATTGAGGTGGTAGACCTGTTCTGCGGAATAGGCGGACTCAGTTATGGTCTGAAGTCCAAAGGGTTCAACATTTTGGCTGGATACGACCTTGATGGCACTTGCAGATATGCCTATGAGCACAATAATGGCGCAGTCTTTTCTTATCGGGATATTAAGACCGTTACTGGAGATGAAGTTTCTTCCTGGTATTCGCCAAAATCTATAAAAATTTTGGCTGGTTGCGCACCCTGCCAACCTTTTTCTCCATATTCACACAGCAAAAAAGACAAGGATCCAAACAAGTATGATTTACTGTATGAATTCGGAAGGTTAGTCAAAGACGTCAGGCCGGATATCGTAACAATGGAGAATGTTACGCAAATAATAAATTTCAATCTGAAGCCTGTCTTACAGGATTTTGTTCATACTCTCGAAGCAGAAGGGTATTTCGTATCTGTCAACAAAGTGTTTTGTCCTGATTATGGGATTCCTCAAACAAGGAAGAGACTTGTTCTGGTCGCCTCAAGACTCGGTGATATTTCTTTAATCAAGCCCACGCATACGAAAGAAAACTATGTCACCGTTGGAGATGTTATAAAAGATCTGCCTCCAGTGAAGGCTGGCGAGAGGTGTATAACCGATCCCCTTCATAGAGCTATCGCCTTAACGCCTCTGAATATGAAAAGAATGAGGGCCACACCATATGGCGGAGGGTGGAAAGATTGGCCCGAAGAGCTTGTTCTGGCATGTCACAAATCAGATGCCGGCAAAAGTTATAGTAGTGTGTACGGGCGAATGATCTGGGAAGCGCCATCACCAACGATGACAACGGAATGTACCGGATACGGGAACGGAAGGTTCGGCCATCCTGAACAAGACCGGGCTATTACGCCACGGGAGGCATCAATTTTTCAAACATTCCCAAGAAACTACAAGTTCTTCGAGGACGAGAGAAGTGTATCAATTACAACTGCTGCTAGATATATTGGAAATGCCGTGCCACCAAAACTTGGGGAGGTAATTGCGGAGAGTATCATTGAACATATCAAAACACACAAATAAAATCATGGACGATAAAGGTATATTGAAATGGCGTTTTGATGTCAGCACTTTCAGGCTGATCGGCAGGGATTTGATTACAGATCGGATTACTGCCTTGTTTGAACTTGTCAAGAACTGTTATGATGCCAACGCTCAAAATGTTACCGTTACCTTTGAAAATGTTGCGGTAGGTGAAAAAGATGCAACTATCACTATTGAGGATGATGGTTTCGGTATGTCATTCGAAGATATACGAGATAAGTGGATGGTCATAGGTACTTCAAGCAAACGGAAATCACCATATACCCCTGAACCGTTCAACAGAAAATGTGTTGGAGAAAAAGGGATTGGAAGATTTGCTGTTGACAAACTTGGTGATAAAGTAAATATCATCACTAAACAAGCCGGTGATGAAAATTGGCTGAACGTGGAAATCGATTGGAGGACTTATGAGAACATTAATGCCAGCGAAGAGATTCTCCTATTTACAGATATGGAGAATAAGTATTCATATATCAAAGCTGATGATCCTTCAATATCCGGGACAAAATTGATCATCTCACTTGTGCGCGATGTGTGGACAAAGACTGACATTGAGAGATTCAATTCCGAGGTCTCGAAGATTGTTTCGCCCTACGCAAATCTGTCTCTTCCTTTTTGTGTGAGAGTGAAGTCTGCCTCGTATCAGTTGGATTCCCAAGCTACGCAAACTCAAGATGATGTTGATATCGCTACGATTAGCTTTTCTATTGGATATGATAAATCCAACAACATTCAAGAATCGGTATATTTTGACGATTCCAGCGCTGGGATAAAAGTAAACCAGGTTCCGATGAAAAGTTTTGGCGGTGTTCGTATGAAGGTTTATTTCTTTGATGAATCTGCTAGGCGTAAGTATAGGAAAGAATTTCCTAATAACGCGATTGATGGTGTCAAAATATACAGGGATGGAATAATTACAACTCCTTTTGCTGAGAACAGAGATAAGGATGATGAAAAGCGGGATGTTCTTGGAATTGATAAACGTCTTTGGGAAAACATATTTGACCGCGTAAGCTCTAGGGAAATTATCGGTATTGTTGAAATAACGAAAGAGGATAATCCCAATATTATTGATGCAACAAACAGGCAAGATTTTGTTGATAATATTGAGTACAGAGAACTCAAGGAGTTTATTATTACACAATTGGATGCCATCGAAAACTATAAAAAGTTTGCTCGGGCAAAGAAGAAGAAGAGCACGCAGGACACTCTTGAATCAACAGGTGAATACATAAAAGATTTCATATCTTCTGTAGAAAACATAACAAAAGAAAAGCCGGAGTTCAAAAGCAGTTTCGCTCCCGTTATTGAGCAGGCAAAAAAGACAGGAGAAGCCGTCAAAACTGTTATCAAGGAAAAAAAAGAAGCAGAAGAGGAGTTCGCCAGAAAAGAGAATATCTACATGAGTATCATGTCTCTGCAAGAGTATGCGATACATATTACTCATGCCGTTAGAACAACATTAAACCAAATTCGGGATAGGGTCGAATACTTCAATCTTTTCTTTCCCAATCAGGATGAGAATGAAATATTTATTGAATATGCAAAGGAGATGTATGACGAGTTCGTTGTGTTGAACAAAGTCATAGATTATATGCTGAGCTATTCGCAATCGAACATTCAACCGGAAGATGTAAATCTGAATGTAACGCTTTCGGAGGTCCTTGCAAGTTATTCTGCTTTGTTCAGATCAAAAGAGATAAAACTTGAAACTGATCTGTCTACAAAGATCCAGCTCAAAAACACTAACAGACAATTTTTCAGGGATATTCTTCAGAATCTCATTGATAATTCCATCAAAGCGGTTGAGATGACAGAACTCAAAGTGATAAAGTGCACTATGTTCGCTGAGAAGAACGATCTTGTCATCCAGGTATCTGATACAGGATGTGGCATCCCGAAAGATAAGAGAGAATGGGTCTTCGGATTATACAATACCACGACAGAAAAGCAAGGTGGAGCAGGAATTGGCCTGTATATTGTCAAAACACGTGTTGAATCCCTGAGGGGAACAGTAAATGTGGTTGACAGTGAATTCGGTGAAATTGGCACAACTATTAAAATTGTACTACCATTCAAAAAATAGCGTTTATGGAATATAAAGTTGTTTTCATTGATGACAATATGAAGAAAGGCCCGAATGATCCTTTCGTTCGGGCTGTTCATAAATTGCGTCCTTCTGCGGAAGTGTCTGTGTTTGAAGATCCATCATTAGGACTCAAATATATTCTTGAGAATCTCAACAATAAAATGATTGCATTTGTTGATTGCAGATTTGATGGGTATGGCTTGCAAGGCATCAACGTTCTTAAACAAATACGGGAGAAGACTTCGCTTTTGTATATCGTTATGATGTCTGCAAATAATCTGAAGCAGATCGCCGATATTGATCTTGCTGAAATGATAAATCAGGATTATATCTGGTTCTTTGACAGGAACAACGGAACAGTTAATGACGCCTGTGATTTGATTGATAAAATTTCATCTTTATGGGATTCTCGTTTTGACTGTGTCCTTGAGCAATGGCTTATCAGGCATCAAGAAGACAACGATAAGGTCGCTTTCACAAAAGATAAGACAAGTTATACATGGGGGGAACTGTTGGCCGAAGTCCGTTTTCAAACAGAGGTTGGCCGAGACTTTGAGAGGGTCATGAACCAGTACACCATCTATCAGTTCAAGGAAAAGGGGCAACAATAGAAAAGGTATGAAAATCCTTATTGCATACAACAATGATCAGTGGGATCAACTTTCGGGATTCTTTGAATCTTGTGCAGAAGAAATTGAGTCGGTGTGCAAATCCAAGCTGATCAAGACAACGTGCCTCACCCCTCCGCATTTGGATTATTCATCAATAGCGGAAATATTGAATGACTATCCTGCCTGTGTCATAGCTGCTCACGGAGACGAGAGAAGCATCGCGAATGAAAAGAATAAAGACATCGTATCAAAGGATACAAACAACAGCATCTATAACAATAAACTTCTTTATACTATTTCATGTTCCTGCGCGAAGCAGCTTAAGGAAAGTTTGATGGAAAATGGACTGAAATCATTCTGGGGATATCAAAATAAACTTAATTTTTGGCCGGGATATCCAATTTATGTCAAATGCGCTGTTTCCGGAATGGTCAGTTTAATTAAAGGGAAGACAATAAAAGAAGCTAAAGAAGATATGCTCGCTCAATATGATTCGTCTATTGGTGAATTGAACGCCACGGAAACGGATCCGCTTGTCGCCGCATACCTGCTTGATAATAAGGAATCTTTGGTTGTTACTGGGGATGATAATCTTACACTTGATGACCTATTGTAGAATTTGTGTTCTTAAGAAAGTAAGCGTCTCCGCTGTTACGCATTGACAGGCTCTTGCTCATCACGTACCTTTGCTGGCAAAATCATTTACCATGAAGAACCAGCAAGTACTATCAGCATTCGGAAGACAATGCCTATCTATCCAGGAAGGCTATAAAGAGGTACGCGTTCACTTCTCCGCCTTGCCTTTTGAAAAATAGGTGACTATATCACATTAAATGTACCCTCTGTAGCAGTTTCAAATGTACCGTTTCAGGAATGGTCGCATTCGGTTCGACAAAGTTATGATTATTTTTGATTTTTCCGTCTCATGGAGTCTCCTTTCAGTTCCATCCGAACGGCATTTGCCGTGAGGCGGTCCATGATGGCGTCAGCCAATGTCGGCTCGTTGATGTAGTCGTACCACCTTGCCACGGGCAGCTGCGAGGTCACTATGACCGATTTCCTCTGATAGCAGTCTTCTAGGATCTGGAGCAGTGCCAGCCGCGAGTTGTTGTCGAGCGGCTGCAGTCCGAAGTCATCAAAGATGACGAGGTCATTTCTTTCGATATGGTTGATTACCTTAAGAAGACTTCCGTCAAGTTTGGCGAGCGCGATGCGCTCGATGAACTTGTTCATAGAAAAGTATTCCACCCGGTGTCCCATAAAGCAAGCCTGGCGTCCTATCGCACAGGCAAGGAACGATTTTCCGCAGCCCGTCTTTCCGTCAATCAGCAGGTTTTCCGCCCTGTCGATGAAGTTGCAGTCCATAAGTGTCAGCAGGGAGTCTTTCGTCAGATTCCTCTCCTCTGAGCAGATTATGTCTTCCATGACGGCGTTGTAGCGCAGTTTGCTTGTCTTCAGATACATTTCCGTTCTCTTGCGGTTGCGGTACTGCTGTTCCGCCTCGGCAAGGCGGGCGATAAAGGTATCTATAGTCGGCCATTGGGTCTGAAGGGCTTTATAGCATTCTCCGGTGAGGCACGTGTTGCGATTTTTGCGATTAGTCTCGATTTTGTCACTAATCGCAGCAACTTTGTCAAAGTTGGTTCCGGGACGCCCAGGCCCTGGGAAGAAGTTCCGCGAGGTTGCGACCGTCATGCAGGTAGTATGGGATTTGTATGAGACATCCTCCATCCATACTGTAAACGGTAACGAGAAGTGTACAGATTTCGGTAACAGCGAGTGCAGTATTTTTGGCATCAAGACTACAGCGTTTTTGGCAGCAGACTGTTCAGTGCAAGATAAGGAATCAAGCGGCGATGCTCAAGTATGTCACCGGTGTTGAGGCGCGGAAGATGCTTATCTGGGCGGATTCGGTGAAAAGCGGTGATGCTGACAATCTGGAAGGGCGTGCCGCTGCGTTCTATTGGAAGACATTGTTCGTGGACAATCCTCGATTTACGAGAGGGGATGAGGATATTGTCAATGTTATGCTGAATTACGGGTATGCGATTGTTCGGGCAATAGTGGCTAGAGCGTTGGTCGGAGCAGGACTGATTCCGACATTGGGGATACACCATCATAATCGTTATGATGCATATTGTCTTGCTGATGACATTATGGAGCCATACAGACCTTACGTTGACAAGCTTGTCGTAGAAATCGTTGAGGAGGGTATTCCAGAGGCGTTTGATGTTGATGTCAAGCGTCGTCTGCTAGAGCTTCCTGTCAGGGAAGTGATTATTGATGACGTCAGACGTCCACTTATGCTTGCTGTTAGCCAGACGGCCAATTCGTTGCGGAAATGCTTTTCAGGTGAGTTGAGAAAACTTGTGTATCCGGCTATGTGATGGATAGGTTCAGCGAATATAGAATTATGTGGGTTCTGGTGTTTTTCGATCTTCCGACTGATACCAAGAAAGAACGGAAGAATGCCGCCTTGTTCAGGAAACGCCTGATTGAGGATGGATTTGTTATGTTCCAGTTTTCCATCTATATGCGCCATTGCCCTTCTTCTGAGAATGCCAAGACTCATATTGGCAGGGTGAAATCTTTTCTTCCTGATTTTGGACAGGTTGGGATTTTGTGCATAACTGACAAACAGTTCGGAAGCATGGAACTTTTTTCTGAGCATAAACCAAAGGAAGCTGAGGATATATATGTCCAGCTGGAATTGTTTTGATGTTGTTTTTTTTGCCAACTTGGTGAATGAAAATCGGCCAACTTGGTGAATGAAAATCGGCCAACTTGGTGATTGCAAATTAAAAGTGCTTGATTATCTTGTTATTATGTTTTATATTTGTCGCCATTATGGGTGGATATAAAAATAGGATTGCTGACGAGATTCTTCGAGATAATCTTGAAGCTGCCGGGCTTGTGTTAATTGAAGGGACCAAGTGGTGCGGCAAGACTACGACTGCTGAACAACAGGCGAAAAGCATTGTGTATATGAATGATCCTGAACGTTCGGAATCATATCTCATGCTCGCACGGAATGCACCTAAACTATTGCTGCGTGGAGAAACTCCCCGTCTGGTAGATGAATGGCAGGATGCGGCAGAGTTGTGGGATGCGGCTAGGTTTGAAGTTGATCATCGTCCTGTCAAGACGGGACAGTTTATTTTCACGGGTTCAACTATAGTCCCTAAAGAAAAACGTGAGAAGATCAAGCATTCCGGTACTGGCCGTATAGCAAGGATAATAATGAGGCCGATGAGCCTTTGGGAGTCAGGCGAATCGAATGGCAGGTTAAGCCTGTCAGATCTTTTTAATGGAAACACGGAGGACGCGTATGATTCAAATCCGCTCGATGTCGAGACTATTGCCTGGTTGATTTGTCGTGGTGGGTGGCCGGCCGCATTGACGATGACGAAGAAAGGAGCGTTGAAACAGTCTACGAACTACATTGACGCTATAGCTAATAGTGATATTTCTGATGTTGATGGCGTCGGCCGTGATTCGGAATTCACGTTGCGTCTTTTGCGTAGCTATTCCCGGTTTCAGGGAGCGCAAGCGCCGATATCGTCAATCCATGCTGATTTGACTGCCAATGCAGATAGTTCCATGAAAGAAGATACCATCGCGTCATATATTTCTGCACTGAAAAAATTGTTCGTAATTGAGGATGCTCCTGCGTGGAATCCTAACCTAAGGTCAAAAACTGCAATAAGAACCTCTGATACAAGGTACTTTGTCGACCCGTCCATTGCAACGGCGGCGATGGGAATTGGACCGGAAAACCTGCTGTTCGATTTGAATACTATGGGCTTGCTGTTTGAGACTTTATGTATAAGGGATCTCCGGGTATATTCTGAATTGTTGGATGGAAAGATTTATCATTATAGGGATAAGAATGGCCTTGAATGTGATGCCGTGCTCCATTTGCGCAATGGGAAATATGGCTTGATTGAGGTTAAGCTTGGGGGTAAGAAATTGATAGATGAGGGTGCTGCTATACTTACTGAATTATCTGAAAAGATAGATGTTGATAGAATGATGGCACCATCTTTTATGATGGTACTTACCGGGACAGGTGATTATGCCTATAAAAGAACAGACGGAGTTTGGGTGGTTCCGATAGGATGCTTGAGGCCGTAAGTGTGTGATATTTACGAAACGATTGAATGATAGGATTCCGAAAGTGTCCAAACAAATGATAAAATCCAGCAAGATACTGCTGGATTTTATTTTCTGATAACAGGTGTTAATGTGTTGTGTTCTAATATTTTATGTAGGATATGCTGTTATCTTTGGCTTAAAGATAAAAATTCTGAAAGT
>UMHE01049203.1_pt1 | contig 27302 bp, 19 predicted proteins | sample 1965451 | NCBI WGS metagenome assembly UMHE01 (sample SAMEA4836090, study PRJEB28245) | human gut metagenome | biome: gut microbiome; material: fecal sample | place: Denmark | collected 2008 | reverse complement strand
AGTCATGGGGATGCACCTTCAGGTGAGCGGTCAGCTGGTTGATACGCTCGGTGAGGATGGCGACCTGGACCTCGGGGGAGCCGGTGTCGGTCTCGTGGGTGCGGTTGGCCTCGATGATAGAGGTCTTCTGATCTTTCAGCATCATAGTTGTGTTTCCACCTTTCTTGAAATACGCCCGCAGCCTGAGCCATGGGAGAGATGGAACGCTCCGCACCGCTAAGGCAGGGGTCATGCACGCTTGGCGCGTACTCTGTGATGATACCACAGAAAACTGCCGTTGTAAAGTGGTTTTTGCGGCATTTTCGGGGATTTTTACGCCGTCACCTGAATGGCGGCCACGGGGCAGCTGTCCGCCGCCTCCTGCACGCCGATCTTCTGCTCGTCGGGAATGGGGGACACCAGCACCCGCGCCGGTTCACCGTCGTCCAGCGCGAACACCTCCGGGCACAGCCCGGCGCACAGGCCGCACTGGATACACGCCTTTTGCAGCACCATCGCTTCCATGGAACATACCTCCTTTTGATTGATGGAAGTATTTTCCCCGGTTTGCGGCGGGAGTATTCAGCTCTCGGCCATATGCCGCGCGAAGGCCGCCGCCTGCGCCTCGATGCCCGGCAGCTTCACAAGGCTGCCGCGCTCGTTGGCCGTCTCCAGCAGGGAGAACCGGGGCGGCAGGTAGAAGGACTTGTTCATGTTCAGGGCGGAGATCAGCTGGCGCGCCAGCAGGTCGCCGCCGGAGTAGCCGGAGACGATCAGCCCGAACAGACGCTTGTCGTACATGCGGGTCTGACGGAACAGCGCCGTGAGCCGGTTGACACAGGCGGTCAGGTTGGCGGCCAGCGCGTCGTTGTAGTTGGCGCAGAGCATCACCAGCGCATCGCAGCGGCGGACGGCGGGATAGACCTCGTCCACCATGGGGCCGCCGTAGAAACAGCCGCCCTGCTCGCCGAAGTGGAGACAGGCGGTGTAGCTGCATCCGTTGCAGTCGGCCATGGTGCCGTTGCGCAGGCAGATCTCCTGCACCTCCATGTCCGCCGGAAGCCCGGCCTTGACCAGCTCCCACAGCGCCAGCGTGTTGGACGTGGCGCGCTGGGAAGCGTGGAGCGCCAGCACGTTCCGGATGGGCGCGGGCTTTTCCCACGCATCCAGCCGGGCGATCAGCTCCGCCAGCGCCGCGTGGAAGGCCGTGACCTCGTCCGTGCCGCCGATCTGCGCCTGGGTGCGGAAATTGCGCAGGGAGCCGGTGGCCTCCACCAGCGGGCGGCCGATGAAGCCGCAGCCCGCCTGATTGGCGGCGAACACCATGTCCCGCGCCACGTCCTTGGTGTAAAACTCGCCCACGCCGGTGACGATGCACCCGGCGGTGCAGCCCTCCAGCAGGTCGCTGCTGCGGCGCAGGCAGGAGAGCATCCGGTAATAGGCCATATTGCAGCCGCCCTCGTCCAGCGCCACGGCGAACAGCAGGCGGCGGCTGTGCAGGCCGTCCAGCCCGGCGTCCGGGTCGCGGATGTCGCTGCCGGCGGGCAGCAGCGGCTCCAGCAGCTGCCGCAGGGCGGCGCTGCGGTCGTTTTCGGGAAGCAGTACGGTGAGCATGGTATATCTCCTCCGTTATTCAATGGCGTTCAGCTTTGCCCGCGTCTCGTCCAGGCGCATTTGCAGCGCCGGGGGCAGCGTCAGCGCCTCCGTCTCGATACCGGCGGGCGTCAGGCGGTTGCGGCAGCCCATGAACACCTGCCCGTCGTACACGGAGGAGTAGTGCCACTGTCCCCGCAGCAGCGCCAGCAGGCTCAGCGCGCCGGAGCTGAGGGCGGGGGCCACATAGGGCTTGTAGCCCAGCCTGCGCATCTCCAGATTGGCGTGGGCGACTTTGTCCGTCAGCTCGCGGGACAGGGCGTCGTCGTAGTGCGCCACGGAGTTGGCCAGCACCAGATCCTCCCCATGGGGGCCGAAGGCGCGCCCCTCCGTGAGATAGGACGCGAAGCGCCCGTCCCGCCGGGCATAGTACAGCGCGCGGGCGTGCATGACGCCCAGTCCGAAGCCCCGCACCTGCGCCGGGGCAAGGCCGCTCTCCCGCATCGCGGCGCGGCACAGGGGATCCACCGGGTCGCTGACCACGCAGAACAGCCCGCGGTAGTTCTTCTCCCGCGCCATGCGCGCGTAGATGGCCGCCAGCTCCCGGTTCAGGCCGTACTGCGCCATGCGCACGTCCCCGGAGGTGACGGACGTATCCGGCACCATGCGGGAGGCGCAGAACAGGAACACGTCCCCGTCAAAGAGCTGCTCCGGGGCGATGATGTCCACCGGCGGCAGGGCGGCAGCGTCCGGGGACTGGATCTGGTTCAGCTCGAACTCCCAGCGCTCCGATACGCCGGGGCGCACGTCACAGATGCCGATGGAGCGGATCACGTCGCCGCCCAGCAGCCGCAGCCCCATCAGCAGGGTGCTGCCCACGTCCCCCAGCGCCAGCAGGGTAACGCGGCATTTGTCCGGCAGGCACAGCCCGCCGGCAGGTCGGATCGTAGTGTTCATAGTATCTCCTTTTCTGATATGGGGCGTGGTTGAAACGGGACGTCGTACCCCAAGGGCATTTGTTCCGCTGCGCTCCACTGCGGGACGCCGTCCCCTACGGGTGGTTTTCCGTACCCGTCCGTAGGGCGGGACCCATGTGTCCCGCCGCACGATATGCATGTTTTCCTTCCGGCGGGGCACGCGGGCCCCGCCCTACAGGGCACAGGCCGTATCCGGGCGGACAGAGTCGTCCGCCCCGACGACGGCGTACCGTGTGTACGTCAAGCCGACGCAACAAAGTCCCGGCGTGCGAGACGCGCTTTTACTTCGTGGGGCGCATGCGCTTTAATATCTCTATATCTCCCTCCAGATATGTGCTGGCGGCGCGGCTCAGGTCGTAGGTCATGCAGCCGCCCTTGTCGGGGCAGAGGGGCAGGATGACCGCTTCACCGAGACGGCTGAGGGTCAGGTTGCGGGCGTAGAGGGCGCGGAATTCCGTCTCCAGCGCCAGGAGGATGTCGCGGGCGTTTTCAAGGCAGCAGAGGGACAGCTCCCAGGCGGTCTTGTCGTCCATACCGGCGTACTCCGGGGCGGCGTAGGGCAGGATGCGGTTGACGGAGGGCTGTAGGCCGCCGGGCAGGGGCTGGTCGCGGCGGACGGTATCGCCGCCGATGAAGGGATAGAGGGTGGATTCCACGAAGCGAAGGCGCAGGTTGGGCAGGTAGTAGATGGCGTCCACACTGTAGCCCAGCTGCTCCATGAGATCGCGCCCCATGCCGGTGAGATAGCCCACCAGCACCTGATCCACGGGGGTGCCTGTTTCGGCAAAGAGCGGGGCAAGGCGGCGGATGCGCTTGCCGTCGTGGAGCATGTCGTCCACCAGGATCACGGGGCGGTCGAAGGCGTGGATGGTGCGCACCTGATCGGCCAGCGGGGAGTAGTCCGGGTAGGCCTCGATGGAGTAGGAGCTGAGATCCGGCTCGTAGACCTTGTCGGTGCGCAGGGTCTTGGTGACGGTGTTGGGCACGGCCACGCCGCGGAGTATCTTGCCGTAGGGCACGCAGATATCGGGACCCAGCACGCGGGGGTTCGTGGGCTCCGCCGGGACGCCGTTGCGCCCGGTGATGCGCTGGAGCAGGCGGTGGTAGATGACGCCGGCGGACAGGCTCAGCACCAGAGAGCCGGGCTGGAGCTTCGTCAGCGCCGCCTGCAGGCGCCGGTGGGCATTGGCGATGGCGGACAGCACACGGGGCGAGGAGCTGAAGGGCGCCTTCACCGCCGTGTCCACGTTGCGGCTGAGGACGATGGGGCAGCGCATGTCCACGGCCAGCGCGTCGCCGTCCTCCGCCGCGGGCAGGAAGCCCTGCAGGAGCAGCAGCTGGCGGCCGTAGCCGGAGGCCGCGCCCTCCAGCGGGACGTAGAGGGCGTAGGTGAATTCGCGGCTGAGCGCCAGCGTCAGCACCTCGGTGATGAGCAGCTGGCACAGGTCGTTCTGCCGCTCGCCACGGGGGACAAACAGGCCGCTGATGAGCAGGGTGCGTCCGCCGGCGTTCTGCCGCACAAGACCCGACAGCGCCGGGTCGCCCAGACGGGCGAACAGGTGGGCGGAGTCCAGGCAGACATAGGCCGCCGCGCCGAGAATGGCGCCGTCCGCGTCCCGGCAGACCATGATGTCGTCGCCGTGCTGCTCCAGTTGAGCGCGCAGGGCGGCGGCGGTGGGGACGGAGAGCATGGTGCGCAGGAATTTTTCCGCTGTCTCCGGCGAGGCGGGCAGGAAGCTGAGATCCTCCGTGCGCAGCACGGGCTTGTCCTGCGGCTCCCGCAGGTACAGGCCACGGCGGTAGATGAACTCCTGCACTGCCGGGTCGATGAGGTTGGAGATGTCCCGGTTGGCGTCCACCGCCTCGCGGATGCGGGTGGAGCTGATCTCCTCCAGCTGGGGCGGCAGCGTCAGCTCCACCACCCTTCCGGTGATGCAGCTGTAATCCGCCGGCTCCGCGTCCGGCTCCGTGCGGCGGAACACCACATGGTCGAAGGTGTGGATGGAATCGGGGGTGGCGGGCTTTTTATAGGACGAGGCGTGGAGCACCACGTCGCTGCCCACCACGATGGACACGCTGCGGCCGGGGAAGGCCTGCCGCAGCGCCCGCAGGTCGTGGGGGTTGGCGATGTTCACCGGGAAATCCTCCGGGAAGATGCTCACATGGAACACGTCCGCCACGGACATGGCGGCGATGCGCCGCCGCAGGCGGTAGGGCTGGGTCTTTTTCGACCAGGAGAATTCGTCGATGGCCAGCAGCACCTCATAGCCCAGGTCGCGGATGGCCTTGACAATGCCCTTGTGGGACAGGGTGAAGGGGTCGAAGGTGCCGGGGAAGAAGGCCACCGGGCGGGGTTCGCCGAAGTCGAAGCCCCGGTGGAACAGCCGCTCTTCGGTGAGGAAGCGATACAGCTTGCCCAGCATGGCGGCACGGTAGTAGAAGGTCAGCCCCTCGCCGGGGAACTCGTTCTGCGCCGACAGCAGCTTGCGCTCGGTGAGCATGAAGGCGCGGCGCTTTTCGTGGCGTCCCAGCTCGCCGGAGCCGAACACCCGCCGTCCCAGCACGTACAGCGCCTCCTGACGGGTGGCGCCGTCGATGCCGCTGAGCCCCCGCATCAGAAGCCCCAGCAGCCGCTCCCGGCGGCGGCGGTAGGCCTCGTCCGCCTCCGGGAAGCGGGAGCGGTAGGCGTCGTATTCCTCGTAGATCACGCCCACGGTGTCCAGCACGGAGGCGGTGACGCGGCTGTCGGAGGAGCTGAGGTTCACATGGAGGTCAGCCAGCACCTCGTCCAGCTCCGCCGGCGGCAGCCACAGGGCGAAGCGCCCCAGGTAGTCGGGGATATATTTGGTGAATTCCTGCTGTCCCAGCTCCAGACCCCGGCACAGCTCCACCGCCACCTCGTTGCGCTGATCCGCCGTCAGGCGGGGCGCCAGCGCCAGCAGCGCATTGCCGGCGCTGTGGCGGACGGTGACGCGGTCGCTGACCTTGATGAGGTTGGACAGATGGGTTGCAATGTGCAGGGCGGGGCTTTGCCCGCTGCGGGCAAAGTCCGTCAGCAGCCGCAGGTTGGCCTGCTTGGTGATCCACGGCGTGGCGGTCTTCAGGTTGTCCAGGAATATCTCGGACACCACCTCCTCCGGCAGCAGCAGCGGCTCGCCCTCCGCCAGCACGTCCTGGCGGAGATAGCGCAGGGTGCCGCTGTCGTCACAGGAGACGGCCTCCACCGCCGCCAGCGCCCGTCCCCCGTCGGGGTACAGGCGGTACAGGCGATCCAGCAGCAGCACGGCGGCCATGCGGATGGTCAGATCCTCCCGGCGGGACAGGGCGGCGGCAAAGTCCGTCATCTCCCGGGCGCGGGTGAGGGAATACGCCTCGTCCGGCAGGGCGGCGGCGGTGTCCAGCAGCTGGAAGGCGGTGTAGTCGTCCAGCGCCTCCGGCCGGCGGTAATAGGCGAACACCGGGGCGAGGAAGCGCTCCTCCCGTCCGGGGCAGTGGCTCAGCAGGGAGCCGACGGCGAATTTCAGCGTGTAGCCGATCCAGCGGCGGTGCTGGGGCATGAGCTTGTGGTCGGGGTAGAGGATCTTGTCCAGATAGAGCTTCCACTGCTCCAGATCGGTGGTGGCGCGGGGGTCGGGGCGGCTGTCCTGGGGGCGCTCCTTGGCATACCCGGCGTGGAAGCCGGCGATCAGCTCGCCCAGCAGCGCCGCCGCCTGGCGGCGGATGTCGCCCTCCCGATGCATCAGCAGCTCATAGAGGAACGTCAGGGTCTGCACCTTCTGGGGGATGTGCAGATAGAGGGAATAGGACTCGAACACCGCCAGATACGCCCGCAGACGGCGCCAGTCCGTCTCGCCGCGGGCTTCCTCCAGCAGCCGGGCGAAGCTGCGCTGGTCGGTGAGCCGGTGCATGAGGGTGATGTTGTGTCCCACGCAGCGCAGCGTCAGGGCGCGGAGCGCCTCGTCATCGGTCATGAGGGAGGTGTGCTTCTCCGGCAGGGGGTCGGTGTCGCCGCCGGACATGGTCACGTCCACGCCCCGGCTGACCATATACTGCTCGAAGTCCTCCAGTCGGGCGTACACCCGTGTATAGCGCTTTTTCTTCTCGCCGTCCACGTCGTCCAGCTTGGCAAGGATCACCTGAAAGGCCTCCGCCAGCGTGGAGATGCGGGTGATCTCCCGGCCATCCTCGCCCCGCAGCTGCTTCACCCGGAAGTCGGCGTAGATCAGCAGCAGCGCCTCGGCGGACAGATAGTCCGGCTCCAGATCCCACACGGAGTGGTTGGCGGCGATGTGGCCGATGTCGGTCATCCTCCGGCGGCGGAACCACAGGTCTGTGTAGTAATAGTGCAGGTACGGCACCCGCTCGCCGGGGCGGCAGCCGAACTTGCCGATGTCGTGCCCCGCGGCGGCGCCGGACACCAGCGCCACGTCCACCGGCGTGCCGCCCCGGTGCAGGGCGCGGGCGGCGGTGACGGCGATATGGTGGACGCCGGCGATATGCTCCAGCGTGCGGTAGGGCGTGACCTCCAGCCCCAGCCGCATCAGCTCATAGACGTACTCCCGCTTCCACTGGCGCAGGAATTTCGTATAGGACGGGGCGCAGGCGCTGTCGGCCAGCTCCTGCTCCGTGAGGAAATCAAACGTCCACGCCGGGTCGTGGGGCAGCAGCTCCCCCTCGGCGGCGAACAGCACCTGCAGCACCGACAGCAGGAACACCGCGCCGGCGGCGTAAGGCTCCGCGCCGGTCTTTTCCGGGTACAAAAGCCGCCGGGCATAGTCGTAGGCATAGCTCAGCCAGCCCTCCTGCGGCGCGCCGCCGCACAGGGCGTCCAGCTCCTCCCGGCACAGCGCCAGCACATCGGCGCAGCGCAGCCGCGCCCCGTTGAACAGCGGGGCAAAGCGCTGCATATAGCCCTCCGTCTCGATGCGGCGGAGCAGCTCGTCGTGACCGGTGAGGCAGTCGGCGGCGGGGCGGTCGGCCAGACGCCGACGCAGCGCCAGATCCATCTGGCGGATACGTTTTTTATTCATAGGCAAAAACCTCCGGCGGTGGGGAATCGTTTATACTAATAATAGGTCAAAGCGCCGTGCCGTGTCAATATTTCCCCACGGTTTTAGCGCCGGATTGTCGCTAAACCTTATACAGCTCTTAATCGTTCGTTCACAGTTTGTTCACGAATGACCGCCGCCGGTCATGGTATGATGAGATGAAAGCGAAAGCGGAACCATCCCCCCTTCCCTTCCGTCTATAAGGGTAGGAAAATTTCCCCACGGGCCCGTGGGAGAGGAAAAGGAGACTACATCATGAAAAAAGCGGCATTTGTGCTGGCGCTGGTCATGCTGATGACCTGCATGGCCGGCTGCGGCAAGGTGGAGGGCGAAGCCTCCGTCCAGTCCGTGTCCATGATCTGCGGCCTTGGCTCCGTGGGTCTGGCGGATCGGTTCGCCGGCATCGTCAGTCCCCTGGGCGAGACGAAGATCAAGAAGGTCGACTCCATGGCCGTGTCCGACATCCGGGTGAAGGTTGGCGACACGGTGAAGGAGGGTGACGTGCTGTTTACCTACGATCTCAGCGAGGCCCGGAGCAATCTGGAGATGGCGCAGCTGGAGCTGGAGCAGCTGAACGCCACGCTGGAGGATCAGAAGGCCGAGGTGGATCGCATCCAGAAGCTGATGGACGAGACGTATGACGACGCCACCAAGCGGCAGTACTCTCTCGACCTGCGGACAGCCAAGGTCAACGTGCTGACCACCCAGGGCAACATCGCCACCAAGAAGAAGGACATCGAAAAGCTGAAGACCAGCACCAAGAACGCCGCCGTCACCTCCCCGGTGAACGGCGAGGTGCAGTCCATCAACGCCGACGGCGGCACCGACAACAACGGCAACGCCCTGCCGTTCATGACGGTGGTGGAGACGGGCGGCTTCCGTGTCAAGGGCTACGTCAACGAGAACAACGCCTCCGTGCTGACACAGGGCACGGCGGTGGTGATCCGCTCCCGCGTCAGCGACCAGACGTGGAAGGGCAGCATCGACTCCATCGACTGGAACAACGCCCAGCAGACCCGCAGCGACTACGGCGACAGCGACACCGCCATGTCCAGCAAGTACCCCTTCTATGTGAAGCTGGAGGGCAAGGGCGACGGCCTGCTGATGGGGCAGCATGTGTACATCGAGCCGGACTACGGTCAGGAGGACGAGACGGACGCCAACGCCATCAATCTGCCCAGCTATTTCATCAACGATGCCGACGGGAACCCGTGGGTCTGGGCAAAGAACAGCAAGGATAAGCTGGAAAAGCGCAGCCTGAAGCTGGGCGAATACAACGGGGAGACGGACACCTATCCCGTGCTGGACGGCCTGACGGCGGAGGACTACATCGCCTTCCCCGACGACAGCCTGAAGGCGGGCATGGCGTGCATCACCTATGACGACGCCACCTTTGACCCCGGCGCCAGCGGCGGCGAGGTATCCCCCGAGGGCGGCGGTGAAAAAACCGACGAAAACGTGCCCATGGACGGCATGGACGGCGGCGATATGCCCGCTGAGAACGACACCGTCACGGACGACGGCGGCTCTGTCACCAACAGCACCGTGACCGTGCTGCCCGACGGCACGGCGGAGGCCACCGCGCCGGTGATCACACCGCCGATGGAGGGCTGACCATGATCCTGGAAATGCGCGATATATGCAAGGACTACCCCATGGGCAAGGGCGTTGCACATATCCTGAAAAACGTGAACCTTGACGTGGAGGAGGGCGAGTATCTGGCCATTATGGGGCCCTCCGGCAGCGGCAAGACCACGCTGATGAATCTGATCGGGTGTCTGGACGTGCCCACCAGCGGCAGCTATCTGCTGGGCGGGCGGGACGTGACCACCTGCAACAACAAGCAGCTGGCGGAGGTGCGGAACAAGGAGCTGGGCTTCGTGTTCCAGAGCTTCAACCTGCTGCCCAAGCTGACGGCGCTGGAGAACGTGGCGCTGCCCCTGCTGTACGGCGGGGTGAAAAAGGCGGAGCGGCTGGAGCGTGCCCGCGCCGCGCTGGAGACGGTGGGTCTGTCCGACCGGGTGGAGCACCGCCCCGACCAGCTGTCCGGCGGACAGTGCCAGCGCGTGGCCATCGCCCGCGCCATCGTGGGCAAGCCCAAGCTGCTGCTGGCGGATGAGCCCACCGGCGCGCTGGACAGCGCCAGCGGCGCGGCGGTGATGGAGCTGTTCCGGCAGCTGCATCAGAGCGGCTCCACCATCATCATGATCACCCACGACCGTTCCATCGCCAAGCACGCCGCCAAGCTGATGACCATCCGGGACGGCGTGCTATCGGGAGGTGACGACTATGAGTGAGAAGCTGAACCTGCGGGAAAAGCTGCATATCGGTGAAAAGCGCACCGACGGCGAAAAGCCCCGCATGAACAAAAAGCTGAAAAAGGCCATCATCATCGCCGCCTGCGCGGTGGGCGTGTGCGGCGCGGTGTGGGGCGGACTGACCATCGCCCGGAACGCCCAGCGCAGCGACGTGAAGGTGTACTCCGTCAACGATTTCTGCATGACCGACTACTGGGGCGACACCTCCAGCACCAGCGGCATGGTGACAACGGACAAGATACAGAAGGTGTTCCTCTCCTCCAGCCAGACCGTCAACAAGGTATGGGTGGCCGAGGGCGACTCCGTGCGCAAGGGCGACAAGCTCATCAGCTACGACTCCACGCTGACCCAGGCCTCCGTGGAGCAGGCGAAGATCGACTACGACCGGCAGGACGAGAGCCTGACCACCGCCAAAAACGAGCTGGAGTACCTGAAAAAGGCCAAGAACAAGGAGACGCTGGAAAAGGAAAAGGCCAGCCTGGAGGCGGAGCTGGAGACCGAGATCGGCAAAATCGACAAGGATACCGGCTACGATCCAAAGTCGCCCGTTGTGCCGGGCCGCATCGCTGTGACCGACAGCACCGGCAACGATGAAACGCACCCCATGTACTACCAGCTCCTGCAAGCTGACACCTTGCTCAGTGAAGCAAAGCTGCGGGCTATCCTGCACGGCGACGGTACCCAGCCGGGTCTGGGACGCCTTGAACCCAAGCCCGCTGAAGAAGAAGGAAAGCCCTCTATCAGCACCTACGTTGTGCTGGTAACGCGGGATAAGGATATGATAGGCGGGTTGCCCGAAAGTCAGGGCTATCTGCTGGTGGAAACCTACGTCCCCGCCGTTGTGGACGAAAACGGCATCGAAGTTACCCCTGCCGCCACGACCATCAGCTTCCAGCCCTATGATCTGCCGGAATACGTTGACCCCGGTCGGACGTATGACACGGAGAACTACAAGCGCATCCAGCGGAAGCTCAATATTATCAACATGTATCTGGAGAGCTCCATGGAGCAGAAGGATCTGGCCAAGGCCATCGTGGACAAGGCGCAGGAGGTCAAGGAAAAAGAGGTCAACCTGCGGCTGGCAAAGCTGTCGCTGGACAAGAAGACCAAGGAGCTGGGCGACGGCAACGTGTATGCGGAGTTTGACGGCACCGTGAAGGCCGTCCGGAATGCCGACGAAGCCTATAACAACAGCGAGGCGGTCATCGAGCTGTCCGGCGGCGGCGGGTACTACGTTACCGGCACCCTCAGCGAGATGGAGCTGGGCAGCGTGAAGGTGGGCGACACCGTGTCCATCAGCAGCTGGATGACCGGCGCAGCCTGCGAGGGCACCATCGTATCCATCGACGATTACCCCACCACCAGCGGCAACAGCTGGGGCGACGGCAACAGAAACGTGTCCTACTACCCCTTCAAGGTGTTCGTGGAGGAGGATGCCAGCCTGCAGGCCAACGACTATGTGGATATCCAGTACCAGAAGGCCGGCACGCAGGAGCAGGGCAGCAGCCTGTATCTGCAAAGCTGGTTCATCCGCACCGACAACGGCAAGAGCTACGTCATGGCGCGGAACGAGGACGGCAGGCTGGAGCAGCGCTGGGTGCAGACCGGCCGCGACCTATGGGGCAGCTATACCCAGATACGCGGCGGGCTGACCACCGATGACTACTTGGCGTTCCCCTACGGGCGCGACGTGGTGGAGGGCGCCCGGACGGTGGAGGCCGCCGCCGATGAGCTGTACAACGACGGTCTGTAAAGGAGGCGGGATATCATGTTGGAAAATATCAATCTCGCCCTGCAGGGCGTTTGGAGCCACAAGCTGCGGTCGTTCCTGACCATGCTGGGCATCATCATCGGCATCGCAGCCATCATCACCATCGTGTCCACCATTCAGGGCACCAACGAGCAGATCAAGCAGAACCTCATCGGCGCGGGCAACAACGTGGTGCGCGTCACCATCAACGCCGCGGACAGCCAGAACTACTTCGACCTGAACTACTCCGCCCTGCCGGAGGGCATCGACCCCGTCACCGGCGACATGCGGGATGAGATGGAGAAGCTGGACGGCGTGTCGCTGGTGAGCATGTACCACGTGCGCGAGTGGTGCGACAACGTGTACGTGGGCAACAGCGCCTTCAGCGGCTCCCTGTACGGCGTGGACGACCACTATCTCACCGCCGTGGATTACGCCGTGAACTACGGCCGCACCTTTACAGCCGCGGACTTCGCCCAGCGGCGCTGCGTGGCGCTGATCGACACCAAGTCGGCGCAGTCCCTGTTCCAGGGCGAGAACCCCATCGGCGGTACCATCGAGATACAGGGCGAGCCGTTCACCGTGGTGGGCGTGGTGTCCTCCCGTTCCAGCTCCGGCCCCGTGATCAACAGCTTCCAGGACTACCAGATGTACGCCGGCAGCACGGCGGGCACCATCTTCATCCCGGACGTGTGCTGGTCTGTGCCCTATCGGTACGACGAGCCGCAGTACGCCGCCGTCCGCGCCACCAGCACCAACGACATGACTGCCGCCGGCGACAACGTGGCCAAGTACCTGAACGAAAACGCCATCCGCACCACCAAGTACAAGTATGAGTCCAAGGATCTCCTCCAGCAGGCCAGCGACCTGCAGAGCCTGTCGGAATCCACCAACAAGCAGCTGATCTGGATCGCCGCCATCTCTCTGGTGGTGGGCGGCATCGGCGTCATGAACATTATGCTGGTGTCCGTAACGGAGCGCACCCGGGAGATCGGCCTGAAGATCGCCATCGGCGCCCAGCAGAGCCGCATCCGCTGGCAGTTCCTGACGGAGGCGGCGGTGCTGACCAGCATGGGCGGCATTCTGGGCGTAGCCACGGGCATCGGCCTTGCGGAGATGATGTCCCACATCATGGGCACGCCGGTGGCCATCAGCGTCCCGGCCTGCATCATCGCCGTGGCCTTCTCCATGGTCATCGGCGTGGTGTTCGGCCTTGTGCCCGCGGTGAAGGCCTCGAAGCTGAACCCCATCGAAGCCCTCCGCCGGGAGTGAGAAACCGCATATACGCAAAAATACGCAAAAAAAGAAGCACCCGCGGGTGCTTCTTTTTTTTGCATGCGGAGCAACTGGCAAGCGAAAAAAGTTGAAATTTCACGGCAGAAATGGTATGCTATTTTGTGATATATTACGAGTGAGGAGCCACCCCGATGTTTACCTCCATTGAACTATTTGCCGGTGCCGGCGGATTGGCGCTGGGACTTGAACAGGCCGGATTTTACCATCTCGGCCTGATAGAACTGGATAAGGCTGCTGCCGACACGCTCAGGGCGAACCGCCCCGGCTGGAACGTTCTCTGTGAGAACGTGGCGCTCACCGCTTCCCGCGATCTGGAAGCGGAGTTTGGCGTCAAAAGGGGTGAGCTGGATCTTCTCTCCGGCGGCGCGCCGTGCCAGTCCTTCAGCTATGCGGGAAAGCGGCTGGGCTTGCAGGATGTGCGCGGCACGATGTTTTATCACTACGCCACATTTCTGCACAAGCTTCAGCCCAAAATGTTCCTCTTTGAAAACGTGAAGGGACTGCTGTCCCACGACGGTGGGCGTACCTACGAGACAATCCTGAATATATTCGAGGACGAGGGCTATACCACTTACCACCGTGTGCTCAATGCGTGGGAGTATGGCGTTCCGCAGAAGCGGGAGCGGCTCATCACGGTGGGCATCCGCAGCGATCTGGTGAACAAATGCCGTTTCGACTTTCCGACGCCGCACACATACAAGCCTGTGCTCCGCGACGTGAAGCTGGACGTTGACCCTCCCGCCTCCGAGTGTACAAGATACTCCCCCGGCAAGGCGGCTGTTTTTGCGCTGGTGCCGCCCGGCGGCTACTGGCGCGACATTGACCCTGCCATTGCAAAGGCCTATATGAAGACCTGCTGGGACATGGGCGGTGGCCGGACGGGTATCCTGCGCCGTATCAGCCTTGACGAACCATCGCTGGCCGTCCTGACGAACCCCGGCATGAAGCAGACGGACAGGTGCCACCCGTTGGAGGTCAGGCCGTTCTCCTACCGGGAGAACGCCCGGTTCCAGACCTTCCCCGATGACTGGGTATTCTGCGGCAAAACCGCTGAACGCTATAAGCAGGTCGGCAACGCCGTACCGGTGAACCTCGCAAGGGAGATCGGCCTGTGTATCAAAAACGCTTTGGAGGGGATCAATATGTCCTGGCCGCTTTCCTTTATTTCCGAGCAGCAGCTTCGCACCCACATTGCCGCCACCATCGAGAAGTACGGCGAAAAGCTGGAATCCTATAACATCGCCAAATTCAACAGCAATCTGATCGACCCTGTAAAGCTGCTTTTTGATAAAACGGTGTATCACTCCACATGGGAGGAGATCGTAAAAAACGAAATATTCCGTCAGCGGGATAAATCCAACAACAACGATATCGGTTATTTCCACCAGCGCATTTTCCAATACGTTGCAGGGTGCCAGGTTCCCGACAACGGCACCGAGGGCGGCTGGGATGTGATCTTCCGCGACCCGCAGGGCATACAGCTGGAAAACGGTGACATAGTCCACACCATATATGTGGAGATGAAAAACAAGCACAACACCATGAACTCCTCCTCGGCGGGCAAGACCTATATCAAGATGCAGCACCAACTTCTGGAGGACGATGACTGCGCCTGTTTTCTGGTGGAAGCCATCGCCAAGCGGTCGCAGGATATCAAATGGGCGACCACCGTGGATGGGCGAAAGGTATCGCACAGCAAAATACGCCGCGTGAGCCTTGACAGGTTCTATGCTCTTGTGACCGGGCAGGAGGACGCCTTTTACCAGCTGTGCATGCTGCTGCCGGATATGATCGAATCCGTTGTGCAGGACGCCGCCACCAAAACTCCCCACGACACGGTCATGCAGGAGCTGCAGGCCACCGCCCAAAAGCGCAATATCTCCATTCCCATGGCGATCTATCTGCTGGGATTCTCCTCTTATAACGGCTTTGCAGAATAAGACACTTCACGCAAAAAAGAAGCACCCGCGGGTGCTTCTTTTTTTTTGCGTATATGCACTTACTGCGGCAGCTCGCCGGGCGCCACGAGGATGATCTTGTCCGCGCGGTCGTAGTCACTGTACGCCTCCTTGGTGCTGCGCAGCAGCGTGCCGTCCCCGGCGTAGACGTTGCGATAGGTCTGCACGGCGTAGCCGTTGTGCCCGTACTGCTCCACCTCCGTGGTGCCGGGGGCGATGCGCTCGGACTCCTGATAGACCGTTTTCCGCTCGGAGTAGGACAGGAACTGGTTGGTCATCTCCACATAATTGTCATTGGTCTTGGTGCCCAGCAGGGTGATGGTCAGCTGGTTCGTCTCGTCGTTATAGCTGGTGGTGATCTTGATGGGATAGTCCGTGCTGTTGCGGAAGGCGAAGTCGGGGCCGCCCCAGCTGACCGTGGCGTCGCAGCCGGTGACAGGCATGTAGCCGGGGTCGAACATGTGGGCGTACCGCAGGACGATCTTCAGGTCAGCCATCAGCGCGGCGTAGTACAGCGTGGAGGACACCTGACATATACCGCCGCCGATGGAGGTGACGGTCTTACCGCCGGAATAGGCCGCGGCGGGCTGGAAGCCCCGGGCTTCCGTCCGCTGTCCCACGGTGGCGTTGTACCAGAACTCCTCGCCGGGGTTGTAGATGCGTCCGTCGATGGCGGCGGAGGCCAGCTTGATGTTCTGCCGCCGTCCCCAGGGTCCGGCGCAGGTGGTGGTGCAGGTGCCGATCACATCCCGGAACATGGCCGTCTCCAGCTCCTCGGTGGAGGCGGGCGGGAACTGCACCTGCGCGTCCGCCAGGAATTCCGTGCCGGGCGCGGCGGCGTCCAGCTGCTTCTGCACCGTCTCCACGTCGAACTGCACGCCGATGCGGGACTGGGTGGGCTTGCCGGTGGCGCGGTCATAGGTGGCGGCGGCCATGGTGCCGGCTATGTCGTCATGGAGCTGCTGCACGTCCAGCGGCTTGGCGGTATGGGGTGCGAAAACGCACTCCACCTGCCGCGCCGCCACGGACAGATCGCGGCGGCCAAGCCGCTTGATCAGTTCGGTGCGCAGCGCCGACGCGTCCAGCTTTTCGCCGTCCTTCGGCTTGGTGATGTACAGCCCCTCGCCCTCCGCCAGTCGGTAGCCGCCGTCCACCACGGTGCAGCCCACGGTGTCGGCTATGCTCTCACATTGGGCGGTGAGGGTGGTCTCATCCATGTCCAGTTGGGGTGTTACATCCACGCCCTTGCACCAGCTTTCGATGAACCGCCAGCCGCCCCGCAGGAACGACGTCACTTTGCCGCTCCAGCCGCGCGCCTGTACATCGCACCCGGCGGCCTGAGAGACGTAAAGGGGCAGGACGGTCACGCCCAGCTGGGACAGGGACACGCTGCCGATCTCCTGCCCGTCACGGGTCAGGCTGAAGGTCATGCCGTCCAGCAGGGCGTCCCCCTGCTCCTTCCACAGCTTCTCCACCTGCTGGGTGGACATGCGGGACACGTCCATGCCCAGCACCGACGTGCCGGGAAAGGCCACATGGGAGTACAGTACGCCGGCGGCCACGCAGCAGCCCGCATAGGCCAGCACCAGCACCGCCGCGATGATACCCACGATCAGCCCGGCCTTTTTCCCGCCGGACAGGGTCTTTTTTTCCGGTTTTTCCGGCTCTGCCAGCCGTCTGCCGGTCTTTTCCGGCGCGGCGGGCGCTTCCGTCGTAACAGAGGACACATTGGTTTCTTCGCTCATGCTGTCCCCCCTCCTTTGCATCGTAGTCCCTGTATTGTACCACGGTTTCCGGAGGAATGGGTTACAAATCCGTTACGAGCGCTTACCCGGCAGCGGGACGGCGGGTCTTGGGGATGCGCACGGTCAGGCATATCTCACTGTCGGTGTCCTGCCGCGCCACCTGCGCCCCCACGCCCGCGCCCTGCATCAGCCGGATGCCCCGCTCCACGCTGTTGAGGAACAGGCGCACGTCCTTGATGATATACGCGCTGCGCCGGTGGGGCGGCGTGGTCTGGTTCTCCGCCGCCAGCCGGTCTATGTACGCCTCCGCCGCCGCCACGTTCATGCCCGCCTTGCCGATGTGCTCCACGGCGCGGAGCCGCTGCTCCCCGTCGCACAGCCGCAGCAGCGCGCGGGCGTGGCGCTCCGTCAGGCCATAGCGGTGCAGCGCGTCCACCACCGGCTCCTCCAGCCGCAGCAGCCGCAGCTTGTTGGCCACCGCCGACTGGCTGCGTCCCAGCTTTTCCGCCGCCTGCTGCTGGCTCAGTCCGTAGCGCCGCAGCAGCCGGGCGATGGCTTCCGCCTCCTCCATGTAGTCCAGATCCCGCCGCTGGAGGTTCTCGATCAGCGCCAGCAGCGCCGCGTCCTCCTCGTCCACCCGCGCCAGCAGACACGGCACCTGCCGCAGCCCGGCGATCCGCGCCGCCCGCCAGCGGCGCTCCCCCGCCACCAGCTGGTACACGCCTCCCTGCTGCCGGACGGTCAGGGGCTGCAAAATGCCGTAGGCGGCGATGCTGGCCGCCAGCTCCTGCAAGCCCTCCGGGTCGAACCGGCGGCGGGGCTGCTGGGGATTGGGTCGTATGTCGTTGATGGGCACATAGCGCACGCGGCTGGATAAAAACTCGCTCTTCTGTTCCTTTTTCACGGGACTCCCCCCTCCTTTTGTCCCCATTTTACGCCATGACCGGCGCGAAAGAGGGCGAAAAGCGGCGGGAAATAAAAAAAGAGGGACGGCGTCCGCCCCTTGACAAACCGAACCGGATGGGTATAATAATAGACAGAAGGGGACGCTGCGACAAGCGGTCAGCCCCTCACAAGCTATAGGATTATTTTGAGCTTTTCAGCTCACAAAAACCGTCACTTGTCGGAGTGGCGGTTTTTGCTTTTGAGCTTCTGTATCCGTATCGAGATCGAATGACCCAAGATATGGAACGTAAGTACAAAAAACACAGCGTCACCCCCTTACGGGGCTGTGACTAACCGCCTGCCGTTTATTGCAGCGTCCTTGAGACGAGTATACACCGCAGGCGGTTTTTTGTCAAATTTCGGCAGAACGCAGGGGACGCCGTCCCCTACGGGCGTTATGCGGCAAGTCCGCCTGTCTTGGCGTAGGGGGCGATGCCCACATCGCCCCGCCGGGAAAAGCCGTATTTTGCGGCGGGACACACGGATCCCGCCCTACAAAGAATCACGGTAGACCGAACGTAAAGAGACACATCCCGCTCAGCGCTTCCTCCGGATGTCCTCCCCGAAGAAGGGCAAAATCTCATATCCGCCCTCGATACGGGAGAGAATGGCCGCGCCGTAGCGCTGCCCCAGCTCCTCCGGCGCCAGATTGGTGCTGATGATGGTGGAGCGCCCGGCGATCATCCGTCCGTTCACCAGCTGGTACAGCGCGCTCTGGACGAAGGAGGTGGTCATCTCCGTGCCCAGATCGTCCAGGATCAGCAGGTCGCAGCTCTCACAGCGGCGCACCTCCGCCGCCGTCTCCTCGTCGGGGCGGAACTTGTCGTTTTCCAGCTTGGCGAAGATGCTGATAGCCGTGTCGTACACCACGGAGAAGCCGCTCTCGCTGACCACCCGTGCGATGCAGGCGGACAGAAACGTCTTGCCCAGCCCTGTGCCGCCGGACAGCAGCAGGTCGCCGCCGCCCCGGGAGAACTGGCAGGCAAAGTCCCGGCACACGTCAAAATTCCGCTCCATATTGGCGCGGGGCGAGATGCCGTAGCCCTCCCACTCCGTGCTGTCGTACAGGTCGAAGCGGAACGTCTCGAACCGCGCCTCGCCCAGCGGCAGCAGGCGGGACAGCTCCTGCAGCTGCTCCCGTGCGTAATACTGCCGCAGGCAGCGGCACACGCCCTTTTTGTCATAGCCCGTGTCGCCGCAGAGGGGGCAGGCGGGCTTGTCCTCCAGATAGTCGGCGGGATAGCCCAGCTCCGTCAGCAGCTGCGCCCGCTCCTGCTGCAACGCCAGATTCTCGTCCCGCAGGGCGCGGATGGCCGGCAGGGGATCCTCCCCCTTTTTCGCGGCGGCGGCTACGATGCGGCTCATGGTGCCCCGCAGGGTACGCTCGATCTCCTCCAGCCGGGGCTGGCGGGCGTACAGCATCCGGCGGCGCTGTTCCATCTCCGCCGCCCGGCGCTGCCTGGCCTGATCGAAGCGAGCCAGCGCCCGCTGCATGATGACTCCGTCGTATGCCATACTCTCACCTCTTTATGTAGCGGCGCATCCACGCGTCCTTGTCCCCGGCAGGGGCGGCGGGCTTGGCGGAGGGCGTTCTCCCTCCCTGCTCGCCCTGCTCCACCTGATGAACGGTGTGCCAGCCGGCCTCGTGCCAGCGGCGCAGGATGCCGTTGAGATACCGCCAGTTCATGTCCTTCTTGTAAAATACCGTGCGCTCATAGGCCAGCGCCACCGTCTCCGGCGGGAAGCCCATGTCCATCCATTGGGTGATGTAGCGCCGCTCCGCGTCCACCATCTGGCGCTGGGGCAGGTGCAGCGCGCGCATGTAGGCGGCGGACTTCTCCTCCCGCTGCGCCCATTTTTTCAGGTACGCGGCGGCGGCGGTCTGGTCGAAGATGCCCAGCTGCGCCCAGTGATAGCCCTCCTTCTCGATCTGCCGCAGGGTGGGACGCCGTCCCTCTCCCCACTGGCGGCGCGCCCGCTCCACGCAGTGGCACACCAGCAGATAGATCACGTCCGCGGGCATGCCGATCTGGTCGTACAGCCCCGCCAGAATTTGCAGGTCGGCGGTGCGCAGCTTCTTGCCCAGCTGCTGCTCCGTCTGGGGGATCAGCAGGCGGAAGCCCTCGTTATCCGTCAGCAGTCCGGCGATGTCCTGAGACGTGTACACCGGGCGCTCCTCCGCCGGGGCGGGCGGCGCGTCCTCCGCCGGGCGGGGCAGAATGCCCAGCTGCTGCAGCACCCGCTCCGCCGCGTCGATGCGCAGGCGGCTGATGGGCAGCGCCCGCTCCAGCTCCTCCGGGGTCACGCCCCGTTCGAACCGGCACAGCGCCAGATACAGGAGCGCCGCGTCGCCCTGTCCGCTTTGCAGCAGCTTGTCCGCGGCGGCGGTGCTCAGCGTCAGCTGCTCCTTGCCATCGCGCAGGATATAGCCCTCCATGGCGCTCCCTCCCTTCTCATAGTGACCCCTATTCTACACGAAAACCGCCGCAACGTAAAGCGGGGCGGGACAACTTTTTACAAATTTCCGCTTTTCGGCAAAATACCCTTTCCTCCGCCGGATTTTATGCTATAATGGATTCTGTATCGGTATATACAACTCTCTAATACGTTTCTATTTAACATACAAGGAGGAGCTTGCTATGGCGAACCGGGTAACGATGACGATCTGCGGCACGGAGTACATCCTCGTGGCCGAGGAGGACGCCGCCTACATGGAGAAGATCGGTTCCATGGTGGATACGGAGATGCGCAGCCTGATGGACAGCGCCCACATGAGCCGCGACGCGGCGGCGGTGCTGGCGGCGGTGAATCTGGCCGACCAGCTGACGAAGGTGCAGGAGGGCGCGGAGAATCTGCGCCGGCAGGTCAAGACGTATCTGGACGAGGCCAGCCGCGCCAAGAGCGAAGCCGCCGAGCTGCGCCGCAAGCTCCAGAACGCCCAGAACCAGAACAACCGCCGGGGATGATGGAGCTGCTGTCCCCCGCAGGCGGGTATGAGGCGCTGGTGGCCGCCGTACAGAGCGGCGCTGACGCGGTGTATATGGGCTTCGGCGCCTTCAACGCCCGGCGGGGCGCCCGGAACTTCACCGACGAGGAATTCGCGTCGGCGGTGCAGTATTGCCATCTGCGGGGCGTGCGGGTGTTCCTGACGCTGAACACGCTGGTCACCGACCGGGAGCTGCCCGCGGCGGCGGACGCGCTGCGCCGCGCCAACGCCATGGGCGTGGACGCGGTGCTGGTGCAGGACTGGGGGCTTCTGGCGCTGGCGCGGGAGATCGTGCCCGACCTGCCCCTCCATGCCAGCACGCAGATGAGCCTGTTCACTCTGGGCGGCGCCAACGAAGCGGCGGCGCTGGGCATGGAGCGGGTGGTGCTGGCGCGGGAGCTGAACCGGGACGAGGTGCGGGAGATCTGCGCGGGCTGCAAAGCGGAGGTGGAGATCTTCGGCCACGGCGCACTGTGCATGTGCTACTCCGGTCAGTGCGAGATGAGCGCCGTGCTGGGACAGCGCAGCGGCAACCGGGGCGCGTGCGCCCAGCCCTGCCGCCTGCCCTACGGCGTGAACGCCCCGTGCCGGAACGCCTATCCCCTGAGCCTGAAGGACGCCAACCTGTCCGCCTATTTACAGGACATGGAGCGCATGGGCGTGGACTGCCTGAAGATCGAGGGGCGGCTGAAGCGCCCGGAATACGTGGCGGTGGTGACGGGCATCTACCGCCGCCTGCTGGACGAAAGGCGGCTGCCCACGGCGGAGGAATCCGCCGCGCTGGAGCAGGCCTTCTCCCGCAGCGGCTTTACGGACGGCTATTGGCTGGGCAGAAAGGGCAAAGCCATGTTCGGCACCCGGCCGGAGAACGTGCCGGAGCCGAAGGAGCTGTTTGCCCGCGCCAGAGAGATATATGAGAACGGAAAAGAGAACCGGAAAATACCGGTGAACCTGCGCCTGACGGTGCGCCGGGGCGAACCGGTGCGGCTGAGCGGCGCGTGCGCCGTCCGGAACGGCGTGACCATAGCCTTGGCCACGGGCGATGCGTCGGAGGAAGCCCGGAACCGGGCGGTGACGGCGGAGGAGCTGACCCAGCGCCTCTCCAAGACCGGCGGCACCGTGTTCACGGCGGACAGCGTGGAGGTGGAGCTGGACGAGGGGCTGATGGTGTCCGCCAGCGCGATCAACGGCCTGCGCCGGGAGCTGCTGGACGAGCTGGCAGCGCGGCGGCAGGACATCCCGAAACGGCGGGAGCTGCCCGCCTCTCCCCTGCCGGACGCGCCGGCGGGCGCGGAGCGGATGGCGTTCACCGTGTCCATCGCCCGCGCCGACCAGCTGACGGAGGCGCTGCTGGCGGAAAAGCCCGCCATCGTGTATATTCCGGCGGAGCTGCTGGATACCATGGACTTGTCCGCCTGTGCCGGGCGGACGGAGCTGTGCGCCGTGCTGCCCAGGGTGTTCCGCACGGCGGACGAGCAGCCCCTGCGGGCCATATTGGAGCGGCACCCGGAGGTCACGTCCGTGACCGTGGGCAACTGGGGTCACATGCCCATTGTCCGGGGTCTGGGAAAGACGCTGCGGGGCGATCTGGGGCTGAACGTGTACAACAGCCGCGCCGCGGCCTTCTGGCGGGAGCAGGGGCTGACGTCCGTGACGGCCAGTCTGGAACTGCGGTGGCAGCAGGTGCGCGATCTGGGCAAGTACGCGGACTGCGAGGCCGTGATCTACGGCCGGCTGCCGCTGATGATCACAGAGAACTGCATGACGAAGAACAGCGTGGGCTGCGCCCACGGCGCAGGCAGCGTGCTGACCGACAGGACGGGGGCGCAGTTCCTGGTGCTGTGCGCCTACGGCTGCCGGTGCGAGATCGAGAACGGCAAGGTGCTGGTGCTGGCGGACAAGCCGGAGGTGTTCCGGTGCGGCCTGCGGTACGGGCGGCTGCGGTTCACCACGGAGACGGCGGAGGAATGCGCCGCCATCCTCCGCGCCCACAACGCCGGGACGATCACGGCGGACGCGGACACCACGCGGGGGCTTTTTTACCGGGGCGTGGAGTGAGGACGCACCGGGCAGGTGGTTTACCGTGCCTGCCGTAGGGCGGCGCGGAGCGGGCGGGCAGAGTCGTCCGCCCCTACACGCTCTGTCATTGCGAGCCAGTGCTCACACTGGCGCGGCAATCCGTTCCCAGCGCGGCGCTGCCGCGCTGACGGGACGTCGAGGACGCCGTCCCCTACGGGACGGTTATTGGCGGCGTTTCATACGGACGTCGGGACGGCGGAATCCGCCGCAAAACGTACAACGCATTGTATAATCAAATCAAAAATTTACATTCTGTATTCATTTTATCAGGAAAAAGGTGCTATTATGGAGCTGAAGATCAAACCCCTGTCCCCGAAGATCGGGACGGACATCCCCCTTCCCCGCTTTGCCACGGCGGGCGCGGCGTGCATGGATCTGTGCGCCTGCGTGGACGAGGCCGTGACCCTGAACGCCGGTGAGCGGCGGCTGGTGCCCACGGGCATCGCCATCGCGCTGCCGTCGCCGGAGTATGTGGCGCTGGTGTTCGCCCGCAGCGGGCTGGGCATCAAGAGGGGCGTGTGCCTGTCCAACGGCGTGGGCGTTATCGACAGCGACTACCGGGGCGAGATCGGCGTGGGACTGGTGAACCTGGGCGACGCGCCCTACACGGTGCAGCCCGGCGACCGCATCGCCCAGCTGATGGTGGTGCCGGTGGTGCAGCCCGCCGTGACGGTGGTAGACGATCTGGACGAGACGGAGCGGGGCGCAGGCGGCTTCGGCTCCACAGGCAGGTGACGGATATGGCGAGGATCGTGCTGGCCTCCGGCTCTCCCCGGCGGCAGGAGCTTTTGCAGCGGATGGGCATCTCTGATTTCACCGTCCGCGTGCCGCAGGTGGAGGAGTATTTTCCCGCCGGGCTGACCCCGCAGGAGACGGTGTGCTACATCTCGCGGGAGAAGTCCCAGGCGGTGGACGCGGCGGAGGATGAGATCGTCATCACGGCGGACACCATGGTGTTTCTGGACGACAGGAAGCTGGGCAAGCCCGCCGACGAGCGGGAGGCGCTGGAGATGCTGACGGCCTTACAGGGTCGCCGCCACACGGTATGCACCGGCGTGACGGTGCGGCAGGGTGCGCGGCTGCTGACCCGCGCCCAGTCCACGGACGTGTATTTCCGCCCGGCCACGGAGCGGGAGCTGCGCGCCTACATCGCCGGGGGCGAGCCTATGGACAAGGCGGGCGCCTACGGCGTGCAGGGACAGGGCGCGCTGCTGGTGGAGCGCATCGACGGGGACTTTTTCAACGTGATGGGTCTGCCGGTGGTGCTGCTGGAGGAGATGCTGCGGGAATTCGGCGTGGTGCTGCTGGGGTAACACAACATGAAGCGATTTTTTACGAAAACGGGAATATGGCTGCTGGCGGCGGCGGCGACCATCGCGGTGGTGCTGTGCGTGGTGTCGGCTCTCGGCTCCGGTACGGGGCTGCTGCACAACGCGCTGGGCGTTATCGCCTCGCCCTTCCGGGCGGCGGGCTCCGCCGTGGCGGGCTGGGTGGACGGCATCAGCGACCGGTTCGACAGCGTGGAGCAGCTTCAGGAGGAGAACGACGAGCTGCGGCGGCAGATCGCGGAGCTGGAAAAGCAGCTGCGCTCCGCCGAGAGCGCCGCGGAGGAGAACCGCGACCTGCGGGAGCTGCTGGGTCTGCGGCAGCAGCGCAGCGATCTGACCTTCGAGGCGGCGCGGGTCACCCAGCGGGATGTCTCCAACTGGGCCAGCACGCTGGTGCTGAACCGGGGCAGCCGGCACGGTGTGGCCGTGGGCAACTGTGCCGTGGACAGCGCCGGGAACCTGGCCGGTGTCATCACGGAGGTGGGGCTGAACTGGAGCCGCCTTGCCACGGTGCTGGACACGGAATCCCAGTTCGGCGCCACGGTGTTCCGCACCGGCGAGACGGCGGTGGCCGGCGGAGAGCTGGAGCTGATGGCCGAGGGCAAGCTGCGGCTGCAATATCTGGCGGACAGCGCCAGCCTCATCAAGGGCGACGTGGTGGTCACGTCGGGCTTGGGCGGCTACTATCCCTCCGGGCTGGTGATCGGCACGGTGGAGGCGGTGCAGACCGACGACGGCGGGCTGGCGCGGTATGCGGTGCTGGAGCCGGGGTGCAGCGTGGACGAGATGAAGGAGCTGTTTATCATCACGGATTTTGACGTGATCGAATGAGATACGGAGGACGGACATGACGCGGCGTGCAACGGCCATCAAGTGGATATGCTACTGTCTGGGCGCGCTGGTGCTGGTGCTGGTGCAGAGCGCGGTGCTGGTGCATGTGCGGATATGGGGCGTACACCCCTTTATCCTGCCGGCCATCGCGGTGATACCCGCCACGCTGGAGCGCGGCGAGCAGGGACTGCTGTACGGCGCGTTCTTTGGACTGGCGTGCGACCTGCTGACGCCGGTGGCGGGCATGCCCTGCTTCTATTTCCTGGTGTTCCTGCTGGGCGCGGCGGCGGCATGGCTGCTGAGCGGGCAGGTCATTATGGCGGGCGTGGTGTGCTCCGTGGCGGTGACGGCGGTGTGCATGGTGATATGCGCGCTGCTGCACGCGGCGGTGATGGCCGGGCAGAGCGGCTTTGACATGGGCGCGGCATCGTGGCTGGCGCTGCGGGAGCTGGCGGTGAGCCTGCCCTTCGCGGCGGCGGTGCACCCCCTGCTTGCATGGGTGCGGACACGCGCTCTGGACGATTAGACCCTCGGAGGAGGAGGGAACTATGATGAAGAACCCCCACCCCGCCCGGCGGCGGGTGTATATGCTGCTGGGCTTTTTCGGCGCTTTTCTGCTGCTGTTCTTCGCCGTGCTGTACGACGCGCAGGTGGTACACGGCAGCGAGAACCGGGCGAAGTCCATCACCAGCAACACCGCCAGCGAGACGGTGACGGCCTCCCGCGGCATTATCACCGACCGCAACGGCAAGGTACTGGTCAGCAACCGGCTGGCCTATACGCTGGTGTTCGACAAGAGCGCCTTCGGCAAGGACGACGGCGCGCTGAACGACGCTATATGGCGGCTGATCCAGCTGTGTCAGGAGCTGGACGTGCCGTGGAACGACACCCTGCCCATGACCTCCGGCCTCATTCCCCAGCTGAAGACCGCAGCCCGCTCCAACGCCTTTCAGGAGTATCTGAAGGACAACGAGCTGCCGGTGAACGCCTCCGCCTCGGAGCTGATCGGCGCCCTGCGGGAGCTGTACGCCATTGATGAGCGCTATACCACGGCGCAGGCGCGGCTCATCGCCGGCGTGCGCTATGAGCTGGACGGGCGCAGCAGCTATACCTTCGCCGAAGACGTGTCCTCGGAGCTGATCAGCCGCATCACCGACGGGCACTATGAGGGCGTGACCATCAAGACGGCAGCGGCGCGGGTATACAACACCAAGCTGGCGGCGCACATTCTGGGCACCGTGGGCGCTATATGGCAGGAGGAGTGGCGCAGCGACGAGAAGACCGGCTATGTGGGCTACGCGGATCGGGGCTACTCCATGAACGATCTGGTGGGCAAGGACGGCGTGGAGAAGGCCTTTGAGGAGTATCTCCACGGTGTGGACGGCAAACGGCTCATCACCACCGACGAAAACGGCAAGCTCACCGGCGAGCTGTACACCCGCAAGCCCCAGCCCGGCGGCACCGTGGCGCTGACCATCGACATCGACCTCCAGCAGGTGGCGGAGGACACGCTGGCCAGCACCATTCAGGGCATGGTGGACAAGGACAGCAACGAGCGCGGCGGCGCTGTGGCCGTGGTGCAGGTGGGCACCGGCGAGGTGCTGGCGCTGGCCAGCTATCCCACCTACGATCTGGAGACGTTCAACCAGAACTACGAGGAGCTGGCGGCCGACGAGCGGCTGCCTATGTTCAACCGCGCCACCCAGGGCATTTACGCCCCCGGCTCCACCTTCAAGCTGTGTACCTCCGTGGCGGCGCTGGAGGAGGGCATCATCACCCCCACCACCATCATCCAGGACAAGGGTATCTACACCTATTACAAAGACCCGCAGCCCATGTGCTGGATCTGGCGGCAGGCGCGCACCACCCACGGGCGCATCAACGTCAGCCAGGCCATCGTGGATTCCTGCAACTACTTCTACTACGAGGTGGGACGACTGACGGGCATCAAGAAGCTGGACGAATACGCCACGGCCTTCGGCCTGGGGCAGCACACCGGCATCGAGATCGGGGACGAGAGCGGCGTACTGGCCTCGCCGGAGTGGGCGGAAGCCCACGACCGGGAGTGGACGGACGGCCAGACCATCACGGCGGCCATCGGACAGTCCTACAACCTGTTCACCCCCCTGCAGCTGGCCAACTATGTGGCCACGCTGGTGTCCGGCGGCGAGCATTACGAGGCGCATCTTCTGAAAAACGTGAAATCTTACGATAATTCTCGTATTATCGACGTATACGACAAGGGGACGCTGAACGAGATGCACATCTCGGAATCCACCATGGCGGCGGTGACAAAGGGCATGCACGACCTGACCCACGACTCGCTGCAGGGCGCGTTCTCCCGCTGCGTGGTGGAGGCGGGCGCCAAGACCGGCTCGGCGCAGGTGGGCACGGACATCGCCAACGGCACCTTCGTGGCCTACGCGCCCTATGACGATCCGGAGATCGCCATCGCCATCGTGGTGGAGA
>UMHE01062578.1_pt1 | contig 27482 bp, 16 predicted proteins | sample 1965451 | NCBI WGS metagenome assembly UMHE01 (sample SAMEA4836090, study PRJEB28245) | human gut metagenome | biome: gut microbiome; material: fecal sample | place: Denmark | collected 2008 | reverse complement strand
AATCCGATTGGACGGCGGACGGAATCCGATTGGACGGCGGACGCGAACGGTGAGAAAAGTTGAAGAATCATAACAAATAGGGATTGCACAAACAAGACTTTCTTCTTAACTTTGCATATCAAAACGGAAACACTTGCTTAGGGGGTGCAGTTGTCTCAACTGCACTAACAATGTAGAATGCACAATTATATTAATTGGTGCAGTTGAGACAACTGCACCCCCTGCACAGCACATCATAAAGCAAAACAATATGAACAAACGAAAACTCATACAACACCACAAATGGCTGGGACTTGTGCTCAGCTTCTTCCTGCTGATGTTCTGCGTCTCGGGCATCCTGCTCAACCACCGCCAGCTTATCAGCGACATCAACGTGTCGCGCACGCTGCTGCCCTCGCGCTACGAGTACAGCCAGTGGAACGGCGGACTGATGCGCGGCACGCTGCCCGTCGACTCACACATATTAATATATGGCGCGTCGGGCATCTTCCTTACCGATTCGACCGCTGCGCATATAGCCGACTTCAACGAAGGACTGCCCACGGGTGCCGACTACCGTCAGATACGCAACGTGGTGAGCGTGGGCAGCTCGACAAAACAGCTTTTCGCCGTGTCGCAGTTGGCGCTCTACCGTTTCGGAACGCACGGCAAGTGGCACACCGAAGCGCTGCCCTTAGCCGACTCCGACGAACTGCTTACCGACATCGCTGCCCACGGCGACACGCTCGTCGTGTTGAGCCGTTCGCATGCCTACATCGCCGTGTCGCCCTACACGCAGTTCCGCCGCATCGACCTGCCTGCGCCGCCCGACTATAAAGACCGCACTACGGCGTTCCGCACGGTGTGGCTGCTGCACAGCGGCGAACTGTTTGGCTTCGCTGGACGACTTCTGGTCGATGCTGTTGCCTTGGTGCTCATCGTGCTTATCCTTACGGGCTTCGCCTTCTTCTGTCTGCGCAAGACGAAACGCCGCTGGCAGAGCAAGGGCAGCACAATGAAGCACACGCTGCGCTGGCATAACCTCGTGGGGCGCAAAACAATCGTCGCCACAATATTAATATGCGCTACGGGCTGGTGTCTGCGTCCGCCGGTGATGGTGGCGCTCGCCCTGACGAAGGTGCCGACGCTGCCGTTCACAACGCTGAAAAGTAAGAATCCGTGGCACGACAAATTACGCCTCGTGCGCTACGACAGTAGGGTAGGCGACTGGCTGCTGTCTGCCTCAGAGGGCTATTTCTCGTTGGGCAGCGACATCAGTAAGCCGCGTCCGACGCGCATCATGGACGCTCTGCCGCAGAACGTGATGGGGCTGAACGTGTTGCAACAGTGCGAGGACGGCATGTGGCTCTGCGGCTCGTTCGGCGGAATGTGCGTCTGGAACCGCCGCACGGGTGTGGCTACCGACTATTTCACGGGTCTTCCGGTGCCGAAGAAGCCGGGTCCGCCGCTCGGCAAGAAGGCGATAAGCGGCTACAGCTCCGACTTCCGTGTCTGCGCCGCCGGCCAGAAAGGTACGAATGGTATGGATACAAAAAAATCAGTCACGGAGGTTGTGACTGATTACTATGATGGAACCACGAAGATTGTGCAGCCCGAAAGTCTGCGCCGCCTGCCCATGTCGCTGTGGAACGTGGCGCTCGAAGTGCACACCTGCAGAATATACATGCACAACACCGCAACATACATCTTCATCTTCTTCTTCGGAATAGCGGTTGTGTGGTGTTTGTGGACCGGATTGAAGTTAAAGAAGTAACTTCAGGGGGTGCACCCCCTGAAGAATGTCTTGAGACAAGTGCACCCCCTGAAGAATGTTTTGAGACAGGTGCTCCCCCTAACGTATATCAAACAGCCATGCGAGCTTCACCACGATGTTCGAGTGGTTAGAACGTGCGAAGTAGTCGCGCTTCGAGTCGCCGTAGATGTTGCCCAAGCCGTAGTAGTAGCGGCCCTCGAGCAGCAGACTGCCTGCATGCGGTATGCGCCACTCAACGCCCAAGCCCGCCGCAATGCCGTAGTCGAACTTGTTCTCTACAGCCATTGTGTCCTGCGCGCAAGTCTGGTTGGCGCGGTCTGTGGTGTTACGGTCGGCGATGGTGAAGTTGGTCTTTGTCGACTCGTTGAGCATATAGCCGAACTGCGGACCTGCCTGGAAGAAGAACTGCAAGCCCTTGCGTTCCTTTCCCCACGCCAGGTGAGCGAACACCGGCAGCTGTATGTAGTTGATGTTGCGCTGATACGCCTCAGCCACGCCCGTAGTAGGATTAATCACGGGCTTGTCGTTGACGTCGAGAATGCTCTCTTTCCAACCGATACGCGCATAGTTCAGCTCGGCATACACAGAGCAGTAGGTCTTGAAGTATTTCTCGCAAGTGTACTTGAACGAGAGACCGGCGGTGAAGCCCGGGTGCTGCGTCTGCGTCACCTTCGGCACGAAGCTCACGCTGCTCATCACGAAGCCGCCGTTGAAGCCGAGTGCAAGGTCGTTGCGGTAGTCGCCCACCTGCGCCTTTGCGCACACGGCTGCCGTCAGCAGCAGAGCGAGGAGTGCTTTTCTTATATTCTTTATCATTTGTTCTTTTTCTCTTTAAGCCTTTCTAAACCTTTCTAAGCCTTTCTAAGCCTCTTTAAGCCTTTCTAAGCCTCTCTAAGCCTTCCTAAGCCTTTCTATTTCTAAGCCTTTCTAAGCCGAAGAAGAGCAGCCAAGCCCTCCCCGATGGGGAGGGTTGGGAGGGGCTTTAATACGTAATTGTTTCTATCGTGCGTGTCGGCTTGTAGTGGAGCAGCACGAAGCAGTTGTTCTGCATGCCGCCGTTCGTCACGCGCTTGAACTTCAGCGGAGTCTGCAGCGGCTTGTACGTATTCTGCTGCGGAGTGCCGTTGAACTGCTTGCCGTACTTGTTTATGCCGCGGATGAAGAACTGCGCCTGGTCGTAGCCAGTGAGTGCGAAGCGTGGCAGAGCCAAACGCATATCCGACTTGAACCACTGGCGATAGTGGCGCTCCAGACTTGCTGTAGCCGGCGCCGACTCGTTGTAGACGTATGCCGTCGGGATGTATGCCTCGTACTTGTAATAGTAGTCCTGGTATACGCGCTTGTACATCAGCCATTCGTTGTAGCCGTACATCGCAATCTGTATGTTCGGGTAAGAAGCACGCAGCGTGTTCAGCTTCGCAAGCGTAGAGTTAAGCTGCGGCGAACGACCCGTGTTCAGAATCACCACATTGCGCTTCTTTGCGCTGAACGCCTTGGCGAACATCGGCTCCGACGACTTCAGGTTGGTTATGTTGTACGCAATGCCCTCAGCCTCAAGACGGCGGCGTAGGGCGGCTGTGAACACACCCTTGTCGCTTGTCGTGTCGTTGCAGTCGACAAACACCGGATGCGCATTTTTGAAGCGGTCCATGAACGCGTTCACAGACAGTTCGGCAGTGAGCACACGACTCTGATAAACCTGGAAGATATGGTCGTTGGTCTCCACGTCGCCACCGTTGATAGAGAACGGGATGACGAGACGTATGCCGTTCTTGCGGCAGAAGTCGCCTATCGGCTTCACCTGCTTGGTGTAGAGCGGACCGAAGATAAGGTCGCAGTTCTTGGCGTTGGCGTCGGCAAGCACCTGCGCCACGCTGGCATCCTTATGCAGGTTCCAAGCGAAGATGTTGGTGTTGATGCCCTGACTGCGCAGACTGTCGCACGCCATGAGCACGCCACGGTAGTATTCTATCATGCGCTGTCCGTCGCCGTCCACGTTGTGCAGCGGCAGCATTACGCCCACGTTCACCGTGTTAGCCGCACGCTGCTGTGTTGCAGAAGCCTTCGGCGCTGTAGTTGCAGCAGTGGTCTGCACCTGCTTCGGGAACGGAATGAGCAGCTGCTCGCCCTTCTTCAGCACATAGTCGTTTTTCTGCATGTCGGGGTTTGCTTGCATCAGCTCGTTGATGGTGATGCCGAACTTCTGGGCGATGCCATATATCGTGTCTTTCTTCTTTACCTTATACAAGTCCTGCCACTTCGGCGTCTGCGCCGCCACCGACGATGCCAGCAGCATGGCGCAAAACAAGAAAAGAATTCTAATGCTACGTCTCATTTCTATCATTCTATTAAAAATAACATTGCAAAAGTACACAAAATATATTGTTTGCAAAAATCTTTGTTCATAAATAACGTTATAAATAGGTAGTAGCGTTTTGCTGTGTGCGAGATAATAACTAACTTTGCATTACAAGTAAACGAGTAGACAAGTAAACAAGACGATAAGTAAACGAGTAGACAATGAGATACATCAGAACACTTTTATTGTTGGTTCTCTGCACCACGCTGCAGGCATACGCCGACGAGGTGCCGACAATCGACCCGCAAGCTACGTTCACCACCGACGAAGGCGAGGAGACCGGCACGAGCTATTCCGGTTCGGCTCCGCTCACCGTGGTGTTCCATGCCAATGCCGAAAACGTAGGCATGTACACGCCCCACTACGAGTGGCGTTTCACCAAGGAGGGCGAGACACAGCCCTATCTTGTGCGCTACGAGGAAGAGACCGAGTACACGTTCACCGAGGCTGGCTCGCACCGCATCGTGCTCTACGCCACGTTCATCAACGGCAACGACACCGTAGCCTACACCAAGGACTACTGGCAGGACGCCCAGCCGATAACCATACAGATATCGGAGAGCAAGCTCGAGATGCCCAATGCCTTCTCGCCCAACGGCGACGGCATCAACGACATCTATCGCGCAAAGAACAACTACCAGAGCATCGTGGAGTTCGACGCCTACATCTTCAACCGCTGGGGACAGAAGATATACGAATGGCACGACCCTGCGGGCGGATGGGACGGAAAGTTCAACGGCAAGGATGTGAAGCAGGGCGTCTACTTTGTGCTCGTGAAGGCGAAGGGAGCCGACGGAAGAAAGTATAACATCAAGAAGGATGTGAACCTGCTGCGTGGCTATACCGAAAGCAATGGGGTGAATTCTACGGAATAGAGTTATGGGAGAAAAGATAAACGTTTGGGGCGCACGCGTCCACAACCTGAAGAACATTGACGTGGAGATACCACGTGACTCGCTCACGGTAATCACCGGACTGAGCGGATCGGGCAAGTCGTCGCTTGCATTCGACACGATATACGCCGAAGGTCAGCGCCGATACATCGACACGTTCTCGGCATACGCACGCAACTTCCTTGGCGGAATGGAGCGCCCCGATGTCGACAACATAACCGGTCTGAGTCCGGTTATATCCATCGAACAGAAGACAACAAACAAGAACCCACGCTCTACCGTGGGCACAACGACCGAGATATACGACTATCTGCGTCTGCTCTACGCTCGCGCCGGAACCGCTTACAGCTACGTTACGGGCGAGAAGATGGTGAAGTATACCGAGGAGCGCATCATCGAGATGATCAACTCCGACTATGCCGGCAAACGCATATACATACTCGCGGCACTCGTAAGGCAGCGCAAGGGCCATTACCGCGAACTCTTTGAGACACTTCGTCGTAAGGGCTATCTCTACGTGCGCATCGACGGCGAGATTACGGAGATAAGAAGCGGCATGAAGACCGACCGCTACAAGAACCATAACATTGAGGTGGTGATAGACAAGATGCAGATGCGCGACGGATTCGACGACCGCCTGCGCAAGACTGTCGCTACGGCAATGCGCGAGGGCGACGGACAGATAATGATTCTCGACAAGGACACGGGCGTGGCAAAGAACTTTTCCAAGCGACTGATGTGCCCTACGTCGGGCATCTCTTACCGCGACCCTGCACCCAATATGTTCTCGTTCAACTCGCCAGAAGGCGCCTGCAGCAAGTGCAAGGGCTTGGGCTATGTCAACGAGATTGACATGAAGAAGGTCATACCCGACGACTCGCTGTCTATATACGAGGGCGCCATTGTGCCGCTGGGCAAGTATAAGAACCAGATGATATTCTGGCAGATTGGCGCCATTCTCGAAGCGGCTGAATGTACGCTGAAGACGCCGGTGAGCGAGATACCTGAGGACACGCTCAACGAGGTGTTGTACGGTTCGCTCGAAACGATACGCATCAGCAAGGACGTGGTGCGCACATCGAGCGACTATTTCTGCACGTTCGACGGCGTCATAAAGTATCTGCGCACCGTCATGGAGAACGACGACTCGCAGGCCGGACAGAAATGGGCTGACCAGTTCCTCGCTATGGCTGAGTGTCCTGAGTGTCACGGCGCACGCCTTAACCGCGAAGCGCTGTCGTATCGCATCTGGGACAAGAACATTGCGGAGTTGTCTGCGATGGACATTCTGCAGCTCAAGCAGTGGATAGACGAGGCAGAAGCCCACCTCGACTCTCGTCAGAAGGTTATCGCTACGGAGATATTGAAGGAGATAAAGACACGTATCAACTTCCTGCTCGACGTGGGTCTCGACTATCTATCGCTCTCACGCCAGTCGGCAACGCTTTCCGGCGGCGAGAGCCAGCGCATTCGCCTTGCCACTCAGATCGGTTCGCAGCTCGTCAACGTGCTCTACATCCTCGACGAGCCGAGCATCGGTCTGCATCAGCGCGACAACGACCGTCTTATCCACTCGCTGAAGGAGCTGCGCGACATGGGCAACACCGTGGTTGTGGTAGAACACGACCGCGACATGATGCTCAACGCCGATTATATCGTTGACATTGGTCCGAAGGCGGGCATCCGTGGTGGCGAGGTTGTGTTCCAGGGAACGCCCGCTCAGATGCTGAAGGAGCACACCATCACCGCCGACTACCTCAACGGAGTGCGTAAGATAGAGATACCTGCCAAGCGACGCGAGGGCAACGGCAAGAGCATCGTGATACGCGGTGCGAAGGGCAACAACCTGAAGAATGTTGACGTAGAGTTTCCGCTGGGCAAGCTCATCGTGGTGACGGGCGTGAGCGGATCGGGCAAGTCGACGCTTATCAACGAGACGTTGCAGCCTATCCTCTCGCAGCACTTCTATCGCTCGCTGAAGAAGCCGATGCCCTACGACAGCATCGAGGGCATAGATAATATAGACAAGGTGGTGAACGTAGACCAGTCGCCGATTGGTCGCACGCCGCGCTCCAATCCGGCTACATATACCGGCGTGTTCAACGACATACGCGCCATGTTCGTCAATCTGCCCGAGGCGAAGATACGCGGCTACAAGCCAGGGCGCTTCTCGTTCAACGTGAAGGGCGGACGCTGCGAGACATGCAAGGGCGGCGGCTATCGCACTATCGAGATGAACTTTCTGCCGGATGTGCTCGTGCCGTGCGAGGAGTGTCACGGCAAGCGCTACAATCGTGAGACGCTTGAGGTGCGCTACAAGGGAAAGAGCATTGCCGACGTGCTCGATATGACGTTCAATCAGGCTGTAGAGTTCTTCGAGAACGTGCCTAACATTCTGCAGAAATTAAAAACCGTGAAGGAGGTGGGCTTGGGTTACATCAAGTTGGGTCAGCCTTCGACGACACTCTCGGGTGGCGAGTGTCAGCGTGTGAAGCTGTCTACCGAACTCAGCAAGCGCGACACCGGCAAGACGCTCTATATTCTCGACGAACCGACAACGGGTCTGCACTTCGAGGACATAAAAATTCTGATGGAGGTTATTGAGAAACTGGTCGACCGTGGCAACACGGTGATTATCATCGAGCATAACCTCGACGTGATAAAGCTCGCCGACTACATCATCGACATGGGACCTGAAGGTGGACGCGGTGGCGGACGCTTGCTCGCAAAGGGAACGCCGGAGGAAGTGGCTGAATGCAAGGAAAGCTATACGGCGAAGTTCTTAAAGCAAGAGTTAGAATGTAAATAATTAGAAGTATATGAAAATAGAACTCAGTAATCTTGAGAAACACTTCGGCACGAACACTGCCGTAGACATTAAAAGTTTCACCATCAACAACGGTGATATTCTTGGTCTTGTGGGCAACAACGGTGCCGGCAAGACTACGCTTTTCCGCCTTATGCTCGACCTTCTGAAGGCGGACGAGGGTGTTGTTACTATGCATCCGTCTGCGGATGGCGTTGAACTTGTTCCAAGCAGCCTCAAGCTCTCCCCCGACGGGGGAGTTGGAGTGGGCTCTCCAATCAATCCGGCGCTGAGCGAGGACTGGAAAGCGTATACCGGTGCGTACATCGACGATGGTTTCCTCATCGACTTCCTCACGGCTGAGGAATATTTCGACTTCATCGGTCGTGTGTCGGGCATGACGAAGGAGCAGATTGCGGAACGCCTTACCTACTTCGAGCCGTTGATGGGCGGCGAGATACTCAACCAGAAGAAGTACATACGCGACTTCTCTGCGGGCAATCGCCACAAGGTGGGCATCATAGCGGCGCTGCTCAACCGTCCCGAACTGGTTATTCTCGACGAACCGTTCAACTTCCTCGACCCGCGCAGCCAGAATATGCTGAAGAAGATTCTTGTTGAATACAATAAGGAGACGGGTGCAACGGTTATTGTGTCGAGCCACAACCTGCAGCACACCACGGAGATATCTACACGCATCGCGCTGCTTGAGCACGGTGTGATAATAAAAGACCTCGACAACCACGATGCTGAGGCTGTTGTCGAGTTGCAGGATTATTTTAAGGTTTAGACCTTAGGAGTCTAATATATAAACCAGTACGTGAAAAAATCTGCCATATCTTCCAGGAATGGCGTAATGGGTTGATGGTGAGAGTAATAAAGGCTGGAAGATAACTCTAAAAAGTGGGTTATCTTCCAGCCATCTTACATTATAATTGGTGTATCTTCCAGCGCCAGTAATAATGCCACAGCCTGAATATCGGCTCGCTCAGCGCCTCCGACGGATAGTATTTTAGCAGTCGCAGGTCGCGGTGGAGGCGTAGTAGGTTGTGGCCTAATGCGCCATGCTTGAATCCGTTGCCGTCGTAGGTGTCGCGGCCCCAGGCATGGCGTTCGTCGTGATGTCCGAAGTTGCCGCCGCATAGGATGTCGTTGAGCAGCATCTCTCCGCGCTTCTTGTCCATCGGCGCAATCATCTTCTCCTCCGGCAACCCCAGCACCTCGTGCAGCACGTACATCATTGCGCCGGCGAAGTGCCATAAGCCGAGACGAGTCAGAGAGTTTTGAGTTTTGAGTTTTGAATTTTGAATTGTCGGCTTTGCCGATTTTGAATTATTCAATTTTGAGTTTTGACTTTCCAATTCACAATTCTTCAACTCCTCATCGCGTAAGCGACAATTCTTGCTCTGGCAAGCGTCTCTACGAGCCGAGTGCAAAACTCCTAATTCAAAATTCAAAATTACATAGTAATAGTCCACCACTTGTCTCAGTCCCACACCCTCGTAGAAGTAATGGTGATAGAGATGATAGAGCTGGTAGACGGCGTTGAAGGCGGCAGTAGGCGCAGCCACCTCGCCCGCCTCGTCGGGCAGTGCTATCATGTTGCGGCACTGCGCGGCGATGCTCTCGCGGAACCACTTCTGCAAGCGGCGGTTGTACGTGAAGTTAGCCATGAAGCCTGGCGTATAGTGCAGCTCTACGGATATGTCGTTCGTCGTGAGTGCAATGTGGTTGTAGCTCTCCTCGTCAATCCGTCCGTTCTCCTTAGCCAACGTCTGCGCCAGTTGTCTTATCTCCTCGCGCGAAGCATTTACCCACATATCCACATCGCCCGGTGTGCGCGCCGCAGGGTTGGCGTACATAGCCGCGTTTGCCTGACCCTTCAGAATGCAGCAGTCGTAGCCCGCCGCCTTCACCTTATTATATATCTCCGCCGTCGCCGCGTTCAACATCATGTTCTGGCGGCTTATATTCTGGCTCATCATGAACCAGTTCATAAGCAGTCCCTGCTTGGGTGCTACCGCCTTCGGCAGTCGCGATATGCCCTCCATGATGATTCCTACCAGCGTCTGCTTCTTGGCGAAGGCGTAGAAGCGTTGCCAGTCGAAACCGTTCAGCGCCGACCCGTCCAGAAACTCCTTTCCCTCGTACGTGCCCAGGGCGAATTGTATGAATTTATAATAAATCTTCTCTGTCATTATCTCTTTTAATACACGTTTTGCCGATTGGCAAAGTTAGTCAAAATCTTTCGATTTTCGGCTTGTTTCATCAGAATATTGATTCCTCCGTTTCTGACGTGAACAGTTCCAGAGCCTTCATGCCCATGATAGAATTGCCCTTCGAGTTGAGTCTCGGACTCCACACCGCTATCGAGTAGCGCGACGGATAGAGCGCCACGATGCCGCCGCCCACGCCACTCTTGCCAGGCAGTCCCACGAGGAAGGCGAAGTCGCCCGCCTCGTCGTAGAAGCCGCACGTCTGCATGATGGCGTTGATGCGCTTCACCCTCGAGATAGTAAGGTTCACGCCGGCATGCGAGAAAGGTTCGTTGCTGCGAGCGAACGCCATGAACGCATGCGAGAGGTCCTCGCAGCTCATCTCCAGCGAGCAGATAGTGCTGTAGAACTGCAGCACATCGTTCACGTCGTTATGCAGATTGCCGTGATGCTTCAGCAGATAGGCGATGGAAGCGTTCAGATAACTGCAGCTCAGCTCCGACTGCGCCACCTCCTCCGAGAAGTTGATGTCCTCGTTGCCGGCGATGGTGCGCACGAAGCGCAGGAAGAACTCCTTCGGGTTCTCCAGATGCGAGAGAATAACGTCGGCAGTCACCAATGCGCCAGCGTTGATGAACGGGTTGCGCGGCTTGCCATGCTCGTACTCCAGTTGCACAAGCGAGTTGAACGCCGATCCCGACGGCTCCTTTCCGATGCGCGTCCACAGATCCTTGCCTAAGATGCTCAGAGCGATGGCAAGCGAGAATACCTTTGCGATGCTCTGTATCGAGAACTTCACGTCCGAAGCCCCGATGCTGTATGTCCTGCCGTCGAGCATGTGCAGGCTGAGTCCGAACTGGTCAGGGTCTACATTCGCCAGCGCCGGAATATAGTCAGCCTGCTTGCCCTCTTTAGCGTATATCTCAATCTCTTCTCTTATGTGTTCCAGTAAAGGTTGATAGTCGGTCGTTTTCATTCTTTAGTAGCTTAAAAGTTAACGCTGCGAAAATACATGTTTTCTGATAAACGAGGCGCAGAATTAGTGTTATATAAACTTAAAAAGACTCTCCCGATAGGCTCAGGCATTCGCCTGCTACCTATCGGGAGAGTCTTTATATATAAATATGTTTCAGGAGACTTACTCTGCTACCACATTAACGCTTTCTGCCGACTGAGGCTTGAAGCGCAGTGTGTATGTGTAGTCGCCGCTTGGCGGACACTGATATTGTGACAGACAATCTTCGCCAGTGCAAGAGTTGTTGCCCAAACCGCGCTGCATATAGTCGAAGTGAGCGTAAACCTGATCGTTGCGTGTCAGATCGTACCAGTGGAGCTTTGAACTCCACATAGTATCGTTTGTGTCACACCACTTAGTCTCGTCGTAGTGAGAAAGCGAGAACGATGCGCGTCCGCCCACCTTTACGCCGAGCTGCACGCCTGCGGTCTTGTTAGTGAGAATCAGCTCACGCAAGTCCTCGTGGTCGCCGAAGGTCTGCGGGTGAATCATCTCGTCAACCATGTCGTCAACCGTTGTGGTGAAGCGTCCGAGATAAGAACCCGTCTTGCGGTCGCTGTAGTTGGAGCGAGGACCGCGAGCGTAGAACTCTACGTTCTCGAAGCCTGAAGCGAACTGCATACCTAAGCCTATACGGGCGAGTGTACCGCTTGGCGTGAATGTCACCTTCATGTCCACTGTGCCGTCAGGGTAGAATGTATAGTCGGTGGTGTAGCTACAATCGGTAGCTGAACCCTTGACGGACATTGTAGCTTTGTTACCGCTCTCTCTAAGTGGGCTTGTTACGATAATGTTTGACGAATTGCTGAACGAAGGTTTGAAGCTGCGGTCGTTGTCAACATCGCGATAGCTGTTGAAGTCAGGACCTGCAGCGATAAGGTTTTTTGCCGTCGTAAGTCCATGAGGTCATCTTGCCGTTGCTGAAGCTGATTGAATACTCCTTTCCGTTGTTGTCGGTACCAGAAACTGTATTGCCGCTTGCGCTGCTAAACGAACCACCAGTAGAAGTGTAGCTTGGCAGCACTGGAAATCCCATTGTGCCGTCTGTACCCTTAGCTGTGCCGTTAGAGATGTCCTGCTTAGAGAGCGAGAACTGAGCGTCAGCGATGCTGTAGCCCTCTTCTGCCCATGATGTCCAGTCGGCAACGTCAGCCTTTGTCGGCTTCTTAACGCGCAACTCTACGTTTACGAGATACTCTGCGTCGTCAAATTCAGATTTCTGTATTGGCAGAGTTACGGTAGCAGAAGAACCAGCATCGATAGAGTTGAAGTTGTCTACCTTGCCGTTCTCCACCAAGTATCCGTCCTTCATCACGCGATAGCCGATTTCGAAGTTGTCAGACGAGATAGGCATGAACGCATACTTGTTCGCGATGTTTACAGACTTCTCAGAAGCGTTGAAGTCGCTGAACTTCACATACTGGTACACCTTCTTTACCTCAGAGAGCTTGCCAGTCCATGTGCGGTTTGGTGTGACGATACCGTTGTTGAGGAAGTTGCCCTGGAAGCCTATAGCCGGACTCCAATATGTATAGACAGAATTACAGTCGTAGCCTGATATCCAGTAGTTGAAGCCGTTTTTGTCCTTCTTCTCACCGTTAACAAGCCTTGCAGGGTCGTAAACCGACTGGTCTACCCAGTCCCAAATACAACCACCGATGATACCGGTGCTGCCCTCAATCTGATCCCAGTATTCTTTCAAGTTACCAACAGCCTGACCCATAGCGTGAGCATACTCGCAAATGAAGTAAGGCTTGCCATTTAGTCCGCTTCTGTTTTCTCGTACTGACGAAACGGTTGGATACATGTTAGAACCGAGGTCGGAGTAATTAGTTCCGCTTCCTGCTCCCTCGTAGTGAACGTAGCGTGAGTCGAGGCTTTTGCACGTATTGTATGTTGTAGAGAAGTTGCTACCGCCACCGCACTCGTTGCCCAACGACCAGAAGATAACGCTCGGGTGGTTGCGGTCGCGCAGCACCATGCGCTTTGTGCGGTCGTCCATAGCTGTTATCCAGCTGCTGTTATTTGACAAACCCTGGTTGCCATGGCACTCCACGTTAGCCTCGTCCATTACGTAGAAGCCGAGAGCGTCCATCATAGCGTACATCTTCGGCTGACGCGGATAGTGCGATGTGCGCACGGTGTTCACGTTAGCCTTCTTCATCATTGTGAGGTCCTTCATCATGGTCTCCATGTCGATGGCACGACCATACTCCGGGTGAGTGTCCTGAGTGTTCACGCCCTTGAAGTAGACACGCTTGCCGTTGATGTAGATGAGGTTGCCATTCTTTGTGATGTTGCGGAAACCGTACTTTGTAGAGAACGCCATCTCCTCAGCTCCGTTCTCGTCCTTCTGACTTACAACGACGGTGTAGAGATACGGGTCTTCAGCGCTCCACGGATGCAGACTGCTGAGGCTGTTGAGTGTAACGGTCTTTTCAGCTTTTGCTGTTCCGCTGTAAGTCTCTGTTCCGGTAGCGATCTCTTTGCCGTTGCGGTCGAGCAGCGTTACCTGCAGAGTCTTTGTTGCCGAAGCGTTGTTGCGGTTGTCTACAGTCAGCTTCACCGACATGCTGCCGCTTGTAGCGTCGCTGTTGAGCGAAGATGTGATATAGTGGTCAGCCACGAACACCTTCGGAGTAGCCACGAGATATACGTCGCGGTGTATACCAGAGAGGTGCCACATATCCTGACCTTCGAGATACGAGCCGTCGCACCAGCGATATACACGTACCGAGAGCTGGTTGTCGCCGGTAGTTACGAAGTCGGTGATGTCGAACTCAGCGTCGGTGTTAGAGTCTTGCGAGTAGCCTACGTACTTGCCATTCACCCATACCACGGCAGCGCTATATACGCCGTCGAAGTGTACAAACACACGCTTGTCCTTCCATGTCTCAGGAATAGTGATGGTGCGGCGATAGAAGCCCGTTGCGTTGTGGTCGGTAACACCATATTTCTCCCAACCCACGTTTGCGTTTGGAGCGTTGTCTTGGAATGGATAACCTACGTTGGTGTATACCGGTTTGCCGTAGTTAGCCATTTCCCAAGAGAGCGGCACGCGGATGTTTTTCCAACCGCTATCGTCATAGTTGCTTGCATAGAACTCGCTTGAGCCAGGACCAGATGATGTACCTGCAACATACTTGAACTTCCAAGTTCCGTTGAGGTTGATATATTCAGCCTTGCTCTCGTCGGGCTGCTGCCACGGCTCTGCGTAGTGCTTAGTGTCCGCCTTCATCTGCTCTACAGAAGCGTAAGGTATGAATGTAGCGTGTGCGTCCTCCTTATGGTCGCTCACCTTGCTCTGGTTGCTTATCCAGCTAACATCGAACGAACCATTGGAAGATGTTCCGCCACCGCCAGAAGTGGTGCCACCGCCAGACGTGGCGTCGGTTTTGATGAAGCCAAAGGCTGTAGCGCTTGATGAATCTGTTGTACGACCAAGCTTGCCACCGTCGGTTCCGTCGTATGTGAGGTAGTATGTCTTGTTTTGTGTATAAGCGTAAATCTTATATGTATGATTTGTTGCATCTACCTCCTCGAATTTCCACTCCTGATTGGCATTTCCCTTTTTGTCGTCGTTTTCAGATGTCCACTGAAGTGGCATTACCTTGGTGTTGTTGCCTGCCATGTCGAGAGCCTTAGACGACATGATGTTTACGATGTGCCAAGGGTATGCTGTAGAATAGTTGCCTTTCTTTGTTATCCACTTCTGACCGTTGTTGCTGTCTGACTTTGTTGTCACAGTAATCTGCTCATCATTATTAGATGTAGTAACGGTGAAGCATCTTGTCGGGTAGTCGGCTGGACAAATAAAATATGTAGAGCCGTATGCCGGAACAGTGAATGGTGGAACAATGCTGACGCTCTTATATGTAGCATAGCTACGGTTGTCACCTTGCTGGCTACCTATAGAAATAGAACTCAAAGCCAAAAGGTTAGACAACGAAGAAGCGTTCTTCTGAACTACACCGTTAACGGCAAGACCTTCAGAAGAGAGTTTCAACTTCAAAGTTGTGCTTGACAGCGTTACCAATGTTTGGTCTCTACCTCCGCCATTAGCCAAATAGTCTATTTCAAGCTGCTTGATTGATGGTGTGTAGTAAAGGTGGAGATTGTACTTTCCTGCTGTGCTCCACTGGGCAATATCATCGCCAAAGGAGATTATGTTCTGCAGTAAAACTGATGTTCCGCATTTGCTAAGATCAATCTCTGCTTCTATCCATTGATGGTTGAAATCAATATTTTGAGTTTTTGAGAACTTCGCACCATTAGGCGAGTAGTTCTCCCACAGAACTGTTTTTGTCTCCGCTGCGAACGCCTGCGTCGCAGCGAGTACGAGCAGCGTTATTATCGCAGCAAAATGATGTTTTATATATGTCTTCATAGGGTCGTATATTCTTATTTAACTATGAGTTTAATGCCGTTCATGATGTATACGCCCGGAGCCAGACCTGCAGCAGTAGAGTTGCGGCGCACGAGCTGACCATTGACGGTGTATATGTTGCCAACCTTAGGAGCCTCAGGCGTTACGAAGGTGCCGTCGATGCCCGTTGTGTTGTCGTCGATGCCCCATGTGAGCTGACGATCAGAACCGCTGATGTCCTGGAAGTAGCAGCGGAAACCATCTGCTTCAACAGGAGCGGTGAGGTGAAACAACTTGTTGTCATCAGCAAATACGTAAGCTTCTGACGGAATTGTTACCGGGGTATAGAAACCAGTTACTTTAGTTTGGTCTACGATGAGTTCAGGAGTCTTACCGCTAACATCCCATGAGGCAACTTCGATGTCCTTGAGAGTATATGTATGGTTTGAACTTACGCTTTCTGGTTTAAAGTAATAGGGTACGCCTGCCTTGATTTCACCACGATTTGTGAAAAACAATTTAGTTCCCGATGTGCTTGTGAGTTCCAGTACTTTTGTACCAGCACCCCATGCAGCAACAACCTTATCGGCAGGTACGTTGAATGGGAGACAGATAGAATTCCATTCTTTAGCATAAAGTTCACGCTTCAACTCTACATCAACATAATCGCCAGTGAATGTCGGCTGACGGTATTCCTTTGTTTCGTCAAGTTTTACAACCTGCTTTACAAACCATTGACCAGAAGCGAATGATGCAGCTGGCTCCTCGTACGAAGTGGCAATTGCGTCATCAAGTGTGTAGACAAAGGCAGTAGAGTAGGCGTCGCTATCCTGATAGCCCAATGTGTAAGTGCCGTCGGCAGACGACTTCAATATCCATTTGACCTCTGTGCCGTTAAAGTTCTTACGACCGGCGTCTTTTGATGATGGAGTCTCTGTAGCATTGGTTACCTCCATAGCAACCGGTTTTTTTGAAAGCACAGGCTTGCCATCTTCGCCCAACGAGAGGTACTGTCCCAGCGAGTTGAAGATATACACGGAAGTCAGCGCCAATGTGTATAACAAATTCATATTAATAAAGGTTTAATAGAAAAATCAAAATAGAATGGTAAATACCAATAGGGTTCACCATAAAGTAGGAATATGTCTATGCTTATTAATCGTAAGCTTTAAAACCCATGTCGTCATCCATAATCTCAGAATCGTCTTCCCATGCAGAACTGCCAGAAGGGCGTTTCATGCTGCGAGGCTTGGTTGTTGGAACGCCATTTCCAGACTCAATTTTGTCAATTGAATCGCCATTACCTCCGCCAGGGCTACCAGCCATCATCCCCATGCTTGTCTCAAGCATCAACACCTCGACAAAAGGTCGGTTGTACTTTTTTTCTTCATAAATTATTGTTTTAGTTTATTGTTTTTAGTTTATTTTTTTATTTGCATAACTTCAAACGTAAACCAGCGGTGCTTATCATTATTTTACTTCGCTTAGGCGCACACAATATGTGATGCCTTTTAGCCGTAAAAGCACCACATCAGTTTAACATTTGCTATAACTCTCTTTTATTTATTTAATTATTCTGCTTGCAAAATTAGCCATTTATTCTCTTATATTTGTATAAACGACAGTTGTATTAAGTTTTTTTATATGTTGTTTGAAGAAGTCAAAGAATTTAAAGAAGTTATAGAGTTTGAAGAGTTTAAAGAATTTAAAGAAGTTATAGAAGTTAAAGCCAAATGTCCTATTGCAGAGTAATTATATTGCTGTCCGGTAAAACTAATAATATGGGGCTGATGGTGTGCCAACACTATAGAATTGTGATGAATGGCTAACTGTAGGAGACTACGGCATTAGAACCGTTTGCTATTCAATTTGCCAAATATTTTAGTTTTGACATACTCGCAGAGGGCGCAGTTCTTACTCGGTTGGTGTATTTTTTTGCTCGCTTGGCGCACTTCTTGCTCGCTTGGTGCAACTCTTGCTCGGTTGGTGTATTCTTGCTCGGTTGGTGCACTTGAGACAAGTGCACCCCCTAAGTGTGCCACCGTTCGCGTCCGCCGTCCGATCGGGTTCCGTCCGCCGTCCGATCGGGTTCCGTTCGCCGTCCGATCGGATTGCGTTCGGGTGACGGTGACTTTTCGTGAGGTTTTACCCACAATAAAGTATTGTACGCATGCGTACCTATTATTTTTTAATAGGCTTTACTCGTGATATATCACAAGATTTGTGCGATTAGTGCCGCTATGAGACACAAAGAGAGCATAATAAGTCGAATTTATTTGCTTTTTCGAAATTAATGCTGTAAATTTGCACATTAATACGTAGTGTGTGCAAGCGTTTCGTGCCTGCAAGCAGAGCACGCTACAAGGCGTGTGTGCAGCAATGCGCAACGCATATATATAATAGGTATAACAAACAGGAAAGGGGTAATCATTCAATATGTCAATATCCAAGACACGCCAGAAACTCATTGATATCGCGCGCCAGCTCTTCGCCAAGCGCGGCGTGGCTAACACCACGATGAACGATATCGCCGTGGCGTCGGGCAAGGGTCGCCGCACGCTGTACACCTACTTCAACAGCAAGGAGGAAGTGTATTCGGCTGTGATAGAGTCGGAGCTTGAACGCCTGAGCGACAAGCTCGACGAGGTGGCAGCCATGAAGATGCGCCCGCTTGACAAGGTGATAGAGCTTATCTACACCCATCTGAGCATGATTAGAGAGACCGTGGTGCGCAACGGCAACCTGCGCGCCGAGTTCTTCCGCAACATCTGGATGGTGGAGAAAGTGCGCAAGAAGTTCGACGACTACGAGATAGACCTCTTCAGTAAGGTGTATCAAGACGGCAAGGCAGACGGCGAGTTCGACATCGACGACGTGAACCTTGTAGCCGACATCACCCACTACTGCATAAAAGGTCTCGAAGTGCCGTTCATCTACGGACGCATCGGACACGGGCTCACCGAAGAAGCCAGCAAGCCGCTCGTGGCGAAGGTGGTGTACGGAGCGCTCGGCAAGAAACTCAACAATTAGAATTTTTTATTTATTAAATAATTAAAGAAATGGGATTATTAACAGGTAAGACTGCCCTCGTCACGGGAGCAGCCCGCGGCATCGGAAAGGCTGTCGCAATGAAGTTCGCCTCTGAAGGCGCAAACATCGCATTCACCGACCTCGTGCTCAACGACGACATGGCTGCCGGACTTGAGGCTACACGTAAGGAGATTGAGGCTCTGGGCGTTACTTGTCGTGCATACGCAGGCAATGCTGCCGATTTCGAGGAGACAGACAAGGTTGTAAAGCAGATACATGCAGATTTCGGTTCTATCGACGTGCTGGTGAACAATGCCGGCATCACAAAGGACGGCTTGATGCTCCGCATGTCTGAGGCACAGTGGGACGCAGTGCTCAACGTGAACCTCAAGTCGGCATTCAACTTCATCCACGCTTGTGCACCGATCATGCTCCGTCAGCGCAGCGGTTCAATCATCAATATGTCGTCTGTAGTAGGCGTTCACGGCAACGCAGGCCAGTGCAACTACTCGGCTTCTAAGGCTGGTATGATAGGTCTGGCTAAGTCTATCGCTCTGGAGCTCGGCCCCAAGGGCGTACGCGCCAACGCCATCGCTCCGGGTTTCATCGAGACACCTATGACAGCACAGCTGCCTGAGGACGTACGCAAGGACTGGATGAAGAAGATTCCATTGCGTCGCGGCGGTCAGACAGAAGACATCGCAAACGTATGCTTGTTCCTCGCTTCTGACATGTCATCGTACGTTAGCGGCCAGGTTATCCAGGTAGACGGCGGCATGAACATGTAATTCTGTCTGCAAACAGATTTTTTACGATAATCAGGGTGTTTCAAAACTGAACTTATCGGGAGCCCCAACTTCCTTTAACTTCTATTTTGATGCACCCTTTTTGTGTCTTTTTATAATAAGCAAACAATGAAAGTAGTCTACGAAGACAACCACATAATAATAGTCAACAAGTGCAGCGGCGAGATAGTGCAGGGCGACAAGACCGGCGACAAACCGCTGTCCGACATCGTAAAGGAGTATATCAAAGAGAAGTATAACAAGCCCGGAAACGTGTTCCTCGGCGTGGTGCATCGACTTGACAGACCCGTGAGCGGACTCGTTGTCTTCGCAAAGACATCAAAGGCGCTCTCCCGACTGAACGACATGTTCCGCACGGGCGATGTGCACAAGACCTACTGGGCGATAACAAAGCGCCGCGACATTGCGCCCGAAGGCACGCTCACCGACTGGCTCACGCGCAACGAGCGCCAGAACAAGAGCTACGCCCACGACAGAGAGGTGCCGGGCGCAAAGAAGGCTATACTGAAGTACAAGGTGCGCTCCGTGTCGGACAACTATATGCTGCTCGAAGTGACGCTGCTCACCGGCAGACATCATCAGATACGCTGTCAGCTGGCACACATGGGATGCCCGATAAAGGGCGACCTGAAGTACGGCGCGCCGCGCAGCAACCCCGACGGAAGCATCTCGCTCCACTCGCGCCGCGTAGAGTTCGTCCACCCCGTATCAAAAGAACAGATATGCGTTGAGGCAGAAGTGCCGGCAGACCGTCTGTGGCAGGAGATAGCAAGGTAATTCAGGGGTGCACTTTATCAGGGGGTGCACTTGTCTCAAGTGCACCAACCTATTAGCTTTCTAATGTGGACAGTTTGCTGTGTTGGTGCAGTTTATCAGGGGGTGCACTTGTCTCAAGTGCACCAACCTATTGATTTTCTAAGGGAGGGCTGTTAGCTGTGTTGGTGCAGTTTGCTGTGTTGGTGCAGTTGAGACAACTGCACCCCCTGAAGCCCCATAAAACAATAATCAAACAATACAAAAGAATGAAGCCCAAATACAAACGATGTTTAAAGATTGCGGCAGCCATACTTGCCACGCCGATAGCGCTCCTGGCGCTGTTGGCTGTGCTGCTTTACATACCGCCCGTGCAGAACTGGGCAGTAAGGCAAGCGGCAGGATACGCCTCCGAGTCAACCGGCATGAACGTGTCGGTAGAACGCGTGCGCCTTAGCTTTCCGCTCGACCTAAGCGTGCAAGGGCTTCTCGCTACGCAGCCCAACGACTCGCTGCACAACAGCATCGACACCATAGCCGCTGCCGATGAACTCATCGTGGGCGTGCGACTCCTGCCGCTCTTCGCCGGCAACGTAGACGTCAGCGACCTCGACTTCCGCAACGTGAACATCAACACCGCGCAACTCGTGCCCTCAGCACGTGTGAAGGGCGGCGTAGGACGACTGAAGGTGGAGCCGAGCCGCGTGGCTCTTAAGAAAGAGAAGGTGGCGCTCGGACCGGTGCTCCTCGCTGACGCCAACCTCGACATAGCGCTCAGCGACACGGTGCCCGAGGACACAACAAAAACAGAAAACAAATGGCAGATAGCTTTCAGCCGACTGGCTGTGAAGCGTTCGGCTGTAAAGATACACATGCCCGGCGACACACTTGCCATAGGCGTCGGACTCACCGATGCATCGGCTACCGACGGCGACATCAATCTCGGTACGGGCATATACAAGGTCGGCACGTTCGACTGGCGTGACGGTTTCGTCAGCTACGACAACAACTTCGCCATGCGACAGAAAGGACTCGACGTGAATCACATTGCGCTGAAAGGCGTTTCGCTGCGCATCGACTCGCTCTGCTTCGAACAAGAAGCCACCAAGCTGCAACTCGCTCTCAACCGCTGCGCCTTCCGCGAGCAGAGCGGACTGAGCGTGACCGACGCAAAGGGACACGTGCGGCTCGACACGGCGCACATAGCGCTGCCAGACTTCCGTCTCTCTACGCCCGTGTCGTGGCTCAAGGCGAGTGCCGACATGGACTTCTCTACCTTCGCCGACACTAACCCAGGCGTGATGCGACTGAAGATGGACGCATCCGTAGGCAAATCGGACATGCTGCTGGCGCTCGGAATGATGCCCCTGCAGTTTGTGCTGCGACTGCCCGAGCAGCCACTCGCCCTTCATGCCGACATCAACGGCAACATGAAGAGCCTTAAGATTCGCGACATCTCGGCTAAACTCCCCACCGCATTCAACATAAAGGCGGACGGAAAGGCGGGCAACCTCACCGACTTCGACCGCCTCACAGCCGACATCAACCTCGACGCACGTGCCGACAACATCAGTTTCCTGCAGCCAGCATTGGGTCTGGACAAGAACACGGCGGTGCGAATACCTAACGGCATAACGCTGAAAGGCAACTGCAAGGTGAACGGACCGCAGTATGCTACGGAGTTTGTGGCTACGCAGGGTGGCGGTTCGGTGCGAGGCAGAGGCGCGTTCAACATGCGTTCTATGGCATACCGCGCCAATCTGACGGCGTACGCTCTGCCCCTGCAGAACTTCATGCCCGGCAGCGATCTGCATCCGTTCAGCGGCGAACTCGTTGCCGACGGCGCAGGCTTCGACTTCCTCTCGCCACGCACCCGAATGGATGCACGTGTAAGGGTCGGCAACTTCCATTATTCAGGCTACGACCTCTCGAACGTGAGTCTGCAAGCCGAGGTGAAAAACGGTGTCGGCAGAGCGTTGCTCGACAGTCGCACACCGCTGCTCAACGGCATCATCGACCTGCACACCGTGCTCGACAACCGACGCATTGACGCAAACCTGCTCTGCAACCTGCTCTATGCCGACTTCTACAAACTCGGTATCACCGAGACGCCGCTCACGACGTCGATGACCGCTCATGTAGACGTGCAGTCGGACCTTGCGTCGACACACAGCGTGAAGGGCGTGATAGGAAACATCGTAGTGCGCGACTCGGCAGCGGCTTACCGTCCGGAGAACGTGGTGATGGACATCTTCACACGCCGCGACTCAACACACGCCAACGTGACGTGCGGCGACTTTGCGCTGCGACTCGACGGCAGCGGTTCGGTAGAACATATCCTCAACCGCCTTTCGTCGATAGGCGTTGAGGCTCAGAAGCAGCGCAACGAGCGATATATCGACCAGTTGCGACTGCGCGAACGCCTGCCAGACCTCTCCGTTTACCTCGATGCGGGCAAGGAGAACATCATCTCGCGCACGGCACGCCACTACGGTTACGAGTTTCAGGACGCATATATAAACATGAACACGTCGCCCGTGAAAGGCATCAACGGCACAGTGCGCATCGACTCGCTCGTGGCTTCGGGCATGCAGCTCGACACGATACGCGTAGCCGTGCGGTCGGACTCGGTGAAGACCGACTTCGAAGGACAGATACGCAACAACCGATATAACAAGCAGTACGTCTTCAACGCTCTCTTCCGTGGCGCGTTCTACAAGCAGTCGCTTTTCTTCGGCACACGCGTGTTCGACGACCGCAACCGTCTCGGCGTGGCGCTCGGACTGAAAGCCGATATGGAGCAGCACGGTGTGCGTGTGTCGCTCGGCGGCATCGACCCGGTGTTCGGCTACAAGCAGTTCAAGGTGAACAAGGGCAACTATGTGTTCTTCTCCGACAACAAGCGCATATCGGCTGACATGAAGTTGCTGGCAGACGACGGCATGGGTGTGAAGGTGTTCAGCAACGACAGCACCGAAGCCCTGCAGGACATCACAATCGGCTTGACGAAGTTCGACCTTGCCAAGGTGCTCTCCGTCATTCCGTATGCTCCGAAGGTGTCGGGCGTGATGAACGGCGACTTCCACTATATCGACGACGACGGCGTAATGTCGGTGTCTTCGTTCGTGAGTGTGGACAAGATGGCGTACGAGGGCTGCAAGATTGGCGACGTGGCGAGCGAGTTCGTATACATGCCGCGCGAAGGCGGCAACGAGCATTGTGTCGACGGCACATTCTCGGTAGACGACTACGAGGTATGCACGCTCAGCGGTACGTACGTGACAAGCGGATTCGGCCATCTATCGGCAGATGTGCAGCTGCAGCGCACTCCGCTGTTGCTGCTCAACGGTTTCATGCCCGACAGACTGCTCAACTTCAAGGGTTATGCCGACGGACACGTGAAGGTGGACGGACAGCTCAACCGCTTGGACGTGGACGGCGAACTGATGTTCGACTCGGCTTACGTGGCGAGTGAGCCTTACGGTGTGGAGATGCGACTCTGCGATGACCCGGTGACGATAACAGACAGCAAGATGCAGTTCGAGAACTTCCAGCTCTTCGCACGAAACGGCAATCCGCTCACGCTCTACGGCAATGTAGACTTCGCCGATATGTCGAACATGACGATGTATATGCGTATGCGTGCAACCAACTATCTGCTTATCGACTCGAAGCAGAAGGCTCGCTCTGAGGCGTTCGGCAAGGCTTACGTCAACTTCCTCGGACTTGCCGACGGACCGCTCGACGCTTTGCGCTTCCGCGGTCGTCTCGACGTGCTCGGTTCGTCGGACATAACGTACATTCTGCGCGACTCGCCGCTCTCTACCGACAACCAGCTCGACGGACTCGTGAAGTTCGTGAACTTTAAGGACCCGGGAGCTACGCAGGTGGTGCGTCCGCCGCTTACGGGTCTTACGATGGACCTCACGGTGAACATCGACGAGGGCGCTCATGTGCTCTGCGCGCTGAACGCAGACAAGTCGAACTACGTGGATATCGTAGGAGGCGGTCAACTGCGAATGAAATATACCGAAGCCGACGGACTTGGTCTTTACGGCAGATACACGATAGGGCAGGGCGAGATGAAATACTCGCTGCCGGTTATCCCGCTAAAGACGTTCACCATCAAGGACGGAAGCTACGTGGAATTCTTCGGCGACGCAATGAACCCGCGCCTGAACATCACAGCGACGGAGGAGAACAAGACTACCGTCACGAACGATGCGGGCGTAGGACGCAGCGTGACGTTCGAGTGCGGCGTGGAGCTTACGAAGACGCTCAACGACATGGGTCTGCAGTTCACCATCGACGCGCCGGACGACCAGGAGATACACAACGAGCTGATGACACAGTCGCTTGAGAACCGCGGCAAGCTCGCTGTTACGATGCTCACCACGGGCATGTATCTCTCAGACACCAGCGCCGGCGCATTCAACATGAACAGTGCGCTCAGTTCGTTCCTCAGTTCGCAGATTACAGCCATATCGGGCAACGCGCTGCGCACGCTCGACCTCTCGTTCGGCATGGACAACACGCAGTTGGGATCGGGCGCCGTACATACCGACTACTCGTTCAAGTTCTCAAAGCGCTTCCTCAACAACCGACTGCGCATCGTGATAGGCGGTAAGGTGTCGAGCGGTGCCGAAATAGAGAATCAGAACGACACGTTCTTCGATAATATCGCGATGGAGTATCGCCTCTCGCCCAACTCGAACAAGTATCTGAAGTTCTTCTACGACCGTGCTACGTACGATTGGCTCGAAGGCTATGTCGGACAGTTCGGCGGCGGTTTCGTATGGCGCCGCAAGCTGCAGAGTCTGAAAGACATCTTCCGCTTCAAGCGCAAGGCAGATGACATATACACGATGCCGATGAACGGTGCGCTGGTTCAGAAGAAGAATTACACGATTGTGAATAACAACGATTCGACGGCAGCGCAGAAGAAGGACTCGACGGCGGTTAAGAAAACGAACAAGGCGCTTTCGGGCGATAAAAAGTAAATGTTTATGAAGAATACGCTATATATAATAATATGTGTAATGGTGCTTGTCGGCTGTTCGTCGACAAGTTCTGTGCCCGAGGACGACAAACTGTTCACGGGCTTGCGCAAGACCGGGTACGAGAACTACGAGCCTTGCGACCATTTCTACTCTACGCAGGAGGAAGTGGAGGCGGCGCTCGCCACAACGCCCAACGGCGCCCTCTTCGGCAGTCCGTACTACCGCATACCGTCGTACCGTCTGTGGATATACAACGCCTTCGAGCATTCGCGCGGCGGCATAGGCAAGTGGATGCGCACAACGTTCGGCAAGGCGCCGGTGCTGCTCAGCTCGGTCAATCCGCAGCTGCATGCGCAGGTGGTGCGCGAGTTGCTGCGTGCGCGCGGCTACTTTGGCGGCTATGTCAACTATGATGTGCTTACATCCGACAGTTCGCGCACGGCGAAGGTGAAGTATAACGTCAACTTCGGCGACTTGTACACCGTAGACACGCTGACATATCACAACTTTCCCGAAGAAGCCAACGAACTTATCGAGAAGAAGGCGTCGGAGTCGCTCGTGAAAGCCGGCGATCCGTTCGACGTCTCGGTGCTTGAGGCAGAGCGAACACGCATTTCGACGCTCCTGCGCAACAACGGCTTCTTCTACTATCAGCCGAGCTACGCCACATATCTCGCCGATACCATCGCCGAGCCAGGCGAGGTGCAGGTGCGTCTGCACTACGCCGACAGTCTGCCTGCCGCGGTAGGTCGCAAGTGGTACGTAGGTCGCATCAATCTCGAGATGCGCAAGCAGTCGGTGCTGGAGCAACTGAAGGATACCATACGCCGTCGCAACTACACCATCGTCTACAACGGCAAGCGCGAGCCGATGCGCCGCAGCGTAATCACCCGCGATATGAAGATAAAGCCCCGCAAGCTATACAGCTATCAGGACTATCAGCAGACCATCAACACGCTCACGGCGAAGGGACTCTTCTCGCGTGTCGACCTTGCGTTCGCTCCGCGCGACACTTCGGCAACGTGCGACACGCTCGACCTCACGCTCAACTGTGTGTTCGACAAGCCATACGACGTTTATCTTGAGGGCAACCTGGTAGGAAAGACGACGGGGCGTGTGGGTCCGGGACTGAACCTCGGCTTAGTGAAGCGCAACGCCTTCCGAGGCGGCGAGAAGCTCACTGTGAATCTGAAAGGCTCGTACGAATGGCAGACGGGACATCAGGCAGACGGCAGCAGCTCGAAGTTCAACTCGTACGAATACGGTGCAGATGTGTCGGTAGAGATGCCGCGTCTGCTGTTTGTGAACAATATCATGCGCCGCTTGCGCCATATACGCCGCAGAAAAGGCAAGCCGATACGCCAGCGCTATGCTACGCCGACCACGCTCATCAAGGGATCGTTCGACGTGCTCAACCGCTCGGGCTTCTTCCAGCGCCACATCGTGTCGGGCGAGCTGACATACAAGACGCAGCCGAGAGCCATCGTGCAGCACCAGTTCTCGCCGCTCATACTGCAGTACGAGTACATGAAGCACATGACGCCGGCGTTCACCGATCTCGTCAACAAGAGTCCGTACCTGCTTGTGGCGATGAGCGACCAGTTTGTGCCTAAGATGCGCTACACGTTTACTTACCAGTCGCCGGCGCGCCTTCACAATCCTATCTTCTGGCAGGTGTCGGTGAGCGAGGCTGCCAATCTGCTTTCGCTCGGATACATGGCGTTCGGCGAGAAGTGGAACGACAAGGAGAAGACGATGTTCAAGAATCCGTACGCTCAGTTTCTGAAAGTGGAGACCGACTACAGCAAGACGTGGCAGGTGACGGAGCACAGCACGCTCGTCGGACACGTGAACATGGGTGTTGTATGGGCGTATGGCAATGCGATAAGCGCACCGTACAGCGAGCAGTTCTATGTAGGCGGCGCCAACAGCATTCGTGCGTTCAACGTGCGCAGTATCGGTCCGGGTCGCTATCATGCCCAGACTTCTTACCTCTCGTATCTCGACCAAACCGGCGACTTGAAGTTGCAGATGAACCTCGAGTATCGTCCGCGTATGTTCGGCAACCTCTACGGCGCATTGTTCCTCGACGCAGGTAACGTGTGGACGCTGCGCAGCGACAGCGACCGTCCGGGTGCGGTGTTCAAACCGAAGAACATGTTTAAGGAGATGGCGGTCGGTACGGGTATCGGCATACGCTACGACCTCGACTTTTTCGTGCTTCGCCTCGATTGGGGTGTAGGTCTGCACCTGCCGTACAAGAACGGCTTCTACAACTTCGATAAATTTAAGGATAGCCAGAGCTTACACTTCGCAATCGGTTATCCGTTCTAAAATCAATAAAGCAAAAAAGTAGCGGAGGTCTCCGGCCTCCGCAGCAAGCAACAAGACTATATTCAGTCAAGTTAACTGCTGCGGAGGCCGGAGACCTCCGCTACTATTTTTTATTGCTGTCCGCTAAAACTTTTCATACAAAATAAATTAG
>UMHE01019148.1_pt1 | contig 27741 bp, 20 predicted proteins | sample 1965451 | NCBI WGS metagenome assembly UMHE01 (sample SAMEA4836090, study PRJEB28245) | human gut metagenome | biome: gut microbiome; material: fecal sample | place: Denmark | collected 2008 | reverse complement strand
ATGTAAGTTCTTGTAGATGTTTTTTAATCTAAAGCCGACATTATAATCCAAAAAATAGCAAGAGCAATCCAAAAGAAAATAAATAGGAACAATCTACTAAATTTTCCCCATATTTTTTTCTATTGAGAGTTTTATATATTCCATAATAATGGTCGTAAATATCTTGATTGCAATTTGATGCTTTCAATTTGAATAAAAGTTGCTTAAATTTATAATAGCAAGCGTCGGGATATTTATTGTTAATCCTATTTTCATCAGTTCCATCACCAAATATAATAGGTTTCCATCCGTTTATTAACATCTGAGAATGGAACAAATCCAATGTGTTACAAATATCATTTACATCATTTGACACGGTTGTTCCCAATACTTTGTCTACATTATCAAGAACTGCACGATTCAAACCATTCAACTGATTTTGATGAATCTGTTCTTCATGTTGCTCCTGACGTGCTTTTGATTGAGCACGTCTATATACTGATGCATGTTTATCACCAAAAACAGCATTACTAATAACTTTACCTAAATCTCTTCCTACTTGATTTTTGGTAGATTGAAAGAACCCCATATCTTAAGTTTTTGCTGCAAAGATAGTGGAAAGCTTTGAGAATCCAAATGTTTCTGACGAGAAAGTTGGCATTTTGGTTGATTCATTGTCCAAGCAGAAGAACCGTGTTATTTATATGGAGTTTTCTTCTTTATTGAAGAATAAAATAGCTAAATTTGCAGTATCTTAAACACTCTTTACAACAAACCGAAAATGATATGAGAGAGAAAATAGACTGCTTTCTGCCGTGTAGCGATGCTGACACGCTCGGCAAGACGCTGCAGACACTCAGAGAAAGCAAGACAATCCAGCATATAAACCTTCTTGTTACTGATGCACAAGAATGTGCGGAGGAGAACGGCAGTTCTGATACCATGTTGCCAGCGGACTGTACGAAGATAACAGTAGACTCGCTTCTTTCCACCAAGACCATGCTCACCATTGAGGAGCATACCGACGCCGAATACGTGCTCATAAGCCTGAAGACCACTCCCGTGGACCTCGGACTGAACGCATTGGAGCGTATGCTGCGCGTGGCTACGGACAGTTGTGCCGGCTTGGTGTATGCCGACAGCTACGTGAAGAAGGAGAGTGTGGTGGAGCGTCATCCCGCCATCGACTATCAGACGGGAAGCCTTCGCGACGACTTCGACTTCGGACAGCTGGTCCTTATACGCTCGTCGCTGCTCCACGCCTATGCAGCCAGCAAGCGCCCCGAATATAACTGGGCAGGATTTTATGACCTCCGCCTTTACATAAGCAGAAAGGCACCGCTCTTCCACATTAACGAATATCTCTACACTCAGGTGGAGACGGACAACAGAAAGAGTGGGGAACGCCAGTTCGACTATGTGAATCCGCGCAACCGTGAAGTGCAGGTGGAGATGGAGCAGGTGGTTACCCGACATCTTGAGAAAATAGGTGCCACGGTAGACACGTCGTCTTACCTCAAGCCCGACTTCAGCGAGCAGGACTTCGCGTGCGAGGCAACAGTCGTCATACCCGTCTACAACCGTGAGCGCACCATTGCAGACGCCGTGCATTCCGCCCTTGAACAGAAAACCACATTCAAGTATAACGTCATCGTCGTGGACAATCATTCCACCGACTCTACTACGCAGATTCTCAGCGACATCGCTGCCAAGGACCAGCGTCTCGTGCATATCATCCCCGAACGTACCGATCTCGGCATCGGAGGATGCTGGAACGTTGCCACGACCGACCAACGCTGCGGACGTTTTGCCGTACAGCTCGACAGCGACGACCTCTATTCCTCGCCCAAGACATTGCAGCGCATCGTGGACGAATTCCACAAGCAGGGAGCGGCGATGATTGTAGGATCGTACCGCATGTGCAATTTCAAGCTCGAGACATTGCCGCCGGGACTTATTGACCATGCCGAGTGGACCGACCATAACGGACCTAACAACGCCCTGCGCATCAACGGACTCGGAGCGCCAAGAGCTTTCTTTACGCCAATACTCCGCCAAATTCAGTTCCCGAACACCAGCTACGGCGAGGATTATGCTGTCGGACTTGCCTTCAGCCGCAAGTATCGCATTGGCAGAATCTACGACGAACTGTATCTCTGCCGCCGCTGGGATGGCAACAGCGACTCTGCTCTCAGCATCGAACGACAGAACGCCAACAACCTGTATAAGGACCGCTTGCGCACGCTTGAGGTGTCGGCACGCCAGCAGCTCTCACAGGGCAAGGCAGACATCTCTGCCGACAACTCGCTGCAACGCTTCTTCAATCGTCAGCTGGAGGTGTGGGAGAGTGCGCGTGAGCACTATCATGACCTCCGCAACGTGAAGACACGCGAACTGGCAAGTGGCGAGCAGACGATGAAGGTGCAGTTCAATCCGGCACGAATCGTATCCACCGGTGCTGCCATCGACAAGAAGACCATAGCCAAGCGCCCGTGTTTCCTCTGTGAGCATAACCGCCCTAAGGAGCAGATGCAGAAGCAGGTGGACAAGAACTTCACGCTGCTTGTCAATCCGTTCCCCATCATGCCGCAGCACTTCACCATACCTTTGCGTGCACACCGTCCGCAGAGCATCGGACTGAACTACGGCGAGATTTATCGTCTACTGAATGCTTATCCTTCATTGACCGTGTTCTATAACGGCCCGAAGTGTGGAGCTTCTGCACCAGACCACATGCACTTCCAGGCTATATGCTCCGGCATGCTGCCTTTGCAGACCGAATGGCCCCGACTGAGCCGCGACTGCGAGGTGCTTGTCAAGAAGGAAGGACATGGCGACATTGTAGGCGTGCGCGGTTTTGCCGTACCCGTATTTGCCATATGCACCTCAGACCAGTCGGCTGGCGAACAACTCTTCCGTGTGCTATATTCCGCATTGCCTATGCACGGCGGCGACACGGAGCCGATGATGAACATCGTGGCATGGCGCGACGGCAGCGACTATCAGGTGGTGGTAATCCCGCGTCGCAAGCATCGCCCTGACTGTTACTTTGCAGAAGGTGAGGAGCAGCGTCTGGTAAGCCCTGGAGCGCTCGATATGTCGGGCTTCATCGTTACTCCACGTCAGACCGACTTCGAGCAAATCACGCCGGAAGAGGCTGTCAGCATCATACAGGAGTGTGGCATTACCAAGGCAGACTATGACGAGATTGCCGACAAGCTGCGCACCATTGCGGCAGGAAAGGCTTCTGCCAACGACCATTTCGCAGGAAAGCAGCCCAACGTATCCGTAGGCATCGTTAGTGGAGCAAGGATAGCCTTCTCGCTTAACGGCCCGTATATGGCAAAGGGAAATCTTATTGACGGCGAACAGGTGGTGGAGTTCAGCGAAGGAGCCATCCTTTGGAACGGCACGCAATATCGCGAGCTGACGTTCATTCCGCAACAGCAGAACGCTTCGTTCTCTTTGCACGACGTCACCATCGGTGTAAACTTCCATTGGGAACGACAGGAGACGCAGACCTTCCTCGGAACGCTGCGCCTTGTGGTCGACTCGGATAAGGTCTGCGCCATAAACGAACTGCCTGTGGAGTCGTATCTGGAGAGCGTCATCTCCAGCGAGATGAGCGCCACGTCCAGTGAGGAACTGCTCAAGGCTCACGCCGTAATATCGCGCTCTTGGCTTCTCTCTCAGATAGAACAGCGACGCGAACATCAGACCAGCGCAGGTCAGAACGGCTTCTTCTCGTTCATCCGCAAGGACGACGAGCTGGTGAAGTGGTATGACCGTGAGGACCACACCATCTTCGATGTCTGCGCCGACGACCATTGTCAGCGTTATCAGGGCATCACCAAGGCCACGAGTCCGAAGGTGGCGCAGGCTGTGCTTGCCACACGCGGACAGATACTGATGAGTGGCGACGAGATATGCGACGCCCGTTTCAGCAAGTGCTGCGGCGGTGCAACGGAGGAATTCCAGTACTGTTGGGAGAACATTCGCAAGCCTTATCTTGTGTCGGTGGCTGACGCTAAGGGACAGCTGGCGCTGCCAGACCTTACCGTTGAGGCAGAGGCTGAACGCTGGATACGCACGTCGCCGGAGTCGTTCTGCAACACTACGGACAAGACCATACTTTCCGAGGTGCTCAACGACTACGATCAGGAGACTACTGACTTCTATCGTTGGCATGTGGAATATACGCAGGAGCAACTGAAGAGTCTTATTGCTGAAAAGCTGAAGATGGACTTCGGTGACATCCTCGACCTCCAACCAGTGGAGCGCGGACGAAGCGGACGTCTCTGCCGATTGAAGATTGTAGGTTCGGAGCGCAGCTTCACCATCGGTAAGGAGCTGGAGATAAGACGCGCACTCAGCGAGACACATCTCTATAGTAGCGCCTTCGTAGTGGACAAGCTGGACGTTAAGGACGGCGTTCCTCAGAAATTCCGCCTGACCGGAGCCGGTTGGGGTCACGGAGTGGGCATGTGTCAGATTGGTGCAGCCGTGATGGGTGCCAACGGATACAGCTACGACAGCATCCTCTTACATTATTATAAGGGTGCGGAGATAAAGAAGATATACAAATAAAGATCTGAATATGAAGAAGACGAGTCCGTGGGCATGGATTCCCACGTTATACTTTGCGGAAGGTTTGCCCAATGTGGTCGTCACAGCCCTCTCCATTGTTATGTATATGCAGATGGGGCTTAGTGATGCGGAGGTGGGACTCTATACCGGCTGGCTCGCCCTGCCATGGGTGATAAAGCCGTTGTGGAGCCCGTTCATCGACCTTCTCAAGACCAAGCGCTGGTGGGTGCTGGCAATGCAGCTGCTTATGGGTAGCGCCCTTGCCGGCATTGCCTTCACGCTGCCCACAGCCTTGTGGTTCCAGGGCTCGATGGCGTTCCTGTTCCTGATGGCGTTCGCCAGTGCCACACACGACATCTCGGCGGACGGCTTCTACATGATAGAACTCGACGCTCACAACCAGTCGAAGTTTGTAGGTCTGCGCAATACGTTCTATCGCCTTGCCGTGATATTCGTCAATGGCGCGCTTGTGTCGCTGGCAGGATTGCTGGAGCATCATTTCCACATGACCGTTGTATATACGTGGACCCTTATATTCTACGCCATTGCTGCCATCTTCATAGGCATCTATCTCTATCATTGCAAGATGATGCCCCGACCGGCGGAAGACGTCAGTTCGGAGAAGAGCGTGTCAGAGGTGGCGCATGAGCTGCGTACCATCATCGGATCATTCTTCTGCAAGTTCGGCTTGAAGGAGACGCTCTTCGTGATGCTCTTCCTTCTGCTCTACAGATTCCCGGAGGCTCTGCTCAATACGATGACCAAGACCTTCCTCATGCGCTCCAATGCCGAAGGCGGACTGGGACTCACGCCGGAAGAATACGGTCTGGCGCAGGGCACGGTCGGACTGATAGGCTTGTTGCTTGGAGGCATATTGGGAGGCGTGCTGGTCAGCAGGGACGGCATGAAGAAGTGGCTGTGGCCTATGGTTTGCGCCATAACGCTGCCCGACGCCGTTTACATCCTCCTGAGTTACACGCTCACGTCCAACCTTTGGGTGGTGTCCACCAGCCTCTTCATCGAGCAGTTTGGCTACGGACTCGGATTCACCGTCCTCACGCTTTACATGCTTTACTACAGTCAGGGCAAGTTCCGCACGTCGCATTACTCGATTTGCACCGGCATCTCTTACCTCGGACTGATGCTCCCCGGCATGGTGTCGGGATACATAAAGGACCTTGTAGGTTACCAGATGTTCTTCATCATCGTCATGGCATGCTGCCTGATAACGTTCCTCGTAACCGCCTTTTTGAAGATTGATCCCGATTTCGGAAAGAAGTAAATAATAAATAAAAGCCAATGACAGACCATAACTATACTGGCGATACGCCTTGCACGCTTTCTTCCCTGCCTCAGACAGAGGGGCAGGGAGGGCAGCGTGTGCCGCGTCGTGTAAGCTGGTTATGGCTTCCGTCGCTGTCCTTCAGCGATGGTGTTTCGATGGCTGTCGTTGTGCTTTTGCTTGTGATGCTGCACCGTTTCGGTCTGAACAACAGCCAGACCACGCTTGTTCTGGCGTTGCTCTGCATACCATTCTCGCTGCGTCCGTTGCTGGAGAAGGTCGTGGCACACTTCCGCGGCACCACTAAAGTATGGATACTCACGTCCGAGTTTATCTCTGCCTTGGCGTTATGGGGTGTGGCTTTCGTCATTCCTACGCCTTATCGACTGGAGGGCACGCTTTGTCTTCTGCCCTTCTTCATGTTCTCCATCGTTCTCCACCGTATTGCTGTGGAGCGCTTTTACCTTCCTTTATGTCCTCCGTTGCCGGGCTTACATACGCTTATAGTGAAGCTGTTTCGTGGTGTATCCATGCTGTTTGGCATTGGCTGCATGGCTATGGTGGCAGGTAATATGGAGGTGTTGACCCGAAACATACGCTATTCGTGGAGCCTTGTGTTCTACGTTATGGCTGGCATCTTTTTCTTTCTTTGGCTCTGGCACAGCATCTTCCTTCCCGTCAGACCACATCCCGCATACCCGGAAAGCGACCTTTTCGGTCTGCACAAGGGCGAATATGAGGAAGCCTTGAACGGCATCCTGTCAGGTTCGTCCAACCGTGTCAGCCTATTGCTCATGGCTTCGTTTGCGTTGGCGGCGTCCTTCCCTCTTCTTGGCATCCCGCTCTTCGTCATTGATATGCCCCATAACGGCGGTCTTGGCATGTCACCGCAGGAGTTTGCGCTCATCGTAGGTACGGTAAGCGTAGGCGCCGTGTTTTTCGGAAACGTCCTCGGCACAAGTTTGTGTCGTAAGTATGGGCTGCGTCTGTGCCTTCTGCCGATGACTGTGCTCTTCTCTGGTCCGAGTCTGGCAGCGCTTTATATGAGCTTCAATCTTTCCGTCTCGCTTGCAATAGTCTGCCTCTTGTTCAGTATTGCAGGTGTTGCGGCTGGCGTTGGCTTTGCTGCATTGTCCGCCGTGACCGCCCGTTTTGCTGCGAGCGGCAGGGGAGAGGTGTGTCGTCGCTCCGTCATGCTTGGCGTGATGGCTGTTGTGGCAACGCTATGTGGCGGCATGACAGGCATTTTGGAGGAAAACATAGGTTACCGTCAGTTCTTCGTAATGTCGTCATGGATGTACGTGGTGCCGGCGATTGTGGCGGTGATGTATATCGCCAATTACAAAATACGTCTGAAGTAATCCAAACAATTGTTAATATTAAGTAGTCTGAATAAACTTTCTGACCGATATCTATATCTAAGAAGTCAGAGAGATTATAAAAACATATTATTAGTTTAGAATTACACACATATTCAAACAAACATGATTTTATCAAAGAGAACAATAGCAATGGCGTCAATGGCAGGCCTTATGCTTATGTCGATGCCAACGGAATGCGCAGCAAGACAGTGGTCGCTGAAGGATTGTATTGATTATGCCTTGGCAAATAACATCCAGTTGCAGAAAGCCAAGGTGCAGCAGCTTTCTGCCCTTGAGGACATAAAGCAGAGCCAGTCAGCCTTGCTACCTTCCCTTAGTCTGTCAACATCACAGAACGTAAGCTACAATCCGTGGCCTGAACAGGGCTCGGCAATGATTGCCGGAAATAAGGTTCAGGCAGACGTGAAGAAGGTGTATTACAACGGTTCTTACTCGTTGTCGGGCAACTGGACTGTGTGGAACAGCGGACAAAACACCAATACTGTCAAGCTGAATAAGCTCGCTGCAGAGCAAGCACGCCTCGATTCGGCTGTCACAGCCAACAACGTGCTCGAGCAGATAGCCCAACTCTACGTCCAGATACTCTATTCTGATGAGGCCATCTCCGTCACGAAGGAGAGCCTTAAGACCAGCCAAGCCAATGAGGAGCGCGGCAAGACGATGGTGTCGGTGGGCAAGATGAGCAAGGCAGACCTTGCACAGCTGACCGCCCAGCGCGCCGAAGACGAATATAGCATTGTGGAGGCGGAGAGCAATCTGCGCAATTATAAGCGCCAGCTCAAGCAGTTGCTCCAGATAGCTGATAATGACGAGTTTGACGTTGTCATTCCTTCCACGACGGATGAGATGGCTCTTAAGGACGTGCCTGCCCTCAATGATGTTTATGCAGCATCGCTGACACAGCGCCCTGAGATACAGAACGCAAAGCTTGGCATCGAAAGTAGCGACCTTAGCGTGAAGATAGCCAAGGCAGGTAAGTTGCCGACAGTAGGACTGAACGCTGGTCTCTCCACTTCCACCACATCAATGAACAGTAACGGATGGGGCAATCAGATGAAGAACAACTTCACGGTTGGCGGTGGTGTTACGGTGAGCATACCGCTCTTTGATAACCGTAAGACAAAGACTGCCGTAAACAAGGCGATGCTTCAGAAGGAGAACTATATGCTGGACCTGCAGGACAAGCAGACCACGCTTTATTCAACGGTGGAGAACTACTGGCTGCAAGCCGTTACCAATCAGAACAAGTTTAAGGCAGCGCGTGTCTCAACGGAGAGCGCACAGGCAAGCTATGAGCTTCTTTCCGAGCAGTTCAATCTGGGACTGAAGAACATTGTGGAACTGATGACGGGCAAGACACACCTCCTGCAAGCTCAGCAGAACGAGCTGCAGAGCAAGTATCTCGCCATCCTTAACCTTAACATGCTGGACTTCTATCGTACAGGAGAAATAAAGTAACAAAAGATTATAAAGGAGAAACCTTATAATAATGAATAGCAAAGAATAACTGTAGTGCCGCGGGCAAGGATGCCCGCAGCTTCTACTGTTTGTCTTATATAGATACGTTCTCACATTCAAGCAATCAAGCTAACCTTATAAGATAGAGATTTTATAAAGAGTAATAATAATTAGAGATTTATATTAGAGAGATGAAAAAATTAAGCAAGGTATGGGTGGTAGTGGTTATTGTCGCTATCATCGCCGTTGCCGTATGGGCATTCTCAGGCGGCAAGAAAGAGCAGCAGATTTCGTTTGACACGGCTCCCGTCGCGTCGGCAAACATCCAGAACAGCATTACTGCCACTGGTACGATTGAACCGGTGACATCCGTCACGGTGGGTACGCAGGTGAGTGGTATCGTCAGCAAGCTCTATGTTGACTATAATTCAGTGGTGAAGAAGGGACAGGTGATAGCCGAACTCGATAAGACCAACCTTCTCAGTCAGCTTGCCACTGCAAAGACGCAGCTTGCCACCGCGCAGAGCCAGCTCAACTATCAGACCGCAAACTACAAGCGCTATCAGACTCTTTTCCAGAAGGGACTTGTGGCAGCCGACGATTATGACAATGCCAAGCTTTCTTATCGTCAGGCTGTGGAGCAGGTGGCTTCAGCCAAAGAGGAGGTGCAGCGTGCGCAGACCAATCTCGGCTACGCCACCATCACGTCGCCCATTGACGGTGTGGTGCTCTCCAAGTCAGTGGAAGAAGGTCAGACTGTGGCAGCCAGCTTCTCTACGCCTGAACTCTTTACCATCGCTCAGGACTTAACAAACATGCAGGTGGTGGCTGATGTGGACGAGGCTGACATAGGCGACGTGAAGGAAGGCGAGCGTGTCAGCTTCACCGTGGACGCTTATCCTGACGACACCTTCGAGGGCACAGTAAAGCAGGTGCGTCAGGAAGCCACCACTACCAATAATGTGGTAACCTACGAGGTGGTTATCTCAGCCCCAAACGCCGACCTGAAGCTTAAGCCGGGTCTTACAGCCAACGTCACCATTTATACTGCAGAGCGCAAGGGCGTGCTTGCCGTTCCGTCAAAGGCTCTGCGCTTTACGCCTACAAAGGAGACTGTCGGCAAGATGAAGATTGTGGACGTGCAGGGCGCAAAGAACAAGGTATGGACCATTGAGGGCAACAGCATAGTTGCACATAAGGTGAACATCGGTATGGCTGACGGCACAAATACACAGATTATTGGTGGCGTGCAGGCTGGCATAAAGGTGGTTACCGGACTCAGTGTCATTGGAGGCGAGGAGCCTCAGGCAGAAGCTGCTGGCGGTGAGAGCAGCCCGTTTGCACCAGGCCCTCCGGGAAAGAACAAGAAAAAATAATCAATACTGATATGGACGAAAAGAAAGTAGTAATAGAGCTTGACAACGTAAAGCGCGACTTTCTCGTCGGCGACGAGACGGTACATGCGCTGCGCGGTGTCTCGTTCAAGATATATGAGGGCGAGTTTGTCACAATCATGGGAAAGTCGGGTTCGGGTAAGTCCACTCTTCTCAACCAGCTTGGCTGCCTTGATACGCCCAGCTCAGGCGAGTATTATCTTGACGGTGTCAGCGTCAGGACGATGTCGAAGTCGCAGCGTGCCGTATTGCGCAACCGTAAGATAGGCTTCATCTTCCAGAACTATAACCTTCTGCCGAAGACCACGAGTGTGGAGAATGTGGAATTGCCGTTGATGTATAACGCTTCGGTTAGTGCCAAGGAACGCGAGGAGCGTGCCATTAAGGCGCTGCAGGCTGTGGGCCTCGGCGAGCGACTCTATCATAAGTCGAACCAGATGTCCGGCGGACAGATGCAGCGTGTGGCCATTGCCCGCGCTTTGGTTAACGATCCTGCCGTCATTCTTGCTGACGAGGCAACCGGAAACCTCGACACACGTACGTCGTTCGAGATTCTCATCCTCTTCCAGAAACTCCACGCCGCGGGCAGAACCATCATCTTCGTGACCCATAATCCGGACATCGCCAACTATTCCTCACGAAATATCATGCTGCGTGACGGACATGTCATCAGTGACGAGTATAACCACAACATCCTCTCGGCGGCGGACGGACTGGCGGCATTGCCTGCCAATTCGGATGAGTAATGGAAGCGAAGGTTCAGTGAGTAACATTTTTAACCTATAAGAAATGAACTATAGCAATCTTTTTAAAATAGCCCTCCGCGCCATTGCCGTCAATAAATTGAGGTCGTTCCTCACCGCACTTGGCATCATCATCGGTGTGGCGTCGGTCATCACGATGCTTGCCATAGGCCAAGGATCGAAGAAGAGCATTCAGGCAAACATAGCGGAGATGGGCTCAAATATGATTATGATCAGCCCGGGAGCTGACCGTGGTCCGGGAGGTGTAAGGCAGGACGCTTCGTCTATGGAGACATTGAAGCTCACCGACTATGAGTCGCTCAAGGACGAATGTCACTTCATACAGGGCATCAGTCCTACGGTTAACAGCAGCGGCCAGTGGATATACGGCAACAACAACACGCCGTCCTCCATTTATGGCGTCAATCAGGACTATCTCACCATCCGTCAGTTGTCAGTAGATGAGGGCGAGATGTTCACCGATGCCGACATAAAGTCGAGTGCAAAGGTATGTATTCTCGGCCAGACCGTCGTGGACAATCTCTTCCCTGATGGGACTGATCCGGTGGGCAAGGTGGTACGATTCAATTCCATTCCGTTCCGTGTGATAGGAGTATTGAAGAAGAAAGGATACAACTCGATGGGTATGGACCAGGACGACCTCGTCCTTGCTCCTTACACGACGGTGATGAAGCGAATCCTCGCACAGACCTATCTTGGCGGCATAACCTGCTCAGCCATAACCGAAGACCTCACCCAAAAGGCCATCGACGAGATTACGACGGTGCTTCGCCGCAACCATAAGCTGAAGGAAGCCACCGACACGCAGGCTGCCGATGATGACGACTTCAACATCCGTTCGCAGGAAGAACTGGCGAGCATGATGAACTCCACTACGGACATGATGACCATACTCTTGGGTTGTGTGGCAGGCATTTCGCTCATCGTGGGAGGCATCGGCATCATGAACATCATGTATGTCAGCGTCACGGAGCGAACACGCGAGATAGGTCTGCGAATGAGTGTTGGAGCACGCGGTGTGGACATCCTCAATCAGTTCCTCATCGAAGCCATACTTCTCAGCGTGACGGGTGGACTCATCGGTGTGGCATTGGGCGTCGGAGCCTCGTACGCAGTGAAGCTGGTGGCTCACTGGCCTATCTTCATCCAACCTTGGAGTATCGTCATGAGCTTCGCCGTATGTACGTTTACGGGAGTGTTCTTCGGCTGGTATCCTGCAAAAAAGGCGGCACAGCTCGACCCGATAGAGGCTATACGATACGAGTAAAACGATGCGGATGTCTTTCCATACGTATGCGTTAGATTTATTGCAACAAACAGACTCGTTTTTCGGAATTTTTATCTACTTTTGTAAAAACAATAAAACCAGAACCTTATGTTTATACATGTAGCCAACCCGATTTACGACTCCGTGTTCAAATACATCATGGAGGACGAGCGCATAGCCAAGACCATGCTGTCGGCTTTGCTGAAGAAAGAAGTGGTGCACGTGACGGTGCGTCCGCATGAATACAGCAACACCACACGCGACACGCTCTCTATGTTCCGCATTGACTTTGCGGCTACCGTTCGTGAGCGCGAAGGCGATGTGGAGAAGGACCGCGTGGTGCTGATTGAGCTGCAGAAGACGTGGCTCAATACCGAAACACTCCGTTTCCGTCAGTATCTTGGAGCGCAATACAGCAACAAAAACAATATACGTGAGGCTGATGAGAAAGGCTTTGCCTATCCGATGGTGGCTGTATATCTCCTTGGACATAAGGTAGGGAACATCAAAGAACCGATAGTGTACGTAAATCACGACGTGTTTGACTATAACGGCAATATCGTAAAGGAAGGCAGCGAAGAGCCGTTCGTAGAGAGTCTCACCCACAACAGCATCATCGTACAGATTCCTCTTCTGCATGGCAATGTGAACAACAGACTGGAGAAGGTACTCAGCGTGTTCGACCAGACTCAAGTGGAGGGCAACACGCAGCAGGTGCTTAAGATAGACGAGGACAAGTATGCTGACGACAACGACATGTTGTACGTACTGCATAAGCTCACTGCTGCTGCTGCAAATTCAGAGATGAGACAGGACATGAACGTAGAGGACGAATACTATAAGGCCATCGAAGACCGCGATACAGCCATCATGCAGCGAGACAAAATACTGAAGGAGAAAGAGGAACAGCTTTCACAGCAGAGTGAACAGCTTTCGCAGCAGAGTGAACAGCTTTCGCAGCAGAGTGAGCAGTTGTCCCAGCAGAGTGAGCAGTTGTCCCTGAAGGATGAGCAGTTGTCACAGAAGGATGAGCAGTTACGCAATATGGCTAAGGTTCTGTTTGATAAAGGAATGACAGAAGAACAAATTTCGGCAATGACCGGTATTGATATTGAAAACATTGTGAAACTTCTGAAATAGATAATTAGGGTAGTATAAACTGAGATGCGTCATAGATCAGTTTATGCTACCCTATAATCATTTTTACGGTAATGACTTGTATGTTAGGTAATGGCTTGCATTACCTTTATCTATATTTTTTCAAAAATAATCATCGTTTTGCTTAGTTTTTCTCTTTGCTCAACTGTATATAGTGTGTATGACACAGGAAAAGGACATAGAACAGATGTTTCGTCGGCATTATGAGAAGATGTATAATTTGGCCAGATACATTCTCTCGGATGACGACGAAAGCAAGGATGTGGTGAGCGAAGTGTTCACGCGGATTATTGCTGATGATGTGGTCCTGTTGCCCGAGAGCGAGGAAAGTTATCTGATGCGGAGTGTCCGCAACCGGTGTCTCAATCTGATTGCCCATAAGAGTGTGAAGGAAAGAGTGGCAAGGTTGTTGACCGATGATGCCGACGTTATTCTATCTGAAGATACGGACGAGCGTCTCGAACAATTGTTGCTTCTCATTGACGACCTTGAACCTCCAATCCGAAAGCTTATCTTCCGTATGCGATATATGCAAGAAAAGTCGTATAAAGAGGTGGCTGACGAAGTAGGAGTGAGCAAGGTGACTGTGTTCAATCATCTCTCTAAGGCGATGGACTGGATTAAGGAACGTATAAAATGAGCAAAACAATGACAAACATGAACAAAGACGAAAAGCGGATGATGCTCTTTGACATGCAGGAGCATCCTGAGAAATATACTGACGAGCAGATGGAACGCTTGCTTGATGATGAGGAAGTGAAGGAGTTTTTGCGAGACTTGTCTATTGCGAGAATGGCTGGCAAGAAAGCTGCGCCAAAGAAGGTAGACGTGGATAAGGCTTGGAAGAAATTTTCTAATGGTTCTTATACCAATCGAATGAAGATAGCAGCTTCCGTCATAGGCATCATCTTTTTTCTCTCTGGTGTAGCCTTTGCTGCTGTGCAGAACGGTTGGATTAGGTTCTCGGCTTCGGAAAAGGCTGTGGATAATAATGCTGTGACAGAACAGATAGTCAAGCCGAAGCCGTTAGCCAATGAAAGCCTTAAGGCTATGACGTCAGAGAGTAAGGATTCGCTCGACATGAAGCCGGTGGTGTTTGACAATGCTGAGTTGGGAACAATCCTTACGCAAATGGCATACTTCTATCATGTCAAAGTGGAGTATGTCAATGCCAATACACAGCACGTTCGCCTCTTCTTTAACTGGAATAAGACCAAGAGCTTGGAGCAGAACCTTGAGATTCTGAATGCTTTCGACCGCATACAGATCGAGTTTGCGGACGGCACATTGATGGTGAAATAAGATGGGAGGACATATTATGAAAAACATATTTAAGACTACGCCCGATAACTGCAAGACCGTAATCCTGCTGTATCTTTTCTTTCTGTTGACTTCGGCTCAGCAGTCTTATGCCCAACGCATCACCCGACAATATAATAATGTGTCGTTCTCTGAGGCGTTGAAGGATATTAATGCACGTCAGCATAAGTACACCATCAACTTTGTGTATGATGAGTTAGAAGACTTTAAGGTTACAAAGAGTATCCGCAACCAGAATGTTCCTAATGCCATTATGCAGCTGATCGGTTTTTATCCCATCAGAATGATACAGGTGGAGAATAACATTATGGTGGAATGTACGCACAAGACGACATATCGTTATAAGGGACGTATTGTTGACGAGAGAGGCAATGCCGCTGAATATGCAACAATAGCCTTGCTGTCGCCCATTGATTCTGCAATCGTAGGTCATGGAGTGAGCAATGAGAATGGCTATTTTGTCATTCCTTGCAATTCCAGAAAAGTGTTAGCCCGAATCTCATACATTGGTTATAAGACAGTCAGTCGTATATATAATAATACTGAGATGGGTGTCATCAGGTTGCATCCCCAAACCATGATTGTCAAGGGCGTGGTGGTGAAGGGTGACCGACCTCAATACAAGATGTTGCCTGGAGGCATGGAAGTTGCCATAGAGCATACGTTGCTATCTAAGATGGCTAATACATTTGAAGTTCTGAATCTTTTGCCACGTGTCTCTGTAAATGGGCAAAGTATATCTATATTCGGGAAAGGAGCGCCAATTGTTTATATCAACAACAAGCGTGTGCATGACAATAATGAGATTGTAAACATCACTCCCGACAACATAAAGTCGATTTCGGTTATTACAAGTCCTGGGGCAGAATATGATGCCGAGGTAGAGTCGGTAATTCGTATCCGCACCAAAGAACGCCGCGCAAATGGATTCAGCTTGCGTGCTGATGCTTTTGGTAAATATAATAAATGGATGGCGGATTACGAGCTTATCAGCGCCCGATATCAGACCAAGAAATTCGAGATAGCCAATAGTTTATGGACTATGGGTACACATGACGGAGAAGATAATAATCTGATTACTGATATCTATTTGCCTGACAAGCATTATCACAACAATCAGAAATACATGACGGAACTCAGAAACCGTTACTTGTCGGAATATCTTTCTGCTGATTATTCGCTTAATGATAGCAATTCTGTTGGTGGTTCTTATCGCTACTATGAAATGTTGAAAGGTAGGACGAATAGTGTTAGCCGGCAGGGTGTATTGCTGAATGGTGTGGCACAGGGCAGTATTGATCAGGATGAGGTTATGAAGCCTTTTCTTAGTTCACATCAGGCTGATATATATTATGTGGGAAAGGTTGGACAGGTAGGTGTTGATTTTAACGCCACATACTATGCTATCAAAAACAGACGTAATGATGAGGGCTTTGAAAGCAGCAAGGAGTTGGGGTATCAGGAAATACATTCAAGCAATCGCCAGAATAGCGATATGTGGGCAGGTAAGCTGGTTGTGAATATTCCTCTTTGGAAAGGCAATATGTCTGTAGGAACAGAGCTGTCGAAGACCGACTCACACGGAACGTTTCTGAACGAGGAGCAGCTGGTGCCATCCACAAAGACGGATATCCATGAAAGGAATATTGCCGGCTTTGCACAGTACGGACTGGTTCTCAACAAGTGGACTGTCGGACTTGGTGTGCGTTACGAGAATATCGTCCGTGACTATCTGTCTGATGGAGTTAAGCAGGACGATGTGAGCAGAAAGTATAACAACTTCTTCCCTAATCTCAGCGTTTCATGCAACAAAGGCAATTGGTATTGGCAGCTGAATATCAATGAGAAGATTCACCGTCCAAGCTATCGGCAACTCGGTAACTTCATGCAGTATGATAACCGTTTCTTGTATGAAGGCGGAAATCCTACCTTGCAACCGGAGAAGGTGTTGAATGCTGAGGCGATGATGATATATAAGTGGCTGAATGTATCTATAGGTTATAAATATCTGAAAGATGTGATGGAGTGGACCAAGTATATCTATCCAGGAAAGGAGTTTGCTTATAACACGTCGTTGAATTTCAACCATAAGCAGTTGCTTTATGCTTCTGTAAATGTTTCGCCAAGGTTCGGCATCTTCCGTCCTATGTGGAAAATAAATTACAGTCAGCAGTTCTTCGATACTGAGAAGTATGGCTCCAGCAAGGCATTAGGCAAGCCTTTGCTGTCTTGTTCGCTCGACAATCATTTCGCTCTTTCAGAGACCATAGGAGCGGCAATGAATTTTTATGCCGCTACATCCAATGCAGATGGATTTCTTATGCATAAGAGCAGTTACAGCGTAAATCTGCGGTTTTACAAGTCGTTTGCCAACCGCACATGGATAATTTATCTTTCTGCAAACGACATCTTAAAGACGGCTAAGGAACGTTGGACGATGTACGGACTAGGGTCGGGCACAACGAAAGACTGCTACAATTACACTCGAAACGTCTCCTTGCAGGTTACGTACAATTTCAATGCCAAGCGCAGCAAGTACAAGGGAACGGGAGCTGGCAATGAGGAGAAGAGCCGCTTGTAGCTTGTGGGTTTGAGTAAACTATCTCCATATTAAAATATAGATAAACGAAAATCGGTCAAGCAAAGGCTTGTCAACGAAAGGTTGACAGGCTCTTTGCTTGACCGTTATTCTTTTCTCTCACTTTATTGAACTTTCGCAAGTTCAGTTACTTTATTCCTCTGCGGTTAAGCGCTTCGCTATATCGCTTTGCGTTCTGGAGATGCTCCTCGTAGGTGCGTGCAAAGTTGTGTGTGCCGCTGAAATCCTCCTTTGCGCACATATACAGATAGTCGTGATGTACGTGATTTAGGACGGCGTCAATGCCGGCTATGGACGGAATGCGGATTGGTCCTGGGGGCAGTCCGGGGTTCTTGTATGTGTTGTACGGGCTCTTGATGTAGAGGAGGTTATTGTAGATGCGCTTCAGATCGAAACGTTTCCATGCGAACTTGATGGTCGGGTCAGCCTGCAACGGCATGCCGTCAGGATATTCCGCGTTGCGTAGCATGAGGCGGTTATAGTACATTCCAGCCACCATAGGCTTCTCGCCGTCGTTGGCTGTCTCCTCGTCGATGATGCTTGCCAATGTAGTCACCTCCACAGGCGTCAGTTTCATGGCACGTGCCTTCTCCTCTCGCTGTCCACTCCAGAAGTTATGGTTCTCCTTCTTCATGCGGTCAAGCAGCTTTTCCACGCTGACATTCCAGTAGATGTCATACGTATTAGGGATGAAGAGCGCTGCCACGGTGGCGGTGTCGTAGCCGTATTTCTTGCATATAGCTTCGTCAGAGAGAGCCTCGTAGATGGCTGCGCTGTCCACCATGAGACGCTTTGACAGCTCTGCGGCGAGACGGTCAAGTGTGCGTACTGAAGGAACGGTAAGGCTGACGGGCGACTGCAGTCCGTTCTTCATGTGGCGGAATACGGTGAAGGCTCCCTCGCCGGGCTTGATGGCGTAGCGTCCCGTGCGGATGTTGTCGGCATAATGGCTGTGTCGTACGAGCGTCTTGAATCCTGCCATACCATTTGAACTTGATACGTCGGCAAGCTTGGTGTAGACCGAGTCAACTGTGTCGTCCGTGTCGATGTAGACGTAGCGCGTTTCGTTGCCTGCTGCCATCGACGCGAAGAAGTAATAATAGACGATGCCTGCCATCACCACCAGACAGGCAACTGCCGGGATGAGGTATTTTCTTCTTGTGTTCTTTTTCATTGTTTATGTTATTTTATTCAACTAATTTGTGTCTTAATACCGTACAAAGGTATTAGAATTATGACATACGACAAAATATATTAAGTGTTTTTAATTCGATGAAGTATTTTAGTGGTGTCTTAAACAAAATATGTGTACTTTTGCAGCTGATTGAACAACGAGGATAATCACAATAATAATATACACCATTAATATATATATCAGTCATGTATAACACTTACATATTCGACCTTGACGGCACCCTGCTGTCCACCCTTGCTGACCTTGCAGCCAGTTGCAACTATGCTCTTACCTCCAACGGCATGCCTGAGCGCACCATCGACGAGGTTCGTAGATTTGTGGGCAACGGTGTGAAGAAGCTCATGGAGCGTGCCGTTCCCGGCGGTCTCGATAATCCGGCGTTCGACAAGACCTACGCCGACTTCCGCCAGCATTACATGCAGCACAACCTTGACACTACGTGTCCTTACGACGGTGTGATGGAACTGCTGCATGAACTGAAGCGCCGTGGCAAGAAGGTGGCTGTGGTAAGCAATAAGTTTTATGCGGCAACACAGGAGCTTTGCCGTCATTTCTTCGGCGACGAGCTTGTGCCCGTTGCCATCGGCGAGCGTGAGGACATACGCAAGAAGCCGGCTCCCGACACCGTCATAGAGGCTATGAAGCAGCTCGGCGTAACGGCGGAAGGGGCGGTATATATAGGCGACAGTGACGTTGACATAGAGACGGCACGCAATTCTGGCATGCCCTGCATCAGCGTCCTTTGGGGATTCCGCGACAAGGACTTCCTTCTTGCACACGGAGCAACCACACTCGTGGAACGTCCGGAGCAGATACTCGCATGTTAATAAAGACGCTCTTGTTTGATGGAAATAAGACATATTGTTGGTTTAAGGACAAAAAATAAGTCATATCGTTTTGCTGTAAGGAAAAAAGATGGTAACTTTGAAAATGTTAAAACAGCATTCTTATTAAACCTTATTAAAACCTTATGATTATGGTAGAATACTTCTTGCAACACATTTGGATGATATGGGCAGTGGTTGCCTTCGTGTGCCTGATAATGGAGATGACGTCTGGCGACTTCTTCATCACGTGTTTCGGCATCGGAGCCTTGTGTGCTATGGGCGTGTCGCTCACACCGGCGCCATTTTGGTTGCAGGTTGTGGCGTTCGCTGTGTTCTCCGTACTGTCCATTTATTTCCTGCGTCCGCGCCTCGTTGCCATGCTCAATGCCAAAGCCAGCCATCGTGTCAGCAACGCTGATGCCATTATAGGCAGAGTGGGAGAGGTTTCGGAATCTGTGAAAGCCGGCGGCTACGGACGTGTGAAGCTGGACGGCGACGACTGGAAAGCAGAAAGCGATGCCGTGAATGACATCCCCGTCGGAGCGCGTGTCAGAATCATTGGCAGGGAAAGCATCATCGTAAAGGTGGAGCCGGTGGCATAAGAATGTCGCTGATAGGCAGCGAACAGATTAAGTACTTTAACCAACAATATTAACTTTAACCAACATCAATTTATTATTATGAGTGTAATAACCGTCTTTCTTATAGCACTTGTTGTGCTTGCTGTAGTCTTCGTAAAGATGGCTGTAGTGATAATCCCGCAGAGCGAAACAAAGATAGTGGAGCGTCTTGGCAAGTATTATGCAACGCTCGGACCCGGCATAAACATCATCATCCCCTTCATGGATCGCGCCAAGACCATCGTGACCATGTATCGTGGCAGATATGCTTACTCCACTACTATCGACCTTCGTGAGCAGGTTTACGACTTCGACAAGCAGAACGTTATCACAAAGGATAACATTCAGATGCAGATCAATGCTCTTTTGTATTTCCAGATTGTCGATCCGTTCAAGGCTGTGTATGAGATTAACAACCTCCCCAACGCCATTGAGAAGCTCACGCAGACCACTCTGCGTAACATTATAGGCGAGATGGAGCTTGACCAGACGCTCACCTCACGCGACACCATCAACACCAAGCTGCGTGCCGTCCTCGATGACGCCACAAACAAGTGGGGCATCAAGGTGAACCGAGTGGAGCTGCAGGACATCATTCCGCCGGCAAGTGTGCTTCAGGCTATGGAGAAGCAGATGCAGGCAGAGCGAAACAAGCGTGCCACCATCCTCACGTCTGAGGGTCAGAAGCAGGCTGAAATTCTCAAGTCTGAAGGTGAGAAGACATCCACAATCAACCGTGCTGAGGCTGCCAAGCAGCAGGAAATCCTGCGTGCAGAGGGTGAAGCACAGGCCCGCATCCGTAAGGCTGAGGCTGAAGCCATCGCCATTGAGAAAATCACAGAGGCAGTAGGCAAGAGCACCAATCCTGCCAACTACCTGCTCGCACAGAAGTATATCCAGATGATGGAGCAACTCGCACAGGGCAATCAGGCAAAGACCGTATTCCTGCCCTTCGAGGCTACAAACATGCTGGGTAGTCTGGGCGGAATAAAGGAACTGTTTAAGGAAAAGGAATAAAAAAATAAATTAATCACAAGAATGTTCCACTCGACTTAAGCGATAGCAGCATACTGTTCATTTTGCTATGAAGCTATAAGGGAGTGGGAACTTATTAAACACTATTATGAATATTTGCATATTTGTTGGCGCACGTCCAAACTTCATCAAAGTAGCCCCGATTCTTCGTGTCATGGAAGCGGCAGGAGTCAGCCACAGCCTCGTTTACGCTGGCCGTGAGGATGACCCCACACTTGAGCCGTCACTCTTCGACGACCTTCAGATGCGTCGTCCCGACGTCTTCCTTGGTGTCGACTGCGAGAACCTTAACGAGCTTACGGGACAGGTGATGTCCGCCTTCGAACGCTATCTGCAAAACCACAAGACCGACGCCGTTATCGTGGTGGACGACCTTGCCTCCACAATGGCTGCTGCCATCGTCACCAAGAAGCAGGGCATCCGTCTCGCCCATCTGGTGGCTGGCACTCGCTCTTTCGACATCAACATGCCGAAGGAAATCAATCGTCTCGTCATTGACGGACTCTCTGACCTCCTCTTCACAGCGGGCATCGGCGGCAGTAGTGCAGCTACCCGTGAAGGAGCTGAGTCGTCAAAGATATACATGGTGGGCAACATCCTTATGGACACTCTCCGCTTCAATCATCAGCGCATGCAGCGTCCCTCTGTCATGGGCGATCTCGGACTTGAGGACGGCTCTTACATCGTCTTCACGCTTAACCGCAAGGCTCTCATCGACAATACTGACGAGCTGCGCGGCCTTATGGTAAGCATGATGGAGCATGCAGGCGACAAGCCCGTTGTGGCACCGCTTCGCAAGCGTGCTGCAGAGGCTGTGGAGCACATCGTAAGCGAGAATCCGCAGCTCTTCAAGGGTCTGCATCTTGTAAGCCCGCTCGGCTATCTTGACTTCGGTTATCTCACAGCACACGCTCTTGGCGTAGTGACCGACTCAGGCAATGTGGCTGAGGAGGCTACGTTCAATATGGTGCCGTGCATCACGCTCAACAGCTACACCGAACACATCGAGACCGTCAAGACCGGATCAAACGTACTCGTCGGCGAAGATCCCGTGCTCCTTGGCGAGGAGATGACGCGCATGGTGGCAGGCGAATGGAAGCATTGTGCCATCCCTGAACGTTGGGACGGTCGTTCCGCAGAACGCATCGTGCAGATATTGAGAGAAGTATGCCAGGGGTAAGGGCTTTATAGTCCTGCCCCAATCCTCCCGCAAACCAAGGTGTACTTAATAAAAATCATAAATCCATCAACAAACCAAAAACTAACATTTATGAACAACAAGTATTCTATCCTAAGCGCAGCGCTCATAGCGCTCGGCATCGTAGTCCTTGGTTTATGCATCAAGGGAGGTATTGACAATTTCGCTAACAAGGATCGCAAGGTTACTGTCAAGGGACTTGCTGAGAAGGAGGTGGACGCCGACAAGGTGACGTGGCCTATCGTCTCAAAGGAACTTGGCGATGACCTTCCCGATCTTTACACACGCCTCGGCAATACTCAGGCGAAGATAAAGCGCTTCCTCACCTCCCATGGAATAAAAGCCTCGGAGATCAGCGTCAACGCTCCCATCGTTATCGACCTTAATGCCAACCAGTATGGCAGCAACGACCGCAATTACCGCTACAACATCACGTCCGTCATCACCGTAACGTCCAACAACGTCAAGCTAGTGCGTTCCATCATTGCCCGTCAAGCCGACCTGCTCAAGGAAGGCGTGGCTATTGTGGATGGCGGTTACGAGAATCCTGTAAAGTACGAGTATGTGTCGTTCCAGGAAATGAAGCCGGAGATGATGGAGGAGGCCATAGCCAATGCGCAGAAGACAGCAGAGAAGTTTGCTGCCAACTCTAAGAGCAAGCTAAACAAGATTGTGTCAGCTGACCAAGGCCAGTTCTCCATCGACGACCGCGACCAGACAACACCTTATATTAAGAAGGTGCGCGTCGTGACCACCATCGTCTACTCGCTGAAGGACTAAGGCATAATGATTATGGTATAAAAACTGCATATTGTAAAAGATTTAGCATTAATTGTGTTAAAAAAGTAAATTTCTTAGGTCTATCTCTTGACACGTGTCAATATTATTGCTATATTTGCGATATCTATTAAAACAATAGTACTTACTATATACCATAGGATAATGTCTCACATCCTTTAGTCATTAACAAGTAGAAGCCTATACGAGACAAAAGGCTGGAAAAGGAGGATATTATGATGAAGACTATTAAGCGCAGTTATGATTTGGAATCATACGAGCTGGACAATGTTTATAACGAACCTGATGACCGCCACGGTCGTTTAGATTCCTCCATTTGGTACAACTAACGAATGTCGTTTCAGACATCATAAGCTACATTTTTAAGGTGAGTCCCCGGAGAGAATGTTCCTGATACAAGGAACATTCCTTCGGGGATTTTCAATTTTCATTCATTACTTTTCTGAAAGCTCTGAACGCCATCAGTCTATTGTCTTCTTGAGGTTGCATTACCACGAACATGTGATTGTCTTCCTTGCGCGCAGCCATTATCTTTATTATCTGTTCCGCCAACCTTTCTGCCGTCTCGCCGTCAATGGAAGCGAAGAAATGCGAGAAGCAGAATATTGTGAGGGTGGGCGATTGGGCCGCGTCAGACAGGCTTTCAGCCGCTTCTTCCATTGAAGAAGCAAAGCGCCAGCTGATGTTTCGTCCGCCGAACCGTTTCATCTGCCTTTCGCCTTCAGCCCGCATTTCTTCCGAAACGTCAAAGCCAACATACTCAATATTGATGTCATCGTCTGCCATAGTCTCTGCCAATGCCACACCGCACGTCGCCGGACCACATCCAACGTCCACCATTCGCAAGTGTCTGCCGTATTCTGCGGCAAGCTTCATCAGCTCTTCTTTTCTTGCCAAGAACGTCTGCTTTGCCTCATTCTGGTATTTCGGCATGAGGTAACGGCAGAATATTTCCACCTGATTGGCAGCTGTCAAGCCGATGTTTCTTTCCTCTTCGCGGCTGTATACTGACATTCCGTGTGAGAAGTCGGACCTTCCGTAGCAGATAAACACAAGGTTGGCATTGCGGTTGTTGCCGAGGAAAGCGTCGTCCTCGCTGTTCCGTTGATCAGCAGTCGGCATTCTGAAGTCGCCCTTGCAGAATTGTTCCGTAGGAACGTCCACGTATCCGTCCTTGCTTTTCACGAACTCCAGCAGATTGTAGAACGTATAGTTCTCGCGCAGAATGTCGGGATTTCCGACGAGCACGAGGTGCAGACGTGCACGCGTCATCGCCACGTTCAGCTTACGGTCAATCACCATTCCGTCCTCCTCGAAGACGTTGTTGGTGAGGAAGTTCAGCTGGTAAGGCTGCTGTACGGTGAAGCCATAGATGATATAGTCGCGTTGGCTGCCCTGATATCTCTCCACGGTGTCGATGGTGATGTTGTGGAGAACGCCGATGCCGTAGCGGTCGATGGCTCCGCGTATGGTGGCTATCTGGTTGCGATAAGGCACAATTACGCCCACCGTCTGGCTTTCGTCAAACCTGTCCTTACATATATTATATATCTGCACCACCGTGGCGGCAATCATTTCCGCCTCCACCTGATTGGTCTTCACCGAAGCAGCCGCCCTTGGCTTCTGCGCTGCCACAAAGGCTATGCGGCGTGTGCGGAGCATCTGCTCTATGCCGTTCTGCGAATGGCAGGTCTCTATAGGGAGCGTCTGATGATGGAGCGGCACCACTTCCAGCCGGTTGCCATAGAAAGCATAGTTCGGAAACTCAGCTATGTCGCGGTGCATACGTCCCTGCCGTGTGAGCATATACACGTAGCGCGGGTCATATCCGTGGTCAGTCTTGAAGTTGGAGAGCAGTCGTTCGAAGAGCGACAGACGACAGTCGGTCAGTCCTATGCTGCGCAGTTCGTCGTCATCTACGTGCGATTCCTCCGGTGTCTGCTGCACCACGGCTGGCAACTGCTTGTGGTCGCCGATGAGCACGAAGCGCGATATCGCGTCGCGCCCTCCCGACTGTGCGCTGAGCAGTCCGATAAGATGAGGCTCCAGTATCTGTGACGACTCGTCGATGACGGCAAGGTCGAAGTGCTTTATCTTGAAGAGGTGGATGTTGGCGTTGAGCGCAGCCGTAGTGGCGCAGAACACCCGCATGCCGCTTATCACGTCCTTCACCTCCTTCGAGGTGCGGCATTGCTGCACGCGCTCCGAGAGCAGATGGTCATGATAAGCCTCGTCGCAGTTTAGCGGCGAACCTATTCGCAGAAAATCTATTTGGCTCTCCACCAGCTTTGAGCATATCTCGTCCACGGCACGGTTAGTGTAAGAGAGCAGCAGCACGTTGGAGTGAGGGTCTGTAAGTTCCTCCTTGAGGATGTTCAGCAGACCGAACGATGTCTTGCCCGTACCCGGCGGACCGATAACGAGAAAGAGGTCGCGCGACTGCTTGGCTCGTTCCACAAGCGTATTGAAAGCGCCATACTCGCCCTGCATGTGTATGTGTTCGTCAATGGTGGGCTGTCGTTGGCTGAGGATAAGGTCGCGTCGCTGCTTCGATGCGGAGAGGAAGCTGTGCATGGCGCTGTAGAGAGCGCGTGATGACGATTCGAACATGTCGTGCTCTATAGCCCAGAACGTGCCGTCGGGCGTGTCGAACACCTGACGGTCAGTCTGCGAGTTGCGCAGCACCAGTTCCACTCCCTCCGTCGTAATCTCCTTGATGGAGGCACGGTTCACCATCTGCGCACAGGCGTTGGGGGTGGCGTCCGCCTTATAGGGATAGAGAATGACGATGTCGCCCTTACGGAAGTTTGACGTATCAGCCGACTGCTCCCTTGAGAAGTTCAGCGAGATGCTCTCCACCATGCCGTCCTTGTTCTGTCCGAACGAGCTGATGGTCAGTTCCTCGTAAATGTTGCCAGCCGCCCGCTTGTCCTCCAATGTGTCCAGCCAGATGGCGGCAAATCCGCTGTCGTCCTTCGTCTTGTTGCCCACCTTGGAGAGAAGATGCTCGCGCTCCACGAATTCCATGAAGCGGAAATAGTAGGCACGTTCCATCGGCGAGGCTTCATGTATGGGCGAGAGCAGCCGGTCAAGTTCTGGACGGGTCCATTCGTCCCACAGTCGTCCGGTGGCTCCCTTGCGGTTGAGCATCTCCGGCGTGAGTTTCTCCAGCACCCTCAGTCCGTTACTTGTCTGCGTGGTGTCGCACCATGTCAGCAGATTGCGCATGCGGATGGCACGCAGCGTCAGTTCCGGGAGGTTGGCTATAGACACCAGTCCCTCGGAATACTTTGAGTAGAGAAGCATGAAGTGGCGCAACTCGTCAGAGTGCTTTCTGAATTCGTAGCTGAACAGCGCCCTGTAAAGCGACAGCTGCACGAGGTGTTTCTCCTGCGGTTCGGGTCGGTTGGGATTGAATCCAGGAGCCGAGAAAGGCACGAAAGCGCCCTTGCCCGACTTCTGCTCTATGATGGTGGTGCGTCCCTCCTTGTCATGCAGAAAGTCGAGACGTCCCTGAATGCCCAGCACCTCGCTGAAGAAAGTAGGCTCCAGCACCACCGCCTTCGGGTCATACTCGTCTATTTCTCTTGGCAGACGCTCTCCTATAAGCCTTTGTATGTTCTGCTTCTGCATGCGTGCGTCCGTATAGAACTTGTCCACCGTGCCCCTGTCGTTCATGTCGTCGCATGACGTGAGGCTGATGGTGTTGGCTTTGAAAAACTCCATCACTCCCTCGCCGAACGACACTTCACGACTGTGCACCGTGTCGTCGAGGAAGCGTCCTGCAAGATTTCCCAGATGGATGTGCACGGTATTGGCTTGCGGCTTCAGACGGTTCACCATATTCACGTAAGGCGACTCGGCGTACGTCTCGAAGCAAGAGGCTATGGTGGTGATGTCAATGAGATAGTCAGGCTCGAAGATTATCAGTTCTGGCATGCAGACATTCTCCTCCATGCGGATGCGCACAAGATTGAGCTGCGAGTCCTTTGCGAGAATCTGCTTCAGGTAAGTCCAGTCGCCCTTGCCGTTATGCGTGAGATATCTGTTTTGCGTTCCGTAACACACCTTCATCTCCGAAGCGTTCTGCTCCTCCGTTACGTAGATATAGTCGTCGTCCCACGAGTTCACCACCACGCGCAGCATATTGATGTCAATCTTGCTCCACCTCGTCTTGCGGTCCTTCTTTGGGAAAAGCCTTGCGAGCGACTGCGGTATGCTCATCCTGCCGTTTATCGCCGACACGAGCAGAGCCGTTGCCTTGATGTCGTATGGCAGCGACGTAGTAAGGTCGTTGTCCGCTGTGTCGTGAATGGCGTTGAGCACCTTTCGCGTGTCGTGTATGAGGATGGCGTCCTCAGCCGGAATGTCATGCTGCTTTATGATGTAGTCAAGCTTGGCGAACAGTCCGATAAAGTTGATGCTGTTCAGCGCGATGGCTTGGTTGACAATACGCTTAAACGTATCGCGCAGAACATAGTATCGCTCGCGTATAGGGGTGTCAGCTGTGGCAATGTCCTCCAGTTGGTCAAAGAAGGACATGGCACAGTCAGCGGTATAGCATTTATTCGTGTGATTTAATTCCATTTAGTCAATTGTCTTTGGCAAGAGACACGTTTCCTAATTCCTCTTTTAGATATTCATATTGATAACGTGGACTTTGCACATACAATCCATTGCGTGTGTTTGTCAGTTTCTTATACAGTTCTGAGTTATATACTTTATCGAAAGCCTCAATAACCGGCATATTGTAGTCTTCTTGTAAAAAAGACACAATCTCTTCAACGTCACAATTTATAATAAACTGTATTTGTTTTTTTGTAAGTCTCATACGCGTTTGTATAGCTTCATTATATGGTTCCTCCGTTTTTTCTGCAA